>Ga0114931_10001641_pt1 | contig 28515 bp, 26 predicted proteins | sample 2SBtaG_FD_89579 | JGI IMG/M metagenome (GOLD analysis project Ga0114931, IMG submission 89579) | Deep subsurface microbial communities from Kolumbo volcano to uncover new lineages of life (NeLLi) - 2SBTROV14_V59a metaG | ecosystem: Environmental > Aquatic > Marine > Volcanic | place: Kolumbo... | reverse complement strand
GACTATAACCTAGAAATCGCGAATCTGACACACGGGGCGATGACTGGACGCATGCTTGAATCGATAGAGACTATTTTAAATGAGCAGCTACCAAGCTTAGTTTTGGTCTACGGTGACACTGATTCAACTCTAGCAGGTTCGCTGGCGGCAAGTAAAATGCATATGCCCGTAGCTCATGTTGAGGCTGGGTTGCGTTCATTTAATATGAGAATGCCGGAAGAGGTAAATCGTATTCTATCTGACAGGGTATCGACATTTCTTTTCTGTCCAACAAGTGCCGCTGTTAAAAATTTGAAAAATGAAGGCATGAAAAGTGGAGTTTATGATGTTGGTGACGTGATGTATGATGCCACGCTTTTCTATCGCGACAAAGCAAAAATCCAGGTCAGCCTGGAACGGTGGGATTTACAAGAAGGGGATTATATACTCTGCACTATTCATCGCGCCGAAAATACAAATGATACGAGACGTTTGCAGTCAATATTGGAAGCGTTGCGTGAAATAGCTCAAGAAATTAGTGTCGTGTTACCGCTGCATCCTAGAACTCGACAACTTTTAAGAAATCTCGATAAAACAAATTGGCTTCAGAGTCTTACTATTCTTGAGCCAATTCCATACTTGGAAATGCTAAGGCTCGAGATGTCTGCAAAGGCAATTCTTACAGATTCTGGAGGAATTCAAAAAGAAGCATTTTTCAACAGGATACCTTGCATTACTATGAGGGATGAAACAGAATGGATTGAAACAGTTGAGCTTGGATGGAATTGTATAGTCGGAGCTGATAGGGATAAGATCCTTGATGCATATGAGAATATCGGGCGCGCTGACAAGGTGTTAAGTAATTCGCCTTATGGAGATGGCGACGCAGCGAATAAGATACTTCAGATATTACAGGATGCAACATGATTATTGTACTACTTCCCGCATTCAATGAAGAAGAATCATTGCCTAAACTACTTCCAAAACTTTATAAAACCCTGTCCGGATTAAGTGAAGACTTCAAGATAATTGTTTGTGACGATGGCAGTCGAGATAAAACCCATTCTATGCTTGAGCAATATGCTCAGGGTTTACCGCTTGAGATTATCCGGCATAAAATTAACCGAGGCTTAGGAGAATCGTCCCGCGACTTATTCGAAAGAGCCAGCGAAATATCAGCTGATCACGATGTTATTATTCGCCTAGATTGTGATGACACTCATGAACCTGAGTATATTCCGTCCATAGTAGACAGAGTACGTGCAGGTTATGATGTAGTCATTGCTTCCCGCTTTGCGCCTGGTGGTGGGCAAAAGGGGGTTAACGGTTATCGTGCATTTATCAGTCGTAGCGCGAACCTTTTTATGAAAGTATTTTTCCCAATTTCGGGGTTGTGGGAATACTCATGTGGATTTCGAGGTTACCGTGCCAAAAAAGTAAAAGAAGCCATAGAGTTTTATGGTAACAACTTTATTCAGCTTAAAGGCCTAGGATTTACCTGTACTTTAGAAAAAATAATTAAGCTCAAGCTTATAAGAGCTAAATTTGGTGAGGTTCCTTTTGTCCTCCGCTACGATCAGAAGCAGAGTGCGAGCAAAATGGTCGGTAGTATTACTACTTTGGGGTATCTGGTTATGACTTTGTTGTATCACTGGCCCTGGGGCGGTTGGCGCACCGCTATTCGCAAAAAACATAATGACTGGACAATTGCAAGTGATAGACCTTGATAGGGTTTGTACATTTTGGGAAAATAACCCCTTGTGGACTGGAGGGTCAGTTTATGAAGCTGGGTCTGCACAATTTTTCAATGTGCACCGAAAAGTCAACTATTCAGACTGTGTTGGTGGTAAATTTGATCTAAGGTTTCTTCCACCTCCTAGACCCAATGGTCAGACAATGAAAATTCTGGAACTTGGTTGTGGCATTGGCTTTTGGGTTACAGAATTCGCTTTGCGTGGCTTGTGTAATCTTCATGCTGCTGAACTTACCGACCAAGAATTGAGATTGACGAAACGAAGGCTTGAAGCTTGCGGCGTGATAGCTGAGTTGAGTCAACAGAATGCAGAAAAGTTGACATATTCAGACGGTAGCTTCGATCACATAAATTGCCAAGGCGTTGCGCATTATACGGAGAAAGCAATCAATGAAATCGCAAGGGTGCTTAAACCGGGCGGTACAGCAAGCATATCGGTATATTATCGCAATCCTATTTTAAGGTTCTGGCCTTATATGCGCTGGATTGGCTGGAGTTTGGCGAAACTCGGTGGTGGGCTGAAAGGCAGAGGAAGGAAAAAAATTCTCGATATCGATGAGATTGTAAGATTGTACGATGGCGTAGACAATCCGATCGGTAAAGCTATTCTCGAAGAAAGTTTGTAAGCATGCTCGAAAACACTTTATTGTGAAGGAGACTTATTTGCATTTTTTTCCATTGTGTTTGCTGCCATTTAAGCTGCCAGGGAGCTTGCGACAATGGCTCGATCGGAAGCTGGGATTTATGATCTATTCATTGGTAGAAAAGCGATGTGCGGATTAGTTGCTATCCTTACTGCCGGGCGCTCACTCGTTGATCGGGAGGGCGTATTGCGTAGCATGCTTTCGCGAATCGCCCACCGCGGGCCGGACGGTGAGGGAAATGTACATATACTGGAGCAGGCACTTTTAGGTCACTGCAGACTTGCCATTATCGATCTAGTGCACGGTGCGCAACCCATGCAGTCAGTGGATCGGCGCTATACGCTGGTTTTCAATGGTGAAATCTATAACTATTTGGAGTTGCGGCAAACCCTTATACAACAAGGCCATAGCTTCGACACGTTTTCGGATACTGAAGTTTTGCTGAAACTCCTGATTCAGGAAGGTACCGAAGCCGTTAGACGCCTCAACGGCATGTTTTCTTTTGTGTTTCATGATCGTGAGCACAATCGTTGGATAGCAGCTCGGGACCCGTTTGGAATAAAACCTCTGTATTTTTCCAGCGTGGACAACGAACTTTTGTTTGCTTCCGAGATCAAGGCGTTGTTGGCGCATTCAGCTGTTGACGCAAAGCGGGACAATACGGCGTTGCATCAATATCTCTCGCTGCAGTTTTGTTTGGATGAGCGTACGCTGTTTTCAGGTATATATAAGGTAAAGCCGGGCTACTATTTCACGGGTCATGGCAATGCGATTGAGAAGAAAGTATGTTATTGGGACACAAATTATCAGATCGACCACTATCATACGGAAGAATACTTTGTTGATCGTTTGCGTGCCACGCTCGAGGATAGTATTCGCCTGCAAATAAGATCCGATGTGCCCTTGGGTTGCTATCTTTCTGGCGGGATTGACTCAAGTCTTGTCAGTACATTAACTTCGCAGTACCTTGATACTCCAACTCCCATGTTTCATGGTCGATTTACCGAGGGGATGGCGTATGATGAATCAGAGTACGCCAAAGCTGTTGTGGCGTCGACCGGTGGTATATATCATGAAGTAGTGCCCACGGCACTAAATTTCGTCGATTATTTGCCCAATCTAATTTACGCGCTTGATGAGCCATTAGCCGGGCCAGGGCTATTCCCCCAGTTCGCAGTCAGTAAATTAGCACGCGGGCATGTTAAAGTTGTATTGGGTGGGCAGGGCGGTGATGAGATTTTTGGTGGTTATGCCCGATATCTCGTGGGCTATCTTGAGCAGGCAATAAAAGGCGCGATATTTGAGACGAAAGAGGAAGGCAGGCATCTTGTTACGCTGGATTCTATTATTCCACAACTGCCTTTGCTGAAACAGTATCATCCGCTACTCGCCAATTTTTGGAACAAGGGACTGTTTGAGGATATGGATGCGCGTTATTTCCATCTAATCGACCGAAGTCAGGGGCTTAGTAAGCTGTTGCACTCAGATACCTTGGCGAGTTTTAACAATGGTGAATTGTTTGCGGAGTTCCAGAACGTATTCAATCATCCGGATACCCAATCCTATATAAACAAAATGACCCATTTTGATCAAAAAACCCTGCTTCCAGCGCTGCTACAAATTGAGGATCGGGTCAGCATGGCAGTGTCGCTTGAGTCACGTGTGCCGCTGTTGGACACACGCATAGTAGACCTTGTGACCACGATGCCGCCTCCCTTAAAGTTTCAAGGTGGGCAGGCCAAACATATACTGAAAAAAACTATCCGAAATCTGCTGCAATCTAAGGTTCTGGATCGAAAAGATAAAATGGGTTTTCCTGTACCGCTTAAGGAATGGATGAGCGGTGGTCCAGTGCGGGATTTTATTGGAGACACTTTGCTATCGCAAAGCAGTCTGCAACGAGGAATCTACAAGCCAGAATCCTTACAAAATATGATGGTCCATCAGGGTGTGGGGGGGCGTCAGATTTGGGGTGCTTTGTCTCTCGAATTATGGCACCAGAGGTTTATTGATGCAAAATAGGGATTTGAAGCTTCCCGAGCATAATTTAATCCGGCAGCATATTCTTCAAGCGCTCTTCAGGTATTGGTCTGAGGATCGAGAGCCTTTAGTTCATTTACCTATTCCATACACGGAAGTAAAGCAGGTTAGCGGCGCTTTAAAATTACTGGCCGTGCGACTGCCGGAATGGGCTGCCGACCTAGGCGTCGACGGTGAGTTGATGGTACCCGAGGAGTCCTGCAAGAATGAAAATGACTGGGAAAATGTAGATTGGTGGCTAGCAGCGTTTCTTTTGCTGGAATGCTGGCATGAGCGTGTTTGGGAGTCACGGCACGGAAGGCCCATTCACTCCTACAGTTTCAGGCTTGAAAAATGGGATTGCCGGGCGTGGCAGGCAGCCTGGGTTAATCGTATCGCCCTTTTCCTGCGACGTTGGGTTGCACAAAATGCAGGGCAATGCAGTGACCGGATTCTCGGGCCCATTCCTTCCTTGGAAATCCATGTCACACATGATGTTGATGCTATTGAGAAAACAATTCCCATACGTTTGAAACAGTGTTCTTTTAATATTTTCAATGCTGTGCGGCAATTGTTAAAAGGTGAAGTAAGGATCGCTGTGGACAAAGTCAATAGCGCGATTCGCTTTCTGTTCGGTAGAGAGGACTGGTGGGTTTTCGATGAGCTTTTCGCGGTGGAAAAAAAAGCGGGCATCCATGCACAATTTAATTTTTGCGCGGACATGAGAAGAAAGACACTAAAGGCGTGGCTATTCGATCCCGGGTACGATATAACACAACCAAGATTAAAACAGCTGTTTCGCAAGATTATAGACATCAATGGAACAATCGGCCTTCATCCTACTTTTGATGCCTGGAGTGACTTTGAGCTGATCAACGCACAGAAAAACTGGTTATCTAGCAACATTAAAAAAAATATTACTGCATGTCGTCAACATTGGCTACGATTTAGCTGGCAGGATACATGGGCTGCGCAGGAACAAGCGGGGATAAAGAGCGATACCACGCTCATGTTTAACGATCGACCCGGCTTTCGATCCGCCGCCGCATTGGCGTGGCGTCCGTGGTGTCAAAAGCAGGAAAAAGCGCATGAACTGACGGCTTTGCCCAGCGTGTTCATGGACTCCCATTTTTATGATTATCGCACAATGAATGAGAACGATCGTCGTGTTTCTATAGAAAAATGGATGCAAGAATGCAAGTTTGTCGGTGGTCAAATTGCAGTGCTTTGGCATCCACATACGTTGGCAAGCGACTATGGATGGCGGCAGGGTTTCGAGACGTTGCTGGAAATGATTGATGGAGAGTAATACTTTTTTAGTCTGTGAGATAAAAAATATCTTGGCGAAAATATACAATTTGACGCGAATGCCATCCAACGAAAATACTATTTCCTATTCAACCAGTTTACTTCGTCATGACGCATAACAAAGATAATCCTTATCTCGCAGAAATTCACGCCAATTTACCGCGTGTATTATCATTGTTTGATGTCGACCAGACGAGTGATAGTTATGGTTTGGGAGATCGATTTTTCTGGGCGTGGGGGCTGATCGATTTTGCCAATGGAACCATTCAGGGCGCTGCTCACGGTTTGGCTCGACTTTGGCGTAACGGTTTGTGGCCTTACCCAACGACAAAAGCGCATTTTATGTGTCGGATAGATTCCATATTTAATGCCTCCGGGTGTCTGACTCGAAAAGACGGAAGTCTGGAAGAGGCATTTCCATCCGAGGGTTCGTATTGTGTGACGGCTCTTGTAGCATTTGACTTGTTATGCGCGATTGATCTGTTAAGTGAAGATATTGACAAACACACCTACATGCGTTGGAAGAAAATTGTCGCACCAATGATCGAGTATTTGATTAAGGCGGACGAAACCCATGCCTTGATATCCAATCACTTGGCAACAGCGGTTGCTGCTTTGTTACGCTGGCACCAATTAAATGATGACAAAAGGGCGGAGAAAAAAGCCCTTGTGCTATTGGACCGTATTCTATTAAATCAGTCAAAAGAAGGTTGGTTTTTGGAATACGAAGGAGCTGATCCGGGTTACCAAAGTCTGTGCACATATTATCTTGCTGATGTTTATCACATACGAAATGATCTGGAATTGTTTGAGCCTTTGCAACGATCTATTCGATTTTTGTGCTACTTCGCTCATCCGGATGGATCGTTTGGCGGATTGTATGGCAGCCGCTGTACACGTTTTTATTATCCGACTGGATTTTTAACTTTGGCGAAAGAGATTCCGGAGGCTGCAACTTTAGCCCAATTTATGGCAGCTAGTATCGCGAATAAAACCGTGGTTACCTTGTCGGCAATTGATGAGCCAAATCTGATTCCGATGTTTAATTCATACTGTTGGGCTGCTTCCTCAGTGGATAACGTGGTGTTAAATGTAGAAATGGTTTTGGATGATTTGCCTTCTCTGAGTGGTGTATTGCAGCAAAAGTATTTTCCTGATGCCGGTATATTTATCGATTGTGGGCAATGCCACTATAGTATCATTAACGTTAATAAAGGTGGAGTCGTATACCATTTTGTCAACAAAAAGCTTGTGGTGCTCAACGCGGGTGTCGTTGTTCGCGACAGCCGCGGTCGCTTAGGTAGTACTCATTCGTGGAAAAGGCGGGAACCTCAGTTTATCGAAGCAGAAGCGGTGACGGTCAAGGCAGATGTCTACAAGATGCCTAAGCAACTACCGAACCCGTTTAAATTTTTCGTATTACGATTTCTATGCCTGACGTTTTTTCGGATATCAAAAGTGAGGAATATGATCAAGCAGTTGCTTGTGCGAATTCTGATTACGGGAGGAAATAATTGGCCTGTTTACAATATTCGTCAGATTCGATTGGGTAAGGACTTGTCAATTCATGACAACATCAAAAAAAATTCCCAATTCAGTGTAGTTGAAGAGATTGTTGAATTCGTGCCAATCCATATGGCCAGTCAAGGATATTGGCAGATTCAGGATGAAGTCCAGCAAGGGCATGTTAAATGATTCCTCGTTTCAAACCAACGCTAGGCTGGGACGAATTTGCAGCACTTTTTCGACGCAATACGGGTGCAGTCGAACAATTTGAAAAAGAATTTGCAAAGGCGTTCCATGCAGTGGATGCTGTTGCATTTCCATACGGTCGCTCAGCTCAATGGGCTTTTTTTAACGCTGTCGGGCTGAAAAATGCGGAGATTATCATGCCGGCGTATACCTGCTCCGTTGTGGCCCATGCGATTACCTTGAGCGGAAATCGACCGCGGTTTATCGATATTTGTATTGACGACTACAACATGAATCTCGATCTGGTCGTCGCGTCTATAAATGAGCACACACGGGCAATTATTGCGACTCACACATTCGGGTATCCGCAGAATATAGATAAACTCGAAGAAATTGTCAGGTTAGGAGAAGCTCGCTACGGCAATAAAATTTGGTTGATGCAGGATTGCTGCCATGCTTTTGGCGCCACATGGAATGGTCGATTGATAGGAACGTCAGGAGATGTCGCCGTCTACGCGTTTAATATTAGCAAGCTTATAACCAGTATTTTCGGAGGCATGCTGACATTTCAGGATCAGAAGCTCGCAACCAAGTTAAGACAATGGCGCAATAATCTCTATGCAAAGCCGAATATTCTAAAATCTATTCTACGAAGATTGTATCTGTTGTCCATTTACATCGCGTTCAACGAAAAGATTTATGGAATGACATGGTGGCTTCAAGAAAAAAGCTCTCTACTTAATCGATTTACAAAATCATATCATCTTGATGAAAAAATACATTTTCCTCCGGATTACCTAGAACGTATGCTAGATGTTGAGGCGGCGGTTGGTTTGGTGCAATTAGAGAGATATACAAGCATAATCGCGACACGACGTAAAAACGCAGAATATTACGATAAACATTTAAGGAGGAGGGAAAATTGGAAATTTCCGCGCATTTCTGATGGTGCAACTTATTCTCATTACGTTGTACAAGTCCCCGATCGAAAACAAACAGTAAATGAGTTTGCGAAAAAGGATATACAGCTGGGAGAATTAATTCAATACTGCATTCCGGATATCGATGGCTATCAACAGCTTGAACAGCGATGCCCAATTGCAGAAGCCTCAAGTAAGCATACGATAAATTTTCCATTAACGTTAGATGATGTCTCCAAAATATGTGCGGCAAATGACCAGTCCGTCTGATGTTGAAATAAGGATTGTTGATGAAGCCAATATCGAAAACGTAGTTGCTATACATTGCGCCGCTTTGCCGAACGATATTTTGCCTAATCTCGGAAAAAAAATCATCCGAAAATATTACAAAAATATCATGAGTGACGATTCGCAACTATTAATTGGAGCCTTTATCAACAAAGAGTTGCGAGGATTTGTTCAATTTTCGCGCGATTCGTTTGGCGTCGCCAAATTTGTTGATGGATTTAATACTATCGCCACGTTAATTAGAGCAGCAATTATCAGGCCAAATATATTTTATGCTGGCTGTATGCAAATGTTTAAAGCTAAGAGAATAGAAGGTGCCGCTGAAATTTCGTTTATTGCAGTTCTTCCTGAGCAACAAGGAAAAGGAATAGGCTCCAAGTTGCTTGGTTTTATCACGGAATACGGGTTGAGCAGTAATATAGAAACTATAAGCACAAAAACGGCAAATAAAGAGCTTCGAGATTTCTATATTAAAAAATATGGCGCGAAGGAAATTTACCATTTTTCTGTCGGCAAGAATACATACTATCAATTGATTTGGCCGTGCAGTATTCGCCAATATGCATAGAATTAAGCAGCTTACGAAAGACTCAATAGTTTATGGCTTGGGGGGGGGGGTTGGTAAGTCAATAACTTTCTTTATGCTTCCTGTTTACACACGAATATTTAGTCCCGCAGAATATGGTACTATAGAAATGATGATGATCATTGTGAATATGCTCGTAGCTATACTGGTCATGGGCATGGATTCTGCGCAATCATTTTATTTTTTTGAGCAAAAAGAGCGCGGGAAAGCGCAACAGCGGACTGTTATTTCCGCTATTTTGCAATGGCGACTTGTTTGGGGTTTGATTATAGTTATCACGGCCGGAGGGGCAGCCCCTTTTATAAATGCGTGGCTTTTTGAAGGATCGCTTCCCTGGATATATTTTGCCGTTGCCTTTTCCGGTGCATTATTTGTGACTTTATTGAATCAAAGTATAGATATCTTTCGCTTACTGTATCGTCCATGGCCTTATGTCGCCATTACGATTACTCATAGTAGTCTTACCGCTATATTAATTGTCGTTTTAGTGCTGGGATTAGAAAGTAAAATATTCGGTTATTTTCTAGGAACGACAATAGCGTCCCTTTGCATCGCATTGTTGGGATGGTTTCTCATTAAAGATTACGTGGACTTTAAGCGTTGGCACCGAAATTGGTGGCCTAGATTACTTCGCTTTGGGGCACCATTACTACCAGCCGGACTAGCATTTTATTCGATGAGCACTATGGATCGTTGGTTTATTCAACACTATCAAAATACTGAGGAGTTAGGTATTTATGCTATAGGAGCAAAATTTGCGCTTCTAATGACGTTGGTGATAGAAACTTTTCGTAAAGCATGGTGGCCGATGGCTATGGATGCTATGCATAGTGACGACGGGCCGTCAACTTTTAGAATGATCTCACGGTTATATATTGGAGTAGGGGTTGCCCTAGTGGGAACGTTAACGCTGATATCACCTTGGCTTGTCAAATTTATGACCGCGCCCGCCTATCAATCCGCTTGGGTAATAGTTGGAATATTGGCATGGCAATCCTTGTTCTATGGTTTTTATTTAATAGCATCAGCCGGTATTTGGAAGGCGAAAAAAACTTACCTAGCCATGTATCTATTGATCGGCGCTGCAGCATTAAATTTTCTCCTCAATATGGTCTTAGTTCCAAACTACGGCGCAGTAGGTGCGGCCGTAGCGACAGCCATTACCTATTTTGTCTGGGTATTTATGGCATTAGCCATTAGTGAAAAACTGTGGAAAGTCCAATTCCCGGTGCTAATATTGATGGCACAGCTAGCCATTGGTCTAGTTGTAGTTTCAAAAATACTGTTAAGCGATTTTCCAAGCACCTCAATTTATTTAAATAACACGTTGGTGTTCATTGCAGTGATAGTGCTACTTATATCATCTCTCGATAGGGAACTCAGAAAAATGGTCGTTAAAAAAGCTAAATTAATTATGCCTCAGTAAAATGAAAATAATTGAACGAATAATATATCACAAAAATAGATATGGTTATATTAATCTAACTAGAATAGTTTTTTATCCAATTACACTGCTTTTGTGGGGGCCTTATCGACTGTTTGTAACACTATGGAATGCACGCGTACTTGCCAACGGAAAATGGTCAAACTATATTGGATTTAAAGTTGATACTAGTATCAATCATTTGTTTTATTGGACTCAAGCAGTAAATATTGATAGATATGGCAGAAATGGAGTAAGTCCGCATTTGGGGCTTGGCGATTATTACCTTGGAAAATGGTGGCATTTGTCGCTCCCCTCAACTTATCTATACAAATCTTGGGGTGCAATACTTCCTCTATATTCACTTTTTGCATGGTTATCAATACATTTTCTATGGTTAGATGGTACTTCAGTTGAATATTTATGGGGATTTATCGTTTTAGGTTTGGCATTAATAGGAACTACTTTTTTTGCTCAAGCATTCTCAATGCAGAATTACAACGCCGCAGGTTGGGTTTTCTTTCCATTGGGTGTCTGGGGGCTTGTAAACGGGCACTATCTGATTGCTGCGCTTACCTGGATGGCGGCAGGGTTTGGCAGTATGACTGTAGTTGTTTTGGCTAGTATGTTAACGATTTTATTTATATTTCAGATTGGTAGCCCAATTGTATTGGTTACTATTTTTCCCGCCGGCTTTAAACTGCTATTACATCTTTATTGGGGAAGGCGTATCGATGAAAATGCGAAAAAAAAAGTCAACTTAAAAGACAGTCTCTCACAGATTGCAAAAGCTATTGGTTTAATCAATGTTGGTATAAAATATCAACGAAAATCATCGAAAAAACTATCGCTTACATTTATCTATTTTCTACTGTTATATTTACAATACGGCTTAATTCAATGGGTTGTGGAAGGTCAGTATGTTTGGTTGTGGCTCGGTGGAGTCTGTATATTTATAACAAATACATTATTTGCCCGCTTTGCAGATCCGCAAAGTATTTACATAATGATGTTTTCTCTTGCGACATTCATGACTTTAACACAACAAAATATCTGGCTACTTATATCATATTGGTTCGTCGTGTCTCCGATTCCGAATGTTTTCGGAGATGGTTCGCGAGAAAAAATGCCGGATACTCCCAAACCATTAAAGCCCTATTGCATTCGGCAATTGATAGAATGTCTTGAAAAATTTTTAGTAAAAGTAAATTCAAATGAGAAAGTGCTCTTCGCATTCGATGATCCAAATAATACTTACGAGAATATATTTGATGGATATAGGGTCTTGTTTGAAGCTCCATTGTATGTGGCGACAGAAAAACGAATTCATATGTTTCCCGACTGGTGGGCAGTATTAGACAATAATTATTGCGGTGCAAAAGAATTTTGGGGCAGAGATGTCATGTCAGTCAATAAAAATGTAAAGGAATACCAGCCTGACTATGTTATTGTTTACCAAGAGTCTGGAAGTAAGCTTTGCGAAGATTTCCCTAACAATGGTTATACATTGATTAGTGAGCTAGATTGGAATAGGTTAGCTAATGAGTTAGAATTTGAAAAGCCCTGGTTAGATACGTGTTCAACTCCGAAATGGTGGCTTCTAAAAGTTCCAGATGGACTTAAGGAATAAGCGAGGTATGTACTTCGCTTGTCCAAATATTTTTACTTTTGAGCTAATAAGTTTTGTGTTTTGTTCAAATTAGGAAATGCGACAAATGTTAAAATTTGGATTAGTCGGCTGCGGTCGAATAGCAAAACGCCATTCAGAGCTTCTTGGGTATAAACAAATACAGGGAGCCACACTTGCCTCGGTGTGTGACATCAAATTAGACAGAGCACGAAAAATTGCTGAAGAGTTTAGTATTCCTCATTATTCCCATATGGATAAAATGATGCAGGAAGAAGAAATTGATGTCGCTGTTGTGCTTACTCCTAGTGGTTTGCACGCGGAACACGTCATAGGCTTAGCAAAATACGGCAAAGATATCGTAGTGGAAAAGCCGCTAGCGCTCACACTTGACGATGCAGACGCCATGATCGAAACCTGTGACAAGAATGGTTGTAGACTTTTTGTTGTTAAACAAAATCGATTTAATGTTCCCGTTGTCAAACTTAGAGAGGAGCTTGAGTCAGGTCGGTTTGGAAAAATTGTGCTAGGAACCGTACGAGTCAGATGGGCGCGTCACCAGTCTTATTATGATCAAGACGAGTGGAGAGGCACGTGGGCAATGGATGGTGGCGTTCTGACGAATCAAGCTAGCCATCATGTAGATATGCTCGAGTGGATGTTGGGAGAGGTGGAAAGTGTTTTTGCTAAGGTGACAACGGCACTTTCACAAATCGAGGCAGAAGATACGGCTGTGGTAACACTTAAATTCAAAAATGGAGCGCTTGGAATAATTGAAGCGACTACAGCTACAAGGCCTAAGGACCTTGAAGGTTCAATATCTATACTCGGTGAAAGGGGTTCTGTTGTGATAGGAGGTTTCGCTGTAAACCAATTGAAGACTTGGGCATTCACAGATGAGTCTCCAGAAGACAAAGATGTTATTGAAAAATATTCTGTTAATCCGCCTAATGTATATGGATTTGGGCACAAATCTTACTATGATCACGTGGTAGAATGCATACTAAATAAAGGGCAAAATCTCGTCGATGGGCTACAGGGAAGAAAGAGCATAGAACTGATAAATGCAATTTACGAATCTGCAGAAACAGGAAGAGAAGTTTTCTTAAGGTTTAAGCCAGAAAAATGCCGACTAGGACAGCGTTAATGTTTGTAAAATTATATATTCAGGTAGAAACCTTTGTGTATAAATGGTAGAAAGATGATAAAATTTTTGGACCTATACGAACAGTACATTTCAATAAAATCTGAGATTGATGAAGCAATAGCTTCGGTTATTCGCGACAGTGCATTTGTTGGTGGTAAATATGTAAAGGAATTCGAAGAAAATTTTGCTGAATTTCAGGAGGCCCAATTTTGTGTTGGAGCTGGAAATGGAACGGATGCGTTGGAAATTGCGATCGAAGCGCTAAATCTAGAAAAAGACAGTGAAATTATTGTACCAGCAAATAGTTTTGTAGCTAGCTCGGAAGCTGTTACCCGAGCTGGATGCAAAGTGGTTTTTTGTGATGTAAATTCAGATGACTATACCATTAACATCAGTGATGCAAAGGCGCGCATAACAGGAAATACTTCTGCGATAATAGCAGTTCATTTATACGGTCACCCATGTGACATGGACTCAATAAATCAATTTGCACAAGAAAACGGCTTGAAAGTGATCGAAGATTGCGCGCAAGCACACGGTGCAGAATATAAGGGAAAAAAAGTCGGTACAATAGGTGATATTGGCTGCTTTAGTTTTTATCCCGGTAAAAATCTTGGTGCCTTTGGGGATGGAGGGGCCATTTTGACAAATGATGAGCAGATTGCTCATAAATGTAAAATGATTACGAATCACGGTCGAAAAGAGAAATACAATCACAAATTTGAGGGTAGAAATTCCAGGCTAGATGGAATTCAGGCAGCAATTTTAAGTGTAAAGTTGGGATATTTGGAAGAGTGGACAATACGAAGGATAAATATAGCTGAAACATACTGCAATTTGCTTGGCAATATCCCCGGAATTATTACCCCGAAAAAGCAATTGTGGGCGAAACATGTTTACCACTTATTTGTAATACGAAGTAATAATAGAGACAAGATAATGAAGAAATTGAATGAAAATGGAATCGGTACTGGGATTCATTATCCACTAGCAATACCCAAACTCGCAGCCTATAAACACAGAAGCCAAAGTGAAGAAAATTGTTTTGCCTGGAATATGGGAGAAACTTTGCTTAGTCTACCTATGGGAGAACACTTGACTACGGCAGAAGCGGCTAAGGTTGCCCAGATACTGGGTCTGTGTGGGTAATATGTTAGTAACCTATGTAACGATAGAAGACATCTGCAGTGGATTGTTTCAAACGCAAATTCTAGATATTGTAAACGAAATATTAACGCAAGAAGGTCATATTGAATACGAAATAATTATTATTAATAGACCATGGAAAATATTTAAACATCTGAAAAAGAAGTATAAATATAAAATACAGAATAAGGATTTGCCGATTAGATTCAGGTATTTGCCGATACTACCGCCTCTCCGTTACGCTGTTGATTCCATTTTATTTTCTACTTTTGTTTCCGGGTTGTTAACGTCTGCATGTAAAATATTCATTTCTAAATCAACGGTTGTTGTACATAGCCGAAGTTATTGGGCAACGTATGCATCAATAAAGTCGCAGAACAAACCGGTGATATTCGACATGCGGAGTTTGTGGCCAGCTGAAAATATTAGCGCAGGAAAATTAACGGAGGGATCAAAGGCAGAAAAATATTGGAAAAATCTTGAACGTTTTTGTCTCAATGAAGCCGCTATTTCCACTGGTGTTACCAGCGGGATGGTGAAATATGTCAAATCAATTGCACCAAAGTGTAAGGCATCCTTGATTCCCATTTCAGTGGATATTAGAAAATTCATGTTTCACGCCGATAGTAGAGCAATAAGACGTAAAGAACTCGGTTGGGATGATAAAATCATTCTCGTTTATTCCGGAAGCCTTGGTCTTGCAGGTATTAATCGCACAACACTTGCTGAAATGCTTCAGCAGTTATTAGCAATAAATGAAAACATAAACGTGCTATTTTTGTCAATGGAAAACGCAGCTACAATAGATAAGATGATGTTTAATAAATCGATAAATACAGAAAGGTATAAAATCATTCAGCCGGCGATGAAAATATTGCCTGAGTGGCTTTCTGCTGGGGACATTGGAGTACATGCACTTCCAAAACAATTAGACTCATTTACAAGATTAGGAACAAAAGTAGTAGAATATTGGGCCAATGGGCTGCCGATTATTGTGAATGAATTTGTTGGGGCGGCAGTTGAAATAATCAACGAATTTGAAGTTGGTTATGTGCATAGTATTGGCGATTCTAAGGAAGAAACAAGTGATAAAATACGTAAACTACTTGGTTATAATCGTGAGCAAATTACGCTCTTTGCACAAAAGATGTTTTCGTTACAGAAAGTAGCGGCAAAATATCTTGAGGTATATAAAAATGCAACGTTTATCAATTCAACCTATTGAATTACCTTAGTGCCAGGAAGTAAATGTTAGCAGCAGTAAACAGACCGCACGACAAGCCGTTCGTAATATCAGAGCATTCGAGCGTCGATAAATACGCATTTGCGATTTTGATATTTATGTTGTTATTTGGTATTAAGCTATTTGGAGTGATTGATATTGCCCAGCTAACGTTAGTGGCGATACTGGCTCTTTACTATCAAAGATCCTTGGGTCATATCTTCATGACCGAAATATATACTTTTTCGCTTTTGGTGTTAATGCTCGTACTAACACATACAATATTGACAAGCATATTGTTTCATACTTTTGACTATTACGCGGTAATGAGACTTATGAGGGCGCTGGCCACATCCTTTTTGTTAGCGATTTTAATTCCATTACTTAAGGTACGAAAAACACAAGGACTAGCAATTATAGTTTTTTGTATATTCATTCACGCAATATGCATAATTACGCAGATGGCAAATCCGGAATTAAAAGAATTAATGGCAATACTTGTTGGACACGACAAACAAACAGTTTTCCTTCGGGCGTTTGGCTTGGTTAGCGCCTACGATACGGCAGGTGCATTGCTGTTGATTGGAATGGTGATATCGTCTTATTTCGTTTTTAAACTGAGAAGGACATACTATATATATATAATTGTAGTTTTCTATATTGCTGGGTTGGCAACCGGACGTGTTTTTATGGTGGTGGGAACGCTCTATTTCGTACTTGTTCTTTTTAAATTTTTGTTTAAGAAAAACCGAAAATATTTGGCCAAATTAATAATTTTACTTATAGGTGGCGTATTTGTATTTTATTTCATGAAATATATCCAGCCAATTCTCAGTGTTTCCTTGTACCTGGTGGATAAAGAAGCGGTATCAAACGATATTCAAATAAGTCGAGGCGGCTATTATATAGGAACATTATCGATTCTTCAAAGCTATTTGATGCTCCCGCAGGAAGGTATGCAGCTTCTTTTTGGTTCCGGTGAACTGATAAAAGTAGACATCGGGTATATAAAAATATTGCACTCTGTTGGGTTAATCGGGATGTTATTAATGACGTTTTACTATATTCTATTTGCGATTTTATCTTACACAAAAAATAGAGAAGATACAAAGTTACTATTTATGCCAATATTATTTATATTTTTTTTGTATAATTTTAAGATGTTAACGTTTTTTACTAGAAGCTATCACGAAACAATTATCGTTATATTAATATTGTTATGTTTAAACAGAGAAAGAGAAAATGTTAAAATTGGGGTGGGTTCCAAATTCAAGTGATTATTCACATCCTGCCGACAGGAGAAAGTTATTATTTTATCTGAAAAAGGTAAAAACCAATATTGTCTATGAAGTAGCACAATATGATATACACTACGACATACTTTATGTCTCATTAAGGAGCGATTTGACTCTTTGGTCAAAGTATAGAAAAAAACAGTTGGCGAGGGGCGCTAAAACATGGATCATTTTTGATTTGTCTGATTCCTATCTTTTGAGCGAAAAAATATCAGACGTTTTACGTCCAATTTATCACTATATAATTCGTAGATGTTCAAGTTTAAGATTTTCATATAAAAATATATTAATAGAGATGATCAATAATTCAGATGTTGTAATATGCGGGAGCATTGAGCAGCAACTCATTCTTAAGGAGCATCACGAAAATGTAAGAATAGTTAGAGATTATTTTCTTGATGATATCAGGTCTGTAAAAAAGGACTATAATTTAGCGAAAGGTGGAGAGCTACATATTTTGTGGGAAGGGTTTTCTCATGGAAACAAAAAGATCTTTAGAATGATAAGGGGCATAGTCCATCGATGGGGCTTGGAAAAAAATAACTACAGAATTAATTTGCATTTTTTAACTGATCCGCTTTACTGTACTTACGGCGCATCAACGTTTTGCAGGTCAACATATACTATGCTAAAAAATATATTTACAAACGTTAAATGTGGAATCGATGTTTACAGTTGGAATCCGGCAACATTTTCATCAATTGCAACAGCATGTGACTTCGCAATAATTCCAATACCTAATGATTCAGTAATGTGGTACAAACCAGAAAATAAATTGTTACTCCTTTGGAGCCTTGGTATACCGGTTCTGGCAACGCCGACACCGGCCTATAAACGTGTAATGAGCGAAGAACTTATGAGGTATCTTTGCAATGATTTGGAGGCTTGGTCTGCTAATATTGCCAGAATGGCTTTTGCGAGTGAAAATAGACAAGAATACATGCAATTCGCGAATAAATACTTGGCTAAGCATTGTAATGATAAAGCGATATTAAGTATGTGGAAAGAAGTCATGTCTGGGTGCGATCAAATAGTATACAGCTGAACTCAACTCAGGATAATTCAATGAAAGCTATTATTTTGGCAGGTGGTCTAGGGACCAGGCTTAGCGAGGAAACCGAACTTCGGCCGAAACCGATGGTCGAGATAGGTCAGAAACCTATTTTATGGCATGTAATGAAAATATATTCTTCACACGGAGTTAACGAATTCGTAATTTGTTGTGGGTATAAAGGTTACGTGATAAAAGAATATTTCGCAAATTATTTTTTACATATGTCCGATATTACTATCTGTATGAAAGATAATAGCATGAAAGTGCACCAGAATAACGCAGAACCTTGGACTGTAACTCTAGTAGATACAGGTGAAACAACAGCTACTGGTGGGCGATTAAAAAGGATTTATGAATTTGTTAAGGATGAGAAAGCATTTTGCTTTACTTACGGAGATGGCGTCGGTGATGTAGATATAACCAATTTAATTGAGTATCACAAGTCACACGGAAGGCTTGCAACACTTACAGCCACTCGGCCGCCAGGTAGATACGGAGCGTTGAGAATATCTGAAGCTGGAATTGTAGAACATTTTCAGGAGAAACCGGGTGGTGATGGGAGTTGGATTAACGGAGGTTTCTTCGTGCTATCTCCCAAAGTCATAGAAAGGATTGAGGGCGATCAAACCAGTTGGGAAGCGGAGCCTCTGACAGGCCTTGCGCGTGACGGTCAGTTGGCCTCTTATAAGCATGATGGGTTTTGGCAACCAATGGATACTTTGCGTGAAAAAACAGTATTAAATAATTTGTGGAGCAGCGGTAGAGCACCGTGGAAAATTTGGTGATTGATAAAAAGTTTTGGAGTAAGCGCAAGGTATTTTTGACAGGGCACACTGGTTTTAAAGGTGGTTGGTTGTCATTGTGGCTAAATAATCTCAATTGTGATATTACCGGTTATTCGCTCAAAGCGCCTACAAATCCCGCAATATTTTTCGATACAAACGTTGGTGATATAGTAACGAAAAATATAGAAAAAGATGTTCGTAATTTCGACAACCTTAAGAATGAAATACAACAGGCAGAACCCGAAATAGTGATTCACATGGCGGCCCAGTCTTTGGTCAGAGAGTCCTATGAGGATCCAAAAGGTACATTCTCTACGAATGTGATGGGTACTGTGAACGTGCTAGAGTCAGTTCGTAGCGCACCTAGTGTCAAAGCAGTACTTATTGTGACAACAGATAAGTGCTATGAAAATCGGGAATGGTTGTGGGGTTATAGGGAAAATGATAGGATGGGTGGTCATGACCCATATAGTAGTAGTAAAGCCTGTGCTGAATTGGCTGCTGCGGCTTATCGTAAGTCATTTTTTCAGAATTCAGGCGTGGCCGTGGCAACTGCAAGAGCAGGTAATGTTATCGGGGGCGGCGACTGGTCAAAAGATCGAATCGTGCCTGATGCTGTAAGGGCATTCAAGGACGGCAAAAAGCTTGTCGTGCGTAACCCTTTGGCGATTAGACCGTGGCAATATGTGTTGGAGCCGTTAGGCGGGTATTTGTTATTGTGTCAAAAGCTAGTGTCAGAACCAGTTAAGTATTCGGAGGCATGGAACTTTGGGCCAAATAGCGAAAATGAAGTTTCCGTGAGAGAGTTGGTCGAATATATTGCTCGGACTTGGGGTAATAACGCCGTTTGGCAACAGGACCAGCAGGGAAATCCCCACGAAGCCCGAACACTTAAACTCGACTGCTCTAAGGCAAATGCATTGTTGAATTGGAAGCCCATATGGACCTATAGACGAGCTCTTGAAGAAACCATAGGGTGGTATCGCGCCTGGACTGATGATGGTAAAAATATGCAAAACATCACGTTACAATATATAGATAAATTTCAACGGGAAATGAATAACGGATGAGTAAAAGGATTGATTTCAAAGAAACTGATTTAAAAGGTTTATATCGCGTCGTGCATAAACCGATTGGCGATGAAAGAGGTTTTCTCAATAGGCTTTTTTGTGCCAACGAATTTAAGGAAGTCGGATTTGTAGATCAGATTGCTCAGATTAATTATACATTTACAAAAAAGAAAGGTACGATTCGGGGCATGCATTTTCAAAACTCACCGAAAATGGAAATAAAAATTGTAACCTGTCTAAAGGGTTATGTTTTGGACATTGCGTTAGATCTTCGAAAAGATTCTGATACGTTTCTTCAATGGCATGCCGAAGAGTTGTCGGAGAAAAGCCAATCCGGTTTATACATACCGAGGGGTTTTGCGCACGGATTCCAAACTTTGACAGAGAACTGCCAATTACTTTATTTCCATTCTGAGTATTACAGTCCTGACAACGAAGATGCGTTAAATGCTCTCGACCCAAAACTTGGAATTGTTTGGCCGTTAGAGGTAACGGAAATGTCGATTCGGGATAAAAATCATCCAATGCAAATCGGAAATTTTGAAGGGCTTTCTGTGAAATGAAATGTAGACATTGTGATGCTGGCTTAACACATACTTTTGTTGATCTCGAAAGTTCGCCTCCTTCAAATGCGTATGTATCCGCAAAAGCATTAAAAAAGCCTGAATATTGGTATCCTTTGAAGGTCATGGTATGTGAAGAGTGTTGGCTTGTACAGACAGAAGATTTTTTGGGAGCTAAGGACCTTTTTAAGCCTGAGTACGCTTATTTTAGCTCGTTCTCTTCATCGTGGCTGGAGCACGCAAGAAACTATGTTGACGAAGTTATGTCTCGGTTCAAATTAAACACAAAAAGTATTGTTGTAGAGGTGGCTGCAAATGATGGTTATTTACTGCAGTATTTTTCTGTTAAAGGTATATCCTGCTATGGAATCGAGCCAACGCACAGTACTGCGGAAGCGGCCCGAAAAAAGGGAATCAAAATAATTGAGGAATTCTTTACCGTCGCCTTAGCTAAGGAATTGGTGGTTAATAGGCAGAGCGCCGATATAATAGTGGCAAACAATGTGTTAGCGCATGTTCCAAATATTAATGACTTTGTTAAAGCATTTACAGTCCTGCTAAAACCAAATGGTGTAGCTACTTTCGAGTTTCCTCATTTAATGAATTTGGTTAAAAATAACCAATTCGATACTATATATCACGAGCACTATTCTTACCTATCTTTACAGTCTGTTTATAATGTTTTTAAAGCCAATGGATTAACGATATATGATGTTGATGAAATACCAACCCATGGTGGAAGTTTGAGGGTATATGCTCAGCGTAGCGATCGCGGGCAAATCAAAACACGTACTTCTGTTAAAAAAATATTAGATAATGAAATAGAAGTTGGTATCAATAAAATTGAGTTTTACCACGATTTTCAATTTAAAACAGAGAAAGTCAAAAACGATTTTCTATTATTTCTTTTAGATTCAAAAGAAAAAGGATTGAAAGTTGCAGCTTACGGGGCGGCTGCAAAAGGTAATACACTGTTCAATTATGCAGGTATTAAAAAGGATTTACTTCCTTATGTCGTTGACAAAAATGAGGCAAAACAAGGCAAGTTTATGCCAGGTAGTAGAATTCCTATCGTAAAAATAGATTGTTTGTACTCGCATAAGCCAGACTATGTGTTGATTTTACCCTGGAATCTAAGGGAAGAAATTACAGAAGAACTGCAGTTTGTGCGAGAGTGGGGTGGTAAATTCGTATTTGCTATTCCAAGATTGGAAATAATATGACCGGTACGGTTTTGCTAACAGGCGCGACAGGTTTTGTTGGAAGGCAAGTACTGTATGCTCTTGTTGAGCGAAAAGTACCAGTTAAGCTTGTTATACGTCCAGTTAGTATTGAAAAGCTAAAAGGTGAATACCACTACGAAATAATATATTCCGAAGATTTGTTTTCGGAGTCAATCGACTGGTGGAGCAGAGTCTGTGAAAATGTTGATATAGTTATTCATGTTGCCTGGTATGCGGAACCTGGTAAATATTTACAGTCAATAAAGAATTTGGACTGCCTTGTTGGGACGATAAATCTAGCTCAAGGAGCAATTGACGCAAATGTAAAACGTTTTGTCGGGATTGGTACCTGTTTTGAGTACGACTTAAAAGGAGGTGTGGTTTCTATAAACACTTCTCTTAACCCTCTGACCCCTTATGCTGGCGCGAAGGCCGCCGCCTTTTTCAGCTTGTCAAATATTTTTTCAAAAAAGGAACTGGAATTCGCTTGGTGCCGTCTGTTTTACCTCTATGGGGAAGGGGAGAACTCTAGTAGGTTGGTCCCGTATATCCGATCTAGGATTTCAGCGAATCAAATAGTTGAGTTAACTAGCGGTATTCAAATACGCGATTACTTAGATGTAAAAATAGCAGGTGAAAGAATTACGGAGATAGCATTGAGCAGCCTAAGGGGCGCAGTAAATGTTTGCTCAGGAATTCCCATTACTGTACGCCAATTCGCTGAAAATATTGCAGACGAATACAACAGGCGAGATTTACTCCGGTATGGTGTTAGGCCAGATAATTACTTTGACCCCCTTTGTGTCGTTGGAATCAAGGGCAAAGACTCACGTTGAAGAAAAGCGCTTGATACACTATTTTTGCGTGGGATTTGAATGACTAAAGCGCGGAGTAAATAAGTTTGAAGATTTCTGTGGTTACGGTTTGCTACAATAGCGCAACTACCATACGCGATACAATCGAGTCCGTATTATCGCAAAAACACAAGAACATTGAGTGTATTGTAGTTGATGGCGGCTCAACAGATGAAACAGTAGCTATAGTAAAAGCATTTGGGGATAAAATATCTAAACTTATAGTCGAACCGGATGAAGGTATCTATGATGCTATGAATAAAGGAATTAAAGCGTCAACCGGTGAACTTGTTGGAATATTAAATTCAGATGATATCTATTATTCAGTCGACTCGCTATCTTGTATTGCAAAAACGTTCGAACATAACCGGGAATTAGAGATTGTTTTTGGTGACATAATATATACGCGTATTAATGAAGTAAACAAAATAGTCAGATACTACAGCAGCAAATATTTTAAACCATGGAAATTACGTTTTGGCTGGATGCCGCCCCATCAAGCTACATATGTAAAGCGAGAGGCATATCTACGATATGGATTATATAAAATTGACTACAAGATTGCGGCGGACTATGAGATGTTCATACGTTGGCTTGCGATAGAAAAGCTAGCTTATCGACGCATAAATAAAATAATAGTAAACATGAGGATGGGGGGAGTCAGTACTTCGGGGCTGCGAAGTAATTTAATTTTGAATCGTGAAATAGTTAGAGCATGCAAATCGAACGGAATTTATACCAATATATTTTTAGTCTTAAGCAAAATGCCATTAAAATTGTTGGAGCTTATTAATAGGCCAAGAGAATCAATGAGTGTTCCTGGGGCGGGATGATAATATGTCAGTATTAGTGACAGGTGCTTCAGGATTTGTAGGGCGTGCGCTTGTTCAAACCCTCGAATCAGCAGGTTTTCGTACTAAAGGCGTGTATCATAATACAGTTCCGGATGGTTTTGTTAGTAGAGAGAAAAATATATTTGTTGGTGATATAAGCGCCGATACAGACTGGTCAGAATACATGCGAGATGTCGAGATTGTTATTCATTTAGCGGCTCGCGTCCATATTACAAAAGAGTGGGAAAAGGATCCCTTAAGCGCATTCCGTGCCATAAATACTGAAGGTACAGTTCGCTTGGCCAGACAGGCTGCGGAAAATGGCGTTCGTAGAATGATATATCTAAGCTCCATTAAGGTGAACGGAGAGTTGACAAATGGTCGAGGACCTTTTTCTGAATCTGATATTCCCGCGCCAAAAGATCCTTATGCTATTTCAAAGTGGAACGCAGAGCAATCTTTGTATAGAATTTCTCAAGAAACTGATTTGGAGACTGTTGTAGTGCGCCCACCACTTATATATGGTCCTGGTGTAAAAGCGAATTTTCTTTCTATGATGAAGTGGTTGTATAAGGGTGTGCCTCTGCCGTTGGGAAGTATACATAACCGTCGTAGTTTGCTCGCGTTAGATAATCTAATTGATCTAATTATGTTATGTATGAAACATCCCGCAGCTAAGAACCAAACTTTTCTGGCAACCGATGGAGAAGATTTGTCAACGACCGATTTATTAAATCAGCTCGGCTTTCAATTGGGACGTCCGGCAAGGTTGATTCCTGTTCCAGTTTGTTTATTATGGGCGGGTACGATGATGCTAGGTAGAAAGGCTATTTGCCAGCGGCTTTGCGGTTCTCTTCAAGCCAGTGCACACAAGGCGTACACCATGCTTGGCTGGCGTCCGCCAGTATCAGTAACAGAAGGTTTGGCTAGAACTGCACAAAAATATTTGCTCTCATTGAAATGAATGTAGATAATATTATAGTTAGGAATAAATCATGACACTTCTAGTCGTCGCAGCTCATCCGGATGATGAGGTACTAGGCGCTGGTGGAACTCTGGCAGCGTTAACAGAGCGGGGTAAAAAAGCACGTGTATGTATTCTTTCTGCATGTGCTGACGCGCGTACGCGGCGACCGCGTTCGCAAGGGCTTAATGAAGATATGCTTCGGGCGAGTGAAATATTGGGTCTGGAAGAACCTATTCTGGGAGATTTTCCAAATATTAAACTTAACACGATACCTCATCTTGAGTTAGTTCAATTCATAGAAAACGCCATTCGGAATTCAAAGTCGACTACTATTATTACCCATCATCCCAGAGATTTAAACGATGATCATAAACTCGTGTCTTCTGCATGCCAGGCTGCGTCGAGACTTTTTCAGCGTAGTGACGAGGTTACACAGTTGCGTGCTTTATACTTTATGGAAATTTTGTCTTCTTCGGACTGGTCTTTTCCTGGCACGGGTACGGCTATTGACCCTGATACTTTTTTTGAAATCGGAACCAAAGGTTTGGAGCTAAAAATTCAAGCGCTAAATGCATATAGGGGTGTAATGCGCCCATACCCACATCCACGGAGTCGGGAAGTTATAACAGCACTTGCAACCTGCCGAGGCGCGCAATCTAGGCTTATGTACGCTGAAGGATTTCAAACTGCTTTTCGGATATTGCAAGCCGGCGATGTACAGTAATTGTCGGATTTTTTAATGTATGCGCTAATTATTAAGCGGATATTAGACGTTGTCTTAGCAACAGTAAGCTTAGTGTTCCTTTCGCCTATCTTTGCGTTTATAGCAGTTGCAATCCGAATCGAGGACGGAAGTCCCGTATTTTTTATACAGGAGCGAATTGGTCGTGGTGGAAAACGTTTTCGATTAATTAAATTTAGAAGTATGCCGACGAACTCTCAAGACATTCCATCTGCCGAAGCGACTACGCTTCAAGTTACACGTGTCGGTAGTCTTATTCGGCGTTCCAATATTGACGAATTACCTCAGTTAGTGAACATCTTACTCGGGGAAATGAGCTTAATTGGGCCACGCCCAGCGCTTCCAAGCCAACGCAAATTGCTTGCGCTTAGATTAGAAAATGGGGCGATGGAATGTAAGCCGGGATTAACAGGAGTAGCACAGGTAAAATCCTATGATAGCATGCCTGAAGAAGAAAAGGCGAGATATGACGGGGAGTATGCCTGCTGTATTTCTTTTATGAAAGACACACAAATATTTTTTAGGACATTTCAATACCTGCTTCGACGACCCCCGGTATATTAAATGAATACACGAATACGATTTGGATTTGTAACTTGTGTAAAGCTTGGTTTGGCTTGCATGGAAAAAATATACGAAATAGGAGGTAGTTTAGATCTCGCAATTACGCTACATGATAATATTGATACATTAAAATCCGGCAGAGTATATTTGGATGATTTTGCCAATCATAGAAGCATTCCGCTGTTAAAAGTAAAGCATATTAACGAAACTGTGGTAGAGCAAAGAATCCGCGAATTGCATATAGACTGGTTATTTGTCATAGGTTGGTCGCAGATTGCCGGCCCGCGGATCATAGCGGCACCTAGGTTAGGGGTTCTCGGCATACATCCGACATTATTACCTGAGGGAAGAGGGCGTGCATCGATACCTTGGGCGATTTTAAAAGGTTTAGATAAAACTGGAGTTACTCTTTTCATGTTGGATGAAGAAGTTGATGCTGGTCCTATATTAGCTCAAGAGGTGTTGTCAGTCGGTTATCAAGAAGACGCCACTTCTTTATATTCACGCGTAACAGAAGCACACAAGACACTGCTGGCGAATGTTTGGCAGGGGCTCGAAGCTGGAATTATTGATGCCGTAGCACAAGATGAAACGAAAGCAACATATTGGCAGGGACGAACGCCACAGGATGGTGAAATTAGTAGTGATATGACAGTTGAAGGAGTTGATCGACTAGTAAGGGCTACAACCCATCCCTATCCAGGAGCATTCGTAATGGATCAGAAGCTAGGGCTCGTTAGAATTTGGTCAGGTCAATCCATGTGTAATGCAGGAGCAAAAACCGGGTTTTGTTTGAAGCTTAGGGATGGATATTTTAATGCGTCGGAGTTTGAAATAGAAAGTTGATTGTCTTTTATACCCTAACATTGCATAAAAAGTCGTTCGAGAAGTATTGAAATGCTAGCGAGGCATAGCCTCAGACCAACGCAGCGTCATGCGATTTTTTTTGTAAACTGCTAAACTGCTGACAGAAGCCCGTGATGGCAAGCGTTTCAAAGGAGTGGCTTAAAGCACTCAAGCGGACCGGCAATTCGTGGGCATCGAAAAACGGTAACACACGGTCATTGAGAGATTAAGTCACTGTCGCATGCTTCATGTCCGGCCAATTAGCCTGCTCATCATTATTTGTATCCACTTCCTTCTTTACCGTTTTACCAGCTTTTTTCTCCGGCAATTTTTCTTTGACGATCGCATCTGAAGGAGCTGTCTTTCGGCTGGATCGTTTCGCGGGCGACGCTTTTTTGGCTTTGGCAGACGTCGTTGGGGCGGTGCGCCGCGCGGTTTTTTTAGGTTTTTCGTCAGCGGTCTTTAGAATCGTCGTTGTATCCTGCACCGGTTTGCCCGTGCTGGTTGTTTTACGGCGGCGTTTGGGTTTGGCCTCCGCGGTTTGCTCCGGTTCGTCGGTTGCAGATTTGTTTATGGCCGAATCGGTAGATTTGGTTAAAATTTCTACAGCTGTTGGTTCGAGGGGTTTGGATTTTTCCTCAACGTTTTTTATCTTTAACGCTCGTGATTCCGGTGTTTCTATTTGCTCAGCGGTTTGTTGTGTTGCCTGTGATTTGTCGGGCTCTCTGACAGCCTGTTTCGCCGGCGTCTCATTGATAGGCAGGGTTGCTGCGATTTGTTCCAGGGTCGCAGTTTTTTCCAGGGCCGGATCAAGACGGCCGGTGGTGACGGGTTTGATGATTCCTATGCTGTCGTCGGCCATTTTGGCGTTGGCGGCGGAATCTTTGGCATCGGGTGAATTTTGGTTTTTGGCTGCTGGTTCTTCGTCGTTGGCAGCAGCGGCTTTTTTTTCCGCTTGGTCTTTGCTTTGGCGTGGCGCTGTTGCGCTTGCTTCGGATTGTGGATCTTTTAGGTCCGCGTCATGGAATAACGGTTCTTTGGCTTCTTGATCGTGTGCCGTGGTTTCGGCTTCTGTCGCCGCTGGTTTGGTGTGCTTGGAGGCGTCTTCTATCGCCTTGTTTGGTGACGGCTGCTCGTCTTCTTCGTTGATTTGTTTTTGCGATGACCGGCCTTGCAGTTCTTCAGCGGCCATGTCCAGCAGGTGTTTTTGTTTGTCGAAGTCCAGAACCTTCGACAGTTGGTCGCCGCACAGGTGGTGGGAGCTGATGGCCAGGTGGTCGAATACCGCGCGGTAGCTTTTGCTCATGTTGTTGATGAGTTGGGCTGTGGTGACGAAGTGGTGGGTGACGTCGCCCCGGTAAGTCTGGAATTCTTTGGCCATCACGTCCAGTTCTTTTTCGAGGTTTTGCTGACGTTTCCAGTATGTGTCGTTGATGCGGCTCAGGGCCAGGCCGGCGGCGACGCCGAACAAAAATAACCCCAGTCCTATCATCCAAACCCAGCTTTCCACATGTTCCATTCAAGATCCCCTTTGATTCAAATGGTACGCCTACTAACCGTCTCCCTCCAGATTGTTGATGGCGTTGCTGAGCCTTTGGGCTTACAACGTGCTCCATGCTTTATAGCTTTAGTTAGCGACCGAACCGATTAGTTCTTTTACGGTTTCATTTATTTACCGTGCCGGTTTTTTGCAAAACCGATTGCTGACAGCGGTTACTGCGGATACCGCCATTCGCCTCGCCCGTGCGCTGGGCACGTCTGAGCAGTTCTGGATGGGGCTGCAAGCGGATTACGATCTGGAAGAAGCGCGCAAGGCGGCTCAGGGCTCGCTGAAGAAGGTTGTGGGGGACTCTGGGGACGCTGTTAACTTAATAACTTAGTGAACATTCATTTCCAACGCAAAATCTATCTTTTGCTCCTCACAGTAGTTTTGCCCTTTTTGCGAGGCTTTGCTCACCGCCGGCT
>Ga0114931_10001640_pt1 | contig 28523 bp, 26 predicted proteins | sample 2SBtaG_FD_89579 | JGI IMG/M metagenome (GOLD analysis project Ga0114931, IMG submission 89579) | Deep subsurface microbial communities from Kolumbo volcano to uncover new lineages of life (NeLLi) - 2SBTROV14_V59a metaG | ecosystem: Environmental > Aquatic > Marine > Volcanic | place: Kolumbo... | reverse complement strand
CCCGTCGTTGCCATTTTCGTTGCCTTCTCGCGCAGTGAGAATGGCAATTGGCACGACGGAGCGTATCCAGGTTACCATACACAGTATGGTGTTCTGGTACGCAAAGTAGGGAATGTTCTACACAGCCTGTCAGCCGCCGCTGATAACGCTGAGGAGCTTGATTGTGTCCTCGCCTGAGCATCGCTCGTCTTCCGTGACGATCTCGCCGTTCTTCACCACGACGACCGTCTCCGGATCCACGCCGAGCGCGTCCAGCAGCCGCCGAATCGTACCCGCGTATTCCTGCTCGACCGTCTTCTTGTCCCGTTCGATGAAGACCATGACCATGCGCCGTGGGGAATCGGCTCGCCTTATATCGTTTGCGCGACCCTGTTTTCGGTCAGAATGGCCCTGGTCTGTTCTTATTCGGTCGGCAGGTTTAAGAAGTGTGGCTGGTTGAGCAGATGTATGGCGCAGAAGCATATGCTGTGGACAAACAATTATATGTTCCTCGGCACGCGGTGCGCCATCAAGCGTGCGTGCTGAGGCCTCCGCTCAACGCGGTTCGGGTCCGGCTCGCATGTGCTGCTTCTGCGGGTATGGACCACGGCTGAGGTACGCCGAAAATGCGAGGTGGAACTATGCCCAGGTGTTCGGTGTGCAACGAGGAGATCACGCATCCTCTCTGCGTGCGGTGCCTCGAGTTGCAGATGTCGACGTGGCTGCAGGAGCGCTACCCGGCGAGGCCGGAGCTGCTCTTCACGCTCCACGACCGTGCGGAGGAGCTCGGCTTCCTCGGCGGCTCCATAACGTGCATCAAGTGCAACCACCCGATGGATGTCTGCGGCCAATGCTTCACCGAGCACGTCTATGACTGGATTGTACGTCGGCTCCCGGAATCCGCGGCGGCGTTCCGCGGCCTGTTTGGGCTCTACCCGTACGGCGAGGAGCTGCGGCCGTTGCTGCCGCGCGCGGTACCAACATAAATATATTTTCTCTATAGTAAACAATTTCTTTTCCGACGTGACAACGACGGAAAAGTTCCACAGGAAATGAAGGGGTGTTAACACGCAAGTACACAGAAGAATTCTACCGTTTCAGAGGTTATATTCTACGAATAGATGATTTCCACAGGAAAAGGAGGTAAATAACCATACGGAAAATAATTAAAAGGGTGCATCCCAGTTCAAATAAAAGCATTTATAAATGAGTGGGCCCTTCCGCGTTTATATAGGGGGTTAACCATCTTCCGATAGTGGAGGGATAGCGCATGGTTCCAACAAAGGAGAAGGTTGTGAAGAGTGAGGTGAAGCCGGGCGACCGCACCATCAGGGTCGTCAACATCGTCGTCTCGACATCGCTCGAGCATGACATCCCGCTCGAGAAGATGGCTGCCGTCCTCTCAAATACCGAGTACAATCCCGAGCAGTTTCCCGGCCTCGTCATCCGGATCAAGGACCCGAAGACGAGCGCACTGATCTTCTCTTCCGGAAAGGTCGTCTGCACTGGCGCGAAGTCGCTCGACAAAGTCGAGGAATCCATCCAGCAGATCATCCAGTCGCTGAAGAAGATCAACGTCGAGATTACCATCAAGCCGAAGATCACCGTGCAGAACATCGTCGCTTCCGGCAGCATCGGCATGGACCTCAACCTGAACAAGCTTGCCATGAAGCTCGACAACACAGAGTACGAGCCCGAACAGTTCCCGGGACTCGTCTACAAGCTTATGGAGGCCAAGGCCACGTTCCTGCTCTTCAGCAATGGCAAGATCGTCTGCACGGGCACGAAGAGCGAGACCGCAGTCCACGCCGCGGTGGACAAGCTCGTCGAAGTGCTGCAGAACGTCAAATAAAGGATTTTTTTCCTCTTCTCACATCCCCACCCGTTCCTGATTCTCCGCTTCCGTCGGAGATTCCACAGGAAAAGAGGGGGGTCTGCCGTTTCTAGCACCACATTCCTTTTATACCGGCTGGCGTTCCCGCATACTGCCCACGAGAACGGCTGTGCTGCCTTGGAGTAGGGTCGAGGCCTGCGTGTGGGGCGTCCAGAGGACGGGCCCCCACAATACAAAGGCCGGTTCGTGCCGCGACGCAGTCGCGGTCAGGACTCCGCAGCACCGCCACCCGTATGACGATGGAGCTCGCCGACCAGATCAGAGGATTCCAGGACTTCTTCCAGGAAGAGTACTACGACGAGATCCTTGAGCGCGTCCGCACCGGGAAACACTTCCTCGTCGTCGACTTCCCGCTGCTGGCGAAGTTCAACCCAGACCTCGCGACGCTCCTCCTCGACGCGCCGGAGGATGTCATCAAGGCCGCGGAGATATCGCTCAAGAACTTCGACCTGCAGCTCAATGAGGAATTCTTCATCCGGTTCAAGGACCTACCAGAGACGCAGCAGCTCATGATACGGGACGTCCGGGCGAAGCACCTCGAGAAGTTCCACCAGATGGATGGCATCGTCCGTCAGAAGTCGGACGTCCGGCCGCAGGTGACAAGCGCGCGGTTCGAGTGCCCGAGCTGCGGCAATATCATCCCTGTCCTCCAGCTGGATCAGAAGTTCAAGGAGCCGAGCAGGTGCAGCTGCGGGCGCAAGGGCAAGTTTCGCCTGCTCTCCAAGACGCTTGTCGACGCGCAGAAGATCGTCCTCGAAGAGGCGCCCGAAGAGCTGGAAGGCGGCGAACAGCCGAAGCGACTCAACATCTTCCTGAAGAATGATCTCGTCTCTCCAATGACGGAGAAGCAGACAAACCCGGGCGCGAAGATCCGCGTAACGGGCATCGTGAAGGAAGTCCCCATCCTCCTCGCGCAGGGAGGCCAATCCATCCGGTACGACCTGATGCTCGACGCGAACTACGTCGAGCCACTCCAAGAGGACTACAGCCAGATCGAGATTACGGAGGAAGAGGAAGCTGAGATCCTCAAACTGGCCGCCGACCCTGCGGTCTTCGCGAAGATGACGGACAGCATCGCCCCCAGTATCTACGGCCACGAAAAGGTGAAGGAAGCGCTCGTCCTCCAACTCCTCGGCGGCGTGATGAAGCAGCGAGGCGGGGGCGACGTCAAATCGAGAGGGGACATTCACATCCTCCTCATCGGCGATCCGGGCAGCGGCAAGAGCCAGATGCTCAAGCGGATCAGCCAGGTCGCGCCGAAGGCCCGCTTCATCAGCGGCAAGGGCGCCAGCGGCGCAGGCCTGACCGCATCAGTGGTCAAGGACGAGTTCCTCAAAGGCTGGGCCCTAGAAGCGGGCGCGCTCGTCCTCGCGAACAAGGGGATCGCGTGCATCGACGAGCTGGACAAGATGACAACCGAAGACCGGTCGGCCATGCATGAGGCGCTCGAACAGCAGACAGTCACCATCTCTAAGGCAAACATCCAAGCAACCCTCCGTTCCGAGACGACGGTGCTCGCCGCCGCGAACCCAAAGTTCGGCCGGTTCGACCCGTATGAGCTGCTCGCGAAGCAGATCGATCTGCCGTCCACCCTGATTAACCGGTTTGACCTCATCTTCCCCATCCGCGACCTGCCCGATCGGGAGAAGGACGAGCAGCTCGCCTCCTTTATCCTCCAGTTGCACCAGGAAACGAAGGAGCGGAAGGGAAGCATTGAGGCTGAATTCCTCCGCAAGTACATCAGCTACGCGAAGCAGCGGTGCAAGCCCTCATTGACGAACGAAGCCCTGGAGGAGATCAAAACCTATTACATCAAGATGCGCGGCAGCGGCGGCGACGGCGAGGAGTCCATCAAGGCAATCCCGATCAGCGCCCGCCAGCTCGAGGCGCTCATCCGGCTGACAGAAGCGAGCGCGAAGGTACGGTTGGCGAAGGAGGCGACGAAGCGGGACGCGAAGATCGCGATCGACCTGGTGCACCACTGCCTCTCGGCCATCGGCCTGGATCCTGCGACCGGGAAATTTGACATCGACCGGATCACGACAGGCGTCACCGCCGCCCAAAGGAGCACGATTTCTGTTATGAAGGAGATTATCGCCGACCTAGAACAGGCGGTCGGCCGCGTCATCCCGATGGAGGACATCGTCCGCGAGGCGGAGATCAAGGGCATCTCCGAGGACCAAGCGACCGAGACGATCGAGAAGCTCAAGCGCGCGGGCGACCTCTTCTCACCGAAGCAAGGCTTCATCTCGAGGATTTAAGATGGCTGAACGGCTGACCGCAATCAAATGCTCGGTACGCGACCTCGTCACAGGCACGTTCGTCGTGAAGGAAGGCGTCGCGCCGAGCTACGTGGACACGGTCCGCGGCCCTGTCGTCAGGGTCAACCTCCTCGCGGCCGTCGTCGGAAAACCGGGCGCGGGCTCGCTGCTCCTCGACGACGGCACCGGCACGGTCGAGGCCCGCTCGTTCGAGCACACGCTCTTCGCCGCTCTGAAGCCGGGAGATGTCGCGCTCCTCGTCGCGCGGCCCCGACAGCACGAAGGCACTGTCTATCTCGTCGCGGAGATCGCGAAGCGGTTGCAATCCCCGAAGTGGCTCGAGCTGCGCAAGGCTGAGCTGGGACTGAACGCAGCGGAAACGACAAAAAAACAAGAGCAAGAAAGGAAGGAAGAAGCCCCACCTCAGCCCTCCACGACCAAGAAAGCACCCACTCCTCCAGCCGATAAGAATGTGGAGAAAAGCAAGGAAAAGAAACCCGCTGAACCGGCCCCGACCTCTCTTGACGTGATCCTCACGCTAATCCGTGAGCTCGACGCCGGGCAAGGCGCGGCCGTCGAGGAGGTCGTCTGGAAGGGAGGTCCCTCGGCCGAAGGCACGCTCTCCACCCTCATGGCGGAAGGTGAGATCTTCGAGATCCGACCAGGACGGGTGAAGGTACTCGAATGAAGTGTATCATCACGCGCCACGGCGAGACGATCATCTAGAAAATCAGCGGCGTCACCCAGACCTCGAGGATGCCTGCCACGAAGAGGATAATGAGACTCAACAGTAGCAGGTCGGCCGAGTCCAACAGGATGTGCTCAAACTTCTGCGTACCAAAGTCGTGCCGGATGACCGCGATCGAGATGATGCCGCCCGCGAGCCCCGCCACAAAGTATGCCGTGATCTCTGGGATGCCGTGGATTGCATACATGAGGAGGCCGTAGCTGATGTTGCCAAAGTAGTGACTCACCCGATCCATGCCGACGAGCGCGGCCGTCTCGGCGAGCGCGTTCCGAATGAAGTTACCAATCGCGGCCCCTATTACGGAACCGTTCCACGCGAGGATGAAGATTGCACCGCTGCCGTAGATGAAGCTGAAGAGGATGCAGAAGATGAGGACGCGAACATTATTGAGGAAGATGCGCGTGAACGCGCTGAAGCTCTGGATTGTGAAACCGGTGACGCCGGGGTTAATGGTCTTGATTGTGCTGCCTTGGCTCTGGAAGAGGGTGGTGATTGTCACGGGGCTGAGGAAGATATACCAGAACGCGTACGCAACCGTCGCTCCGAGGAAGAGAAATATGAAGGATTCGAGCGCCTTACCATGCTCCTTGAGCAGCCACCGTTCCTCCATTCCCTCGAGGTCCTTCTCCTCCTCGAGATTGATCGTGTTGTAGACGAGCGGGATCGCGGCCATGCTCGTCAGGAAGACCATGACGAGGCTACTCTCCGTCTTGAAGACCCAGAGCGCGAGGAAGATGCCAATCGTCGCATACACTGCACCCATGAAGATCATCTGCGCGGGCCGCTTCTCCGCGTGCAGGGGTGTGATGAGTGACTCGAGGACCATACGGTCACCCCGACAAATGAGGATATTTAAAGCTTGTGTCGGGCACGACCCAAATCTTTATAACGCTCTTTCAACTCAGTGAGAGAGTGGCGCTCTTCACACGTGGCAAAACACTCTACTTCCCGGGACCGATGGCGGAGAAGCTGCCGCACGTTGTCCAGGCAACGCGGGCGCTCCTCATTGATCTCGGCGTCGATTTCATCATGAAGGAGGGGATGGTGACGAGCGGCTATCACGCCTGGTTTGCGGGCTATGCCGACGCCTTCAGCAATCTCAAGAAAAGCAACGAGGCCTTCCTCAGGAAGCATAGGATCAGTGCCATCATCACGAACGACCCGCACGAGGCCTTCACGTTCCGCGAGGCGTACGGCCTACGCACGCAGCATCTCGTCGAGGTTATAGTGGAAAACATCACCAAAATCAAGAAGAAACGCACGGTGCGGGTCTCGTATCATCATCCTTGCTTCCTCGACCGGCTCGACGTCCGGGAGAGGAGTGTGGAGCGCATCCTGCGCCGCGCGGGTTTCCGGGTAGATGCGGCACCGTCGCGCTGCTGCGGCTCGGTCGGCGACGACTATGCGCGGAACAACAAGGAGGTCGCGTCCCGGATTGCGAAGCGGTGCGCCGCAGAGCTCGGCAATACCGTCGTGACGTGCTGCCCGTACTGCAACATCACCCTGTCTGCACAGGGGAAGAAGGTCATCGACATCTCGGAAGCGCTGTCGGAGGATACCTGATGCAGCTCCGCCGCATCGTCCGGCCAGAGGACCGCTTCTCCGACACGGAGAGCCTCCATTCTTATTCGTACGACGCTTCCGGACTGTCAGGGGTTCCCTCCCTCGTGCTCCGACCGCAGGACGAGGAGCAGCTCCGCCGCATTATCGTCGAGGCAAACCAACAGCGCCTGGCACTCGTGCCCCGGGGGGCTGGCACCGGCATCCGGGGCGGCTGCGTCAAGGAGGGGGCAGTCATCCTCGACATGCGCGGTTTCTCGAAAATCGAGCAGCTCGACACACAACGCGGCTACGTCGAGGTCGGCGCGGGCGTCCCAGTCGGCCGGCTCAACGAAGCGCTCGCGAAGCACGGCTACACCTTCCCGCTCGTGCCCGATAATCCAGGAGCAACAATCGGCGGATTGCTGGCGACGAACCAACTCACGGAAGAGAGCCTCCTCTTCGGGGATTACCATGACGTCGTCGAATCGCTGGAATGCTTCGACGGCAAGGGCCGCTTCCAAACCTTGAAAGGGGACGACGTCTCGAAGGTTGTTGGATGGGAGGGCACGACTGGCATCGTCACGAAGGCCCGAATCAAAGTCGTCGAGAAGGACTGGAGGATCACACTCGAGATACTCCCTGTCACGACGACCAATCTCGGTGAAACAGCCACGTCCATCAAGGAACGCGCCGGCCTGGTCAGCGTCGAGTACTGCGACGCTGCGTGCAGCCAACTCCTCGGCCTTGGCGAGGGAGCACACATTCTCGTCGTCTATGCGAACGACAAAGGCAGCTACAAGGACCAGGAGCGGAACAAAAAGATACTCACGCTACGGAAACGGCTGCCGCACCTTCTCTGGCGCGAGGGATACACTGTTATCGAGGAGGCCTCGCTCGACGAATCGTGCATCGAGGCGTTCATCGCGCTCTGCGAGAAACGAGGGGTGCCGTGCTACGGGCACCTCGTGGCGGGCATCCTGATTGCGCAGCTCCGGGACGCATCCGAACGCGTAGCCTTCTACGCCGACGTCGTCGCCCTCGGCGGCGTTCCAGGCGGCAAGTATGGCTATGGACGCCTGAAGAACGCGTTCGTCCCGGAGACCGTTCGGAAGCGGCTGATCCGCCTCAAGGAAGAAAGGGATTATGATATAATCCTCAATCCAGGGGTAATCTCATGAATCCGGACGCGTGCATCCTCTGCGGTCTCTGCAATGCGGGGGACGACGCATACAGCGTGTCGCTCGACGAGCGGCGTGCACCGAGGAACCTGGTGCGCCTGCTGAAAGAGCACAAGGACAGCCCATTCGTCTACGCGGCGATGCTTAACGGCCGCTCGACCGCGGCCTGCCCGCTCGGCATCGAGATTGATGACACGATCCTCGCCGCGCGGCAGCGCCTCGTCAAAGCTGGCGTCGAGACCGCGCAGAACAAAGCCTTCATGGCCAAGCTGATGAAGGGAGAGAATCCATTCAAATAGGTTGTTCTTGACTGTAAGGAATATCTCATTAATACCTTGGCGCTTCTCCTGCCGGCGTCCGTGCGAGAAAACCACGCCTAGCGCGGCGAGTCTCTTTGCCGCGGCTTAGTAGAAAAAGTCCGTCGAAGCCACGAGGAACAAAGTTCCAAGGATTCGTAGAATCCTGGAACTAGAATTCTTCGAATTCTATGTTCCTGGGGTTCCAGAAACCTTGTTTCTGAGAACTGAGTTTGGCATCAGCCAAACTTGGCTCGACGGAGTCGGCCACGTTCCCCGACGCAAGTAGGGGGTTGTAGACGACGAAGGAGAACTTTTTATACAAACCCCATCACAACCCTAGTTTTTTGCCTTGAGCTCCTGCCATGCGAGCGCGAAGAGCTCTGACAGGGCTTGCGCGAAGAATGGGGTGTTGAGCCAGATGCCGACGTCGTACGTCGGGTGGACGTCCGTGTCGTCGAGGAGCATAAACATCACTTCCTTACCATCAGCAATCGTGAATCGTGCGGTGACGCTCTTCAGGTCACGTACGTCCGCAAACTGCTTTAGCGCGTCAGCAGCAACCTTATTTTTGGGGGTGAGGGGGGCGGCAACCTGGATCGTGACCCCACGCTCCGCGGCCTTCTTGAGCGACCGTCCGAGGAGGTCTGTCTTGCGGGGCAATCCGTTCTCGGTCGTCACCATGATAATGGACTCCTCAGCACCCTTAATCATCATGTCAAGCTGGTTGTACGCGTTCTGCCTGCCTTTGAGCGCGCCTGTGAGTTCAGTGGGGTCAACGAGATCAATACCCTTAGTATGAAGCAACTTCAGCTCATTGAGGATGTTTGTCTTCTTAAGTTCCTCGAGCTGCTGCGCCTGCTTGTCGGCGTCCTCGCGGATGTGTTTCTTGACGCGCTCGAGAACCTCTTCTGGCGGAATCGCGATGTATTTGATTGGTTTACCAATCTTCATCACAATAAAACCCTTCTTCTCAAGGGACTCGAGGACGTCATATGAACGGGAACGGGGCACGTTCGCTATGTCGGAGAGCTCGCCGGCCGTCGAAACACCGCGGCTGAGGAGTGCGGTCCAGATCTTTGCTTCGTAGCTATTGAGACCAAAATCTTTGATCTTCTTGAGAAACTCCTTTTGAACAATCATAGGTTGTACACCATGCTGCTTGTTTGGGAGGGAATTGTTTGGAGATTTAAATACTTTTTCATTTTTACTATTATAAAGTAAATACAAGCTCGCGTCTTTTTTATAAGTATTTCATAGGAAATTGTTAGTGTGTGTTTTAGGTGTAGTTGAGTATAATCCAACCCGGTGATTGCGTATGGAAATTTTTTGGGCGCGCTCGTCGGTATTCTACTTCTGGTGTTATTTTTTGAGTTTTTATTTTATATTTATATTTTCTATATAGAATAATATATGTATATAGAAAAAACACAAAAACACACACAAAAAAGAAGCGCCACGCCCCAAACCCCTAAAAGAAAGCCACTAGACACGCCCTAAAAGAGTTCCACAGGAAATAAAGGGGTGTCACAACAACTCTAAAACCACCATCCTTTCCTCTATATTTTCAGATAAAAACCTTTAAATAACCTCTGTTTCCACTGGAAAAATATGGGGGCAAAGATCACCACGTTTTTTGAGACCTTCCTTGAGAAGAGCAGCGTTTTCTCCAATAAGAAAGCACTCCAGTCAAATTACATTCCTGACGAAATCATGCACCGGGACAAGCAGATCGAGTTGATCGCGAACGTCCTCGCACCGGCACTGAGAATGGAGAGGCCGAGCAACCTCTTTATCTATGGCAAGACCGGCACCGGAAAGACGCTGACGGCACGGTACACGGCTGAGAAGATGATGGGGGTGGCGGATGAACGCAAGATCCCCATCAAAATATTTTACCTGAACTGCAAGCTCAAGAAGATTGCGGATACGGAATATCGGCTGATAGCGGAGCTTGCCCGTCACCTCGGCAAGGCGATTCCTCCGACGGGGCTACCGACGGACGAGGTCTACAACATCTTCTTCCAGGCACTGGATAGCAAACGACAAGTCATCATCTTCATCCTGGACGAGATTGACCAGCTCGTCAAGAAGGCGGGCGACGAGATCATCTACAACCTGACAAGGGTCAACGGCGAGCTCAACCAAGCCCAGGTCGCCCTCATCGGGATATCGAATGATCTCACGTTCAGCAACAACCTCGACCCCCGCGTGAAATCCTCATTGAGTGAGGAGGAGCTTGTCTTTCCACCATACAACGCGCTCCAGATCCAATCAATCCTCAAGCGGCGCACCACGCTCGCGTTCAAAGACGGCGCGCTGGAGGAGGGCGTCATCGCAAAATGCGCCGCCTTTGCTGCCCGGGAACACGGGGACGCGCGGCGCGCGCTAGAACTCGTACGGGTGGCGGGTGAGCTCGCCGAGCGCGGAGGCGAGACGACGGTTCATATACAAAATCTCGACGCGGCCGAGGACAAGATCGAGCGCGACCGGTTCCTTGACGCCGTGCAGCACCAGCCAAAACAGTTTCAGGCGACGCTCTACAGCGCGATGGCGGTGGCCGACAGCACGAAGGGTGCATTCTTCACAGGCGAGATCTATGACTATTACAAGGACTTCTGCACCAATGTCGGCCTCCGACCGCTGACGCAGCGTCGCGTGTCCGACATCATCGCCGAGCTCGACATGCTCGGCCTCATCAACGCGAAAGTGATTAGCAAGGGCCGTTTCGGCCGGACACGGGAGGTCAGCGTCGGCCTGCCGAAGGTCCTCCAACCAAAGATCCTACACATCCTCAAGGAGGACCTCGGGATTTGATGGCCTGATAAGGTACAAAAAACACCTTTTCCGGCGACTTGCGCTGCACAGCGACACGCCGACAGGTGGACGATGGAAGACAAAAAAATATTGGAGTTCTTGGAACGTGGTATCCTCTTGTCCCCAGACGTGACGGACGACCTGGAAACAAACCAGTTTGACACAGAGAAGGACATACTCCTGGTCGACAGGAAGACACGTGACCTCGTCAACGAGAACGTTGACTGGAAGGCCGTCGATGAGGCGAAGGTCCGCGCGGAGAAGCACGACGATCCTGGACGCTACGAACGCATTATCTCCCTCGCAAAGGACTGTGAGTTTCGGGAGAAGCCCGGCGTCAAGGTTCTCTTCAACTACGTGAAGCGAAGCCACAAATACACGTATAATGACTTCGTCGCGCACTTCAACCAGCGCTTCAGGACGTTGAGTGGCATCCTCCGGCAGCGGTCCGAGCTCCATGGCACGACCGCCATAGCCCGCGTGTCGCGGCGGCGGAACGAGAATGTTACCCTCATTGGCATGGTGAACAATAAATCCATCACGAAGAACGGCAACGTCATGTTTACCATTGAGGACCAGAGTGGTGAGCTTCGCGCACTCGTCACCCAGAAGCACCAAGAGACGTTTGCGCTCGCGAAAGACATTGTCCTCGATGAGGTTATTGGCGTGACGGGGATGATGGGTGATGGGATACTCTTCGTCAACGCGCTCTTCTTCCCCGACGTGCCCGTCACGCACGAACTCAAGAAGGGTCCTGAAGAGGAGTATATTGCCGTCATCGGCGATCCCCAGATTGGTGGCAAGGAGTTTCTCTCGAAGGACTTCGCCAAGCTCATCGCTTGGTTTAACGGCCGGCTCGGGAACGAGGACCAGCGAGCGCTTGCGGCAAAAGTCAAGTATGTTATTGTCATTGGTGACCTCGTCGAGGGTGTTGGTGTCTATCCCGGACAGGAGCGGGATCTCATCATCAAGGATATCAAGGAGCAGTACGCCGAGTTCACACGTCTCATCAAGCAGCTCCCCAAGGACCTCCAAATTATCTGTATCCCTGGCAACCACGACGCTGGCAGGATCAGTGAACCACAACCCCCCATCTACAAGGACTTCGCCCCGGAATTGTATGGTATGGAGAACATCACGATGCTCTCCAGCCCGAGCGTCGTTAATCTCGGCGCGCGGCCGGGCTTCCCCGGTCTCGACGTACTCCTCTACCACGGGTACAGCCTCATCTACTACGCGGACAACGTTCCCAGCATCCGGGGGCGCGGCGGCCAGAAGCGCGCCGAACTCATTATGAAATACCTACTCCAACGCAGGCATCTCGCACCGACGCATGGGAGCAACCTCTACATCCCCGACCCCGAGACCGATCCGCTCGTCATCTCGCGCGTGCCGGACGTCTTCGTGACTGGACATATCCATAGGGTCTCGTCAGCGGTCTACCGTGGTGTCACACTCCTAAACACGAGCGCGTGGTGTGACATCACCGACAACCAGGAGAAGCGCGGCCTCGAACCGCAGCCTGGCCGGCTCGTCCTCATGGACTTCCAGACGCGGGACGTTAAGGTAATCAACTTCTACAGCGGCAAGGGACTTGGTTTCCTGGAGCCGAAGGGATCCGAGAAGAAAACGAGCAAAGATGGCTCTGAGGGGCGAGGTGCTGAGACGGAGATGGTCGCGGCGGAGGGTGGTGCCGCATGAGTGAGCAGCACTCTGCGGAGTTGTCCGCGTACTTCGACGGCCTCCAGAAGGGCGTCGACGAGGCCTACGCCCGCGCGCAGGCGGCGCGCGCCGAAGGGTATGATCCTGAGGATCACGTCGAGGTCGCGCTCGCGGCGAACCTCGCGGAGCGCGTCATCGGCCTCATCAGCGTGATGGCGCCGCAGATCAAGGGCAGCGGCGTCGTCGAGCGCATCCTCGCCCTTGAGGAGAAATATGGCAAGCTTGACTGGCGCGTCGCGTTCACCATCGCGCTCGAAGTCGCGCAGGAACGCTTCTGCACCTTCAAGGACCGAATTGAGGCGATCGAGATTGGCATCCGCGTCGGCTTCGCTTATGTGACTGTCGGCGTCGTGAGTTCGCCGCTCGAAGGATTCACGAAGCTCGAGCTTAAGAACCGGAATGATGGTCGCGGCCAGTACTTCAGTCTCTTCTACAGCGGCCCCATCCGGAACGCGGGCGGCACGGCCGCGGCGGTCAGCGTCCTCATCGCGGACTACGTGCGCAAGCATCTCGGCTACGCCGAATATGACCCAACCGAGAAGGAGGTGAAGCGGTGCGCAGCCGAGATTGAGGATTACCACAACTTCATCACCAACCTCCAATACTTCCCGAGCCAAGAGGAGACGCAGTTCCTCATGGAACGGATGCCGATCGAGATTGACGGCGACGAGTCCGAGAAATATGAGGTGTCGAACGTCAATCTGAAGGACCTGCCCCGAGTCAAGGCAAACAAGCTCAGGAACGGGTACTGTCTATCCACAGCAGCTGCATCCCCCTCAAGGCGCCGAAGATCTAGGTAAAGCTCGAGAAATGGGGCCACGAGTTTGGGATGGAGCAGTGGGACTTCCTCAAGGAGTTTGTTGTCCTCCAGAAGAAGATGAAAGCGAAGGGCAAGGCAGAATCCTCGTCAGGGATCAAGCCAGACTACACCTACATCAAGGATCTCGTCGCCGGACGCCCGGTCTTCGCGCACCCCATGCGGCCCGGCGGCTGGCGGCTCAGATATGGACGCTCACGCGCCTCGGGCTACAGCGGCCAGGCGATCAGTCCGGCGAGCATGGCTGTTCTGCTCGACTTCCTCGCGACAGGCACGCAGCTCAAGGTCGAACGTCCGGGGAAAGCGGCGGCCTTCACGCCGTGCGACACAATCGACGGCCCCATCGTGCTACTCAAAAATGGCTCGGTCAGGAGGATTCGGACGGAGACGGAAGCAAAGGCGGTTCGGCGTGACATCAAGGAGATTCTTTACCTCGGCGACGTCCTCATCAGCTACGGCGACTTCTTCGACCGCGCGCACCCCCTCGTGCCCGCGGGCTACTGTGAGGAGTGGTGGACAGCGGAGCTCGAGAAGGCCGCCGCGGCCGATGGTGGAGTCCCCAATCTCGGGAAGGCGGCCGCTGCGACGGGGCTGGCGGCCGAGAAGCTCGAGCTCCTCCTCAAGCGCCCCATGACGCCCGTCTCGTTCGACGACGCGCTCCGGATCGCGCGCGGCCTCAAGATTCCCTTACACCCTCTGCACACACTCTTCTGGAAGATTCTCACCAAGGAGCAGCTCATGGCGCTCCTCGTGCTCCTCAAGGCAGCGCGCAGGGAAGGCGACCGGTTGATTATTCCCTACGAGGCGGAGCATGACACTTCCCAGGCGGCGAAGCGCGGTCTCGAAACGCTCGGCGTCGAACATGACCTCACCCCAGAGCACATCGTCCTCCGCGGCGATGCGGCGCGGCAGCTCCTCGTCCCGCTCGGGCTCGAGCGGCTCGATGCATTCCCAATCCTTCCGGACGAGTTTGAGCCGCTCGCGTTCGTCAACACCCAAAGCCCCGTTATGATCAGGGACAAGGCCGGCACGTTCATCGGCTCACGGATGGGCCGCCCGGAGAAGGCGAAGATGCGCAAGATGACCGGCAGCCCGCACGTCCTCTTCCCCATCGGCGAGGAGGGTGGCCGGTTGCGTTCGTTCCAGGCCGCGCTCGAGAAGGGGACGGTGAACAGCAACTGGCCGATCAGGAAGTGCCCGTCCTGCGGGATCGAGACGCCGCTGCCCCGGTGCGAGGTCTGCGATACGCGGACGGTCCGGTTGCTCCAGTGCCCGTCGTGCGGCCTCGTCAAGGACTGCCCGCACGCGCCCGGCAAGAAGTGCGAGCGCTGCGCCGCCAATGGACGGTCTGGCTACGGCCGATGCGAGCACCGCGCCTCCTGGTCGTCCGTGCGCGCAATCGATTTCAAGCGCATCTTCGAAGGCTGCCTCAAGAAATTGGGGACAAATATCTACCCGGACCTCATCAAGGGCGTCCGCGGCACGTCGAACAGCGAGCACCTCCCCGAACATCCGATCAAGGGCATCCTCCGCGCGAAGCACGGCGTGCACGTCAACAAGGACGGCACGCTCCGGTACGACGCGTCCGAAGTCACGCTGACGCACTTCAAGCCGAAGGAGGTGTATGTCTCCGTCGACAAGCTCGTCGCGCTGGGCTACACGCATGACATCCACGGCGAGCCCCTGGTGAACGAGGAGCAGGTCCTCGAACTCAAAGTCCAGGACGTCGTCCTGCCGTGCTCGCCCGAGAATCCAGAGGAACCCGCAGACGAGGTCTTCTTCCGCACCACGCAGTTCATCGACGAGCTCCTCGTCAAGCTCTACGGCCAGGAGCCATTCTTCAGCCTGAAAACGAAGGAAGAGCTCGTCGGCCAGCTGATCATCGGCCTCGCGCCGCACACGTCTGCTGGCATCCTCGGCCGAATCATTGGTTTCTCCAAGACGCAAGGGTTCCTCGCGCACCCCTACTTCCACGCGGCGATGCGGCGCGACTGTGATGGTGATGAGAGTTGCTTCCTCCTCCTCACGGATGCGTTCCTCAACTTCTCGCGCAAGTACCTCCCTGAATCCCGGGGATCGACGATGGACGCGCCGCTCGTTTTGACATCAATCCTGACGCCGTCAGAGGTTGATGACATGGCCTTCCACGTCGACATCGCATGGAAGTACCCTTTAGAGCTCTACGAGGCCGCGCTCGCGCTGAAGAAGCCATGGGAAGTGAGTATCCCACAAATCAAGGAGGTCCTCGGCACGCCGGCGCAGTATGAAGGTATGGGGTTCACGCACGACACGGGCGACCTCAACGCGGGCGTGCGCTGCTCGGCGTACAAGCTCCTGCCATCGATGGAGGAGAAGATGCACGGCCAGATGGAGCTCGCGGTTAAGATCCGCGCGTGCGATGCCTCGGACGTCGCGCGCCTGGTGATTGAGAAGCACTTCATCCGCGACACGAAGGGCAACCTGCGCAAGTTCAGCCAGCAGCAGTATCGCTGCGTCAAGTGCAACGAGAAGTTTCGGCGGCCGCCGCTGCGCGGCAACTGCACGAAATGCGGCGGCAAGGTGATCTTCACGATCAGCGAAGGGAGTGTCGTCAAGTACCTCGAGCCCTCAATCTCGCTCGCGAACAAGTTCAACGTGCCGATCTATCTCAAGCAGGACCTCGAGCTGACGAAGCGGCGGATCGAGGCGGTCTTCGGCCGCGACGCCGAACGGCAGGAAGGCCTCGGCCAGTGGTTCTAGAACACAACCAGATGGAAATAGATTTCAACGTCGAGACAAAAAGGTCGAAGACGGTGAGAACCTTTAAAGCGTCTGAGTCTGTCAAGAATTGTGTTTTGCTGCGCCAGGCGAGAAGGTGTCGTAAGGTATCTCCAAGAATCTGGAATCATTCCGAGGTGTAGAAGGTAATCAAAACACATCATTTTAGGATTTTAATTATTCCTTGATTAGCATCCACTGCAACGAGGTCGCCGTCTTTGAGTACTTTTGTTGCATTCTTTGTTCCGATGATGCAAGGAATACCGAGTTCTCTCGACACAATCGCCGCGTGACAGGTGATGCCGCCCTCATCCGTTACTATGGCTCCCGCAATCTTCATGGCAGGAACATAATCAGGGGTCGTCATAGAGGCTACGAGAATCTCGCCTTTCTTCACTTTTCCAATGTCTTGTGATGTTGCACAAACCTTGACAATCCCCTTGACAGTTCCAAGAGAAGCGGGGTGACCTTTCAATGCTATTACATTCTCAGAAGAAATGACCAGCCCGTACTTCTTCGCGAATTTTCTTGCTTCCTCTTCAAGAATCCATTCGTAGGTATTATCTCTTGCTATGAGAATAGAGTTTTTTACCCTTTTTGGAAGTTCCCTTTCAAGTTCTCTGCTGATTCTTCCAGCGATTACGCTGTCTCGCATTTCGTAAGGGGTGAGAAAACTCATATAGTTCACATCAACCTTCACTCTCTTCGCTAGTTCAGGCAAGACCACCAGTTGTAGATGTGGATGACTCCTTGTTTGAAAGGTTTTCTTTAAGTCCTGTAAGTAGCTCAGTTTCTGCGCTATCGCTATAAGCTTCTTTAAACGAGCGCTCCGCAGCTTTTTCAGAAGACGTTGTTGTGTGCGCCTCTTCGCTTCCACTTCTTCTCTCCTCTTCTGCAAGAGTTCTGCCGGATCCCCTTCAGAGAGGAGTTGCTCTATTTTCTTGAGGAAGAAGTTTATATCCCAGACGACTCCTCTCACGTACCCAAAGGGAATGGAAGCATACTCAGAGACGTGTCTCTGGAGCAAGCTCTTCACCTCCTCTGGAAGAGTGCTCTCGGAGAGCTTCCTTCCCCATACTTTTATTGCTATGCGCAACAACTCCTCTTCCTCTCTCCTCACTTCAGAAGCATACGCGACTGGTTCAAGAAGCACGCCAAGGTCTTCTCGGGAAATCTGCCCTTCCTTGACATACTTCTCCAGCTCGCGTTCTAAAATTAGGGTTCCGAGCCACCAGGAAGGAGTATTCTTCAGATGAAAATCTCTATACATCCTGTAATACTGGAAATACTTCCTGGCTATCGCATCATTGCTCAGTGAGGGCAGCGACTCACGAGAAAGTTCTTTCTCTATAAACTCCCTTAAACTATTCTTTCTCTTCTCAGACCATGCTATAAGCTCGTCAAGCCACTGTTTCTCCGAGAGTGCTTTGTGAATGATTATCTCACCAATCTTTTCAGCATCCTCAAAACTATCAGTGGAGGTGGTAATATCATCTCCCACCCACGTATAAATAGTTGCATGTGCTCTCCAACCATACAGCTCTTCCATGTCGGCTGTTCCGACGTATTCTTGCGTATAGATGGCCGGAAAAGGAGGGGATGCTTTCTTGGATCTCGCCCTCGAAGGAATTAACATACCAGATGGTACATAACCTGTTTTGACCTGGTCAATGTTATCTTTTAAGGTCGTAATTGGTCGACTCTGCAGAATAGAGAATATTTCTTTTTCTTTTGCCCATTCTATATCGCAGGGAAAGCCATAGTGATCTTCAATTTTGACAATAAGTTTGGATAATTCCATAATCTCTTTCTCAGTTAAAACTTGTTTCTTGCCTTTTTCGCCGAGATCTTCCCATTCGTTTTTGCCTTTAACTTTTTTGTATAAGGCTTTCTTCTGTTCATTCACCTTAATATTCAGAATCTTAAATCCTTGCTTATTCACCACATAACGATCAGGAGTTATTGAACCGGAAACAATAGCTTCGCCCAAACCAAAACCAGCTTCAATAATTATTTGGTTTCTGTCTTGTGTTACAGGATGAACAGAAAAAGCAACACCGGATTTCTCAGCATTAACCATCTTTTGCACAACAACAGCGACAGAGATTTGTTGTTTGTGTAATCCTTTTTCAAAACGATAAAATATTGCACGGGGAGTAAATAATGAAGCCCAACATTTCTTCACATTTTCCAAAAGTGTCTCTTTTGTTGTGTTGAGAAAACTGTCCAATTGCCCCGCCCAAGCGGCGGAAGCCGAATCTTCAGATGTTGCAGAAGAACGAACTGCAACAAATTCACAATCCAGATTCTTATAGACTTTCAGGATTTCTGTTTTTATATCTTTAGGTATTTCTCTGGAAAAAATCATTGCCCAAATCTTCTCAGAAGCCTTCTCAATGGTAGAAACCTCTTTAATATCAACCGTGTCAAAAACAGCATCAATCTCAACATTCAGATCAGTCTCTTCTAAAAATCTATCAAAGGCATTCGCAAGAATCACAAAACCGTCAGGGACGGGAATTCCTGCTTGCGTCATTTCTCCAAGCGAAGCGCCCTTACCACCAGCGGTGATAGTATTGGCTTTGGAGATTTTGGTAAAGTTTTTGGTGAACATTTTAACCATGCTGTAGCGTTGTGATGTAAATTTTATAAATAAATCGTTTCTGAAGGGAAGAAAATACACTAACACAAACAGCAGATTGAGAAACTCATGTCTGACGCATTGGTGGCTCGTCGAGGAAGTCGTTGAACACGCGTTATGTTTTCCTCTTTTGCCCCTTTGTGCATTGCAGTAATTCTTGTATCACTTTTTCAGTAGATTTTCTCCCGATTTCAATAATTTCTTTTGCATAATCAAAGTCAAAGGTTGAATATTTCTCTATACCATCCAGGTCAATGATTAAATCCGACTGTTCACATTTTAATTCCGTCTGCATAAGTTTGTCCATGAGGATAGAAATTGATCTGTCAAGAGTATTCATCATTTTCAGGAAGTGGTGGGGATGAATCTTTTTATTGTAGATGGGGAGAGGTACCGAAATAATAAAATCACACTTTTCTTTCAGCACGCCTGTTGGTACAGGACACGTGGTTGCACCATCTACCAGCAGCATCTTACCAATCTTTTTCGGTGAATAAAAAACAGGTATTCTGGAGCTTGCTTCCACGGCTTCAAGGAGTTTTCCCGAGCCAAGAACAACTCTTTCCCCTTTAATTAAATCCGTTGCCAAAGCATAGAATGGGATTTTTGTCTCACTAAATTTTTTATCTTTATACATCTTAAACAGTCTGGAATGAATATATTTGGTGCTATAGAGTGCTCTTGAATTGATGCTTCGTTTCAGCACTTCCTTTTTTGATGTGGCTTTTTGCATGTGTGCTCTTGCTTCCAGCTCTGCTGGCTTATATCCCAGGGCAATTAATCCCCCGATGATTGCACCCATGCTTGTCCCTGCTATTATATCAGGATAAATTCCGTATTTTTGTAAAACTTCTATGACACCAATGTGTGCCAATCCTTTTGCACCACCGCCCCCGAGGGCTATTCCAATTTTCATTTTGCCTCCAGTTAGTTTCAATTTTTTAGTTATTAAGACAATTCTTTCAATTTATAGTTCTTTTCAAGTATCCACTCTTTTTGTGATTGTGTTTATGTGTTATTTCTTATTTCTCCTTTCACTCCAATCAGCTTCTCAGTAATTATTCCCTGCGGCACTGAGAAAATTGCCATAACAATGAGTAGTGTTAATGAGAATACCCAACCAAAATATAGTATGAGCATGGCGATCCATTGAAGTTTTATGCCCCTATTGTAAAGAAATGCCACCAAAAACCTGTTTTTTATGCCTTTATTCTGCAAATCTTTCATCAAAGGATACCACACATAGATAGGACCTATTGAGATGATCCCTGCAATTATTGATATTACCCAACCCCTTATTCCTGCTTCTTTTCCCATATATTTTTGTAGCACCTTCTTATTGACAAAATAGTTTGTTAGAACCATAATTGCATATACCAAAAGGAAAATAGGTAATATTTGCAGAATCAATTTTACATAAAAATTTAGTATAAGCACCATTTTGTCAGGGAGAAAGAAGTATATTGATAGATATGCAAGTACAACTGTTATCAGAAAATACCATTTGCCCATGTTTTTCTTGGATTTGCTATCTTCCATTTTTATAAACCTTTGATGACAATGACAGTAATTATTGCTACAAGGATAGACATAAAAAAAGCGCTGATATTTCTTAAGATAGCAAACCTTTTTCCAAGTATGAGTGATTCGGCAGGCAGCTGGACTATGCCTACAGTTGTCCAAGCAGCAATAAATGCAGTCACAGCAACTAAACTAATTCCATTTTCTAAAAAACCACTTCCAAGGATGTATCCTGTTACTGGGTTTCCGGTTAGTATGCTTCCTAGCAAACTGCCGATAAGAGAATCAAGAAAATAATTCCCTGTAAATAAATATGCATAAGCAGATTTTGGAACTATGACAGTTATTATGCTAACCAATAACAAAACACCAAAGATTATAGGGAAAACATCCCTTAACCCCTTTAATGCCTTTACATTGGCTTCTTTAAGCCTTTTATAATTTAAGTATTTCATTTCAGTGCCCTTGTCAATTGTGTATTATTATCTATTAATTATTTATGCCTTCGATTTATTTTATAAAATTATTAAGAATATTTTTTGAATATAAATGTGGAACCCTAAATTTTTTTATTTTATTATTAAATTCATCAACAGGAATTAATAATTCAAATTTATTATCCCAATCATCCCAACTGATTAATTGTACTTTGCCGTTATCTAACGCTTCTTGTAGTGTTTTGTGATACACAACATTTTCTAATTCGGGGAACTCCTTCTCCACTATTTCTTTTGGGAGAGTAGTATCTATTCTCAGATTTTTCACGTCGTCCTGCAGAATCATCCTCTTTGCATCAGCAATGAGGGTATAGCCAGAGCCAGTGACTTTCTCATACCCTTCAAATTCTCTTTTCTTTGCCTTTCTTCCAATAACTCCAACATCAATCTCGCCAGTATTGAGAAAATACAAGACTCTTGCAGCACTACTCAAATTAACAAGTTCAAACTCCTTCAGCTTCTTAACATATTCTTCCATTGTTGGGCAATATCCTATCTTCATCTTTCAAACCACTTCTTAATCTTTCCGCTGAATTTGAGATAAATCATTATTAATGGGGCTTGAAATAAGGTTATCATAGAGGGGTATATGGCCATATATTGGCCCTCCTTGCCAAAAACAGAAATTAAAACCGCGATTGTTAATGCAATATTTTTACTTACAGAGGTAAAGACAACCGCTTGGTGCCGCCCATATTCCAAGTTAAAAACATGTTTGTTGAACATAAGAACCAAAAAGATTGTAATGCCATAATATAATAAAGCAATCGGAAGCAACAACCATATCTCCCTCAGATTATTTAAGATGAGCTTAGATTTTGATGCAAAAATCACAAAAATCAAAAGATAGAGCATAAGTAATGTCAAAGATGAACCATAAGGTTTTACCTTAAGAAATTTTTCTGCCCCGTGTTTTCTCTCGATGTATTCCCGAGTTATAATACCCAATATTAATGGGACAACCAAGATTATTAAAAGATTCTGCAAAATTAAGGATGTGGGAACACTCAGACTGGTTCCTACAGTAAGATAATGTCCCGCAAAAGGATAAACAAAAATTGAAAGAATAAACGCAAAAGCAACAATAATTGCTCCAGAAACCAGATGACCCTCTGCAACACCAATATATCCCAAACCCATACTTGAAGATGGAGCAATAGCTAAAAGCATCAGAGCCAACTTCATTTGAGGTGATGCAGCAAAAATTGTCGTTAAGAGATACATTAATGCCGGAGCAAAAATAAAATTTAGTACTAACGCTTGAATAAGGGGTTTTTTTGATTCTTTTATTTTCTTCAATGAAGACAATGAAAGATTTATCATCATTGGATAAATCATTACAAAAATAATCGCAATTGTTAGCTTAGACAGGCTTTTCAGATCAAAAAAATATCCTAATAAAACCCCCGAACCAATAGCAATTACTGTATAAAGAAGCAGATTATTAGACAAGTTTTTTTTAATCTTGTTGATCATTTTAATAATCCCTCAATCTTGATTTTGTCTTTTATTTTGCACATCAAGAATTTGTTATCTTTGTGTGTTTCGATGATTCCTGCATCTTTAAGCAACTGCACATGCCTGAAAACCACTGAAGGATCTCTTTTGATTATGTTACTTAAATCACAAACGCAGACAGGGTCATCTTTTTTCATAAGATAATCTATAATGTGGAGTCGAATTCGACCTCCTAATGCCTTAAAAAACTTTGATTTTTCTTCGATGTTTTTCATTTGTTTACTTGTGCAAATGTGCAACTATTTAAATGTTATGGTTCTTAAGGGTCGTGTTACGTGGATCAGACGCTGCAAAGTATTATCCTTTTCCAGAGAGGGGGTGGACCCTTAGATCCTGCTCTTCACGGTCGTGCGTGCGCCGCAGGCCTGGCAGGTCATGATGATGACGCCTGCTTCCTTGGAGAGCTTGGTCTCGGGCTTGCCGCACGCGCTGCAGAAGACGAACTCGTCCGCGTACTGGGTGATCTTCTCATTGAGCTTCGAGGCGGACAGCTTCGACCCGAAGATGACCGACTGCTTGATGATTTCGCCCGGCGTCGCCAGCTCCTTCTGGACATACTTGAGGAGGTGCTCGGGCTTCCGGTCGAGCGCCTTCGCAATCTCAAACCAGTTGTTGATGATTGTCTTGACGCCCTGGAGATGGCCTTTCACCATCGGGATGACAAAGCGCTCTGTCGACGTCACATCCTCCGGCAGCTGTTTCTTCGCTCGGTTCAGGAGCTTCTCGTAATCCATGGGGTGTGAGGGTTGGAGCGACATTTTTAAAGCTTCGCCCTCTTCCCTGTCGCCATGGAGGATGCTTGGTTCCGCGTCATCGGCACATCGCACATCGCCAAGGAAGCGAAAACGCTAATCGCCAAGGAGGTGGACGTTTTCGCGCCGGACGCGGTCGCGATCGAGCTCGACAACGGACGGCTGCAGGCGCTCCTCGAAGAGCAGAAGCCAAACTACTCCCCGCGTTTGATCGGCCAGCTCGGCATCCGTGGCTACCTCTTCGCGCTTCTTGGCTCCTGGGCGCAGCGGAGGCTCGGCGACAAGGTGAACGTCCTGCCTGGCGCTGATATGCTCGCCGCGTTCCGGGAGGCGCAGGCGCACAAGCTCCCAGTTCTCCTCGTCGACCGTCCAATCCTCGTCACGCTCCAGAAGCTCAACCGCGCGCTCGGCTGGCGCGAGCTGCGTCAGTTTGTCAAGGACGGCTGGAGCGGTCTCCGCGGCAAGGAGACCGTGACAATCGATCTGCAGAAGATCCCCGAGGCGGCGCTCGTTGACCGGCTGCTCCGCGAGTTTCGGCGGCACTACCCGCGGCCGTACCGGGTGCTCGTCAACGAGCGGAACGTCCACATGGCGCGCGCCCTGCGCCGCTATCACGCGCAGTTCCCTGACAGGAAGGTGCTTGTCGTCGTCGGTGCTGGTCACGTCGAGGGGCTCGTCAAGCTGCTCGAGAGCCCGTAGTGGGTGAGCAACGCCGCGGCCTCTCCCCAACAACAACCTATTTAAACGGCGTTCTCCTGGTCGAAGGGGATGGGCAGCTACTCCTATAATCTGCGCCGCTACCTCACGTTCTCGAAGGAGGAGTGGCTCGCGCTGCTCATCACGGCCGTAGCCGGCGGCTTCATGGTCAGCTTCAACGATTGGGGTGGCAAGGCGTTCGACATCTTCTCGGCCACGTGGGGCGAGCCGTTTGTGCTCTCGACCGGGATCGTCAACTTCGTCTTCGGGTTTGTCCTCGTCTTTCTGGTGCTCGCGTTCCAAGTCCTCGTCTCGAAAATGGTCGGCGTCCGGTATGGGGTGGACGTGACGTACGACAAATACTTGTTGGGGCTCCTCGTCGGCTTCTTCGTCACGTTCCTCAGCTTTGGCTACCTCCCTTTCTTCATCACGGGTCGTTTCCGCTTCCGCGCAATCCCCAACCTCCGCGTCGGCAAGTTCCGCGCCAACATGGCAAAGAACTGGGAGATCGGACTCTCGATGCTCGCGGGTCCGCTCGCGCTCATCCTCACCACAATCCCAATCAACTTCCTCATGTATCTCTCAGGTATGATGGTGCTCCGGCAGCTCCTCATCGTGATGGTGCTCCTCGCTGTGTACGCGATGCTGCCTCTGCCGCTCATCGAGACCGCCAACCTGTACACTGTCTATATGAGTCGTCTCGAGTCGCTGGAAGGTGGGCTGCCAGGGTATGATATCTACTGGTGGTCCAAGTTCTGGTACTTCTTCTCGGTCGGGCTGATCACCTTCTTTGCAATCTTCACCTTCCTCTTTCAGCCGAGCGTGCTCGTCTTCACGCTCTCGACGATTCTCGGCATAGGGGTGGTCTTCCTCGTCCGCAAGAGCCCCATCCTCTACGGCGACTAGACGAACGAGTAGAATCCCTTGAACACTAGATAGATGCCAAAGAGAATGCTGAGGAGCGTCACGTTGAACATGATGGTCAGCCCGAGGTAGACCGCGAGGATGACGTCAAACGTCGAGACTGGGTCCTTCATGAACACGAGTCCTTTTATTGCGAGCAGCAGTGCCACGGTCAGCACCGCCCGTGCTGGGAAATAGAAGTTCGCGAGGAAGAGGAGGAGCGCGGCCGCGAGATCGACGAGTCCGAGCAGCTTGAGGAGGAGTCCCATTCTCTTGAGACGTGACCGCTTCCTTTTATGGGTTCTGGGAAGAGACAATTTATAGCAGTATAGAAAATAAATTTGTGTCTATTTATCATCTTTATAGAAAATTATTATCTTTTTCTCGTCGGGACACCGACGGCGAAAGATTTATAAGGGTCTTTCTCCGGAGTTGTCCTTGGGGAGGACAATCCCCGCATTGTGAGGTGGATTTGATGGCTGAGAAGGTTGCGAAGGTTGGCGTGCGCAAGGAGAAAGGATACCTGTACTTTGTGGACAAGCAGGGCGACGTGAGCCGCGCCAAGATGGCGCGCGGCGGCGCCAAGGGCGGCAGGCCAGAGAAGGTCGGCAGGGCAGGTGTCCGGAAGGAGAAAGGGTACCTCTACTTCGTGGACAAGGCAGGCGATATCAGCCGCGCGAAGATGGCTCGTGGCCGCAAGTAAGCGGCTTTTTTTCTTTTCCTTCTCTTTCTCCGTTCCTCTGTCCACTGGACAGCGCCACCAAATCCTTTTAAATATGGTCTCCTTGACGCGTGGTCATGGTCCTCCTCTCGGCGGAGATTGAGCCACGCCTTTACCAGCAAGTCATCTTCAACACCGCCGCCGCAAGGAACACGCTCGCGGTCCTCCCGACCGGCATGGGGAAGACGCTGATCGCGGAGCTCCTAGCCGCGCACCGGCTCGAGCACTACCCAGGTAGCAAGATCGTCGTCATGGCGCCAACGCGTCCGCTCGTCCAGCAGCACCTCGACACCTTCCAGAAGGATTTCTCACTCCCTGAGGGCGCGATGGTCCTCTTCACCGGGAACGTCCCGCCGGCGAAGCGAGCAGTGCTCTGGCAGGACGCCATCATTATCTTTACGACGCCGCAAGGGTTCGAGAACGACATCCTCAGCGGACGGATCTCGTTCAAAGATGTCTCACTCCTCGTCGTGGACGAGGCGCACCGCGCAGTCAAGGACTACGCGTACGTCTTCCTCGCCGAGCGTTACCAAAAGGAGGCCGAGCACGCGCGTATCCTCGGCCTGACCGCGAGCCCTGGGAGTGACAAGGAGACGATCGAGGAGGTCTGCCGGAACCTCTGCATCGAGGAGATTGAGTACCGGAGCCAGGAGAGTGCTGATGTGCTGCCATACATTCAAGAGGTGGTTGTCGAGCACATCAAGGTCCGGATGCCGGACGAGTTCAAGTCGGTTCATGCGGCGCTCCGGCGGTGCTTCGAGCAGCGCATCGAGGCCTTAAAGCAACTCGGCGTCGTCAACCGGAACGCGTTCCAGAACAAGACAGGGATGCTCAAGGCGCAGGCCGCGCTCCACGCACGGGCCGCACGGGGTGAGCGCGACTACCAGTCCCTGAAGTCGATGTCGCTCCTCGCCGAAGCCCTCAAGGTCCAGCACGCCATCGAGCTGATCGAGACGCAGGGGGTCGCACCCCTGCTGAAATACGCCGAGAAGCTCTCCAAGGAGGCGGCGAGAGGCCAGTCAAAGGCCGTCCAGAACGTGGTGCGGGACGCGAACTACAAGACGGCCGTCGTCCTGCTCGAACGCCTCCACGAACAGGAGATCGAGCATCCGAAACTGAGAGCCGTCCAGAAGGTTGTCCTCAAGGAGCTTTATGGGAACAAGGAAGCGAAGGTCATTGTCTTCAACCAGTACCGCGACCAAGCCGTCAGGATCAAGGAGGCGCTCGACGCAATCAACGTCCCCTCGAAGGTCTTCGTCGGCCAGATGAAGAAGGGCGAGACCGGCATGTCGCAGAAAGAGCAGCACGTCATCCTCGAAGAGTTCCGGAACGGCGAATTCAACGTCCTCATCGCCACGTCGGTGGCGGAGGAAGGGCTTGACATCCCAAAGGTGGACACCGTCATCTTCTACGAGCCGGTGCCAAGCGCGATCCGCACTGTCCAGAGGCGCGGCCGCACGGGACGGCTGGAGAAAGGTAGGATCGTGATGCTCATCACGGAAGGGACACGGGACGTGGCCTACCGGTTTGCGGCCCAGAACAAGGAGAAGAGGATGTACCGCGTCCTCGCCGAGGTGCGCAAGGAGCTCCGGCAGCGGAACGGCGAGCCGCTCGCGAAGGAGAAAGTGCTCAGCGCGTTCGCGGAGAAGCGCGGAGACGACGGGAAGAGCGCCGCGGCCGACGGCGGCGTCAGGATTGTGGCCGACCACCGCGAGAAGGGATCGGACGTCCTCAAGGCGATCCTCGCCCGGGATGCGAAGCTCGTGCTCGAGCAGCTCCCCGTCGGCGACTATCTCCTGAGCGACCGGGTCGTCGTCGAGTACAAGACGGTGCCGGACTTCGTCGACAGCATCGTGGACGGACGCTTGCTCGCGCAGCTCCGCGGGTTGCGACAGTACGCACGCCCGTTGATCGTCATTCAGGGCGACCAGGACCTCTACTCCATCCGCAGGATCCACCCGAACGCAATCCTCGGGATGCTCGCCGCGATCACTGTGAGCTACAATATCCCGCTTCTCTTCACGAAGGACAGCGACGAGACCGCCGCCCTGCTCCTCCTCATCGCGAGGAAAGAGAAAGACAAAGGTCATGGTGATGTCCAGTACCACAGCCAGAAGCCGCTGACCACGAGCGAGCTCCAGGAATCCATCGTCGCCTCCCTTCCTGGCGTCGGTCCCGGCCTCGCAAGGAATCTCCTCGCGCGCTTCCGCACAATCCGTGCGGTCGCCGACGCCTCCGCGGAGGAACTGGTCGAGACGGAGAAGGTTGGACAGAAGCGCGCTAAGGAGATCCACGACATCCTCAATAGGGAATACGACCCGAAGGCGTGAACCGCGCGCTCTCAGCGGCCGCGATGACCGTCTCGTCAATTGTCATCGCGACCTGAGCATCATCTTTTTATATCCTGTCCGCCGAAAATCCTGAAGAGGTGGGCGATGGTCTCTTTCCGCACAGCATCCGCATTCGTAATCCTGCTCCTGCTCCTGCCAGCCGTGACCGCGCTCTGCGACACGACGCTCCGCGTCCATCTCGAGCCCGCTCCGGGAGTGATCGTTGAGGGCCAGACGCTCAACGGGAGCTTCACGCCCGTCGATAACATCTCAGCAGTCCTGAGCGCGTCGTTCGTCGACACGCCTCTCGAATCCTTCGTCTTCGCGCCCAACGGCTCGTTCTCCTTCACGCCACACACCTCGGAGAACGAGACGCGCATCCTCTTCTATGCGGTGACGCCGGACGGGTGCGTCGCGACGCGCCTCGCCGAGTATGCTATCCTTCATCCGCCGACGCTCGCCGTCAGCCCGGCCGGCGAGGAGGAGAACCTCTCCGAGGGCGACCAGCTCCGCTTCTCCGCGGTCGCGGACGCCTTGTTCCGGTGGCGGCTCGACAACGCGACCGTTGGGAGCGGCCCCTCTTACACGTATAGGCCTGACTACAACGCCGCCGGCACGCACACGGTCGAGGTGACCGCGACGGACAGCCGCAGCCTCGCCACCAGCCACGTTTGGCGCCTCGTCGTCAAGGATGTGAACCGGCCGCCGGTCCAGATCGCGCGCATCCGCGGCGTCTCGCTCCCCGTCAACGGCACGGCGGATGCGAACCTGAGCGCCTATTTCCTCGACCCTGACCGGGCGCGGATCAGGTATGCGGGGACGGTCACGTTGCCCGATCCCTCTGCCGACGTCCTGGCGGGGAATGTTAGCATCGCCTTCGACGGCGAGTCAGTATCGGTCCGCGGCCTCTCTCCCGGCACGGTCTTCATCGGT
>Ga0114931_10001639_pt1 | contig 28533 bp, 26 predicted proteins | sample 2SBtaG_FD_89579 | JGI IMG/M metagenome (GOLD analysis project Ga0114931, IMG submission 89579) | Deep subsurface microbial communities from Kolumbo volcano to uncover new lineages of life (NeLLi) - 2SBTROV14_V59a metaG | ecosystem: Environmental > Aquatic > Marine > Volcanic | place: Kolumbo... | reverse complement strand
TAATAGTGCAGAAGAACTGTCCAGCTGTCTTTCAGATAAATTTTCTTAACATATTCATCTTCGTCCAGGACGGATTTAAAAAGATACTCGATTTGATAAAGGTCGGCTTGCTTCATTTTACGGGTAACTTCCAAAACCACAATATAGTTCCCGGGCAGTTCATCTTCAAAATCATCTTCTTCAACGCCTTCCAACATGTCGCGCGGGACAATCAAACCACTTTCGGTTATCACCATACTGTTTAACATCTCCAACAGTGATGAGTCCGAACGGATATATTCTTCTGTGAACTGGTCAATGTCAAGCCATTCCCTGATTAGTGCTGCTTTTTGCCCCACAGTGGAAGTGTTGGCGCCGAAATAACTACAAACATCCTTCAATGAAGCATACGGTTCAAACGATTTGTCACCGAGAAAATTAATACTTCCCACAGCCCATACAATGGCTGACGCCCAGATGTTGATCCTGCCCCGCTGAAACACGTCCGCATCAAATTCCAATAAATCTTCATATAACTGATCACAGAGAGCCAAATATTCATCATCGAGATGTTGTTTGCAATAGCCTTGATAAATGGATTTAATTTCCTGTTCTTTTGATTGTTCCGGTATGGCCATCGGGAGGGATATTTTTGTGTAAAAATAAGAATTATACCTTGATAAAAAGTCGAATCCCATTTTAAAATTTTTCAACAAAGTAAATTCAGAAATATAAAACCAGATCATTTCAGGATATCTCTCCCAAAAATATCAGATAATTTTGGGGGTACCATCATAAAAATATCAGAAAAGATCACCCTTCCCTTGGGTCGGGCCTGAAGGGCAGCTTCGCCGCGGAAATCAGTTTGCAACATATCGAAATAAGTCATTGTGACCGGGAACCCCGGCAGCTAAACAATTTCAATTCCAATAGGGTTCGATTAAAAGCCTTAGCTTTTCACGGTTAGCGGCTGCTGTTGAATCATTTCAATTCCAATATGGTTCGATTAAAAGCCAGTTCTTTTAGTTTATCAGTAAACAGTTTACCTTATTTCAATTCCAATATGGTTCGATTAAAAGCATCGAGGTTAAAATAAACCAGGACAAATGTTATTAATTTCAATTCCAATATGGTTCGATTAAAAGTTTTTAAATAATATTTCCGTGCCCATACCAGAACTATTTCAATTCCAATATGGTTCGATTAAAAGTTTGAGTTTTTCCCGTTCTTTGAAGATGGTACATTTATTTCAATTCCAATATGGTTCGATTAAAAGAACTTTGAATTTTGGAAATAGCAACAAATACAACGAATTTCAATTCCAATATGGTTCGATTAAAAGTCGATTTTATGACCGGTATATGGGCATCTTTAAAATTATTTCAATTCCAATATGGTTCGATTAAAAGCATAATAGATTCAATAAATCGGTTTTTAAATATTTCATTTCAATTCCAATATGGTTCGATTAAAAGGGAGTTAATCAGGCGCACATCGAGGGGGCTGTGGATATTTCAATTCCAATATGGTTCGATTAAAAGCAAGTGTTTCAACATCTGTAATATCCCTATCTGCTTCATTTCAATTCCAATATGGTTCGATTAAAAGTTAGGGTTCCGTAATATCCTGGCTATTGTCTGCTGGTATTTCAATTCCAATATGGTTCGATTAAAAGGGTTTAGAATTATTGGGTACATTGCTGCATTTATCTTATTTCAATTCCAATATGGTTCGATTAAAAGGAGAGCGCATGATATTTATAGCTATTTCAAAGGCATTTCAATTCCAATATGGTTCGATTAAAAGGCCAGGGCTTAATGTCGTCCTTAAAATCTTTGAATTATTTCAATTCCAATATGGTTCGATTAAAAGCAGCCCGTTAAAGTGAACTGTAACGGTGCGGCCCAAATTTCAATTCCAATATGGTTCGATTAAAAGGACACACCTTCTTTTTCAAACATCGGGTAACGTGTATTTCAATTCCAATATGGTTCGATTAAAAGCTACGGAACCAATGCCGGAAGTGTTCAAAATGCCCTCATTTCAATTCCAATATGGTTCGATGAAAAGTTTGTTGCCCACTCAATGTGCCGGTGATTGTCGAAGATTTCAATTCCAATATGGTTCGATTAAAAGTTTAGTTGATAACAACCTTCGGAAATGCTCTTTCACCATTTCAATTCCAATATGGTTCGATTAAAAGTTTCATTGATGGCTATTATTCCGCCGGTGATGGTGGATTTCAATTCCAATATGGTTCGATTAAAAGAATATTAATTTAATGAGTTCACCTGCTTTTTCGTTATTTCAATTCCAATATGGTTCGATTAAAAGCCAGTATGATGCCTTGGTTTCTTTTGTTTTTAACGTATTTCAATTCCAATATGGTTCGATTAAAAGCTTCATTAAATTCCGCATCAATAACATAACTTGTATGATTTCAATTCCAATATGGTTCGATTAAAAGACTAATACTTGCCCCGCTTACTTTAACAAATCCGTTATTTCAATTCCAATATGGTTCGATTAAAAGCAGGATGTACCTGCGGGCGCTCATGGTATATACCGTAATTTCAATTCCAATATGGTTCGATTAAAAGTTAAAATAGTCCAATTCTCTGAAATAAATTACATAAATTTCAATTCCAATATGGTTCGATTAAAAGTAGAACTGGATTAATAGGTAGTCAAGTGTAACCTTATTTCAATTCCAATATGGTTCGATTAAAAGTCAATAACGTGGCTGCTCATGCCAAATACGAATATCATTTCAATTCCAATATGGTTCGATTAAAAGATGTTATTACTGTTTCTGATAATGCAAGTATAACAAATTTCAATTCCAATATGGTTCGATTAAAAGTATAATATTTTAAGCCAATTGCAATAAGGGCAACTAATTTCAATTCCAATATGGTTCGATTAAAAGAGAGGACACTGGTTATTTTAAACAATTAGTATCAACATTTCAATTCCAATATGGTTCGATTAAAAGTAGGACATCCAATCGTAACCCGTTGCATTTGAAAGCTATTTCAATTCCAATATGGTTCGATTAAAAGAACCATTTCCGGTAGCATCATACCATGTTGTGGAATATTTCAATTCCAATATGGTTCGATTAAAAGTAGAAGCTCATCACACTTATTACGAATTTGATTTAAATTTCAATTCCAATATGGTTCGATTAAAAGAACAAAAAGAAATCAAAGTAAGGATGGGCTTCCTTAATTTCAATTCCAATATGGTTCGATTAAAAGTTGAAAACGCAACAGACGGGGACGTAACCCTGAAAGATTTCAATTCCAATATGGTTCGATTAAAAGACACGAATACCGTTAAAAAGAAATACCTGGTATTTCATTTCAATTCCAATATGGTTCGATTAAAAGTTAAGATTTTCATTTAACCATTTAGCAACCAAATGAATTTCAATTCCAATATGGTTCGATTAAAAGTATTGCTCATAACTATAAGTAGGAAAATATGTAGTAATTTCAATTCCAATATGGTTCGATTAAAAGAGATATAACCGATGTTATTCAACTTCAGATACCGGTATTTCAATTCCAATATGGTTCGATTAAAAGCCGGAATGCAGTTTCTCTGACCTGACAAACTTCTTTATTTCAATTCCAATATGGTTCGATTAAAAGTCTAAAAATGAAATATTCATTTTGTTTACCCGATCCCATTTCAATTCCAATATGGTTCGATTAAAAGTTCGGTGGCTTCTCTTACATCAAACCTAATTCCGTTATTTCAATTCCAATATGGTTCGATTAAAAGTTTCGGTACGGGGATTACGGGGGAGCTTTCTTAATCTATTTCAATTCCAATATGGTTCGATTAAAAGTTTTTGATCTGTGTTTTCATAATTTTTTGTTTTATATTTCAATTCCAATATGGTTCGATTAAAAGTAACAACCTCAAACGGACTTTCTGCGTGGGTTAAATCATTTCAATTCCAATATGGTTCGATTAAAAGGGCACGTCTTTCACTTCCCAAAGATCACGTTCAAAAATTTCAATTCCAATATGGTTCGATTAAAAGTGTCGGATATGTACCTGAATTGAATTGTTGACCCTTATTTCAATTCCAATATGGTTCGATTAAAAGCGGTTGAGTATTTGCATCGGGACGTAGCGGCTATTTATTTCAATTCCAATATGGTTCGATTAAAAGCTTGTTTTTCCCTGGCTTGTTTCCCCGGCAATTATTAATTTCAATTCCAATATGGTTCGATTAAAAGAATCAGTAATCGTAACATCCACCGCCCCATCCCCCATTTCAATTCCAATATGGTTCGATTAAAAGGGCGACCTGCTTTGATAATCTTTAATACATCTTCTTATTTCAATTCCAATATGGTTCGATTAAAAGAACAATGGCAAAATCAATTTCCTGCTTTAATTTCGCATTTCAATTCCAATATGGTTCGATTAAAAGGCCTGACACCCTTACGAAAGTAGAAACTGAAACCTTATTTCAATTCCAATATGGTTCGATTAAAAGCCGATTGCCTTCCGGGTTGGACTTTGGCCTTTCCCCATTTCAATTCCAATATGGTTCGATTAAAAGTTTAGAGATTTTACAGGCGCAATAATAAATATATTATTTCAATTCCAATATGGTTCGATTAAAAGACTTTAAATACTTTGCAAAGATTGTAAAGGAACATACATTTCAATTCCAATATGGTTCGATTAAAAGGCTCGATGCCTGTTATAATATTATGGCATTGATGTATTTCAATTCCAATATGGTTCGATTAAAAGTGTCAAATGGTTTGGAGCAAAAGGAGATGGAGTTACATTTCAATTCCAATATGGTTCGATTAAAAGGGTTAAACAGCACTTACAGGACAAAAGGCGTTATATATTTCAATTCCAATATGGTTCGATTAAAAGGTTATTCCATAACCAGCCGAAACGCTAAACTGACCGCATTTCAATTCCAATATGGTTCGATTAAAAGTTAAAAATTTCCTTCCGGTAGCAAAAGCCAGTAATCATTTCAATTCCAATATGGTTCGATTAAAAGTGGCTTTCCCCTGAAACAATTGGAGAAACTACATGGATATTTCAATTCCAATATGGTTCGATTAAAAGACAGGTTAATGTAGTGGTGTAATTAATCCTTTAATTATTTCAATTCCAATATGGTTCGATTAAAAGTATTTTACACAGATGAGGAAAAGGCAGATTATCACCATTTCAATTCCAATATGGTTCGATTAAAAGCTTTCCACATGAAATCTGCTGGCCTAATTTTTACCTATTTCAATTCCAATATGGTTCGATTAAAAGAATCAACTGCTTTTTGCAGAACATCTGCACCACCTTATTTCAATTCCAATATGGTTCGATTAAAAGAACGGAAAAAAATAGAGGAGCAGGCAAACAAACAGAAATTTCAATTCCAATATGGTTCGATTAAAAGGTAGAATTTGTAAAAGGAGGGAAGATTCAGCTTTTTCCATTTCAATTCCAATATGGTTCGATTAAAAGTATGCCTGGCGCAAAGCATCGTTATGCTGATGAATTATTTCAATTCCAATATGGTTCGATTAAAAGAAATGCAGATAGTGCCTATTATGATAAATCTTATGTATTTCAATTCCAATATGGTTCGATTAAAAGCGAAGAACTTTATGATGGGGATATTGTTGAAAATGCATTTCAATTCCAATATGGTTCGATTAAAAGGCATTTTTACAATAATACGGTTGTTGTAGATATTTCATTTCAATTCCAATATGGTTCGATTAAAAGCCGTTAGCCGATGGATGAATAGAATCGTAAGTCAAATTTCAATTCCAATATGGTTCGATTAAAAGTGATGCATCCCGCTGTCATCCTTGCGGCTTTTTTGTATTTCAATTCCAATATGGTTCGATTAAAAGCTCATTGTTAAAGAAAATATAGCCCTCACTGCATGATTTCAATTCCAATATGGTTCGATTAAAAGTTGCTAAAATCCAGGCGCCATATAAACCAACTACAACATTTCAATTCCAATATGGTTCGATTAAAAGATATCAAGCGGTTTACCATCCGGCTTACGATAGCTATTTCAATTCCAATATGGTTCGATTAAAAGAGATACTACTGATTAATACACCGATTGATATTAGGAAATTTCAATTCCAATATGGTTCGATTAAAAGTTGCATCTGTCAACATAGTTTAATAGGTGCAATCCCTATTTCAATTCCAATATGGTTCGATTAAAAGTTATCAACAATTTTATCGTTAACTGCTATTGCCCAATTTCAATTCCAATATGGTTCGATTAAAAGCCTCCGGGTTTTTGCCTTCTGCATGGCTCAAAAAAAATTTCAATTCCAATATGGTTCGATTAAAAGTGGAAAAAATCAATGCCATAACAGGCAGCTTTTGGAATTTCAATTCCAATATGGTTCGATTAAAAGATTGATAGCCACCCACAATCCCTGAGTGTAGTTTCTCATTTCAATTCCAATATGGTTCGATTAAAAGAAAACCCAACCGAAAGCCGCGAAGCCACCACATTAATATTTCAATTCCAATATGGTTCGATTAAAAGTCCAACCGTTAATGGTAATCATATAGGTTTTTATAAATTTCAATTCCAATATGGTTCGATTAAAAGATAATTTCACCACTTCGGAAACCGCGCAAATATTCCATTTCAATTCCAATATGGTTCGATTAAAAGTCTTACTGTTAAAGTTGTTTAAATAATTAACTAACAAATTTCAATTCCAATATGGTTCGATTAAAAGAATAATTTCACCACTTCGGAAACCGCGCAAATATTCCATTTCAATTCCAATATGGTTCGATTAAAAGCGGCTTCCTTTAAAATGTCCTTTTCCATTATCAGAAATTTCAATTCCAATATGGTTCGATTAAAAGTTTTGTTCAAAAAATAAACCCTATTCGTGATTATTTATTTCAATTCCAATATGGTTCGATTAAAAGCCCGAAATTTTTATCCGGTTGGTTCACATTGTCAATATTTCAATTCCAATATGGTTCGATTAAAAGTAAGATACAGTAAGATAGTAGGAAAGTAACATGATAGATTTCAATTCCAATATGGTTCGATTAAAAGTAATTTCACCACTTCGGAAACCGCGCAAATATTCCATTTCAATTCCAATATGGTTCGATTAAAAGTCGGTTTTAGTGCTGGTTTCTTTGGTGCTTTTGCAATTTCAATTCCAATATGGTTCGATTAAAAGAGCCATTGAATACAAAAATGAATTTATGATACAAAAATTTCAATTCCAATATGGTTCGATTAAAAGTAACACTTTCCACGGTGGCGTTTACCGCCCCGTCTCCATTTCAATTCCAATATGGTTCGATTAAAAGAATAAGCACGTTGATAAAGATATACCATTTTAATCAATTTCAATTCCAATATGGTTCGATTAAAAGAATGGAAATAAAGGCTATAATTATACGGGTATAAGTTATTTCAATTCCAATATGGTTCGATTAAAAGATTGGAAACCCCGATAAACATGAGCTTATCATTATAATTTCAATTCCAATATGGTTCGATTAAAAGGGATTCTCTGCAATCTGTAAATGGGGCGATGAAGTTATTTCAATTCCAATATGGTTCGATTAAAAGTAAAACAATTAGAGGTAAGGGCTGATAAATTGAACCGATTTCAATTCCAATATGGTTCGATTAAAAGGAAATAAAAACATTTATCACGAACCTTTTTGATACGCATTTCAATTCCAATATGGTTCGATTAAAAGTTTTTAATTGCAATTTCAAACCAATCTTTAATACGCATTTCAATTCCAATATGGTTCGATTAAAAGTACAACTTTATCTACGGCTAAACTGTTTATTTTCGGATTTCAATTCCAATATGGTTCGATTAAAAGCAAAAACAGGTATTTTAAATAATGTCATCACAACTATTTCAATTCCAATATGGTTCGATTAAAAGTATTACACTTTCCTATCCTGATATTATTGATCATGTATTTCAATTCCAATATGGTTCGATTAAAAGTCCCGATGCATTTAGTTTTGCCCCTTTCAGAAACTATTTCAATTCCAATATGGTTCGATTAAAAGCTATTATTAATATTGCTCAAGCTGTTGTTACAGCATATTTCAATTCCAATATGGTTCGATTAAAAGGTTAAACCCGGCTTTTCTGATAATGTCAATCTTCTCTATTTCAATTCCAATATGGTTCGATTAAAAGGCTGCATATTCTCACCCTCTTTTATATCAAACTCTTATTTCAATTCCAATATGGTTCGATTAAAAGTGTCGCAACAGTGCAGGCTACTGTCGGCGTTGCTTTATTTCAATTCCAATATGGTTCGATTAAAAGAATACCATCAATTACCAAAACCCCCAGGCTATCTTATTTCAATTCCAATATGGTTCGATTAAAAGTCCAACCCTTCCAAGTCTTTGACCTCAATATCTGTGATTTCAATTCCAATATGGTTCGATTAAAAGTATTGAGACAATCGGGGGAGTTAACAAGGTCAGGATATTTCAATTCCAATATGGTTCGATTAAAAGATACGATTGTGCTTTCAACAGGCGACAGCTTTTATTATTTCAATTCCAATATGGTTCGATTAAAAGTATACGATTGTGCTTTCAACAGGCGACAGCTTTTATTATTTCAATTCCAATATGGTTCGATTAAAAGAAGATTTTTTAAAGAAACAGCAACCGGATATTTATCATTTCAATTCCAATATGGTTCGATTAAAAGTCAGTAATTCCACCCGATTGACTTTGTGTTTGTTTTATTTCAATTCCAATATGGTTCGATTAAAAGTACAACTTTATCTACGGCTAAACTGTTTATTTTCGGATTTCAATTCCAATATGGTTCGATTAAAAGTCCGCTGTTGAGGTTTCTGTTCCGTAGGCTTTAATCATTTCAATTCCAATATGGTTCGATTAAAAGAAGGAGCATTTTCCTTTAGGGTTCCAATCTGCCTTATTTCAATTCCAATATGGTTCGATTAAAAGTCTCATTGCATTGTCGGCTCGTTCTATTGCTTTACGGATTTCAATTCCAATATGGTTCGATTTAAAGTATTACACAATTTCAGGGGCAAGCCCGGATATTTACCATTTCAATTCCAATATGGTTCGATTAAAAGAAAAGTGTACAACCGGGATGATATTGACGTCAATTATTTCAATTCCAATATGGTTCGATTAAAAGTTCCGACCTGGAGAAAGAAGGGAAATTAAAAATCGTATTTCAATTCCAATATGGTTCGATTAAAAGGTTTTGAAAAAACAAAGCGGGCGGGTTTTTTCTTTTATTTCAATTCCAATATGGTTCGATTAAAAGGGTCTAATCTTTTATTAGCTATTTCAACATATTCTTTATTTCAATTCCAATATGGTTCGATTAAAAGGTTCTAATTGCTGTTTTGAAAGGTTCAGCATCATTTATTTCAATTCCAATATGGTTCGATTAAAAGCCTCATCATTTTTCTTGTTAACGAGTTTAAGAAGGTTATTTCAATTCCAATATGGTTCGATTAAAAGTTTGTAACCATCAACCGGCCTGCCCCTCCTGATGTGCATTTCAATTCCAATATGGTTCGATTAAAAGTATCTGTTGTCGTTGTACAATAAAGAACAGTTCCCCTATTTCAATTCCAATATGGTTCGATTAAAAGCCGGAAAAATGGGGAATCGTTGACGCTCGTTAAAGAATTTCAATTCCAATATGGTTCGATTAAAAGCAGCCAAATTAGCCGGCGTTCCGTCATTGTCTTTTTATTTCAATTCCAATATGGTTCGATTAAAAGGACATCAAACACCGGCACATTGAGGGGGCAACAAAATTTCAATTCCAATATGGTTCGATTAAAAGAATCAATATGAGACCAGCGCACCCATTTATATTTTTATTTCAATTCCAATATGGTTCGATTAAAAGGATACTTTTGGAGAAAGCAATAGAAAAAAAACGTCATTTCAATTCCAATATGGTTCGATTAAAAGGCTTTTTTATAAGCGTTTTCGCTTCTTTTTTCTGCATTTCAATTCCAATATGGTTCGATTAAAAGTTATTCTTTTTTGGAAAGTAAAAAGCATACCTCAATATTTCAATTCCAATATGGTTCGATTAAAAGCATCTGGTCGGCCTCCCATCCCCTTTGGTTCAATGATTTCAATTCCAATATGGTTCGATTAAAAGCTTTTTTAATTACCTTTTCAGCTTCAATTAATTCAATTTCAATTCCAATATGGTTCGATTAAAAGGAATTGTTTGGAAATAATTAATTAGCATGAAAAACAATTTCAATTCCAATATGGTTCGATTAAAAGTTAAACTGACGGGAATACCGACCGGCTTTATTGAGTTATTTCAATTCCAATATGGTTCGATTAAAAGGGGGTTAGGACTTCTATGGTTTATCAAAGTTAAAGGAATTTCAATTCCAATATGGTTCGATTAAAAGTTAACCAGGCAAATGACCGGGTTCGGTTTAACACGCTATTTCAATTCCAATATGGTTCGATTAAAAGGCTAACTCAACAGCGAAAAAGCGTTACGAATATGCTTATTTCAATTCCAATATGGTTCGATTAAAAGTCGGGTATTTTCCGGGTATTGGAAACCCCGATAAACAATTTCAATTCCAATATGGTTCGATTAAAAGTAACGACACTTCCAAAACAAACTATTGATTATAGCTATTTCAATTCCAATATGGTTCGATTAAAAGAGGAAATAAAACCCGGTTTTCAATTAAATCCCTGTCATTTCAATTCCAATATGGTTCGATTAAAAGTCTTCAGTAGTTAATTGAATTAATTGTTGTTTATATATTTCAATTCCAATATGGTTCGATTAAAAGTTTTATCTCAAAATATTTATCCGTGTAATTGCTCATATTTCAATTCCAATATGGTTCGATTAAAAGCACGCTTCAAATTGCTGCAATGCGTATCGTTGCTGAATTTCAATTCCAATATGGTTCGATTAAAAGCGTTTGAATGGAAATGTAAATATCCGGGCTTGCACCATTTCAATTCCAATATGGTTCGATTAAAAGAAACGTGAGGTATCTTTTCCGGTTGACCCTACATTATTTCAATTCCAATATGGTTCGATTAAAAGATGGCCACGACAACCCGGTCGAACAAAGACGAGCGAAATTTCAATTCCAATATGGTTCGATTAAAAGAATTGATGTTCCATAGAGGTTTTGTCCTTTTTAGAAATTTCAATTCCAATATGGTTCGATTAAAAGTCTATTTCAGATGAACGGATCATTTATACATATACTATTTCAATTCCAATATGGTTCGATTAAAAGATTCAAAGAGCGTTATAAGGAAAAGGATATTCAGGAATTTCAATTCCAATATGGTTCGATTAAAAGTCTTGACACTGGACTTGGAAAAACAATAATTGAATATTTCAATTCCAATATGGTTCGATTAAAAGTTTAGTTGATAACAACCTTCGGAAATGCTCTTTCACCATTTCAATTCCAATATGGTTCGATTAAAAGGAGGGACTGGAAAAGTTCAGATCAGAGCTTAACCGGTATTTCAATTCCAATATGGTTCGATTAAAAGAAGATTAGTAATATGGAAAGATGAGGTAATACACACATTTCAATTCCAATATGGTTCGATTAAAAGGATGCCCCGTTAAAAAACATCAATGCGCTATCGCTATTTCAATTCCAATATGGTTCGATTAAAAGAAGGAAAAAACTCAAACGATGTTCCTTTGTATCCGATTTCAATTCCAATATGGTTCGATTAAAAGTTAATAGCTTCTTTTAGCCATGTCGGACGGCCTGCTTATTTCAATTCCAATATGGTTCGATTAAAAGTGTCCCTTTCTTGTTTCAATATTATTTTTTTAGCAATTTCAATTCCAATATGGTTCGATTAAAAGTGGTATCATCAAAACCAATATCAGAGGGCTTACGCATATTTCAATTCCAATATGGTTCGATTAAAAGTTACGCAAGGACACCACAAAACAACGCCCTTGAGGGATTTCAATTCCAATATGGTTCGATTAAAAGGGAAGTGATGCAATTAAACCAAATATATTTACCGATATTTCAATTCCAATATGGTTCGATTAAAAGGTTGTCCCGGAACGTGAAACTTGAACGAACAAACTTATTTCAATTCCAATATGGTTCGATTAAAAGCAGATACTTTTAGAGAAAGCAATAGAAAAAAAACGTCATTTCAATTCCAATATGGTTCGATTAAAAGCGTTTAGCGTAATAAAATCACCCGACCCCTCATCAATTTCAATTCCAATATGGTTCGATTAAAAGTTGTTATAACTTTTTATATCAATTAATGTTGATTTTATTTCAATTCCAATATGGTTCGATTAAAAGAGTTTTATGATTGTTCCCCCATTATCTGTTGCTGTATTTCAATTCCAATATGGTTCGATTAAAAGCCGTCAGAATATTAGGCTCGTCAGTGGTGTTACTGAAATTTCAATTCCAATATGGTTCGATTAAAAGTTTGTAATGAATGGGTCGCGCTGGGCGTTGGCCCATATTTCAATTCCAATATGGTTCGATTAAAAGTATTCGCTGCTTCCGCTGTCAAAAATCAATTTTGTAAATTTCAATTCCAATATGGTTCGATTAAAAGTATAAAGGCCATCGATAATTGAGGGAAGCCTCTGGATTTCAATTCCAATATGGTTCGATTAAAAGTCACAGTCAAAACCCATATCATAGGTATTCAAACCCTATTTCAATTCCAATATGGTTCGATTAAAAGCCAATAATTTCCGCTACGTTCTTGAATTTCTCTTTTATTTCAATTCCAATATGGTTCGATTAAAAGATTCAAATGATGTAATAAAAGCGAACGGATTAAAAAATTTCAATTCCAATATGGTTCGATTAAAAGGGCTATTAGAAACCTGGTTAATGTAAAATCAAGATTATTTCAATTCCAATATGGTTCGATTAAAAGAGCCATGTCACGGAACCATAGCGCCATGAGTTGTTTATTTCAATTCCAATATGGTTCGATTAAAAGTTAATTTCTCCGCTCTTTTCAATAACTCCCAGCGAAATTTCAATTCCAATATGGTTCGATTAAAAGGCTGAATCTTAATATAAAAATATTCTTTATTCATGGATTTCAATTCCAATATGGTTCGATTAAAAGTATCCATCACGACCAAAATGTATGTGGAATAACGAATTTCAATTCCAATATGGTTCGATTAAAAGAGGAACAGACAGCCTCATGCTAATTGATTACAGTAATTTCAATTCCAATATGGTTCGATTAAAAGTAAGAAGCGGGGATATGTCGAAAGGCAGGAAGTATATTTCAATTCCAATATGGTTCGATTAAAAGAGAGAAGAATTAATGTGTTTTCATCCAGCGTAACAGCATTTCAATTCCAATATGGTTCGATTAAAAGGGTGGAATTGGGGTCTGACATAAATAATCTTTTAATATTTCAATTCCAATATGGTTCGATTAAAAGACGCTTACCGCAACCCGCTCCATTTTGTTTAACCCTATTTCAATTCCAATATGGTTCGATTAAAAGTTATATTCTATACCTAACTCCTTAATTGATTTCTTATTTCAATTCCAATATGGTTCGATTAAAAGGTTGAGCAACTTCGTGATGAAGCCCATTTTTCACATATTTCAATTCCAATATGGTTCGATTAAAAGGCTCCAACTGTCGGGGATCTTCACCGTTTTTTTATGATTTCAATTCCAATATGGTTCGATTAAAAGCAGGGCGTAATCCTTGCGGGACAGGAAATGCCAACCATATTTCAATTCCAATATGGTTCGATTAAAAGTGACGAATACAAAAACAATCTCGATTTTGATAAAATATTTCAATTCCAATATGGTTCGATTAAAAGTTTTGTTGAAGCCGTAAACCAGATCGTTCCTTCATATTTCAATTCCAATATGGTTCGATTAAAAGAATTTCATTGTCTTTCTTTTTCGTACTGCGCAACTGTATTTCAATTCCAATATGGTTCGATTAAAAGTTTTTTCAGTTTGATGTCAATAAGCTTCGATACCATATTTCAATTCCAATATGGTTCGATTAAAAGGACAACCATTGTCAAGACAAAAACAGCCATTTTGGTATTTCAATTCCAATATGGTTCGATTAAAAGTCGGTGGTTTTGAGCAACGGGCTCATGTAAATGGAATTTCAATTCCAATATGGTTCGATTAAAAGGCCGATCTTAAAAAACATTTAGCAATTGATTTCATATTTCAATTCCAATATGGTTCGATTAAAAGAACATCGCTTACCGTATCTGTAACTGAACTAACCGGATTTCAATTCCAATATGGTTCGATTAAAAGTTTGCCAATATTGGCACCCTGTTAGCTTCTGAATCATTATTTCAATTCCAATATGGTTCGATTAAAAGTATTATCGGTTTCGGTTTCGGTTTTGCCCTGATTCTCATTTCAATTCCAATATGGTTCGATTAAAAGCAGGACTCAGAAGAAAAACTTGCCGGATTTAGAAAAATTTCAATTCCAATATGGTTCGATTAAAAGAAAAAAAAGAATATCAGCATCCCCGATCAATGGGAATTTCAATTCCAATATGGTTCGATTAAAAGAGTGTAGCCGAACAGTGTAAAAGGACTGATAAATCAAATTTCAATTCCAATATGGTTCGATTAAAAGTGGACGATTTCAGAAACTGATTTGGTTATCGCTTCAAAATTTCAATTCCAATATGGTTCGATTAAAAGATTTGGTAAAGAATGTAATTTCGTATGGGGTATTCCAATTTCAATTCCAATATGGTTCGATTAAAAGAATACTGGCGCGATATGCCAAACATGATACTCTACAATTTCAATTCCAATATGGTTCGATTAAAAGGAATTAAAACCCTTACTGTTATGACAAAACATAAAAAATTTCAATTCCAATATGGTTCGATTAAAAGAAGCATTCAAAGATGGCGCTGCATCATGGAAATTCTTATTTCAATTCCAATATGGTTCGATTAAAAGTAACGAACTAAAGAGCAAAGAAAAGGAAGTTGTTAAATTTCAATTCCAATATGGTTCGATTAAAAGCCTGCCCAATTAGCGCGACCTGCGGCGGTGATGATGATTTCAATTCCAATATGGTTCGATTAAAAGCCGTTCAAAAATACAGAAAAAAATGCCTGTTTTCAAGGCTTTCCGGTTTTTCTTTTTCACGTTTTTCAACTCAAATTGTCGTCAACCTCCAATAATATAAAAACCCTGGGGCTTCGACAAAGTGCTAAGTTATTAATTTCCAAGATGTCAAAGAACGATTCTCTCATTTGCCTTACTCAAAAGTGCAAAATTATCTTATGCCGACAACTATAAAAAACTGTCAAGCGGGCTTCTTTCTTTACCAACAACCTGTTTCTCAAGCCAATTGGCGTTCCGGCTTTTGAAAAAGATTAAACTGTCTGTTTCGGGCTTCATAATTTCTTCTGCCCTCGCCTGCAAAATTTTTAGTTGTGCCTCGGTGATGTCTCCTTCAAATACCGAATTTTGTATCCAGTTTAAATATTGCCGGAACAATTTAAGCATTTTCCCAACGCGCTTTTCTCCTATGTCGTAAACTGCGATGACATACATTACCACCAAATTTTTAAAGGTTTATATTCTTCAATGCCCAACAAATGTTTTTGTAATTTGTAGGCTTCTAACTTTATCAGATGTTTGTAACTTACTTTCTTGTTCAAACTCCTGTGCATAATGGTCTCTGTCAAACGATTTTCGAATGATTGTATAAACTTTTTCTTTCCATTCTCCTTTAAGTAAATTTTATTCAGCTTACTGTCAAAATCTTTTTCCTGTATCTCCTTTTTATTCAGCACTTTAAAAATTACCCTGTCAACAAGAATGGGCTTGAATATCTCGGCAATGTCAAGTGCCAAAGAAAATCGCCTTTCGCCGGGAGTGTGCAGATAACTTATGGTCGGGTTCAATTGTGTTTGATGTATGGAACGCAGTACCTGCGAATAACACATCATGTTCCCAAACGATATTAACGCATTTACAGGATTCAACGGCGGTTGCTTGGTCCTTCCTCCCATCTCAAAATCATTGATAATCAAATTAAAAGCATCATAATAACTCATCCTGATGTTGCCTTCTATGCCCATTAATTCGTCAACTTCCCTGGTGTCACTGATTTTCGCCCGTAGCTCCTCTATGCGTTCAATGATAAAACTCAGGTCTTTTCCACGGTTATCGTAATATTTGAGGTTCTTTATCATATTGTAACTGGCTCCGTCAATAAACGTTTGGGCAATGACCATCCGCTTTTGTTTGTTGCTAAAATGTTTTGTTTGCTGAATAAGCATCCTCCCGGCCAACAAATAATCTTTGGAAAGAAAACTTCCGGTGTAGTTTTCATAATAGTCGAAAAAATAGACGGCAATTTCATTTTTACCGAGGAAATTATACATGGCCGAATTGGCGTCAACTGATCCGAAACAGAAAAGCTGATCAACTTGCTCAACAGGCAGATAACGGGGGTTCTGTTCGTTCCCGCTTTCGTCAACAGGGGTAAACTTCAGTGTGTTGTCTTTGCGGGAGAGACGACCGGGGTTGAAGAGGTAGTATGTTTTTTTCAATTTGTTAATGTATTAATGCATTAATGTGCTAATGCGATAATGTGCTAATGGGCTAATGTTGGCTAACGTTTCGATTTTGAGGTTGAAATAATTTTTGTGAGCAATTTTTTTATTTCAATCAAGGTATCTTCAAGCTGATCCGGATTGGGGTAGCTTTTTGCGTATTGGCATAATTGCAACCAATATTCTGTTTCATTGGCTTCTTTGTCAGCAATTTTAAGCTTGTGAATAAAATCAGCCCTGCTTTCCGCACTTTGTGCTTCACGAATATTTGCGCCTACAGAAGTACCGGATCGTAAAATCTGTTTGGCAATGACATATTTCCTGTTTTTTTCTAATAGTTCAGAATATGCAATAATACTAAGTGCAAAGTCAAAACTCTTTTCCAGAACAACATTTCGATTTTCCATTTTACTCTTTTTTGATTTATAAATTTCTTTTTTTATAGTAATTTCTCAACTATCATCAATCTCAACTATACCGCCGGTTTAACTGCTATATTCCCATTCCCCACATTACCCCAATCCCCATTATCACATTACCCCATTGTTTCATTATCACATTAACACATTAGCACATTATCTTATTCTCCCACATAGCAAAAATCATAATACGAACATTTTTTACATCTTGAGGCGTTAATTACCGGCGGAACCTTTTTAGTCTCAATTATTTCCTTTATTTCATTTTCAATTTCTTTAATCCGGGCAACATCAATAGTTGACAAATAGATTTCTTCTGTTTTTCGTTCTTTGGGATATTCTAAAATACCGCTTACGCCTTCAATTCCGTTTTTCTGAAAAACATAGATGTAATACTTCAACTGCCATTCGTGGGCTTCGTGCAACTTTGCTGATTTTTTTATTTCATGGATAATCTTATTCTTTGCATCGTAGAAGTCAATTTTTATCCCTTAAATTTGAATTTCCTAATATCTGTCAGGACGTTGCGGATAGGATGTTTCGTGGATTAACTTCCCTTCGGTTACTGCATCATTGGTATGTTCCATTTGAATGGAGTTGGCGAAGAGCCAGAGTTGCCTGTGGCATGAAAAATAATAGTTTATATGTGTTCCGGTAATGTTCATTTTGTTCTAAAATATAATAGCAGAATCTATCTCAATAATTTTTATGCCTGTTTTATAATCATAAACTTCTTCGGAATAATTTAATTTATAGAATCCGTATTTTTCTTCTCCACTGCCTTTGCCTTCCATTGATTTAAATTCATTTGAATAAGTGCTAACCGATATTGAGAATTTTGAAACCAACCCTTGCATTATTACTTTCTGAACTTTTCGTTTGGTGAAATCGTCATCTTTATTTTCAATAATATCGCAATATAACTCCCACACTTTTTCACCTGAAACAAAATTTTCATCATTATATTTCCCTTTTTTCTTTAAGAAATCAAGTTCTTCAGGAGTAAAGTTTGTCTCACTGCTGTTTGGAATGCTTACCGGAACCTCAACAGGAATAAAAATGGAAATTGTTTGGATGGAATTACTTATTAATTGAAAATCTTTATTTACTGATTCAAAATTTAGATTTTTTATGGATTTTAAATATTCAGGTAAATTATCGGTAAACCCTTCTTGTTTGTTAAAATCAACAATATGTTTCATTACCAATTTATACAATCTGTCAAAATCTTTTTTTTGTAGGATTTCATAATAATCTTCTTTATTTAACTTCTCTTTTACTTCTTTATAACGGTAATCTTTTCCGTAAATCACTTTGGCATCATCATAATCAAAAAGAAAAAGTTTACACTGGGGTTTATTTACGTTTCGGTTTATCCTGCCTGCCAACTGTTCGTCTGAATCAATTAGTGAAGTGTCTTTAAATCCCAAACCCATATCAATATCAACACCGGCTTCAACTACCTGAGTGGTAATTAATAAAACATCTTTTTTCTCATATTCTTCGCTTTTAAGTTTGGCAATAATTTCTCTTCTTCGCGGTTCAAGTGTTGTGCCTGAAAGGATAAATATTTTATCAAAAGTTTTGTTCTTTTTGTCTTGTTTATTTGCAATTTCAGCAAATTCACCGGCTGTTTTCTTAAAAATGAATTCAATGATTGTATGAACTCTTTTGTCCTCGCTTTGTTCTTTATATTTCTTTGATTCTTCAATTAGCTTTGCCCAAAGGTTTTGCAAAAAAATATTTTTATTCCTTTTATCAAATTCGGGATTATTCATCATCGAAAAATCAAATTCTATTCGCTCAGCAAAATTTGGATTTTGAAAATATTTGTCTTTGTGTTGATTGAGTTTGATAAAATCTTCTTTTGCAAACGCTTCTTTCTTCCCTTTTTCAGAAAGTAGTTCATCTATTTTGGGCAATGTTGCCGACATCAGAATAAACTTAATATTGAAATATTTGGCATATTTTTTTATAAAATAAATTACCTTGTCCCATTCGCTTGGCGAGTAAGTTTGCAGTTCATCAATAATTACGATGGAGTTTGCTAACCGGTGCATCAGATAATTTGCCGATTTACTGTTTGATTTCAGAATATCGAAAAATTTAATGTGCGAAAGCAATGCAACAGGATAATTTACGAACTGATAATCAATAATGTTCAATTTGTCTTTCCCATATTTGTCATCTGAGCCTTTTTGTGAGAATCCTGCTTTTGAGTGTATCTGTACTATTTCATAATCATTTAAACCAAGTGTTTCTTTTAATGATTTAAAAGTTTGGGTAATGAGCGTTGTAAACGGAAATACATAAAACACTTTCGTGATAATGTTTTTACCGGTTTTAATATCATTTCGTAAAAACTCGGCAAGTGCCAACATGGAAAGATTGGTTTTGCCACCACCGGTTGGGGCTTCTATATAAAAAAGGTTTTTATCAAGGTTATTCCTGATTCCGTTTATTATTTCTACTGACAGGTTTTGGCGCAGTTTGTTCAGGTTATCATTACTTTTTTTTGTTGGAAAATCTAATATATAGTTTTCTAATTCACTGTAAGTAGTTCTGTTGTACTGAGTTGATGTCTCTATTTGATGAATGATTTTCTTTTTCAAAGCATCATCAAATACACCAAAATCAGATATTAATTTTTTACCCCAATTATTCATAAAATGAGATGTAGCAAGGTAATCGGATGCTGTGAGTAGGGAATAGTTTAGTTTTAGCAGGGCGAAAAGAGGGAATGTGTCAATAATACTTTGCTTACTCTCCTTATTTTCTATTACCATTGTTGAATTTTGAAATACAAACTCATTAACATCTTCAATAAAGCTGTCATCCTCTAAGCCTTTAAAAAATGAAACAAATAGATTTAAATCATCAATATTTTCTGAATATTTCAAATCATGTTTAATATCAGCTAATTTTGATGAATGGTGTTTTAATATCGGGTAGGAAAAAGAAAGGCACAAATAATCGGTAAGCGTTTCATGCTCTTCTGTAAAACCGTATTCTTTAGCAATTTGTTCTCCAATTAATGAAAATATATATCCACTAATTAAAGAATGACCCGATGATAAGTTATGATTAATTTTATTTATATAGTTATTCATTTTGTGGCTTTGAAATTCAGGATTGACTTTTCCAAAGTCATGAATTACAATGGATTTTACAAATAACTCTTCAATAAACTTCTGAATATTTTTATCTTTTATTATTCCACTAATCAGACTATCAATCACTTTATTTAACTGATGAACAGAAACTAATTTTATAAAGTAATCTTGAACCAGCATGATATGTTCTATCAAAGTTTCTTTGCTGCTTCCATTATTCGATAGATGTGCAAAATAATTTTGATGGTCAAGAATTAATGCTTCTAACTCCTCTTTAGAATATTTGTATTTATCAATCATCGTTTAGTACAGAAAAATAATTTCTTGTTTCTCCTCTTTTATAACTTGATAAAGATTGTTTGAGTTTACTTTTACCTCTTCCTCAAGTATTACATTTGAATAAGCAAAATCGGCATAATTATATTGAAACAACTTCTCGTTAAGATTAAAAGGTAATCTTTCAAAATAATTAAAGTCATTTTTTTGTCCTGCCAAAGCACGTCTTCCCATAGCTTTTGCAATATAATTTACAATTGCTTCATCTTTTTTGAATAGTGTTGAAATACTGAAATTTGATTTTTTATTAAACAGTTCCCACTCATCATACTCCTCCACTTCCTCCTTATCCCACCATAGCGAATAATCATTTTTGCCGAGATAGGGCAGGTATTCGGCTTTTTGTTCTTTAATGTTTTGATAGAGTTTCTTTTCGTTCTCCTTTTCCAAATCCAAAAGCAGATATATCTTGTAGGAGGGTTTTATTAATGTTTGCTCTGTGACTATCAGATTGCCACCGGCTTCGTTACTTGCCATCCCTGTTGTATTACTATAGGTGATTTTTGTTTTCTGAAAATTACCTTTCTCATCCCCAACAGGTGCAACGCCAACCGGAATATCTTTTAACTCTTTATAATATTCAGGCATTTGTTCATTTTTTTTATATCCCTCAAGCCCGATGATTGCTCCCAAAATACCAAGCAGTGCAGGTTTGTGCAACATATTATAAGTAAGGTAAATACCTTCGTTAATATCGGGTTTTTTCAGAAAACCTTTTTCTGCTTTTATGGTGAATGATATTAATTTTTTCATATTTCTTGATTTAAGATATTTTTTACAAATTGTTCAATACTCGAAAATGCCGTGTCGTAATCAGCTAGTTTGCCAACCGGTAAATGAAAAGCAAGACTGCTTTCCCAAGCTCTTTTGTTGCTTTTGTACTTTTTATCATTTACAAAATCGGCATAGTTACAGCAATCAATGTTTTTGTTTTTAGATTTTTGTTTGAGTAAACTCAAAATCTGTACATAATGCTTAGGCGAAATGATATCTGATAAATAATACAAATCATAAATATCGCGGGGCCTGTTTCGTTGCATCAACGAACGAAGTTTCTCGCTCACAATCTCATTTAGCGGATAAGACGGAACTTTGCTTGTGATTTTGTCAGCATCGGAATACGGATGAAAAATAGATTTTATTACCGGCTTCATTATAGTTTTTTCCGAGAAGCTTATATCCAGTTTTATTTTGGTTTGCCAACGGTTAACCGACAAAACCTGTTGATTGGGCTTGTGAAAGGCTCCCCAAAACAGAATCGTAACCTCGTAACCTTGAGGAATATCATTATGAATTTGCGGTTTGATATTTTTTAAATAAAATTTGGCTCCGCTGTTTCTTTCTGCAACTTTTATTATCTTATTAAAAAATACTTTATCAACAGCAAACGCTTTATCTAAAAGAGTAAAATCCAGATCTTCCGAAAAGCGATAATCTTTAAAATAAATTTTCTTTAAACAAGTACCTCCTTTAAATACAAAGTTTTCTGAAATATCGGAAAATGCGAACATAGCATTCAGAAAATGACCGAGCATCCAATCTTTGTCAATCACTTCTTTATTGATACTCTTTTCATCTGCTATTTTTACTATTTCCCGATAATCCATTTTATTTCCGGTTTAAGAATTTGCTATTTCTACAATCTCATCTTTTGGGATATTTAATACCAATTTCCATTTGCTACAATATTCACCGGTTTTATCTCCTCCAATTTCAAATAACGAATAGTTTTTGTCGATAACACCTTGTGCGTATTCAATAAACTTATCCATATTGGGCTTTTCAAGGACATCGATTAAGAAGCCGAGCCTTTTTATTAATGAAATATTTTTCATTCGTTTACAGTATTTTATCATTTTACTTTGATACAATTTAGCATTATTAAGACCTTTTATAGTCTCTTGATACCATCCTGCGTATTGTGGCAAGTCAAAACAATCGATTATTGTTTTTTCAACATCGGTCATTTTGTATTGATAATTTCCATACCCATAATTCTTATAGCCAAACAATTTATATTCAGGTACTTGAATAAATTCAAAATGCCTACTGCCTTCCGAAATTCTTTTTTTGCGCATGGCTGTTTGTATGAATGTTCTGTTGGCAAATTGTTCTGTTAAGCCGTGGGTATTTAGAGCCGTCCAATAAGCTATCCCTCCATCCGGTGCCATAAAATTGGCAATTACATAATCTTCCGAAAAACTACTTCTAACATATTTGCCCTTTTCCAAATGCTCTAAATAACCCGTTTTTACCAATGAGCGTATAGCTGTTGTGATGTTTGATTCGGAAAATAATTTTGTTTTCCTAATCATATCAAAATTGAAAACATCATAACCGTAGTCATCTAACATTCGTATAAACTTTCTTTGTAATTCTGCCATGGTAAATATATGTATTAATATGTAAATAAATGCAAAGATAATACATTTGTTTACCATTACAAAATATGGCTATTTATAAGACATACAATGTAATAAAAAATCAATTATTAATTGAAGCTATAAATCAAAAATTACACAACCATTCGGTAAATTATCAACTTTAACATTATTGCTGTTATAATAAATTTCACATTGTGAAATTTCATCTTTATGTTTTTCCAATTCGGTTTTGACTGCCGACAAATTGAAATAGCGTTTGCCATCCTCTTTTTTGTCCTCAATTTTTACCATTTCGGTAAAATTGGGAAGAACAAGTTTTGAATCTTCATTTAGTTCCACATAAAACAGCATTTCGTTTTCTGTACCGGCTTTTGCTGCCGAATCATAATAAGTTGCTCCTTTTCGTAATCCTTCTTTTAATAGCTTAATGTCGTTTTCAGATAGAGTTTGCGTGCCTTCTTGTCCGTGTGATGCAATCTCTTCAATGTTTTCGGGATTGATAGAGAAGTGATGGACGTAATGGCCTTCTTCAAGTTTGGATTGACGACCAATGGTTGTTTGTTCATTTTTACTATCTGCATCAGAGTTAAATGGCGATGTGATTTGTTCCGAAAAAATATTTCCTTCATTCCAAATATTCACCCCATGATTTATTTGAACGGGACCATGCAATGATAAGGCAATATTACCCCCTTTTGCTTTTTTTGCAAATGTCGAACCAAATAAGCGAATGTCAATGCAACTTAAAATGTCTTTAATAACTATGGACTTTGTGTCTTTTGCTTTTGCATCTAAATCTTTATGTTCTGGGAAAACAGCTACATAAGCATGATCTAAGCTTAAAGGATTAAGTTCCGAGTTTAAGCGTTTGAAATAAAAAATCTTTTCATTTGGATATACATCCTTCAAATAATTCCTTACCGTGTATTTTAATGCTTTGTCGGTGGCATAAACCTGTCCGTTGGGTAAAGTGCGGGGTTGTCCGCTGAAATCGGCATTGTAATTTGAATTGATGGCTTTGATGACTGCAAATCCGTAAGCTCTGTTTTTAAATTTTGTCATGATGTTATTGTTTTAAGTGTTTAATTATTTTCTTCATTATCATTTGTATCGTTACTCTTGCCTAAAATAGATTTTGCAAAATATCCTGCTAAAATCATTGGTAAGTAAGATTTTAAATTTTTCTCTGTTTCAAAACCCATAACTTCACTAAGGATTTTATCAAAAGGGTAGCGATTATCGCCTCTGTAAAATTTAAAACCATGTTTGTATGTTTCAAAAGCTCTTGCAATTGCAAGATTTAATTGTTCTGAATGTGTCTTTTGTAAGAAAGGTTCTAACAAAGCATGTGTTCGTTCACCAGCCTCACTTTTATCAAGTATTTTTCTAATCACTTGTCCTGCTCCAAAGGCAAACTCTTCGGTAGTCTCAAAATGTGCATTTTCGTCATTGGCTACCTGTTTCATTTTTTCTAATAATTCCGGAATTTTTGATGCCATATCTGTTCTTTTTTTGTTGTTAATAAAATAATTGTATAAACTAAACCATATATTAAGTTTCTCTTTTATGCTGTAATCACGACTGTGGTATCCTTTGTCGGTTATTTTATCGTTATGCAAATCACCAATAATGCTGTTCCACATAATATCGTCCCACATTTTCCAATCAATTGCCTGTGTTTTTGATTTGTAGATATAATCGTAGAATGCTTTGCGGTATTTAAGTATCATTTGGTAAACCGGTTCGCCGCCACTCACATATTCCGGTTTTATTTCACCAAAATAACTGACACTGTAGCTTTCATCTTTTACTTTAACCAATGAATTATTAAAAATCATTTTTACAATATCCGCTTCAAATTGAAAAATGTTTTTAATGGGGTAATCTCTTTTTAATTCATCTTTACTTATCTTTATTTCAAATAAGTTTTTAATTACCGGATATTCTCCGTTTTCTTCCATTGAGTAGCGGAATTTAGACACGAAGTCGAAGTCTTCCAATTCATATTTGTAATTGAAAAACAGGAGATAGTAATTTTTCAATACCTTATCGGGAGTGTTTTTAAATATCTGTTTTAGTATTTGAGAATAGGTTAGTTTTCCGTCTTTTTTGAAAATTGAGATTATTTCATCGGAGGTTGAAAATTCGTTTTTGTCAATAAATATGGGCAAGGGGCTTGGGAAAACCTTATTGTTTTTCCTTTTCAATAATAAGTCAAAATCGTTTAAATAAACAGTATCTTTTGCTTGAATTCTACTTGCAATACCTTTAAACATGCTTGCTGTTTTGTGCTCTAAAAATGGTTTTTTCATATTTAGCCCATTGATAAAACCACTTAAACCATAGGTTTCATCAGTAATAATGCTTTCTGAATTAAAATTATTATTATTAAATAGCTTCTGCTGAAGGTAGGTCTGGTGCGCCAATTCATATTCTGAAAAAGGTATATTCTTGTAATAAATATGAACAAAAAAATCATTTTTCATTAATTCAATAACTGATTCTTCTTCAGCAAATAAATCTGAGGTATCTGTTCTTATTTTAAAAGCGTCAATTTGATTTAACAACAGACTTATTGCGTTTTTAAATGCAGTTACTTTCTGCTTGGCAGTTTCGTCATCTTCCTTTAGACATGTTTTAATTGCATTCTCAAAGAATGGTTTAAGTCTGGATTCAATGAGACCTAATGACTGTTTTTTAAAAGACAATATATATGGTGAACAAGAGAATATCTGGAATTTTTTGCTTCCTTCAACTTTTCCTGTGTCAAGAACTTTATCCATTCGAGTGCCCACTCTTTTGCTTTCTTGTTCATAAGGAATAATGCTTTTTAAAAAAGGAGTCATCTCCTTTCCATCATAATAATCCCAATCAACTCCTTTTTTACCCGGAAAGTTAATGGTTTTTCCTTCCTCATCAAGCTCAACAAATATGTGCAGTCCTTTGCTTGGCTCCAGCCCATCTTCAAAGACTTTAGACGATTTCTCCTTTAAGTACTTTGTGTAGTTTATTATTTCTCGTATCATACTGCTAAGTTTTAATAATTAATAATTTTATTATTCTTTGCCATTCATTGTTATCATAAAAATGTATAATGTCGTTATTACAGTAACCTTCATTAAGCAACTCTTTCATTTTACTCTTTGCATATTGGGTTAAATTATCAATATCCATAAGATGACCATCATCTGTAAAAAAATCATTATCCATAATCATTAATTAAAATATTTGCAAAAGTAAACAAATAATTTTAATCAAAGAGAAAATAATTTCAAGTAAATGATTTTTTCTATTTTACTCAACTTTTTTTCTATTTTTGCATAATCAAACTCAATATTGAAAAGTAATTGCACCATTTTGGAATTGAAATAAGAGAAAATATTTTCAAATATTGAGTTTGATTTTCTTTATTGTTAATCTTTTTGAAAAACCTACTTTTTATTCTACATAATCTCCCCACATCCAAACCCCATGGCATTCTTTTCTTTTTCCAAAAACTCAACAAATTTTTCTATTTCTCGTTCCATATTGTTTTTATTTTATATCTCGTAAAATTACTAAAAATTAGTCATTTAACCACCCCCGCCTTCCGAAATTCATCCCTGAGCGCCGGCAGGTTGGGCTTGTGGTTAAATAGTTTTATGCATAACGCTTTTGTGGCGGTTTTGTGACCGGGGATATGTTTGGCAAGAGTGAGCCAGGAGACTATCCTTTGGTAAAGACTTCTTCCCCGCTCACCCGACTGTAATGCACCGGTGGCTTTGTCTTCTATTAGCTTGAAACAGAAACCGGGGTAAATGCTCAATATCGGGGTGATCAGTTTCGCAAAATCCCATGAATCGTGATGCTGTTTCACAAGTGTCTTTATTTTCTCAAACTCCTTGTTCTCTTCATAAATTTTCACAAGAAAAACTTCATTGTATTTCACCTCCTGTATCAACTTTTTCAGGCCTTCGCTATTTAATAATGATTTTATCTTCCGGTAATAATCCATCTTTTGTTCATTTAAGGTAAGCTGGTAAAACACATTGAAATACAATTCTTTATCAAGGCTAAGTTCCATTTTGTCCGCCAGCACTTTTGCCCAATACCGTTTGTCTTTTTCAAATAGTATTTTGGCGGCTGTCACAAAAGCAGACATGTCATTTTCAAAATAATAGTTGAGCAGATCTTTGGCTACTTCGTTGTCGGTTAAGTAAAATTGTTGTGCACTATGAAGCCATTCGGTGTTGTTTCCCGCATTTTTGTTCAGCAACAAAACCAATTGTGGAACAGCCTCTCTGCTTACTTTTGATTTGTCAATTATGGAAAGTACTTCACCGGGTTGTTCCGATTTTCCGGCCAGTGCCAGCAAAACCGGTTGAAAATAATTTGGAAAAGACGGGTTACCCGGGTATTCTTTATCACAGTAATAGAAAAACAGCGCCACGGCAGTACGAATGCTATTGCCGGAAACTGCCGATAATTTAATTTTGTCAATAAGGGCAGCCATGGTTGCTTTATGTTCTTCGACGAGGAATTCATTAACATCGCCAAACGACTCAACCGGGTCATCAATCTCAGCATCAACGCAAGCTTTGTACAAGCCAATGAGCATCGCCGTAAAATCCTCCGGTTTTTGTTGAATGATTTTATCGACAGCTTCTGTTTTAAATTCTCGGAAAAACTGCTCCATCTCCTGTTCGCTGGCTTCCTGATATTGTTCCCATTCTTCAATGTAACCCGAATAAGAGGGCTGGTAACTGTCCCAGTCGGGATTTTCCGTATCTACACTTTCAAAATATTCCAAATATTGTTCCCGTGTTTCCTCAACTTCTTCTATAAACAACTGAGGTGAAATATCCTTGCCGGGACTGTTTCCCACCTTTGAAAAATTAACGAATGCCTGTTGTAACTCCTCGTTGTTTCTAATGATTTCCTCCAAAAATTTCAACTTCTCCTTAACCGTCAAATTTTTATACAATGCTTTAAAATCCATATCAATATATTTAATCATTTTCATCCTTCACCCATTTTTCACCCTTGTCAGGGTTCAAAACCCTGACAAGGGTTAAGGGTGAAAGGGTTATATCTCCAACCATTTTTCAATTTTCGTAACCTCCATTTTTTCGTTGTGCATATAAATAAAGTTTGCTTTATCGTCAAACATTTCAATTACCGTGTCACGTTTTAATTTTGTCGGTTTTTCCGTAACACAGGTCTGATAGCTGCTCCATAGATAATCTCCAGGATCGTCGCAAAATCCATGATGTACCCTGTCAAATAAGATTGGAGCTTTCATAATGCCAATATTTTAAACGGTTTTTAATAAACATTTTTCCATAATGTGTTTTTAGATATTTTTCCCTGTGTGTTGCGTCTTGTTTGTTTAAACAAGCTTCAAAATAAATTAATTGCAGAGGTCTTCTGTTTTTAGTTGATTCAACTTCTCCATTGTTATGCTGCTCCAATCTTAATTTTAAATTTTGGGTATAACCCGTATAGTTTTTTCCGTCTTTTAAACTTTTTAATACGTATGTGTAATAAAATTTCATAATACAAAATTTAAAATGACTATCGGTTAACATGAATATAATCTTTGTAATTGTAAGTAGCACAAGCAATTAATAATCTGTCAAACAATTGTTCACCAAAATATCTTCGATTTACTTTGTAACAAAAC
>Ga0114931_10001638_pt1 | contig 28544 bp, 29 predicted proteins | sample 2SBtaG_FD_89579 | JGI IMG/M metagenome (GOLD analysis project Ga0114931, IMG submission 89579) | Deep subsurface microbial communities from Kolumbo volcano to uncover new lineages of life (NeLLi) - 2SBTROV14_V59a metaG | ecosystem: Environmental > Aquatic > Marine > Volcanic | place: Kolumbo... | reverse complement strand
ATTCTTTTAAAATCTTTGCAATCTGTATTGGTGAAAATTTACTCTTCTTCATCGTAATTATTTGTTTAAAATTAATACTATTTTATAATTCTAAACAGTTCGGTTTTTGGGGAAGCTTACAGTTACTCAGCATGAATATTCAGAGCATAAGAAAGAAGATTTTATAGAACTTAATAAATACTGTGCTCAAAAAAGAGGAGTGGATTTAGAAATACTAAGTAATGCTTATTTCGAATCAACAGAGCAGTATAATGATATTAGTTTTTTAACTGATTGGATGGATGAGCGTTTTGATCATAAAAATTTAAAGATTCTTCCATATTGTAAAATGTTTACAGATGAGCTAACCACAAAATATGGAACTAAGTATTTTGGATTAACAGGTATGTATGCTATACATGCTCAGAAAAATATTCGCTGGGGTTATTTGGCTTTGGCATGCTTGTATTATGGAATAGGTATTCCAATAGGTATATACCAAGTGTTGACTCCAGAAAACCATACGTTTTATTATACCTATGTAGCGAACATTACTAATTATAACCTTTTAATGGCAAAGGAGGATTATGTTAAGATAAAAGACAATAAGGATTTAATGAAATCCTATGTTTATGATTCTTATAATCAAATTAAATCCACCAAGAAATCATCATCAAAATCTAAATAATTACGTTTTATGAACACAAAGAAATTAGTTTTTATATCAATTTTTGTTTTTGTTGCTAATTTGATTGTAGCACAACAGGCTCCTGGTTATTTAGGAAAAAGATTGGTGGCGTCTTACACACCAAAATTTATGCTTTCTGCATTTAATCCTAATAAAAATGGGGAAGAAGGGTTTACAAAATTTAATTATGCTCATAGATTATCTTTAGATTTTGCAGTAAATAGAAAGGTAACATATGGTGTGGCGTTTGAAATGTATTCCACTGGAATTGAACCTGAGTTTTCTCTGTATCAAGAATATCCTGATGCGGGAAACAATTATTATAGTTCAAGTAATTTGTTAGCGTATGAAGCTCAAGGTCATGGGGTTTTAAATGTTAAAGGAGTTAGTTTGTATCGCTATAAATACAGAAAAGGGATAGCTCCTTTGGGAAAACATTCTATCTTAGGACTTAAGCTGCTTTATGCGTCCATGGATTTTTCCGACTTAGAATTTTTAAGTAATAATTATTACACGGGTAACTCTAATAATCAAGCCATAGATGTCTATGATATCTCTTCAGGTGAAACATCAACCATGCAAATAGGTTTTGTCTGGGGGTATGGGGTAAATAGAATAATAATGGATAAAGTTACTATAAGATTAGGCGTAGAGTCAACCCTATTTCCTTTAAAATTGCTATCGATGTTTCAATCTGTTGAAAATGAAGATTATCTTCTCGGTAGAACAACTAGTACTTCAGAAGTAAAGAATTTATTTCAAAAACAAGCAATTAAGAGAATGTCTCAAGTAGAGGTGTTTAATATAACATTAGGGATAGGTTTTTTAGCATATTAACAATAAAATAATTAGGTATGAAGATTACAAAAAAGCAAATAACATTACTAGCATTAAATTTTATATTTTTAGTAAGTTATGCTCAAGTAGAAACAAAGAAAAGAATTGAGTTTGAATTAAAAGAGGGGTATGCTAGCCATGACTTAGCTGAGTTTAAAGATAATGGATTACTTTTTTATTCTAAGAGTACGGATAAAAAAGGAAAAACTAGAAAATGGAAGATTGAACAGTATAATACTAGTTTAGAACTTAAAAATACAGAGTTCTTAACTATTCCTAAAGATCAATACTTAGATGAATCTTATACTACGGATACGGACTTGTATCTATTTTTTACCAACAAAAAAGGAGTTTATTCTTTTTTTAGAATAAATGCTAATACATTAAAAATTAAGAAGATAATCGGTTCCATTCCTTCTAAAGCTAATGTATTTGAAATACATGTAATTGATGATATTGTGTTTTTTGATGCAAAAATTAAGAAAGCACCCATGTTGTTTAAATTGAATTTACAGTCTGAAAGACAAGATTTAATTCCTATTACCTTGAGCGGGTATGATCCTAAAAAACTAAGTATCGAGGATGTTCAAATTATTGAAGAATCAAAGGAAGTTTTAGTTTACATTAATGCGTACAATAAAAAAGAACATGATTTGTACGTAATTAAATTTGACAATGAAGGAGATAAAAAATCTACATTTAATTTAACAAAAGGGCATGAGATGAAGTTGTCTTCAGTATCAGCATCTTATTTAGGCGGTAATTCTTATATTTATACAGGAACCTATTCGGATAGAAGTAGTTCAAGTTCTCAGGGGGTGTACTTGTGTAAAACAAAAGGCAAAACGGTGAGTTTCTTTAAGTTTTATAATTTCTTAGATTTTGATAAATTTTTGAGTTATTTACCTGAAAAGAAGAAGGCCAAGATAGAAAAGAAGAAGGCTAAGAAAGCTAAAAAGGGGAAAGAATTAAAATTGAATTACTTAATGGCTTCTCATGATATTAAAGTGGTTAATGGTAAGTTTATTTATCTTGGAGAAGCTTACTATGCAACTTACCGTACAGAAACGTACACTACTTATGTAAATGGAAAGCCTGTAACTAGAACTCGACAAGTTTTTGATGGTTATCAATATACCCACGCTGTACTTGCTGGGTTTGATGAGAAAGGAGAAAAACTATGGGACAATACTTTTGAAATGTGGCCTTCTTACAAGCCATTTTATGCGAAAAGATTTATTACTACATCTATAGATAATGATAAGAAATTGAATTTATTATTTGCGTCTAGAACGGAAATTAAAACAATGTCTTTTTATGATAATGGAGAAGTTTATAAAGAGAATGATTACTCTTTTGTAGAAACAAATGATGATGATGATAAGGTGAAATCTTCTTATTCGAATTTAGAGCATTGGTATGGAAAATACTTTCTGGCTCATGGAACCCAAAAGATAAAAAATAAGACAGAAAAAGCGGGGAATAAGAAAAGAAGAGTTTACTTTATTAATAAAGTTTCATACAGATAGACTTGATGTTCATTACAAAAAAAAGAGGAGCAAACAGCTCCTCTTTTTTTTTGTTATCCTAAAGTTTAGGAAACTTTATCAGTTGTATTTCTAAAAACAAACTTCCCGTCAAACTCATCAAGTAATATTGTTGAGTCTGCTTTAACATTTCCAGCTAAAATTTCTTTAGAAAGTTCATTCATTACATTTCGTTGAATAACTCGTTTAACAGGTCGTGCTCCAAACTGTGGGTCGTAACCTAGTTCAGCTATTTTATCTACCGCTTCTTTGGTGTAATCGAGTTGAATGTCATTTTTAGTTAACACTTTCGCTAACCCTTTTAATTGAATTTCAACAATTTGATGAATATCCTCTTTAGATAGAGGTGCAAACATTATTGTTTCATCAATTCTGTTAAGCAGTTCAGGACGTAAGGTTTTTTTCAATAATCCAAAAACTTCCACTTTTGTTCGTTCAATAACTCCATCTCTATCAACCTCTCCTAAATCTTCAAAGTTTTCTTGAATAATATGAGAACCAATGTTTGAAGTCATAATGATAATGGTGTTTTTAAAATTAACCACACGCCCTTTGTTGTCTGTTAACCTTCCATCGTCTAACACTTGTAGTAAGATGTTAAATACATCTGGATGCGCTTTTTCAATTTCATCTAATAAGATAACAGAATAAGGTTTTCTTCTAACCGCCTCGGTTAACTGTCCACCTTCATCATATCCTACATATCCTGGAGGAGCACCTAATAATCTGGACACAGAGTGTTTTTCTTGATATTCACTCATATCGATTCTTGTCATGGCGTTTTCATCACTGAACAAGAATTCACTTAATGCTTTGGCGAGTTCAGTTTTACCAACTCCTGTTGTTCCTAAGAAAATAAAAGAACCGATAGGCCGTTTTTCATCTTGTAAACCAGCTCTGCTTCGTCTCACTGCATCAGCTACAGCTACAATTGCTTCTTCTTGACCAACTACTCGTTTGTGCAGCTCATCTTCTAACCGCAATAACTTCTCACGTTCACTTTCAATCATTTTAGTTACCGGTATTCCTGTCCATTTTGAAACGACTTCAGCAATTTCTTCTGTTCCTACTTCTTCTTTAATCATTTTGGAGTTGGACTGAATCTCGATAAGTTGAGCTTTGAAGTTCTCTAACTCTTCTTCAGCCTCTTTCATTTTTCCGTATCGTATCTCCGCTACTTTTCCAAAGTCACCATTACGTTCTGCTTGGTCCGCTTCATACTTTAAGTTCTCAATATCTTCTTTGGCTTTCTGAATTCCATCCACTACATCTTTTTCGGCTTGCCATTTAGCGGTTAAGCTATTTTTCTCTTCATTTAAATTCGCCAATTCTTCTTGAATTTTATCCAACTTCTTTTTGTCTTTTTCTCTCTTAATGGCTTCTCGCTCAATTTCCAGTTGCATTATTTTTCTTTCAATTTCATCTAGTGCTTCTGGTTTAGAGTTAATTTCCATTCTCAATCGGGAACCAGCCTCATCAATTAAATCGATGGCTTTATCTGGTAAAAATCGATCGGTAATGTATCGTTGCGATAATTCAACAGCAGCAATTATTGCAGAATCTTTAATCTGAACCTTGTGGTGATTCTCATATTTCTCTTTTATACCTCTAAGAATTGAAATGGCATCTTCAGTAGAAGGCTCATCTACCATTACCTTTTGAAACCTTCTTTCCAAGGCCTTATCTTTCTCGAAATATTTTTGGTATTCGTTTAATGTAGTAGCACCAATAGCTTTTAATTCTCCTCTAGCTAAAGCAGGTTTTAAGATATTAGCAGCATCCATGGCGCCTTCACCACCTCCAGCACCAACTAGGGTATGAATTTCATCAATGAATAACACAATGTCTCCTTCGGCAGCAATTACCTCTTTAACAACTGCTTTTAGGCGTTCTTCAAATTCACCTTTGTATTTTGCTCCAGCAATTAGAGCTCCCATATCTAATGAGAAAATTTGTTTTTCTTTTAAGTTGTCAGGCACATCACCACTAATTATTCGGTGAGCTAATCCCTCGGCAATTGCTGTTTTACCTACACCAGGCTCCCCTATTAAAATAGGGTTGTTTTTGGTTCTTCTCGATAGTATTTGCAGCACCCTTCGTATTTCTTCATCACGACCAATTACAGGATCTAATTTGTTTTCCTTTGCTAATTCATTAAGATTTTTAGCATATTTTTTTAAGGCGTTGTATTGTTCCTCTTGGCTTTGAGAAGTAACATGCTCTCCTTTTCGTAATTCTTGAATGGCCGCTTTAAGGGTGCTTTCTTTTACACCATTATCTTTCATTAATTGAGCAATAGTGTCTCCTGTACTTAAAAGACCTAGTAGTAGATGTTCAATAGAAACATATTCATCTTTAAATTCCTTCAATAAGGCACTTGCCTTTTGTAATGCTTTGTTGGCATTATTGGATAAATATTGGTCTCCACCAGATACTTTTGGGTAGGACTCAACTATTTTATCTAAAGCTTGTTTAAAGATGTTGACGTTTACACCTAATTTTTTTAATATGAATGGGGTTACATTTTCATCAACCTCTAAAATACCTTTTAAGATGTGTCCGGTTTCAATAGATTGATGACCTGTTCCTGTGGCAATTTGCTGTGCTTGTTGAACAGCTTCTTGCGATTTTATAGTAAAGTTATTTAAGTTCATAATGACTATTTTTTGATTCATTGTTTACTCATCAAAATCCAATCCAAGTGAGATTTGAGCTGTTTTTCAGAAAAATTGACAGCTATTTTCAAAATATTATGTTAAATTGACAGTCGAATATATAAATTGCTATTTTTGTAAAACAGCATCAATACAATTTAGTTTTGGGTACTTATCAAGCAAAAACACTTCACGATTTAAAAGCAATAGCAACTGATTTGCTAAGTGAGTTTGGAGAACATCGTGTAATTGCTTTTTATGGAGAGATGGGAGTGGGGAAGACTACTTTAATCAAAGAACTATGTACACAATTTGGGGTGGATGATGTAGCCAATAGTCCTACGTTTTCTATTGTTAATGAATATTTAACTCAAAAAGGAGAAACGCTATATCATTTTGATTTTTACAGGATAGAAGAAGAGGAAGAGGTGTATGATTTAGGGTATGAAGATTATTTTTATAGTGGAAATTATTGTTTTATTGAATGGCCTGAAAATATTTCGAACTTATTGCCTGAAAATACCGTAAAGGTGAAGATTACCTTAGATAATAAAAATAATAGGATGATAGCTGTTGTGTGATAAGTAGTATTTTTTAACTTTGTAGTAAACCACTTTTACATGTCAAAATCTGATGAACTATTAAAATCCTTAGCAGAAGGATTTATGCCGCAAGAAGAAATGCTTGAGGTAGCCAGAAAAAAAAGTAAATTACAAATAGGGATTCCGAAAGAAACGTCTATCCAAGAAACAAGAGTTCCTGTTGTTCCTGATGGTGTTGCTGTGTTAGTAAATAATGGGCATGAAGTGATTATTGAAACAGGAACAGGAGAAGGGGCTAGTTTTAGTGATAAAGATTATAGTGAGGTAGGAGCTCAAATTGTGTACAGCACGGAAGAGGTGTATAAGGCGAACATGATATTAAAAGTAGAGCCACCATCAATAGGAGAGATTGACATGATGCAAAATGGGCAGTTATTAATTTCAGCTTTACAATTGCCTATTCAACCTAAAAATTTCTTAAAAAAACTAATTGCTAAAAAAGTTACTGCTATTGCTTTTGATTATATTAAAGATCCTCAGGGAATATTACCTATAGTTAGTGCAATGAGTGAAATAGCAGGTAATACGGCTATTTTAATTGCTGCAGAATATTTAAGTAACGCGCATAAAGGGCAAGGGCAGCTATTTGGGGGGATTTCTGGAGTATCACCAACAGAGGTAGTGATTTTAGGAGCAGGTACTGTTGGAGAGTTTGCTGCACGTTCTGCTTTGGGGTTAGGGGCAACTGTAAAGGTGTTTGATAGTAATACTCATAAATTAAGAAGACTACAATCTAAATTAGGGCAACGTATATCAACCTCTATTATACAGCCACGTGTTTTAGCAAAAGCATTATTAACTGCTGATGTAGTAATTGGTGCGATTAGTAAAACAGTGGGCAGAGCACCGATAGTCGTTACTGAAGAGATGGTAAGTAATATGAAAGATTTTTCTGTAATTGTTGATGTGAGTATAGATAAAGGAGGTTGTATAGAAACAAGTGAAGTAACCAATCATAATGCACCTATATTCTCTAAATATGGGGTGATACATTATTGTGTGCCTAATATTGCATCAAGAGTTGCAAGAACAGCTTCTTATGCGTTGAGTAATGTAATTACACCTACCATATTGGATACAGGAGAGTTTGGTGGGGTAGAAGCAATGGTGAAATCGTACCGAGGAATTCAAAACGGAGTGTACATTTACAAAGGAGTATTAACAAATAAGTACTTGGCGGAAACATTTAGTTTACCGTATAAGGATATCAACTTATTGCTAATGGCAATGTAACAGTTAGAGATGCAGGGATTAGCAAGACGATTTTTGTTTTATTTTATTGGTTTTGGACTGGGTTGTGTGTTGGTGTGGGCGATGTTTTACAGAAATACTGATCGCGCAGCTTGGATGCCTGAAGGAAGGGTGTTAGAGTTTTTGGAAGAAACTGAAATTGAAATTAGCGATAAATCCAAATGCCAGTTGGAGTGTTATGCGATTTCAGCTGATTTTATGAATACTTCTTTTTGGGAAGCTGCTCAAGTTCACTTTAAAGAAAGTGCTGTAGAGCGAAAGCCCTGCCCAGAATATAAAATTAGCTCACAAGGTGTCATTATCTACGTGGAAGTTTGTCAGCAAGAAAAAACCGCTACCTTAAGGAGTGTGGAGAAGAGTGGGGTTGAGGTAGAGTGTGATTGTGAGTGATTTGTTAAGACTTTGATTTAACGATTACCCTATCAAAAAAATACAAGGTTTTTTATTTAAATCAATTTTGGTTGTTGCCCACTCGGCAATTGTTTTAGTAAGAATTTTTTCGGTAGGTAAAGTAATGTCAACAGCTATGCAGAGATGGGTAGTAGTGTAGCAATTTTTGAGAACGTCCTCCAAAACGTGAGTGTTTCGGTAAGGGGTTTCAATAAAGAGTTGGGTTTGTTGAATGTTTTTAGCTCGTTTTTCTAATTCTTTTAATTTTCGAATACGGTCTTTTTGTTCTTTGGGTAAATAACCGTTAAAACAAAAGCTTTGTCCGTTAAAGCCGCTAGCCATCAAAGCCAGTAAAATGGAGGAGGGTCCTACTAAAGGTACTACCTTTATGTTCTTTTGGTGAGCTAAAGCTACTATGTTAGCTCCGGGATCAGCAACACCAGGGCAACCAGCATCAGACAAAACACCTACATTTTTACCATCTAAGAGTGGTTTGATAAATGTAGGGTAATCGTGCTCTGAAGTACGTTTGTTAATTTCAAAAAAGGTGAGTTCTTCAATAGGGGTAGTAATTCCTGATTTTTTTAAAAAACGCCTTGCTGTTTTGATGTTTTCTACAATGTAGGTGTCTATTTCATTAATAATGGTACTATTAAATTCAGGAATTACTTGATTGATAGGAGTATCTCCTAAAGTAACAGGAATAAGGTATAAAGTGCCTTGTTTATTCATTGTTGAGGGTAGCTAAAAAAGTGTCACAGGCTGAGTTGAGCATTTGGTAAACATCTTCAAAACCTTGTTCCCCTCCGTAATAAGGGTCTGGTACGCTTACATTTTCTCCAGGGTAATTGTAATCTAAGAATAGGGTTACTTTATTTTCATCGGCTTCATTTCTGGCTAAATGCAAAATATTTTGATGATTGGAGGTATCCATAGCGAAGATGTAATCAAAAGCATCAAAATCTTCTACAGTAAATTGCCTTCCTCGTTGAGAGGAAATATTTAGTCCATGCTCAACGGCTTTAGCTTGCATTCTTTTATCAGGGGCTTCTCCAATATGAAAACTAGAAGTGCCTGCAGAATCAACCTCAATATTTAGTCCTTCCAGTTCAACTTTATGTTTTAAAATTCCTTCGGCCATTGCTGAACGACAGATGTTTCCTAAACAAACAAACAATACTTTTTTCATAGGTAAAAAGAAATAATGTAAATTATGGAAAAGAAAATTAGCCCTAAAATAATGTAAAACAATACTTTTTGCCCTCTTTTGTTGAGTGGTTTATAGTGTTGAGGTGTTTCGTATTTCCGATTTAAAAAACCCATCATAAAAAAACAGGACCTTATGTAAGCTCCTGTTTAGTTAGTGCAAAATAATGAGAATCATTATAGATTGCTTCTTAAATATTATTGTAAACTGATTTTCTTCTTCAAGTCGTCAATATATCCTCTAAACCTTTTATCAGTATCCATTAGGTTGTTTACCGTTTTACAGGCATGTAATACAGTTGCGTGATCTTTTCCTCCACAGTGCATACCAATGGTTGCTAGGCTTGATTTAGTCATTTGTTTAGAAAAATACATCGCAATTTGACGAGCTTGTACTACTTCTCTTTTTCTAGTTTTTGATTTTAAAGTGTCAATTTGCATGTCAAAATAATCGCAAACTACCTTTTGGATATAGTCGATAGAAACTTCTTTGGCCGTATTCTTAACAAACTTGTCTACCATTTGACGAGCCAAGTCAAGATTAACTGCTTTTTTGTTCAATGACGACTGGGCTAAAATAGAAATTAATGCCCCTTCTAATTCACGTACGTTGGTAGTAATGCTGTATCCAATGTATTCCACTACATCTTTCGGTAATTCTAACCCTTCTTGATACATTTTCATCTCCAAAATGGCAATTCTTGTCTCTAAAGCTGGAGTTTGAATGTCTGCAGCTAATCCCCATTTAAATCGAGAAAGTAAACGTTGTTCCATTCCTACAATTTCTACAGGAGCTTTGTCAGCTGTTAAGATGATTTGTTTTCCTGATTGGTGTAGGTGGTTAAATATATGGAAGAAAACATCTTGTGTTTTTGGCTTTCCACCAAAAAACTGAACATCATCAATGATCAATACATCAATCATTTGATAGAAGTGGATGAAATCGTTTTGCTCGTTGTTTCTTACAGCATCAATAAATTGGTGTGTAAATTTTTCAGAAGAAACGTACAATACTGTTTTGTTAGGAAACCTGTTTTTTACATCAATACCAATAGCATGTGCCAAGTGAGTTTTACCTAAGCCAACTCCACCATAAATTAATAATGGGTTAAAAGCAGTTCCTCCTGGGTTTTTAGCTACTGCAAAACCTGCAGAACGTGCTAAACGGTTACAATCGCCCTCAACAAAGTTCTTAAATGAGTAGTTAGGGTTCAATTGAGAATCAACATTAATTTTCTTTAAACCAGGAATAATGAACGGGTTGCGAATTGATTTGTCTTTGTTTAAATCAATAGGCATGGATACCGGTTTGTTTTTTATGGCTTGTCTATTGGTGGTAGGAATTTTAACAGTGTATGGTTTTGTAGCGCTTTGCCCACTATCCATTACAATGCTATATTCTAATCTTCCTTCGTTGCCTAATTCTTTTTTAATGGTTTTCTTTAATATGGTTACATAGTGTTCTTCTAACCACTCATAAAAAAACTGACTCGGAACTTGAATGGTTAAGACTTTATTTTTTAGTTTGATAGGTACGATTGGTTCGAACCACGTCTTGTAACTTTGTAGACTAACATTGTCTTTTATTACTTGAAGGCAATTTTCCCAAACTGTATTAAAGTCTTTCTGCATTTCTTAGCTCCTTGTTTTAAATTTTAAAATAATTTCTGTCCGAAAACGATGTTTAGTTTTAAGAGTTGATTGTTCATAAAAAAATCAAAATATTTTTTCACTCAACCTCTTTAAAACCAATAACTTTTGTGTGAAAGTCACCTTCTTGTTTTACTCTAGCAAATATTTGAATAAAAAAGTGAAAAAAAAACTTTTTTGCTATTGTTTTATTAAAACTTTTTTCTCTTTATTTTTAATCTTCTGATTATTAAAGAAGTAATTTTTTTTGTGGTTTAAAAATAGTTTCAAATTTGCTGAGAATTACTCTTTTCGCAACTCACAGTCTTTTTACGTGATTTTTATTTATAAGTTCTCTCTTTTTGGATTTCTTAAAATAATATTGCTATTTTGTTCTCTGAATTTTGCAATTAATTGGCTAAAAATTTATGTATAAATCGACAACAAAAGTGAGGGTTCGTTATTCTGAAACGGACATGATGGGCTACGTATATTATGGTAATTACGCTACGTATTTTGAGGTAGCAAGGGTGGAAACTATTCGCTCGTTAGGAGTGAGTTATCGACAAATGGAAGATGAGGGGATTGCTTTGCCTGTGTTGGATTATTCCATAAAATACTATAAGCCAGCATTTTACGATGATGAATTAACTGTGGAGACTATTATTAGTGAAGTTCCAAAAGCACGGATTCACTTTACCTATAAGACATATAATGTGAAGAATGAATTGCTAAATGAAGCGGAAACAACATTGGTGTTTATTAATAAAGCAACTATGAAACCTTGTTCTGCACCGGAATATTTCATTCAAAAATTAAAAAAACATTTCTAGAAATTAGGTTCTTATAATTATTTAATCGTAATATTGCGATAGATAAAATAAATGTTATAATGAGGGAATGATTGAATTGACTATGTTTATTCAAACATTCAAACATTTGACGATTATAAAAATGGGAACTACTAAATCTAATAATTTTACTGTTGATCAAAATCGTAAAGCTGAACTGTATAAAGCTTTGGGACATCCTGCACGTATTGCTATTATTGAATTTTTAGTTCATCAAAATTCTTGTGTTTGTGGCGATATTGTTGATCAATTGCCACTTTCTCAGTCTACTATATCTCAACACTTGAAAGAATTAAAGCAGGTAGGGATTATTAAAGGGGAGATTGAAGGAGTAAAGACTTGTTATTGCTTAGATGTTGAAGTACTAAAAGAAATAGAAGGAATTGCTGGAGAGTTAATTCAGTTGTATACAGAAAAAAATATTTGTTGTTAACTTAATATAGAATGTATTATGAGATTATCCGAATTTAAATCGCACTTACAAACCTTAAATGATGTAAAATTTATATTGCCTAATGGCGATAGTGTTCCAGCTCACTTTCATATTACTGAAGTTGGTAGAGTGTTGAAGCATTTTATTGATTGTGGAGGGGTGATACGAAAAGAAAATAAAGTGAGCTTTCAGTTATGGGAGGCTAATGATTATGAACATCGCTTATCTCCTGAAAAATTGTTAAATATCATTGAATTATCGGAAGAGAAACTGAGTATAACAGATGATGAAATAGAAGTGGAATACCAAGGGAATACGATTGGTAAATATGGTGTCGCATTTCAAGATGGGCAATTTGTTTTACAGAATACTCATACAGACTGTTTAGCCAAAGACAATTGTGGTATTCCTGAATCACAAATAAAAAGGAAGATGAGTTTGGCTGACCTTCAAAAAGAGAGTTCTTGCTGTGATCCTAGTTCAGGGTGTTGTTAATTAAAAAACAGGAGGAACATGAGTGAAGAAAAAAAAATAGGTTTTTTTGAGAAATACCTTACGCTGTGGGTTTTGTTTTGTATTGCAGGTGGTATTCTAATTGGTAAAGTAGTAGGAAATAGTATTCAGGTTTTAAGTGATATGAACATTTTTAATGTGAATTTACCCGTAGCTATTTTGGTTTGGTTGATGATTTACCCAATGATGGTTCAAATTGATTTTACTTCCATTAAAAATGCCGGATCAAAACCCAAGGGCTTGTTATTGACTGTAGTAATGAATTGGTTGGTAAAACCATTTACAATGGCATTTTTTGCTTGGATATTTTTTGATTACTTATACTCCGCCTTTATTTCTCCAGATCAAGCAAAAGAATATATTGCTGGAGCTATTTTGTTAGGAGCAGCACCATGTACTGCTATGGTTTTTGTTTGGTCGTATTTAACTGATGGGGATCCAGCTTATACCTTAATTCAAGTTTCGGTGAATGATTTAATTATTTTGGTTGCTTTTATTCCAATAGTAGGCTTATTACTAGGTATGTCGGATATTGTAGTTCCTTATAATACTTTGGTAACATCGGTAGTTTCTTTTGTTGTAATACCATTGTTGGCAGGTGTTTTTACACGTTTATGGTTGTTGAAATCAAAAGGAGAAAAATGGTTTACAGATGTGTTCTTAAAAAAATTGAAACCTGTTTCAATTATTGCATTATTAACCACGTTAGTTCTGTTGTTTGCTTTTAAGGGACAGACTATTTTGGATGACCCATTAATTGTTTTGTTGATAGCTGTTCCGTTAGCAATTCAAACCTATTTTGTTTTTTTTATAACCTGGGGATTAGGAAAACTCATAAAATTACCTCATTCAACCTGTTCGCCTGCAGCAATGATAGGAGCTAGCAATTTCTTTGAATTAGCCGTGGCTGTTGCGATAGCATTGTTTGGGATAGGTTCAGGAGCTGCATTAACAACAGTTGTTGGGGTTTTAATTGAAGTTCCAATCATGTTGTCTCTCGTAAAATATGCTAATAAATGTAAATATTAAAAACTATGAAAAACGTATTGTTTGTTTGTGTAGAGAATTCTTGTCGTAGTCAAATGGCAGAAGCGTTTGGTAAAATACATGGAGAAGGAATTATAGAATCATACAGTTCAGGTTCTCGACCATCAGGTGTAGTTAATCCTAAAGCCATTGAGAGTATGAAAGAAATAGGATATGATTTGAGTCAACATAATTCGTTTGGATTAGATGAGATTCCTCAAATAAAATGGGACTATGCCATTACAATGGGATGTGGAGATGAGTGTCCGATGATAAATGCGAATAATAGAGAAGATTGGGGACTACCAGACCCTAAGCACATGGAGCGAGCAGAATTTAATAAGGTTAGAGATATTATAGAATCAGAAGTGAAAGAGTTAATTGCAACAATTAGTCAGGAAAATGATTGATACCATTTAATTTTTTTATTTCCTTTTGCAGCCATAATTACTCCAAAATTGGGCTGACTGTATATCCGCTTTCTATTTACTAATAACTTTACTATAAAACCCCACCAAAACAATTCATTAATCCGTTTAAATTTAGTAGTAAACCCATAAGAGTGTAATAGGGGAAGGATGAGCTCGTAATCTTGCTTTCCTTCAATTGTTCCGCTTTCATCATGTCTTCCGGCAATAATGGTCAATGTAATGTTGTTAGCTGTTGTTAAGATGTTTTTCATTCCTAATAAGGTGTGGTATTCTGCACCATTAATGGTTAGGTTAATGTGGGCTATTTTATCGATGCCGATTCCTTCTTCTTTAATAATGTTGTCTAGTTGATCTACTTCAACATGAATTTCTTTTTCAGTGAAATCTACAGTAGAATCTTTTGGAATTACGTTGAGTTGATTCCAGCTGCTTTTTTCTCCTATCAAAAGAGTTACTTGATCTTTTTTGTTGAAGGTGCCTTTTTGAATTAAATCAATGGAGTAATTATTGTCATTAATAATTTTTTGAGCGATGGTGTGATTCCGTGGGTCAGGATCTATACCAATTATTTTACCACTTGGAGCAACTTTTTGATGCATGGTAAACAAATCAGAAGTAACAGGGTAGGCCATATCAAACCCTAGTTGAATTCCTAGCTCACCTTTTTTAAGAGTAGGAAATTTTAGATGAGCATCTAGTGAGGTGAATAACTTCCAGAATAACTTTTTCATTCTGTTCTTTTATGTTTCCATCGTTTGTGAGACCATAACCATAGCTCTGGCTTTTCGATGATATCTTTTTCTAAACGTTTAGTGTGTAGTTCAGAAATTTCACCTTTGCTAGTTTCTTTTGGGTTCTCGCAAAGCATTTCGGCTGTCATCTCATAATAACCTCGTTTTACTTGATCAACCTTAATGTAAACTATGGGGTAATTTAATTTTGAAGCAATCAATTCAGTTCCCCAAAACACAGGAGTGTCTTGGTTTAAGAAGGTGGTCCAATAAGCATTTTTAGGAGAGTGTGTTTGATCAGCAATAAAGACGGTGGCACTTATTTCTTCACTATTTCTTAGGGAAATCATCTTCCTAAACGTGTCATTCATGGTAATGAGTTTTGTGCCTAATCGGGTTCTCATTTTAATGATGAGTTGATTGAAATATTTGTTGGTGAGAGGGTGGTAGATAACGTATAATTGTTGCTCGCATTGAGCACTCATTCCAGCTCCTCCTAGTTCCCAGTTTCCATAATGGCCTAACACAAAAATAACTTTCTTTTTTTGCGAATATAATTCGTCAAGTAGTTTGGTGTCTTTGAATTTGCATCGTTTTAAAGCTTCTTTTTTAGAGATGGTTAAGGACTTGAAGGTTTCCAGTGCTAAGTCACAAAAAAAACGATTGAATTTTTTCTGGATGATCTTGATTTCTTCATCTGATTTTTGAGGGAAAGAATTTTTAAGGTTGTTTTTAATGACCTCTTGCCGGTAGCCTATCATCGTAAATAAAACAAAATTTATAAAGTCTGAAACTCGATAGATTACCCAAAAAGGCAAGAAAGAAATAAGGTAAATAAAGGGAAGTGATATGTAGTACTTGATTGCATCCATTGTTGCTACAAATGTAATCATACCAATTGTAAAACAATCAAATAATTGACTAGTTCAAGGAAGGGTCTTCGGGGAAATTAGATAAAACAGCATGTTCATTCCCCATGTTTTGTAGAATGCTTTGCCAAGTACTGTTTTGAATAAAATCACCAATAGATTGGTCATCAGATTTCCCTATGATCCATGATTCATCTTGTATTTCTTTCTCTAATTGGTTAAAATCCCAACCAGAATAGCCTACAAAGAATTTTATTTCATTTGGAAATATAAGTTGATCGGAAATCATTTGCTTTAGCTGTTCAAAGTTTCCTGCCCAATATAGATTTCCGCTAATGTGCTGACTTCCTTCAATATTTTCTCCTTGTGTGTGGATGTAAAATAAGCTGTCGGACTGAACTGGCCCTCCCATAAATACAGGAGCATCAAATTCTGGGAAATCGCTTATTATATCATTTACAGTGATATCCATGGGTTTGTTAAGGATAAAACCAAATGCTCCTTCAGAATTGTATTCGGTTAGTAATATTACGGATCGTTTAAAGTGGGGATCTTCCATAAAAGGTTCGGCAATTAATAACCTTCCTTTTTGTGCTTTTAGCTTATTTAATTCAGAAATATTGTAGTCTAAAGGGTTAATTAGCATGGCTTCTGTAGTTTGATAAATAAATGTACCCAAATATTGTTTGCATTTTATCATTGTTAATAAAAAAGGAAAGATTTAACTTTACCTCCATCGAAATGAAAGAATTATGGAAGAGTTACAGAATTATTTAAATTCAATACGAAGAGATTTTGCTGATCAGCCATTGAGTGAGGGGTCAATAGCCAAAGATCCTTTTCAACAATTTAGTGTTTGGTTTGAGGAGGCTGTTAACTCCCAGATTTTAGACCCTTATGCCATGTCTTTGGCTACGGTGAGCTTTGAAGAACAACCTTCTACACGTATAGTTTATTTGAGGGGAATATCGGAAGAGGGATTTAAATTTTACACTAATTATTCCAGTCAAAAAGGAAAGGATTTGCTGGAAAATAAGAAGGTGGCACTCAACTTTTTTTGGGGAGAATTAGAGCGACAAGTCCGAATAGAAGGGGAAGTGGAAAAATTATCAAAGGAAGAGTCTGATGAATACTTTTCTACTCGTCCTAGAGAAAGTCAAATTAGTGCTTGGGCTTCTGTTCAGAGTTCATATATTAAAGATAGAAAGGAGTTAGAAGATAAGGTGCAATATTATACAGCGCACTACAAGGGGATGGATGTTCCTCGCCCAGATAATTGGGGAGGGTATATAGCAAAACCTAACAGGATAGAATTTTGGCAAGGTAGACCCAGTCGTTTACATGATCGATTGGTTTTTTCTAAAAAGGAAAAAAAATGGGAGGTAAACCGAATATCACCTTGATTATTCCTTCATTATTTTGAAGCTTTCTTTAGAGTTATTATTCTGTAGTTGGATATATGTTGTATTCGATTGATTTACTTTATTGTTGATGTTTAGACAGTTTTATTTGTTTATGGATTGTGTTTTGATAAAATACTAAGGCTCCAATAATTAGTAGAGGGAGAATAGGTAGGGTGTATCGCTCTTCTATGCCTCTTTGAAAGTAGCAGAGGTAAAATACATAACCAAAACAGATGAGATTGAGGAAGTAGGGCGTTGTTCTTTTATGTTTAAAACTGAATAAATGAACTAGCATGGTGAGGAATAACAATGAATGTATAAGAAAAGAAACCCAACGTATAATTTCCATTAACCAATACCCTCTGTAGGTGTGTTGGAAAATATGTAATGATAAATTAGAATGAAAAGTCATCGTTTTAAAAACTTTTAGGGGGGCAATAATATGGTAGTCCCACCAAAATTCCTTTTTAAATTCATTTGTAAGTTCATTGAATGCCTCAATAGTTTCAATTTCTACTTTTGAAAGTTGTTCGGGCATAGGGAGTTGTTGTTCGTAATAGGGTTTTTGATACAGTATACTTTGTTGGTATTTTCTAAAAGCAGTTATCAATTCTTCTTTTCCAAAGTGTTGAATTACTTTATCTGGAAAAGTCTTTAATGCGTTGTTGATATAAGTGATGGAAGTATCTCCTTTGACAGCTGCTTGCCACATAGGAACCATATAGGAATAGGCAGTAGCACCTTCTTGAGCCCATCCACCAACGAAATTCCAGTAAGCTTTTAGTGTGGGTCTAAAAAATGAATTCCCATCATTGTAATAAATGGGGTGTATGTCTGGTAATTGATTGGTGATTTTGTAGTTGCGGTACTGCCATGCTACATAAAAGCTAAGCCCGATGAGGCTATAAATAATAGAATGAATGATTGCTCTTTTTATTGATATATTCCAAAAATCCTTAACAATTATTATAGGAATTAATATTCCAAAAAATCCCAGTTGAGGGCGTGTAATTAGGAGGAAAGCAAAAACAATAGAGGCAGATAAATAAAAAATATTCTTGCGAGTGTTAACTTGGTTGGAGTAACCTTTTAAAAGCAAAAAGAGATAAAGCAAAAGTAATCCTGGGGTAATCCCCTCTGTTAACGTGTAGTATAAAAACCCTGAACTAAAAGGAAGCAAACCATACGTAGCAGCACATATAGTTGCTAGTTTTTTGTTTTGAAGAAATGGGAGAGAAATAAAAAATAGCCAGTAAACAGATAAGGAAAATAATAACAATTGAGCAAGCTTTAATCCTTTGAGTGCTAATGGGTATCCTAGAGTTTTAAGAAATAAATAATAGAACATGCCGTATCCTGGTGGCCTGATAAAGTAACTTTGTTTACCGATAGCATTGTCTTTCCATTGCTTAGTTTTTAGGTAATTGGTTGGAGGAGTTAAATAACTGGCATCATCGTTAGTTTTTACAGTTTCTCCTGCTCTCAGTTGTTGCTGATCTATATGTTGAATGTTTAGCTCATTGTAACTTAGGGCAGCAAAAAAGGAGAGGATGCATATTATCCAAATCTTTTTGTTTTTTATGAACGAAAAAACGTTCATTTAAAGTGCTCCTTTGTCAATGAGTAGTTTGGTTTTGAGTATACCTGCAACTGAGAGACTGTCAGTAATACTTCCATTCATAACCATTTGAAAAGCTTCTTCAAAAGGCAATTTTTTAATTTCTAATACTTCACCATCTTCAGGTTCTGGGGTGTGGAAAGATAAATCTTTTGCAATGTAGAGTATGCCCAATTCGTCAGAAACTGAATTACTTAAATGAGAACGAAGCAATTCTTCCCAATGCTGGGCTTTAATACCCATTTCTTCCAGGAGTTCTCTTTTAGCAGATGCTAGAGGGGAATCATTTAGAGGACCTCCTCCATCACAAATTTCCCAGCTGTATTGGTTTAATGGATATCGATATTGACCAACTAACCAGGTATTGTAATCTTCGTCAAGAGGAATAATACCTATGGCTAGGTTTTTATAATGCACTACACCGTAAATACCTTCTTTTTCAGCTGAGTTAATGGTTTGATGCTCAGTTACCTTAATCCAGGGGTTATCGTATTTAATTTTACTTTTTAGTGTTTTCCATGGATTTTCTTTCATCTTAATATGATTGTTTTAGCTCCCAAAAACTCGTTTTAGAATATCGGTAACTCTTGCAAGTGGATCTTTTCTAATTTTTTGTTCCTCTTTTTCGATCATTAAAAATAAGCCGTCCATTGCTTTGGTGGTGATGTAATCCTCAAGATTAGGGTTTTGTTTATCTATAAATGGAATTTTATTGTAGGTGCTAATGATTGGGTTCCAGTATTTGGTAACACTCACTTTGTTGATGGCATCTTTAACAATAGGGTTGAATTTTATTTTTAATTGTGAAGAAGTTTTTTCTCTTAAATAATTAGTGGCAGCATTGTCTTCTCCTCTAAGTATAGCAAATCCATCAGCAATGCTCATGCTGGTAATGGCATTGATAAAAATTGGAGCAGCTTCTTTTGATGCAGTTTCAGCAGCACGATTTAATGTCATTACAAATTCATTAACTTGTTTCTGCATACCTAAAGCTTCTACCTTTTCTTTTACTTTGATGGCTTCAGGGGGAAATGGAATAAAAATTTCCGGATTTTTATAAAAACCATCTAACTTGGAGGTTAGAGCAGTAGAGTTATTAGTTCCAACAGTTAATGCTTCACGTAATCCACTAATAACTTCAGTATTAGTTAGGGGTGCAGGATCTGTGTTGGTTACTTTATTAACTTCTTCTAATACGCTATTCATTTCTGCGCAGCTAACAAGAACTAATGTGGATAATGTGATGAGGATAATTTTTTTCATATGGTTTTTAATTGTTGTTTCAAATATAGCAAAAGCAAAACATTTAAGAAGAAATGAAATATCTTAATTCAGATTTCTAAATTTGTACCATGAATTTAGATATTGTATCCATAGGAGATGAGTTGTTGATTGGCCACACATTAAATACCAATGCACACTGGATAGCTCGTGAAGTTAATAAGGTTGGTTTTTCGATAAGACAACAAACTACCATTAGCGATGATGAAAACCACATTGTAAAAACCTTGAATGAGTCTTTGAATAATGTTGATGTGGTGTTGATTACTGGAGGATTGGGACCTACTAATGATGATTTAACTTTGCCTGTGTTGAATAAATACTTTAAAGGAACGCTAGTAGAGGATCAAACGGTTTATCAAGACATTGAAAGATTAGTGACAGAAAGAGGCTTCTGGATGAATGAAAATAACAAGAAGCAAGCGCTAGTTTCTGATCAATGTAAAGTGATAAGGAACGAGTATGGGACAGCACCGGGTTTGTGGTTTGAAAAAGATGGTAAGGTGGTAGTGGCTATGCCAGGAGTTCCTTTTGAAATGAAAGGGATGATTACTAAAACAGTAATTCCTTGGTTAAAAGAAAAGTATACGTTACCCGAAATTGTTCATCAGTTGGTTTATACTCAGGGTATTGCTGAATCAATTTTAGCGGAGAAATTAAGTGGTTGGGAATCGAACTTACCGTCAGTGATTAAATTGGCGTATTTGCCATCTTATGATGGGGTGAAGTTGCGTTTAAGTTCTGTCGGGGCTAATAAGGAGCAATTACAATTAGCAATAGATGAACAAGTAGAGCTATTAAGAAAAATTATCCCAGAATCTATCTATTCTACAAAAGAAGAAAAAATAGAAGAGGTTGTAGGAGATTTGTTGAGAAAGAATAATGCAACAATAGCGACTGCTGAAAGTTGTACGGGAGGGTATATATCGCATCTAATCACAAGTGTTTCGGGAAGCTCTGATTATTACAGAGGATCGGTAATCTCTTATGCCAATGAAATTAAAATAAAGGAGCTAGGGGTAAATGAAGATGATTTGAATAAGTATGGAGCTGTAAGTCAGCAGGTAGTAGAGCAAATGGCAAGTGGGGTTAAAAAGAAGATGCGCACTAATTATGCATTAGCAACATCTGGAATAGCTGGTCCTTTGGGTGGAAGTGAAGAAAAACCTGTAGGTACGGTTTGGGTTGCTTTAGCCACACCTAAAAGAGTTATTTCTAAAAAGTTTCTTTTAGGAAAAGATAGAGAACGAAATATTTTAAAAGCTGCTTCTAAAGCGTTGAATATGTTGAGGGGAGAATTGGTTGATATCAACTAACAATAATATTCTACCACTCTTTAGAACCACCATTCATCCAGTCGCCATTGCAGCGTAATACCTGTTCAATGATGTCTCTAACGCAACCCTCTCCTCCGTTTTTATCAGAAATATAATCGACAATATTTTTAATCTCAATAGCGGCATTTTTTGGGCAAGTAGCTACACCGCATTTTTGCATTACTTCGTAATCAGGAATATCATCTCCCATGTAAAGAATGTTTTTCGGTTGCAAGTCTTTTTCCAAAATATAATCTTCAAATATGGCAACTTTATTACTTGCTTTTAGGTAAACATCTTTAATGCCTAAACCATTTAGTCGTGTTCGAACCGACTAAGAACTACCACCAGAAATAATAGCAATGTTGTAGCCTTTTTTAATAGCATACTGGAGCGCATAGCCATCTTTAATGTTCATTTTTCTTATTTGTTCTCCATCTGGCATAATAGTAACAGATCCATCGGTTAAAACACCATCTACATCAAAAATAAAAGAATTAATGTTGGGTAAAAGTTCTTTAAAGTTGGCCATCGAATTTATCTTTAATAATACTGTTGGTTAATAGCTGGTAAATGTCCTGATAATCTTTAAAATCAGCTAACAAATCCATGTGATTTTTAATTACTTCTTGATCATTTCTAATTGCTGGTCCGGTTTGAACAGTATTAGGGGAGTGGTTGATTATTTTTTCTGCTGTTTCCTTAATGAGGGGTTTTAGAATATTAAAATCAATATTTTTTTGAGCAGTTATTTTTTCAGCAATACTATATAGGTAATTTGGGAAATTACACGTGAAAACAGCAGCAAGATGTAATGTTTTACGTTGTTCAGAATCAATTAAATAAACGTTTTTGGATAACTGTTGAGCCAATTGGGTAAGTTGATTTTGGGTAGTCTCGTTGTTGGCTTCAATACAAAAAGGAACAGTAGATATGTCTAACGTTTTATTTTTAGAAAAAGTTTGGAGGGGGTAAAATACACCGTAATTTGTGAAGTTGTGTTTTTTGAAAACATCTATTGATACTCCTCCAGCAGTGTGTACAATTAATTTATCCTTAAAAGGCAGGTTGTTAAGAATGTTTTCAATGGCATCGTCTTTAACAGTAATAATATAACAGTCGGAATTGGCGTCTATTTCGTTAAGGTGAGCTGTTGGAGTGGCTTCGATCTGTTGTGCTAAAGCGTTGGCGTTTTCGATAGAAGGACTATACACCTGAGGGATAGATAATCCTTTTTGGTAAAAAGATTTAGCTAAATGAGTGGCTACATTTCCAGAACCTATAAATGTTATTTTTTGTGGCAAATTAATAAACGGGTTTATCTTATTTAGACTCTGTAAAAATAACTAAATTTGTTGGCTTAAAATTATTGAACAATTTATGTTTAAAGCCATCAAAGACATTCTATTTTCTACTAAACTAACAGCTTTGTTGTTGTTTGTCTTTGCGGTGGCAATTGGGGTGGCAACGTTTATAGAAAATGATTTTGGAACTCCCGCTTCAAAAGCACTCATATTTAATACCAAATGGCTGGAGTTAATCTTTGTGTTGCTAACGATCAACTTAGTTGGAAATATCTTTAAGTACAAAATGTTTCGCTTGGAGAAGTTGCCAGTGTTGACTTTTCATATCGCATTAATCGTTATTTTGATAGGAGCAGGGATAACTCGATACTTTGGGTTTGAAGGGAGCATGCACATCAGAGAAGGGGCTACGAGTAATCAAATAGTTTCTGCTGATACGTATTTGCAGTTCAAGGTAGATGATCAAAAACAACAAGTGGCTTTTGATAAACAATTGTTTTTAAATCCTTTGCATAATAAAGCCTTTGAATACGACTTTGAATTTAACAATCAACCCATAAAGGTTCAATACAAAGATTTTATACTCAACTCAATTGATACAGTAGCTGCTGATAAAAAGGGGGAAAACATTATAGAGATAGTTACTGTTGGTCAAAACGGAAGAGTGTCACGTTATATTGAAGAAGGAAAGATTAAATTTTTTGGAGAAATTCCTATAGCATACAACAATACGGAACGTACTGAGGCGGTGAAGATTTTAGATACAGATTCGGGCTTGTTTGTGTTATCTCCATATGAAATGCAATACATGAGTATGGATGATCAAAGTAGGTCAGTAATTGTTCCAGATTCTCTGCAGCCATTTAAAAATAGAAGGTTATATAGTATTGGTCAATTGCAATTGGTGTTTAAAGCGATACACGAGAAATCTAAAATTGTAAAAGTAAGCGCGCCAAAATCGGAGAAAAATGGAGAAGATGCTTTGGTAGTTGATGTGGTTTGTGGTGATGAGAAAAAAGAAGTAACACTTTTTGGAGGGCAAGGGTACACTTCTAATCACACGATATTTCAGTTGAACGACTTAAACTTTTCTTTGGCTTATGGTTCTAAAACCATTGCTGTTCCTTTTAATGTTCGGTTAGATAATTTTATTTTAGATAAGTATCCTGGTTCAATGAGCCCTTCTTCTTATGAGAGTGAGGTCACTGTTTTTGATAGTAGGGATGGAGGGAAAGAGTTTTCTCAACGCATTTACATGAACAATGTGTTGGATTACGATGGGTATCGTTTGTTTCAGTCTTCATACGATCAAGATGAATTAGGGACAGTGTTGTCTGTTAATCACGATTTCTGGGGAACTATGGTAACTTATTTGGGTTACTTTTTAATGATGTTGGGTATGGTGATTACGTTAATTGCTAAGAAATCACGCTTTAATGAATTAAGGAGAAAGATAAAACAATTGAGAGCTGCTAAGGCGATATTGATAATAGCAGTATTGTTGAGTAGTGGAGTAAATGCGCAAGAGGATCAAAAAGATGCTAAAAACTATTATGAGATTGATGCCGCTCATGCGGATAAATTTGGGCGATTATTGGTGCAAGATAGAGGGGGAAGAATAAAGCCAGTTAACACAATGGCCTCTGAAATTATCCGAAAAGTAACCCGAAAAGAAGTATTTGAAGGATTAAATTCTTCTCAGTTGTTGTTGAGTATGATATACAATCCTGGTTATTGGCAAACAGTACCTATGATTAAGGTGAGTCATCCTCAATTAGAAGAAAAATTAGGAGCCAAAAACCGTTACGTATCATTTTTAGATTTTTTTGATAAGGATTTCAATTACATTTTAACAGAAGATGTAGCAATAGCTAATCGTAAAAAACCAGCAGAACAAACGAAATACGATAAGGAAGTGATTAAGGTGGATGAGCGAACCAATATTTGTTACATGGTTTATCAAGGAGGAATGTTGAGGATATTTCCTAAAGCCAAGGATGAAAACAATACTTGGTTTTCACAGTTGGATTATCAGCAGTTTACTACGCACGATTCTTCTTTTGTGAAGAGCATACTGCCTTTTTACTTTATGTCAATCAACCAATCTTTTGATAAGAACGACTGGTCGTTAGCAGATAGCACACTGAATTATATTGTTGATTATCAAGCTAAATTTGGAGCAGCAGTCATTCCTCCACAACAGAAAATAGATGCTGAAATTTTATACAACAAAATCAACATCTTTAAGCGTTTGTTTATGTATTACACTTTTGTTGGCTTATTGATATTACTATTTATTTTCATGGATATATTTAGTGCTAAGCAATGGAAGAAGAAAGTGGTTAACTATCTGTCTGTTGGTTTGTTTGCTCTTTTCTTGCTTCATACAGCAGGCTTAGCTGCCCGATGGTATATTTCTGGGCACGCGCCATGGAGTAACGGCTATGAGTCCATGATTTATATAGGGTGGGTAACTATTTTGGCTGGTTTTATTTTTTCAAGAACTTCTAAAATGACTTTGGCGGCTACGGCAATATTAACTTCGTTAATCTTAATGGTGGCCCATTTAAATTGGTTAGATCCTGAGATTACACCGTTAGTGCCTGTATTAAAATCATATTGGTTAATGATACATGTGGCTATTATTACGGGTAGTTATGGTTTCTTAGGTTTGGGAGCTTTATTAGGTTTTATGAACTTAGTGTTGATGATTATTAAGAATGCTAAAAATAAAATTAGAATTGACGCTACCATTAAAGAGTTGACCTATATTAATGAAATGACGTTAACCGTTGGTTTATTTATGGCTGCTGTAGGAACCTTTTTAGGAGGTGTTTGGGCTAATGAGAGTTGGGGGCGTTATTGGGGTTGGGATCCAAAAGAAACTTGGGCCTTGGTAATTGTGTTGGTGTATGCTATGATTTTGCATTTGCGGTTTATTCCAAAAGCGAATGGAAAATACTTGTTTAATTTGTTTTCGGTATTAGGGTTTGCTAGTGTTATCATGACTTATTTTGGGGTGAATTATTATTTGTCTGGATTGCATTCTTATGCAAAAGGAGATCCCGTACCTATACCAGCCTTTGTTTATTATACCATTGGAGTAGTTTTTCTAGTGGCAGTTGCTGCTTATGCAAGAAATAGACACTTAACTAAATCATAGTTATACGTTGATGATCCGCTTTTCAAAATATTACTTTTTAATTTCTTTTGTTTTTGGTTTATTTCTTATTGGGTGTCAGGATGATGAGTATCAGGAGTCCGATGAGGTTCAAACTCAAACTCAAGTTCAAACTCCATCTAAAATAACATACGTCAACGATAACGCTGGTTTGTTAACAGAAGGCCAAAAAGATAGTCTTAACCAGTTGTTGGAGCAAGTAGACAGTGAGACGACCACTCAATTTATGATTTACACAGTTTCCAATTTAAATGGAGAAGATCCTGCTGAATACAGTGATAGGTTGGCTAATCAGCTAAATGTGGGTAGAATTTTTATTAATAATGGAGCATTGATATTTGTCGCTGTAGAAGAAAAAAACATTCAGTTGAGAATTGGTACGGGCCTGAAATGGCAAGTTAAAAACCAAGAGGCGGGAGCAATAGTAAATCAGTTAGGAGGATATTTTGCGCAAGGAGATTATTATGGAGGATTTAACAATGCACTAAATATGTTAATTCAGGAGTCGAATGCAGTTGACTGGCAAATCCATTATACTTCATTTGAGCAAATGGAAATGGCTGGCCAGAATGCTGTGGACAAGGTAATGATATTAAGTAACCGATTGGTGATCGATCAAATTTCTGGCTTTGGAGGGGAGACCCATTTTCAGGACACAGGTGAAGAGGAGTTTAATGAGGGGATTTATACTATTAGCGCAACAAGTAAGACCAATCGGTCATTTTTATTGAAGTACAATAGAGATATTATTCCGTTACTCAGGCAAAAAGAATTGGAGCCTATTGTAAGGCTCTATGCAAGAGTAACCATGGTAGACCCTATAGAGTTAAGGGTGTTGGGTTTTCAAAGGAAAGGAGATATTGCAGAGTGATATCTATAAATTATGCCTAAATTTGTCGCCCCCTTTTCGTTAATATGATTGAAAACACTGATATAACACCATCCAAAAAAGAGCTTTATGCCTACCAAAAAAAAGGGATGGACCTCATTTTTGAGACATTAGATAAAAATGCTCATAATTATAACTTGTTGTATCAGCTCCCTACTGGTGGAGGTAAAACAGTGATCTTTTCTGAAATTACCAGAAGATTTATTGAAAAAACGAAGAAAAAGGTATTGATTCTAACCCATCGAATAGAGTTGTGTGGACAAACCTCTGCAATGTTGGATGATTTTGAGGTAACCAACAAGGTTATTAATAGCAAGGTTAAAGAATTGCCAGATCAGAAGGATTATATGTGTTTTGTTGCTATGGTAGAAACGCTCAATAATCGTTTGCAGGATGATAAAATTGAAATCAATGATATAGGGATGGTTATTGTTGACGAGGCTCATTATAATTCTTTTAGGAAACTGTTTCATTATTTTGACGATTGTGTGATGTTGGGAGTAACGGCTACACCATTGAGCTCTAATATTAAATTGCCTATGTACCAGAGTTATGAAGAGTTGATTGTAGGAGAGTCTATTGCTGATTTGGTGGGGAGTGGCTACTTGTCTACACCAACTACTTATTGTTATGATGTAGGTTTAGCTTCCTTAAAAATTGGTGCGAATGGCGATTATACGGTACGTTCCTCAGATATGCTGTATGGTGATTTTCCGATGCTGCAGAAGTTGTTGTACGCCTACGAAGAAAAATCACTAGGAAAGAAAACGTTGATTTTTAATAATGGGATAGCGACCTCTCTTAATGTTTATGATACATTTACCAAAGCTGGGTATGAGATAAAACACCTCGATAATACCAATACCCCAAAAGAGCGAAAAGAGATATTAGAGTGGTTTAAAAATAAGCCAGATGCCATATTAACCTCCGTGAGTATATTAACTACAGGGTTTGATGAACCAACAGTAGAGAGTATTATCTTAAATAGAGCAACGAAATCGTTAACACTGTATTTCCAGATGATAGGGAGGGGTTCAAGAGTGTTGCCGAATAAAAAAACGTTTACTATTATTGATTTAGGTAACAATGTAGCACGTTTTGGTCCTTGGGATACTTATGTGGATTGGCACGGGATATTCCGTACTCCTGATTTTTATTTAAATAACTTGGTTGCAGATACTGAAATAGAGCGACACTTTAAATATGTAATGCCTGATGACATAAGGGAAAGATTTGCAAAAACAGCAGAGGTTTCTTTTGATGTAAATGCAGCATATAAAGAGGTAAGAAAGAAAGGCTTGAGACCACGAGAGGTATTGGATCGTTCTATTGAACAGCATGCTAAGATGTGTGCAGAAAATGGAGAAGATATTTTTGAGGCAAAACAATTAGTGGGGCTGCTGAGCGAAGAAATAGCTTATAGAGTGCGCTTGTTTTCTTACTGCATCTGTAAGAGTACCGACAACTACTTGAAGTGGTTAAGGGAAGATTATGAAGATAAGTTGGTAAAAAGCCTTCCGAAGTTTTTTTAGAAGTATTTTGATTTAAAAAATGCATAATGGTAGCATTTTGTTGTGTTGTTGATGAAAAATAGTGGTTTTTGGTTAATTGAGGTGAACTCCCATGAACTATACATGGCTTTGAGGTGAAGTATCTATGGAGTATCCATTAAGGGAAGGTGAAGTAAGCGTGAAAATATGGGTGGGGAATTTATTTTGAACGACCCGGCTAAGAAATCGTAGGGGAGTTTGAAACTCTACCCTTTCAATTTAGTACTTAGCCAAGCCGAATATTTGGCTTAATAGACAAAAAGGAGTCTGTTTTTGCGTAAATATTTTCAAGTGGACAAAAAGGAGTCTGCTATTTATGTTGAATTTAAACTTTCAAAAAAGCATCAATAAACTTCATTTTTCTT
>Ga0114931_10001637_pt1 | contig 28548 bp, 27 predicted proteins | sample 2SBtaG_FD_89579 | JGI IMG/M metagenome (GOLD analysis project Ga0114931, IMG submission 89579) | Deep subsurface microbial communities from Kolumbo volcano to uncover new lineages of life (NeLLi) - 2SBTROV14_V59a metaG | ecosystem: Environmental > Aquatic > Marine > Volcanic | place: Kolumbo... | reverse complement strand
GAGAACACACTCACCATTGCCGGCGAGAGCCGCAACGAGGACGAACAGGGGTCCTATCTCTATCGCGGGATCGCGGGGCGCGCCTTCAAGCGGACGTTCCATCTGGCCGACTACGTGAAAGTGGTCGGTGCCCGCCTGGAGAACGGCCTGCTGCGAATCGACTTGGTCCGCGAGTTGCCCAAGGAAATGCGGCCGCGCCGGATCAAGATTGACACCTCGGCGCCAATGAGGATCGCGCGCAAGGCCAAGAAGTTGGTGGAGAGCGTGTCGAAGGCGGCCTGAACGAGCCTGTTGGAGAGCCCGGGGCGCCGGGTGGCTCGCCCGGCGCCCCGTTCCACTGACCTTGCGGATGCGGCGCCATGGCGGCCGATGCCGCCATCCGATAGGCATGGCGGCATAAAGCGCAACTCAAGGAGACGCCGGCCAGCGGGCGCAAATGAAGCTTGAACCGCCGTCAAGCCTGCTCAATGAATGAGAAGTGACTCACCCCCCGCGGGAGATTTGTGCTCCGGACATGAACCTCATCCGAGAATCTTCCACTCGGATGATCGTTCAATCGGGTGACGGATCGCGGTGATTAAGTCTTTTCGATGCGTGCGATTACGAGCCCCTTTGCGCCCTTGCCCTTCGCCCGCTTGACGCAATAACCATAGCGCCCGAGATTCAACGCCTTTTTTTTGCCAAGCGGCTTAAGGGCTTCGGCGATCATTTCCGCCACGGGATCGACCCGGATTTCTTTTTTCGCAGTCTTTTGCCGCATCAGCCATTTGTTAAACGCCTCCTCGCCGAGGGCGTCACCGATGGATTTGCGAAGAGCATTGAGTTTACGAACTTGCCCCTTGGTGAGATTTGACTCGTTGATAGCCACGATCCTCGAACCTCTTTTCTGATTTTGAATTGTCACTTCGGGCGAACGTATATCCTCTAAAGGCAAAATTCAAAACCATTTTCCGCGGGACGAGTGGAACGAGATAGCCGAGCGTAGTTTGGGTTGGACGAAAATCGAATTTGCAAAGAGCGGTTTCCAGCAAGATCCGGGATCAAACACCTAATGCATGTGCCAAAGCCCTCTCCTGGGGATATGAAAACGTCTACTACTTCGCGAAATGATATCCCAGATGGAAAGCGGCGGGACATCCAATCGAAAAGGCTGATTAGCCATGTGGAATTGACGGCTTGTGCAAAGCAAGGCCGCCGGAGCAACGGGTTCCTTACCCGCGGGTACGGAATCGCGCCGATATCCGCATCCCACCGAGGTTGGCCGCCGATCCAACCTTGATCCGCGAGCACACTACCTAGGCCGTCCTGCCGCCGTCCACGGGCAGGCATACCCCGGTCAGGAACCCGGCCTCCTCGCTGGCGAGATAAAGCGCGGCGCCGGCCACGTCGGCGGGGTCGGTCATACGCCCCAAGGGCACGGTGGCGACGAAGGCGGCGCGGTTCTCGGGTGTGTCCGGCTTGCCCATGAAGGTCTCCAACATGCCGGTCGCGCTGATCACCGGGCACAGGGCGTTGACCCGGATGCGGTCCGGCGCGAGTTCCAGGGCCATGGACTTGGTGATGACGTTCACCGCGCCCTTGGAGCCGTTGTACCAGGTCAGCCCCGGGCGCGGACGAAGCGCGGCGGTGGAGCTGGTGTTGAGGATGCACCCACCGGCGCCCTGGCGGCGGAACACGGGCACGGCCTCCAGGGCGGAGAGATAGATCGCTTTCACGTTGACCGCGAAGGTGCGGTCGAACGCGTCCTCGTCCACCTCGGTCAGGCCCATGTTGACGTGGCTGTAGCCGGCGTTGTTGACCAGGATGTCGAGCCGCCCGTAAGCGCCAAGCGCCGCCTCGACCATGGCGCGTACGTCCGCGCGCCGGGTCACGTCCGCGTGGGCGAACACGCCACGCCCGCCGGCCGCCTCGATCTCGCCGGGGACCGCGCGCCCGGCGTTGTCGTTCATGTCGGCGGCCACCACCGCCGCGCCCTCGGCGGCGAACCGCCTGGCGATCGCCGCCCCGAAGCCGGACCCGGCCCCGGTCACGATCGCCACCTTGTCCCGTAAACGCATGTCGCTCGCCTCCTCCTATTTATGGTGCCGGTGTGGCGTAAGTATTCCACGGGCGGCCCGGGATGGACAAACGCGCGTGGGCCGGGGCAGGGTGTCCGCATCGACCGCAAGGGAGGAAAGGCATCGTCATGGCCGCGTATCTCATCGCCCATATCGACGTGACCGACCGGCAAGGCTTCGCCGCCTATGGCGCCGCCGTGCCGGCGATCATCGAGCGGTTCGGCGGGCGCTATCTTATTCGGGGCGGCGAGATTCAGGTTCTCGAAGGAGACTGGGCCGTGCCGCGCCTGGTGACCATCGAGTTCCCGAACGCGGCGCGGGCCCGCGCCTTTTACGACTCGCCGGAATACCAGGAGATTTTGCCCCTGCGCCTGGCCGCGTCCAGGGGCACCGTGGTCATCGCGGAGGGGGTCTAGCGTCTATCAGGTGAATGAAGGAGCCGCCGACCGTCCCGGCCCAACAGCCGGCTTGGCCCAGAGCCTCGCCCGCGCCGTCCCGGCACCGAAAAAGCGGCGGCCCCTCCGTGGAAAGGGTCGCGGCATAATGAAACTCGTGGCCGCGAAATCGCGCGCCGGCGGCGCCCAGGGGCCCATCGGCCAGGGCCTCGACCGCGCGGTAGCCCAGCCGCAAGCGCGGGTGGGCGAACGAGGTCTCCACCGGCAACAGGCCGGCCATGGGGTGCCGGGCGCCCGCGCGATCGGTCAGCGCCTGGCCCAGAACCATGTACCCGCCGCACTCCCCATAGACCGCCGCGCCGCGCGCGGCCGCCGCGCGCAGGCCGTCCAGAAAGCACCGGTTGGCGGCCAGGCGCGCGCCGTACAGCTCCGGGTAGCCGCCGGGCAGATACACGGCGTCCGCGGCCGCGTCGGGCGCCTCGTCGGCCAGGGGCGAGAACGGCAGCACCTGGGCGCCCGCGCCGCGCCACCCATCGAGCACGAAGGGATAGGCGAAGGCGAAGGCGATATCGCGTGCCACCGCGATGCGCCGGCCCAGGGCCGGCATGGGCGCGGGTTCATCGCATGGCGGTTCGAGGCGACACGGTCGCGCCAAGGCCAGAAGCGCGTCCATGTCCAGCGCCTGGCTTACGATCGCGGCGGCCCGCTCCAGAAACGGCTCCAAGCCGTCGTGCTCGCCCGCCTGCACCAGCCCCAGGTGACGCGCGGGCAACTCGAGCGCGGCCACGCGCGGCACGCAGCCGAGCACGGGCACGCCGAGCGGTTCGCACGCGGCGCGCAGCAGGCGCGCGTGGCCCGCGCCGGCGACCCGGTTGAACACGACCCCGGCCAGGTTCACGTCGTCCCGGTGCGCCGCGAATCCGCGCACGATCGCCGCCGCCGAAGCGCCCATGGCGCGCGCGTCCACGGCCAGGATCACCGGCCAGCCTGTGAGCGCCGCCAAGTCGGCGGTCGAGCCGCCGCCGCCGGGCGCGCCGTCGAACAGGCCCATGACCCCCTCGCCGATCAGGATATCGGCGCCCGCCCCGGCGCGCGCGGCCAGCGCCGCCAGGGTGGCCGGGCGCATGGCCCAGGGGTCCAGGTTGAGGCACGCCCGCCCGGAGGCGGCGGCGTGAAACGCCGGGTCGATGTAATCGGGGCCGACCTTGAGCGAGCCCACGCGCAATCCCCGCGCGCGCAAATGGCGCAGGAGGGCCAGGGTCAACACGGTCTTGCCGCTGCCCGAGGCGGGCGCGGCGATCAGCAGGCCCGGGGGGGCGGTCACGCTCACTCGATCTCGCGATCCGGCTTGGCGCCCAACAGGTCCGGATCGAGGGTCCGGCCGGCGAGCGCGCCCAGCCAATCGAGCCCGGCGCGCAAACGCACCGTCTCGCCCACCACCACCAGGGCCGGCGGCGCGATCCCGGCTTCGGTGGCGCGCGCGGCGCAGGTCTCCAGGGTCGCCACCACCACCACCTGCTCCGGGGTCGCCGCCTTGCTGACCAGCGCCACGGGCTCGGCCGGATCGCGACCCGCCGCGATCAGGCGCGCGGCGATGCGCTCCAAATGCTTGAGCGCCATGAAGAGCACGATGACCGGCGCGGCGCGCGCCAACGCCGGCCAATCCACCCCTTCCGGCACGTCGCCGGAAAGGTCGTGCCCGGTGATGAAGGCGACCGCGGAATTGACGGCCCGGTGAGTGACCGGGATGCCGGCGTAGGCGAGACCCCCGATGACGCTGGAGATGCCAGGCACGACCCGGAACGGCACCCCGGCGCGCACCAGGGCCAGGGCCTCCTCTCCGCCGCGCCCGAAGACGAACGGGTCCCCGCCCTTGAGGCGCAGCACCCGGCGCCCGGCGCGGGCGTGGCGGATCAGGCTAAGCGAGATATCGGCCTGGGTGGGCGAGGGCTTGCCGCCGCGCTTTCCGGCGAACTCGATGGCGGCGTCCGGGCGCGCCAGGGCCAGCACCTGGGGGCCGACCAGGGCATCGTGCACCACCACGTCGGCATGGCGCAGGCCGTGCAGCGCCAGCAGGGTCACCAACTCCGCCGGGCCCGGGCCGGCCCCGGTCAGCCACACCGAGCCTGGCGCGAACGCCGGCAAATCGAGGGACGGATTGTCCAATACGTGGCTCATGGGCGCGCGCCCCCAGAAACTATGGCCGGCAATTCTAGGGCGATTCCAACGGCGGGGGAATTCCTCTATAGATCGGACCATGCCCGATCGCCCCAAAGGCCCCTTGCGCCGCGGATGGACCACCGGCGCATGCGCCACGGCGGCGGCCAGCGCCGCCTACGGCGCGCTTCTGACCGGGCGCTTTACGGACCCGGTGACCGTCGCCCTGCCCGGTGGCGAGCGCCCGGCCTTCGCGCTTGCCCAGGAGGCGCTTGGGCGTGGCTGGGCCCGCGCCGGCGTGGTCAAGGACGCGGGCGACGATCCCGACGTAACCCACGGCGCCCTCGTGATCGCCACGGTGCGCCCGAGCGCGGCGGGCGCGGGCGTTACCTTCCGCGCCGGCGAGGGGGTCGGCACGGTGACCCTGCCGGGCCTGCCGCTGCCCCCCGGGGAGCCGGCCATCAACCCGGCGCCCCGCGCCATGATGTGCACCGCCATCGCCCGCATCGCCGCGCGCCACGGCGCGGCCGGAGACGTGGAGATCGAAATCTCGATCCCCGAGGGGGCGCGTATCGCGCGCAAGACGTGGAACCCGCGCCTCGGAATTGTCGGCGGCCTCTCCATCCTTGGCACCACGGGCATCGTGGTGCCGTACTCGTGCTCCGCGTGGATTCACTCCATCCAGCGCGGCGTGGATGTAGCGCGGGCCGGGGGCTTGGCCCACATCGCCGGCTGCACGGGCTCCACCTCGGAGCGGACGGTGCGCGCGCTCTTCGATCTCCCCGAGATCGCCATGATCGACATGGGCGATTTCGCCGGCGGCCTGCTTAAATACGCGCGTCGGCACCCGGTGCCGCGCCTGACCGTGGGCGGCGGATTCGCCAAGATCTGCAAGTTGGCCGAGGGGCGCATGGACCTGCACTCCAAGCGCGGCGCGGTGGACTGGGCCTGGCTGGCCACGGTCCTGGCCGAGGCGGGCGCCACGCCGGAAGCGTTGGCGGCGGCCCAGCGCGCCAACACCGCGAACCAGGTGCTGGAGCGCGCGCGCGCGGACGGCATCCCACTGGCCGATCTGGTATCGGCGCGTGCCCGGGCGTTCGCCCAGCAAACCGTGGGGCCGGCCACCGCGGTCGATATCGTGATCGTCGACCGCGCGGGGGCGGTCGTGGGGCGCGCCGATGGCTGAGCTCGTGCGCGTGCTCATCCTGGGCGGCACGAGCGAGGCCGTGGCGCTCGCCCGGCGCCTCGCATCGGAGCCTAGGCTCGCGGTCACGACCTCGCTCGCCGGGCGCACGCTGGCGCCCACGGCCCCGCCCGGCGCGGTGCGCCGGGGCGGCTTCGGCGGCGCGGCCGGGCTCGCCAAATATCTATACGCACGACGGATCGACGCGGTGGTGGACGCAACCCACCCCTATGCCGCGCGCATGAGCGCCAACGCCGCCGCCGCGTGTGGGGACGCGGGGGTGGCGCGCCTGATGCTCCACCGTCCGCCCTGGCCGCGCCGGCCCGAGGATCGGTGGATCGAAGTAGCAGACGGCACCGCCGCGGCGACCGCCCTGCCGGCGCATGGGCGCCGCGTCTTTCTCGCCATCGGGCGCGACGGGCTGGCGCCGTTCGCCGCGCGCGCGGATACATGGTTCCTGGCGCGCCTGATCGACCCGCCGACAGCGCCTCTCCCACTGGCGCGATGCGAGGTGATTCGCGGGCGTGGGCCATTCGCGGTCGAGGACGAACTCGCGCTTATGCGTGCACACCGCATCGACGTGGTGGTCAGCAAGAACAGTGGCGGCACGGCCACCTTCGCCAAGATCGAGGCGGCGCGAACGCTCGGCCTGCCGGTGGTGATGATCGCGCGCCCGCCGCCCACGCCCGGCGAGTCCGTCGCCACCGTGGACGCCGCCGTGGCCTGGGTCAGGAACCTGATCGCGTCTTGTGACGCATAAGGTGCACGTGATCGGGATCGTAAAGGCGGCTGTCGGCGAAGCCCTCGGCGGCGAGCGCCGGGCCCACCAGAACCAGCGCCGTGCGCGTGATCTTAGCGGCGCGGGTCTTGGCGCGAATGTCGGTGAGCGTCCCCAGGATGACCTGCTCGTCGGGCCAGCTCGCCCGATAGACCACCGCCGCCGGGCAATCGGCGCCATAGAGGGGGGTGAGCGCCTCCACCACGTGGCGCAGGTTGCGCACGGAAAGATGCAGCGCCAGTGTCGCCCCCGAAGCGCCCAGGGTCGCCAAGTCCTCGCCCGGGGGCATGGCCGAGGATTTCATGGCGGTGCGGGTCAGGATCACCGTCTGGCAAATGCCCGGCACGGTCAGCTCGCGCCCAAGGGCCGCGGCCGCCGCGGCGAAGGCGGGCACCCCCGGGGTGATGTCGTAGGCAATGCCAAGCGCCGCCAAGCGGCGGACCTGCTCGGCGATGGCGCCGTAGAGGGATGGATCGCCGGAATGGACCCGCGCCACGTCCTGGCCTTGCCCGTGAGCGCGCGTCATTTCGTCCACGATGCGCTCCAGGGTGAGGGGCGCGGTGTCGATCACCCGCGCGGTGGGCGCCGCCCAGTCCACCACCTCGCGCGGCACCAGGGAGCCCGCATAGAGCACCACAGGTGCTTGGGCGATGAGATCGCGTCCGCGCACGGTGATGAGGTCCGCGGCCCCCGGCCCGGCACCGATGAAATGAACGGTCATGGCCGTGCCCGCGCGGGCGTGGTGTCCGCCGCCGCGCCGGCCTCGGGTACCGTGTAGCCGCGCGGGGTATAGACCCACAAGCCCCCGTCGCCGCGCGCCACGCGCCGGGTTTGGCTGGAGCCAATCAGCACCAGGCTCAGCATGTCCACCCGCGCCGGAGTCAGATCGTCCAGGTCCATGACCGCGACCGACTCGCCCGGGCGGCCCAGGTTGCGCGCGATGGCGACCGGCGTATCGCCGGGCCGGTGGGTGCGCAAGATATCCCGCGCCGCGGCAAGCTGCCGGGTGCGCCGGCGCGAAACCGGGTTATAGAGCGCCACCACGAAATCCCCCGCCGCCGCGGCTGAGAGGCGGCCCTCGATCACCGGCCACGGGGTCAGCAGATCGGAGAGCGAGATAGCGCAGAAATCGTGGCCCAAAGGCGCGCCCAGGCGCGCGGCGGCGGCCTGTAGCGCGGAGATTCCGGGCACCACCGAGAGCTCCACCCGGCGCCAGTCGTCGCGCCCGGCGCGCTCCAGCACTTCGAACACGAGCGACGCCATGGCGTAGATGCCCGGATCGCCGGACGAGACCAGGGCCACCTCCCGCCCCTCGGCGGCCAGGTCGAGGGCGGCGCGCACCCGTGCCTCCTCCGCGCCCAGATCGTAGGGGTGCAGCGCCTTGCCCGTCGCCAAGTCGCCCAGCAGATCGAGATAGGCGCCATAGCCCACTATATCGCTAGCCGCGCCCAGGGCCTGTGTCGCCTCGGGCGCGCGCCACGCCGGGTCGCCGGGGCCCAGGCCGACCACGCGGAGCCGCCCCCGGCCGCGCCCCAGGGCGAACGGGTCCAGGGGCGCCGGCGCCCGCGCCACGGCGCAGGTGGCGGCCGCCGACTTGACCTTGGGCACAACGAGCGCTCCGGCCGGCCCGGCGGCGGCGAGCGCCGCCCCCTCGGCCACGCCGTGGCAGCCCACCTCGCGAAAGACCACATCGGACGGGTTGGCCAAACGCGGCCGCTCCGCCTCCAGGCGCGCCGGTGGATAGAACCGTGCTGGCACGCCCAGCGCCGCCGCCACCGCGTGCACCGCCGGCTCGTCGGCCTTGAGGTCGATGGACACCACGGCGCCGACCGCCGCCGGGGCAAGATCGTGCGCGGCCAGGGCCTCGCGGGCGAGCGCCACCGCCTCGGCGGGCGGGGCACCGCGCGCGCAGCCCACCCCCACGGCCAGGGCCGCCGGGTGATAAACCAGGACATCCGGCCCCCCGGCCACGGCGCGGGCGCCGGCGTGGATCATCAGCGCGCCGTCCTCGGCCAAGGGCAGGCGGGCGGCGCGCAGCCAGAGCGCCGGCACCTCGTCGTCCAGGCGCGCCCGCGCGCCGGCCAGGAGCGCGGCGGTGAATCCCTTGCAATCCTCCCGGTTGGCCAGGCGCCAGCCCGGTGGCGGATCGTCCAGGGCGAGCCCGAAGGCAAGGTCCCCGGCGGTGGTGATCGCGGCGCCCACCCCCAGCTCCACGGCGAGGACGCGCGCCAAGTCATTCGCTCCCCGGTGCCCGCCCACCAGGGGCACCACGGCACTGCCGTCCTCGGCGATGGCGACCACGGGGGGCTCGGCGGTCTTGTCCGCCAGGGCCGGGGCCAGGGCGCGGATCAGCACACCGGCCGCGCATACGCCCACGATCGGCCGCCCGGCGGCGAACAGGGCGCGCAGGTGCGCGCCCGTGTCCTCGAAGGTGGCATCCGCGTCCACGTCCACGCGCCCGGCGCGGCCGTGCACCTGGGCGCCCGGCAGGGTGGCCGCCAGGCGCCGCGCCAGGGCCGCGCCCGCCGGCGTCAACGCCACCAGGACCGGCGGCGCCCGACTCATGTCCCGGCTCATTTCCACGCCTCGCCGCGCCGGTGCACCAGGATCATGGAGAAATAGGGCGCGGCCGCGTCGTCCACCTGGGCCAGGGGCACGGCGCGCTCGCTGGCCATGGTCGCGTGTTCCACGTAGCGGGCGCCCTCGGCCAGGCCCAAGTCCCCCAGCACCCGGCGGATCTTGGCCAGATGGCGCCCGACCTTGACGATCGCCGCCGCGTCGGCGTTGGCCAGGCGCGCCGCTAGAATGTCGGCCGGGAGCGGCCCGGGCACCACGGCGAGCACGTCGTTGCGCGCCGCCAGCGGCGCCCCCAGGGCCGCCGCGCAGGCGGTGAGCGACGATACCCCGGGCACCACCTCGACCGGAAAGTCCGTGGCCAGGCGCGCGAAGAGATACATGAACGAGCCGTAGAAAAACGGGTCCCCCTCGCACAAGACCGCTACGTCGCGCCCCGCCGTCAGATGCCCGGCCAGGTCGCGGGCGGCGCGGTCGTACACCTCCCGCGCGGGAAAGCGCGCCTCCACCAGGGGCATGCGGATGGCGATCTCGATCTGCCCGCCGGGCAGGTGTGGGGCGACGATGCCGCGCGCCAGGCTCGGCCCCCGCTCCGGCGCCGGGTAGGCGACGACCGGGGCGGCGCGCAACAGGCGCAACGCCTTCAACGTCAACAGCTCCGGGTCGCCGGGGCCGACCCCCAGTCCATGGACCCGTCCCGTCATCGCTTCAGCGCGCGCAACTGGGTCACCGGCATCAGGGGCCGCCATCCGAGCCGCGCGCCCAACGGCGCGGCGCGCGCGACCGCGATGCGCACCAGCTCGCCCTCGGTCTCGCCGCGCCACTGGGCGAGCGCCGCCTCGCCCTCGACGGTCACCGCGTTGGCGACTAAGCGCCCGCCGGGCCCGAGCGCCTCCCAGCAGGCCGCGCGCACCCCGGGCGTGGCGACCCCGCCGCCCACGAACACCGCGTCCGGCGGCGCCAGGCCGGCCAGGGCCTCCGGCGCGTCGCCGGGCACGATCTCGATGCCCGGCACGCCCAGGGCCGCGGCGTTGCCCGCGATCAGCGCCCGGCGCGCGGCCGCGCGCTCGATGGCAACCGCGCGGCCACCAGGCGCGGCGCGCAGCCATTCGATGGCGACCGAGCCGCACCCGGCCCCCACGTCCCACAGGATCTGCCCGGGCACGGGCGCGAGGGCGGCCAGGGTGGCGGCGCGCACCTCGCGCTTGGTGAGCTGGCCGTCGCTCTGGAACGCCGTGTCCGGCAGGCCCGGCACCAGGGGCAGCACGGGCGCGTCCGGCTCGGCCGCGCAGGCGACCGCGAGGGTGTTGAAATCGGCCACAGGCGCGTCGCGCCAGGCGTCGGCCGTGCCATCGACGCGCCGTTCGCGCGGCCCCCCCATGTGCTCGAAGACGGTCATGGGGCTGGCGCCGTAGCCGCGCGCGCGCAAGGCCGCCGCGACCTGGGCGGGGGTGGCCCCGTCGTTACACAGGATGATCAGGCGCGCGCCCGGGCGGATCGCGCCATGGATCAGCTCGACCGGCCGCCCGTGCAGGGTCAGGCTCGCCACCTCCGCCACCGGCCAGCCGAGGCGGGCGCAGGCCAGCGCGAACGCCGAGGGCGCGGGGACGATGGTCATTTCCTCGATGGGCACTCGCTTGGCCAGGGTCACCCCGATGCCGTAGTGCATGGGATCGCCGGTCGCCACCACGCACACCCGGGTGCCGCGCCGGGCGAGAATCTCGTCCACCAGCGCGGCAAGGGGGCTCGGCCAGGCCAGGCGCTCGCGGCCGTCCTCGGGAATCATCGCCAGGTGGCGCGCGCCGCCGACCAGCACTTGCGCCTCGGCGAGCAGGGCGCGCGCGGCGGGAGAAAGCCCCGCCGGCCCATCCTCGCCCATGCCGATAACGGCGAGCCATGGGGTCATGACATGCTCCCCTCGGGCGCGACCCATTCGGGCGCGGCGGCGAGCGCGTTGAGCGCGGCGGCGGCGAGCGGGCTGCCCCCGCGCCGGCCGCGCAAGGCGACGAACGGAATATCCAGGCCGGCGCTGATCAGGGCTTCCTTCGATTCGGCGGCGCCCACGAAGCCGACGGGAAACGCCAGGATCGCCGCCGGGCGCGGCGCGCCCTCGGCCAGGAGTTCGAGCAGGCGGAACAAGGCGGTCGGCGCGTTGCCGATGGCGACGACCGCGCCCGCCAGGCGTGGCCGCCACAGATCGACCGCCGTGGCCGCGCGGGTGGTGTGCGCGGCGCGGGCGCGCGCCGGCACCTGAGGCTGGTCCAGGGTGCAGATCACCTGGTTGTCCGCCGGCAGGCGCGCGCGGGTGATGCCCTGGGCGACCATGCGCGCGTCCGTGACGATGGGCGCGCCCGCGGCGAGCGCAGCGCGCCCGGCGCCGACCACATCCCCGCCCCAGGCCAGTTCCGCGACGATATCGGGCATGCCGCAGGCGTGCACCAGGCGCACGGCGATATCCCCCTGGCCCGGCGGCACCGTGGAGAGATCACACGCCGCGCGCACCCGTGCCATGGAGCGGCGGGTGATCTCCTCGGGATCGCGGATGTACTCGACCATCGCGGCCTAGTGGATAGACTCCAACATATGGCACCCATACGACGGCTTCGCGCGCTCACCCGACAAGGCGCGCGATGCGCCGCGATGCCATCGCATCGCAAGCGTCGCGCAACGTGGCCGGTGAGCGCGCGAAGCCGCCCTTCGGGTCCCGTATCCCGGCTTCCCGGGGCGTCGAAGACCCTCGACGATGCTTCGGCATCGCCCGCGGGCCTTCTCCTGCCGGGAAACCGGACTACGGGATCGTATGGGTACCATATGTTGGACTCTATCCACTGGTGACAGGCGCCTCAGCGCCCGCTCGACTTCAGGGTGCGCGGCCCAAGGGGGTGGTCCGCGTGGGGATAGGGATGATGGTGGTGAGTGTGCCCGTGGGCGTGCCCGTGGGCGTGATCGTGCCCGTGGTCGTGAGCGTGGTCGTGAGCGTGGTCATGGTCGGGCCCATCCCGCGCCGGGCCGGTGCCGACGCCCTCCACGTGATGATGGTGGCTTTCCTGGGCCAGGCCGACCTCCGCCTCGAAGCCCAGGATATGCGTCCGATACTTGCACAGCTTGCAGTTCATGGCGTTGACGCCGACTACCAGCTCCTCGACCCGTTCGGCGAAGGAATCGAGCACCAGGGGGTGGTCGTTGAGGTAGCCCGCCTTGATGAACTCGATGCCCGGGTGGCGCGCGGCGGCGGCGTCGGTGTGGGCGTAGATGCGCTTGACCAGAACCCCGGTGAACAGGAAATAGGGAAAGACCACGATGCGCCGGTAGCCGAGCTTGGCCGCGTGGTCCAGCGCCGGGGCGACGAGGGGAAAGGTAACCCCGGAATAGGCGGTCTCGCCCCAGCCGAAGCCGAAGCCTTCCCACAGCATGCGCATGACCTTGGCCACGTTGGAGTTGGCGTCCGGGTCCGAGGCGCCGCGCCCGACCACCACCAGCATGGTCTCGTGGCGGGGCACCCCATCGCCGGCCCCGGCCAGCGCCGCCTCCAGGCGGGCGCAGGCGGCGCGCAGGAGCTTGTCGTCGATGGCCAGCTCGCGCGCGTACTCGATCGCCAGGCCCGGATGGCGCGCCTCGTAGGTGTTGAGCACCGAGGGGATATCGTTCTTGGCGTGGCCGGCGGCGAACAGCATGCCCGGCACGGCCAGGACGCGCGTGACCCCGCGCGCCCGCAGGCGGTCGAGCCCGTCGCGAATCACCGGGCGGGCGAACTCCAGAAAGCCGCTCTCGACCGGGTATTGGGGCAGGCGCGCCGCGATGCCCCGGGCCACCGCCTGGAACTCGCGGACCGCCTCGGCGTCGCGGCTGCCGTGGCCGCACACCATGACCCCGGTGGTTTCGCTCATTGTCCGTCTCCCGCTCCCGCCTTGTTTCGTCTTGTCTGCCCGGCGCCTCGGCGGATTATCGCGTCGGTCCACGCCATGGCAAGGCATTCCCAGGGCCGCCATTGACGCCATTGACCGGCGGCGCGTGCCGACCCATGGTGCGGCCCATGCTCGCCGCGCCCCATGGCATGGATCCCTGGCTCATTCTGCTGCTCGCGCTGGCCCTCGACGCGGTCGTGGGCGACCCGCGCTGGCTTTACCGCGCCGTCCCCCATCCGGTCGCGCTCATGGGCCGCCTGATCGAGGCCGGAGACGCGCGCCTCAACGACCCGGAGGCGCCGCGCCGCGCCCGGCTGGCCTGGGGCGCCGCGTTGAGCGCGGCTTTGGTGGGCGGGGCGGCGATCCTGGGCTGGGGCGTGGAGCGCGGGCTCGCCGGGCTGCCCGGGGGCTGGACGATCGAGGCGGTGCTGGCCAGCACCCTCATCGCCGGGCGCGGGCTGTTCGATCATGTGCGCGCCGTGGCCGATGCCCTGGAGCGGGACCTGGGCGCGGCCCGGGCGGCGGTGGCGCACATCGTGGGGCGCGACCCGAACGCCCTCGATCCCGCCGGGGTGGCGCGCGCGGCGGCGGAAAGCGCGGCCGAGAACTTCGCCGACGGGGTGGTGGCCCCGGTGGTCTGGTTCGCGCTCTTTGGCCTGGGCGGGCTCGCCGCCTACAAGGCGCTCAACACCCTGGACAGCATGATCGGCCACCGGACCACCCGCCACGAGGCCTTCGGCAAGGCCGCCGCGCGCGCCGACGACGTGGCCAACTGGCTGCCGGCGCGCTTGGCCGGCCTGCTCATCGTAGTCGCGGCGGCGGTCCTGCCCGAGGCCAACGGGGCGCGCGCCTGGCGCGCCATGGGCCGCGACGCGCGCCGGCACCGCTCGCCCAACGCGGGCTGGCCCGAGGCGGCCCTGGCCGGCGCCCTGGACCTGGCCCTGGCGGGCCCACGCCGCTACGGCGGCGAAACCGTGGCGGATGCCTGGATGGGCACCGGCCGCGCCGATCTGGACGCGGCGGACCTGCGCCGGGTCCTGCGCCTCTATGCGGGGGCGTGGGCCGTGCTCGCCGGCGCGGTGGCGGCGATCGTCCTGGCATGATCTAGAGTGTTTGACAATCCCACGGCGCGCACGATGATCCAGGCATGCTGATCGCGAGCTACAACATCCAGTGGGGCACCGGCAAGGATGGCCGGGTCGATCTGGACCGTATCGCCGGGGACCTGGGCGGCGCGGAGGTGATCGCGCTCCAGGAGGTGGATCGGTTCTGGACCCGCTCGGGCATGACCGATCAGGCAACGGAGATCGCGCGCCGCTTTCCCGAGCACCATTGGGTCTACGGGCCGGCCATGGACCTGGACGCCGATGGCGACGACACGGCGGGACGCGTTGCCCACCGCCGGCGCCAGTTCGGCAACATGGTGCTATCCCGCCATCCGATCCTCTCGACGCGCACCCATCCCCTGCCCAAGCTCAACTTGCCCGAGGCGCTGAGCCTGCACCGCTCGGCGCTGGAAGCGGTGATCGCCCGGCCGACCGGGCCGTTGCGCGTCTATTCGGTGCACCTGGGCCATGGCGCGGCGGCGGAGCGCATAGGGCAGATCGAGCGCCTGCGCGAGATCGTCGATACCGCCCCGCGAGAGGGCGGCGCGTGGACCGGCCGCCGCTACGCCCCGGTCTGGGCCCTGGATAGCCAACAACCGCCCATGCCGGAGCCCGCGATCGTGCTGGGCGACTTCAATTGCACGCCGGATTCGGCGGAGTACCGGCGCATGGTGGCCGCCGGCGACCTGTTCGACGCGTGGAGCATGGCCGGCACCGGCGACGCGGCGGGGTGGACCTGCCAGGTGGATTCCGGGCCGGTACGCATCGACTATGCTTTCCTGAGCCCCGACCTCCAGGGCAAGGCCCGCGCCATGCGGGTCGATCACCAGGCACAAGGCTCCGATCATCAGCCGATCTGGCTCGATCTCGACCTGTAGCTCCTTGGGTTATATGGCGTGGCCCAGGGGCAGGGCGGTGGTGTATTTGATCTCCTCGAGGGCGAAGCTGGAGCTCACGTCGGCGAACGCGGCGGCCTTGATCAGGCGCTTGTAGACCGCGTCGTAGTCGGCGATGTCCGACACCACGATGCGCAGCAGATAATCGATGTCGCCGCTCATGCGGTAGAACTCGACCACCTCGGGCATGCCGGCCACCGCGTTCGCGAAACCCTCGAGCCAATCGTGGTCGTGGCGCCCGGCGCGCAGGCGCACGAAGGCGGTCACCCCCACGTTGAGCTTACGCGCGTCGAGCAGGGCGACCCGCGCGCGGATCACACCCGCCTCCTCCAGCGCCCGGATACGGCGCCAGCACGGGCTAGTGGACAAGCCGACCCGCTCGGCGATCTGGGCGACCGGCAGGGTGGCATCCCGTTGCAGGCAATCGAGGATTTTCAGGTCGATCCGATCCATTGGAATTTACTGCCAAGAATCAAAGGTTAATGGGGATAGATTTGCTCATATTAGGATATTTAAGGGCATATTAGAAAACAATTTTCGCGGATTCTGGGATAGGTTCCTTTCATTCGACGAACCCGGACGACAACCAAGAACAGGAGCCCGCCCCCATGTTGCGCGCAGCATTCACCGAGCACCCGGCCAGCGTGGACGAGACCTATCCCGAGCACATGGCGATGGCGAGCGCGTTTGGCGGGCGCCTGATCCTGGCCGGACTGGCGTGCCTGGCGCACGGCATCTTTCCGTTCCTGTTCGTCAAAACCGGCGGCAACGCGGTCGCCGCCTTGCACGAGCGCATGGTGACCAATCGCCGCCGCCACGCCTCCGGCCGCCTGGCGGCGCGCGCCAGCGCCCACGCGGCGCGATAAGGGCGCCCGCGCCTATTCCACTATGAGCTTGACCTTTTGCCCGGTGCGCAAGCGCGCATCGAGCGCCAGTCCATTGAGTACGAGGAACCGCTCCAAGCGGTGATCCGGGAAGGGCAGGCGCGCGGCGAGCGCCGCCGGCGTCTCCCCGGGCTTGACCGTATGGACGCGCAGGCGCAACGGCGTGACCGCCGCCGCCTCGCGGGCGCTCAGGCGGCGGAAGCTATAGGTGGTTTCGCGCAAGGCCCGATTCAGGGATCGGGTCTGCTCGGGCGGGGTGACGAACAGCATGCGATAGATGGTCTGGGCGTCGTAGCGATAGGCGACCACGCGCATGTCGCGCGCGCCGCGCCTGGTTCGCAGGCGCGCCTGGCCGGTCGCCGCGGGCATGCCATTGACCGTGATCGCCTCGACCTGGCCCAGGCCAATGTCCTTGGCCCAGACCCGGGTGATATAGGCGCTCATGGACCCATCGAAGGCCTGGCCCGCCCGATCGAAGACGATCGCCGCGCCGTTCGGCCCCAGGGCGGCGACCTGCCGCGCCCCGTTCACGATACGGAACCCGGGGGGCACCTCGAAGGCGAAGCGCATGATCGGATGCAGGAACGACCGGCCGCGCGCCAAGCCCTGCTTCGGGTTGTCGCCATAGAGAAGGCCGTCGATCTTGCCGAGATAGATATCGCGCGCGCGCATGGGCTCGCGCACGGCCTTGACCCCGGCGGCGCGGGTGGCGGCGGCGATGCGGTCCGCGGTGCGCGGGTGGGTTTGCATGATGTTGAACTTGTCGGCTTGGCCCGGCTTGCCGGCGATCTCGGCGGTCAGGCGGCTGTCGGCCTGGAGCTTGCGCAAGAAGCTCGCCATGGCGCCCGGGTCGTAGCCCGCGCGCGCCAGGTAGCGCACGCCCAGAAGGTCGGCCTCGTATTCCTGCTGGCGCGAATAGCCGCGCACCGCGAGCGCGCCGACCGTACCCACCGCCTTGGTGACCGCGCTGCTGCCGGTCAGGATGCCGAGCCCCAGGCGGGCGATGTTGGCCGCCATGGTCTGGCCATAGCGCTCGGCGCTGTGGCGCGCGGTCACGTGGCCGATCTCATGGGCCAGCACGCCGGCCAGCTCCGCCTCGTCGTCGGCCAGGGCGATCAGCCCGCGGGTCACGTGGACGTAGCCGCCGGGCAGCGCGAAAGCGTTGACGATGGGGCTGTCCAACACGGTGAAGGTGAACTCGAGGTCCGGCGTCTCCGTGGTCTTGGCCAACAGGCCGCCCACGCTGGAGACATAGGCGGCAAGCGCCGAGTCGTCGTAGACGCCGCCGAACTGGGGCACGATCTTCTTGTGCTCCTGGGCGCCGAGACGCGCTTCACCGGCGGCGTCCATGCCGCCGGAAAAGAAGGTGCGGCCGGTCGCCGGGGAGGTCTCGCAACCTCCGACGACCAGGAGACCGCCGAACGCGAGCGCGCCCATCGCGAGCCTTGCCGCCAGAACACGGAGGGGTATGAGATATCGGGGGGCAATCACTTGTCGAGCACCTCGATCTGTTCCGGATGGGTTGCCTCGATCATGGGACCGTTGAACGACGTGAGCCAGCCGCGCACGCGCACCCGGCGACCGCGATAAGCCATCGGATCGACCCCGGCCGCCTCGAACATGCGCCGCGCGCGCGGCGCCAGGGTCACCGTGAAGTCGGTGCGCCAATCGGACCCGAAGTTGAGATAGACCCGCCCGCGCACGATGGCAACGTCGAGCACGCGGCCCTCGACCAGCTGGAATGTGCCCACGTGGCGCGCGGCCGTCTCGGGGGTGCGCACCCGGTAAAAGGGCATGGCCCAGATGCCGCGCCCGGCGCGGCGCGCGGCGCGCTCGCGCGCCAGCATGGGCGCCACCGCGGCGCGATTGTCGACGAAGGTATAGACCCGCGCCAGACCCCGCGCGAGCATCTCACCCTGAACCCAGGCGCCGTCGGGGCCGAAGAGATGGGCCAGCACGCGCCCATGCCGGTCCATGCGCGCGCCCCCATGGGCCAGGCGCACCGTGCGCCCGAGGGTAAGCGCGGCCAATGCGCCCGTGGCCGCCTCGGCCAAGGGCCAGGCGCGAAACCCGGTCCGCCCGAGAGGCAACTTGGGCGCCTGAATCCCCACCAGGCGCACCTGGCGTCCGTCGTCGAGGACCAGGGTGTCGCCGTCCACGATCTCGCGCACGCGCGCGCGGCCGCCAGCGACGAGGGCGCGCTCGACGGCGCCGTCCGCGGCCGGATCCGCCGGCGCTTGCGCGGCCACGGGCCACGGCGCGATCAGACACAGAAGAAAATACGCCCCGACGCGCGCCAATGGTGGCATGTCCCCCATGGCCGCCATCATACCCGCTTCACCTGGCGCGCAAACCCAACGCCGCCTCGACCGACTCCCCGGGCGCCATTGGCAAGGGCGCCGCCGGGTGCGATATAGGAACTCCATCGCCGTCGCCACCGCCCACCGAGAGAGCATTCATGCACGCACCCGCGCACAACCTGTTCCCGCCCATCGAGCCCTACGAGACCGGGCGCCTGAAGCGAAGCGCGCCCCACGAGCTCTATTGGGAGCAATCGGGCACGCCGGACGGGCGGCCCGTGGTGTTTCTTCACGGCGGGCCGGGGTCGGGCGCGGCGCCGGACCATCGGCGGTTCTTCGACCCGGCGGCCTACCGCATCGTCATCTTCGATCAGCGCGGCGCCGGGCGCTCCACGCCCCTGGGCGAGCTCACGGACAACACCACCGGCGATCTGGTGAGCGACATCGAGGCCCTGCGCGAACATCTGGGCATCGCGCGCTGGCTGGTGTTCGGCGGCTCGTGGGGCTCCACGCTGGCGCTCGCCTACGCCGAGGCGCACCCGGAGCGGGTCACCGGCCTGGTGCTGCGCGGTATCTTCGTGTGCCGCGCGGAGGAGATCGACTGGTTTCTCCATGGCATGCGCTGGGTCTATCCGGAGGCGTGGCGGCGCTTCGCCACGCACATCCCCGAGGACGAGCGCGGGGACCTGTTGCACGCCTATCACCGCCGCCTGATCGACCCGGACCCGGCGGTGCACATGCCCGCGGCGCGCGCCTGGAGCACCTACGAGGGCGCCTGCTCCACCTTGCTGCCCAGCCCGGAGACGGTCGCCGCCTTTGGCGAGGACACCAAGGCCCTCGGCCTGGCGCGCATCGAGGCGCACTACTTCGTCAACGGCATCTTCATGGAGGAGGGCGCGCTGCTGCGCCGGGCGGAGCGCATCCGCGCCATTCCCGGCATCATCGTGCAAGGGCGCTACGACATGGTCTGCCCGATCGCGACCGCCGACGCCCTGCACCGGGCCTGGCCCGAGGCGGACTACCGGATCATCCCCGACGCGGGCCACTCGGCCATGGAGCCGGGCATCCGCGGCGCGCTGATCGCCGCCACCGAGCGGTTTAAGGCCCTCCCCTCGGCATAAAGACCGGACCGCCCCTGGCCGCGCCATTTGCACCTGGCCGGGCGGCGCGTATGATGGCGGGGCGAATCGAGCGGATCGGGTCGGGGGGCTTCATGACCAAACGTTGGCTATCGGCGGCGGCTTGTCTTACGGTCGCGGCCGCCCTTTGGGCCGCGCCGGCGCGCGCCGGGGAGGATTCGCCCGCGCTTCTCGCCATCGGCGTCGGGTATTTCGACGTTCTGCAATCGGACGACACGGCCGCGGATTTCCGCCTGGAATACCGCCATGGCAAGGGCTTGTGGTGGTTCAAACCGTGGGCGGGCGTCGAGGCGACCAGCGACGGAACCGTCTTCGGTCTGGGCGGCATCCTGCTCGACATCCCGCTCGGGCGCCGCTTCGCGCTCACGCCCAGCGTCGGCGTCGGCGCCTATGGGTCGGGCGATGGCAAGGACCTGGGCAATACGGTCGAGTTCCGCTCCCAGGTGGAGGTCGCCTACCGCTTCGAGAACAACACGCGCCTCGGCATCAGCTTCGGCCACATCTCGAACGCGGGCCTCGGCAACCGCAACCCAGGCGTCGAGATCGTCAACCTAACCTACGCCATCCCCCTCGGCGCGCTGCTCGGGGAGTAGGGGGCGGCCACATTTCGATAGCGCGACCACACCGATTTCCGCGTGGAATACCGCCACGGCAAAGGCCCGTGGGGGGCGCTAAACAGAGCGAAAAGGCGGGGGATCGGAGCATTTTGGTAATTTATGTCGGCGTTCGTGCAATTGCCTTTCGAGCCGTATCGAGTGGCAACATGAGCACCAAAGGGTCTATCGGCGATACCAAGAAGCCATTATGTAGGTAAAAATTGGCGGCTTGTTCATCGAGGGCATGAACAAGAAACGCTCTCATTCCCACGAAATCCGCGACTTGCAGCGTTCGAAGGATCGCGTCCCTTAGCAGCGCCCTTCCCAGCCCTCTCCCCTGCCGGGTCTTATCGATGGCCAAACGTCCCATAAGCATGACTGGGATCGGGTCGGGCATATTGCGCCTGATCTTTCCGGGCGTTTGCCTGCCTTCCACCGATCCGCTCGCGAGACAATAATAGCCAACGACACGAGCATTCTCGCGGACGACATAGGTCCGCGAGGCGCCCGAACGTTCGTTCCTTACCGCTCGTTGTCTCAGCCAGTCATCGAGAACCGGCCGGCCACTGTCGAATAGCGACAGGTCGTGGTCGGCTTGTAATGGCCGGGGTCGTGTGAGCGTCACCGCTCCCAAGGAGGCGGTGTGGACAGCACCTTCCCAAGGGCCTCGGTCGGCTCGACCGGGGCATCGAGGCGAGCGACAAACTCCGCGTAACGGGATTCACCCAATAGGAACAGCCTCTGATCCAACAGGACATTCTCCGCCGCCGCGCGCGCGCTGTCGAGCATGAACTCGGTCCGCGTCTTACCCAAACGGGCGGCCGCGCGATCAATCAGCGCCTTCTGCTCCGCCGAGGCGCGTAGATTTATCGTCTCTCTGGACGAGACGGCCTCCTTGCGACGCGCCGACGCGGTCATGGCCTTTCTCACTTTACGTCTGGTCTTTTCGCACAATCTATGTAGTGACGTTGTATATACAATATCGTGCGCGCACTGTAAAGACCAACCCTCTCCCGCCTGGAGAGTTGGAATCTAAGCTATTGAAATATATGGCGTCCCCGGCAGGACTCGAACCTGCGACCCCGAGATTAGGAATCTCGTGCTCTATCCGGCTGAGCTACGGGGACTCGATCCCACGTTTAGCAAAAGGGCACCTGCGCGACCACAACAAAGCGGATCGGCCCGCCGGCCCTCAACTCACCGCCTGGATCCCGCCCCGTCGCCCTAATTGGCGGCCACGAAGAGCCCTTGATTCACGCTTGGCGGAGCCGCCGCCACGTCGCGAACGCCAGCCCGGCCAGGGCCAGGACGAAGAGGGTGCGCGTGGCAGGCTCGGGAATCGCCGTGATCTGGCTCACCAGATAGATCGGGTCCGACGACAAGCCTATTCCGAACAAGCGCGGGGTCACCGCCAGCCGCGAGATGCCGCTCGGCAGAGAGATCGAGTTGCCGCCCATCACCGTCGCGACATCCCGCAGGAAGGCGTCGTCCGCGAACAGTCGGAGCTCACCGAAGAAGCCCCCGAGATGTTCGACGATAATCTCCCTGGGATGGAATGACGGGTCGAAATCGAAGACCAGTCCTTCTTGTCTGCTGAGCGGCCCTTCCACGGAAGCACCGCTGCCAATGTCGGAATTGACGCCAAGGCCGGTCACGGGAGGGTCGCCAAAGAGCGTGACCGCCCCCACGAACATGGCGGCATTCGCCGCGCCGAGCGCGAAGGTTCCGCTCTGGTCCATGGTGCCGGCCGAAACCGTCAGCGGAACGCCGTCAACGATAAATGTGCCCTGGTCAAACCCGTCGAGCACCGTCGCCCCAGGGGACGCGAAATCATATATGAGAGAGGCCCGCGCGGAGCCGGTCGCGGCTAAAAACATCAGGGCCAAAAGCAAGCCGTAAGAAAATCGCTTCATGATTTCCTCCTTACGCTATTGCGCAAGCGGCGCCGCCCAGCGTGAATGCGGTCGGACCTTGGCCAACGTTCTCCGGATGGCGTCTCCGTTATTCAATCAATAGTAGCACGACTGGCCGCCAAGGGCGATGTCGCCTTTTGGCTACCCTCGCGGCGATTCGAAGGGGACCTTTCCCATCTGCTCCGCGGGGGGAAAGGAACCCTGGCCAAGCCGCGATGCCCCGCCTGGCGGGCCACGCCTCCCGCCTAATTCGCGACCGCGAAGACCGCGTGGATCACCTTGGTGGTGCCGTCGGCCATGGGCAGGGCGGCGGTGATGGTGTGGAAGCCGCGCGGGAGCACGCGGGTATCGAACGGGTCGGCCGCGCTCGACGAGCCGCCGGCGAAGTCGTAGGGCGCGCGCCGCTCGAGTTGCACGGGCGCGCCGGCCATGGTCGGGTCGTCCAGATAGAAGCGAAGCCGACTGGCCGACGTGGTGACGATACCCTCCTCCGGAGAGACGAAGACATAGATCAGCCCGGCCACCGACTGCCCGGACAGCGGCGCCGGCTGGTCCCGACTCGCGGCGTAGCTGAACAGCAGGCTGTGGCTCGTCCCCGTGCCGCCGCCGACCTCGATGCGCACCGTTGCGCGGGCCAGCGCGCCGCCATCGTCGGTGACGGTCAGCATGGCCGTGTAGGCGCCCGGCTGATCGTAGGTGTGGTTCGCCACCGCGCCGCGGTCGCTGGCGCCGTCGCCGAAGTCCCAGGCGTAGGTGGCGATGCGCCCGTCCGCGTCGCTCGAGCCGGTGGCGTCGAACGCGACCGCCAGCGGCGCGCCGCCCGTCGTCGGCGTCGCCGCGATACGGGCGATCGGACCCGTGTTACCCGGATCGGGCGGCCCGCCGGCCCCGGCGCGGGCCACGAAGAGCGCGGCCTCGGCGCCGATACCCGCCGGGCGCGGCCACGAGGTATCGCCGCCGGAGATCGCGACGCCCGTCTGTTCCACCACCGCGCCGGAAACGATATCGAGCCAGCGCAGATCGTAGGTATCGCCCACGAGACCACGCACGCCCATGGCGCCGGACCCGGAGGCGGCATAGAGGACGTAGGAATTGGGCGGACCGGCCAGAACGTACGCGGTGCCCGCGTAAGCCAGGTCGTCGCGCGGCGCCAGGCCGTTCATGCCGGTCGATTCCATGAACTGGACCAGACGGCCGCAGCCTTCCAGGTCGCTCCGGCTCGTGGTGGCCACGTCCCAGTCGAGCACCATAACGTAGGCGCCGCCCATGGCCGCGGCCCAATTCTTGAGCCGCGCCGTGGTGCCGGTGCCGTGCCCCGCCGATTCGGCCATATTGAGGCTGTAGCGCCCACCGGCGTCCGCGAAGGCCGAGGCCATGGCGTCGTGCATGGCGGTTTCGGAGACATTGTTATACTGGATCGCGTACTGGTCGATGTTGGGATCGTCCGCGAACTCGCTGAACGACAAGCCATCCAGCTTGTGCACCGCGATCGGGTGGCTGGCGCCGTCGGCGGCGCGAATGATCGCCGCCATGTTGGAAACCCGCCTGGGCGTGAACGCCTCCTGGTATTCCTCGGCGATCACCCAGACCAGGTTCCGGTGGTGCTGGAAGCGGTTGACAATGGCGCGCAGGAACGCGGCCTCGGCGGCGGGCACGGCGTCGCCCGCGCTCCAGATGCGCGCGTGATCGTCGAAGAAAAAGAGATAGGCGACGATGCCGGCGTCGTCCATGGCGGTGAACCAGGTTTCCCACTGGTTCAGGATGTCCTCGTCCAGGCCCTTGGCCGGGTCGGAACCGACGAACGGGTTGTGATTGGCGGTCCCGTCGCCGCCGTGGGAGCGCACGATCTGGATATAGAGGCCGTTCGCCCCGCTCGCCGCCAGCTTGTCGATGATCGCCATCTGGTCGCCGTTGCGGGTGCCGTCGGCGTTGCGTCGGCCGCGGTAGAGAAAGCCCTCCGGGTCGCCGGCGCTGCACATAAAGAAGGGGCTGCCGTCGGCATAGCGCAGCCAGCTCGGGTTGTCCCGGTCCACGGTCAGGGAGGAGCTCGCGCGCACGCTCAAGACCGCCTCGTCGCTGGTCAGGCTGGTGCGCGTATCGCCAACCACCACGCTGACGCGGGTGCCGCTGTCGCTCAGGCTCAGCAGCCCGGTCACGTAGGTATCGCCGGTCGCGCCCGGCACGTCGGCGCCATTGGCCCGCCACTGGAAGGTGAACGGCCCCGTGCCATCGACCGCGACGGCGAAGGTGGCGCTTTGCCCCTCGGTCACGGTCTGAGCGCGCGGCTGGCTCACGATCACCAGCACCTTGCCATCGCCCGCCTGCACCACCGACAAATCGATCGTCTCGCTATCGCTTAGCTCTTGATCGGAGGCGGTGACGGTCATCTTGTAATTGCCCACGTCGCCCAGGCCCGGGCTGACGTCGAGGTTTCCGGTGCCGTCGCCGTTGTCGAAAAGGGTCGCGAATCGCGGCAAGCTCTGGGCGTCGAGCACGATCTGATCGCCGTCCGGATCGTCGGCCTGGATCGGAATGCTGGCCGCGGTCGCGCCTTCCATGGACTGGGGCGCGATGGAGCTGATAACCGGTGGGCTGTTGCCCGAGGCGGCGCCGGCGACGAAGTTGGCGTGGATCACCGCCGTGCTCCCGTCGGCGAGCGGCAGGCGCGCGGTGATCGTATGGGCGCCGGGGACAAGTGAATCCGCATTGAGGGGCTGGGCGTTGCTTAGGCTGCCGCCGACGAAATCGAACGGCGCGCGGCGCTCGCGGTGGATCGGGCCGGCGGCCATCGCCGGGTCGTCCAGGAAGAACTCGACCCGGTTGGCGCTGCTCGCCGCGATGCCGGCATCGGGACTGGTGAACACGTAGATCGACCCGGTCACCGCCTGGCCTTGAAGCGGGATCGCCGCGGCCCGGTCGCTGGAAAAGCTGACCATGACATCGTAGCCGCCGGCCGCGGCCGCCGCCGAGGCGCCCGCCAACGCCGCGCAGGCCGCCAGGGCCAGCGCCCATGTCGCCGCTTTCAATCGCGGGATTCGGCCACGACCGCGCGCGCGGTTCGGGAATGTATCCACGAGACTCGTTCCTCCTCGTATCCCGCGCGCATGATCGCGTGGGCACCGCACCGTGGCAGCGAACCCGGGGAGACAGCCGCCCTTGGGCGGCGCGGGCATCCCAGGTCCCGCATGCCATACGCACCGTCCGGCCGTCACCGACGGCCGCTCAACATCGCATCATCGCCGTGGTATCATTATTCGAGCCGCCACGACCGCCCCTTGGGTTCAATCGTTGGCGCTTCGATTGCTCTCCGGTCTCGGGCCACGGCCCCGTTCCCGGCATGGCGCGCATCATAGCGACATAGCCGCGCCATGCACGGGGGCATTTTCGTGACATAGAGTCACAGTTGCGTGTGCGGTCATGCCGCCGCGCGGCGGGCGCGCAAAAGGTGCACGAACCGCCTCAGGGCCTGCTCGATCGATCCGTCGTTGGACAAGATATCCACCCCCGGGCCGGTAACCGCATAGGCCCCGGCCCGCGCCAGGCGCGCGGCGATCTCGTCCTCGCTCTCGCGCCCGCGCGCGGCCAGGCGCCGGGCCAGAACCCGGGGCGGCGCGGTCACATGAACAACGCGCAAATCCAGGTAGGTGTCGCGCGCCTCGTCGATCACCGCGCGCGAGGCGTTGACCACGACCGTGCGGCCGTGCGCGAGCGCACCGTCGATGGCGCGCGGCACCCCGTACCACAGCCCGTGGGCGCGCCACCACAAGGCGTATCGATCGTGCAGGCAGCGATCGCGGAATTGGGTCTCGGTCACGGGCACGTGGTCCTCGCCCCCGGCCTCCGCGGGCCGGGTGATCTCGCGCGGCGGAAAGGCGAATTCCCATTGCCCGGCCAAGAGGGCGCGGGCACCGGCCATCAGCGTATCCTTGCCGGCGCCCGACGGCCCCACGACCAGCGTGAGGGTTCCCATCATCGCGCCGCCACCATGCGAATGTATGCCATGCGGGTATATACGTTTGCGTCCGTTCCGGGGTCTTCAAGCGCCGCGCCTGCCTAGGGCCATATGATAGCGGGCAGATGTTAAGAGGGCTTTACAACGGGTGGGGCGTCTTGACCTGGGTCATTGCCGAAAACCCGCGAGCTTGTGCCAGACTGCCAAGTAGAGGCACGAACGAGGGGAGGGCGCCATGAGCGCGAACCCGGGCGCGAGCCTGTTGCTCACGGATCTTTATCAGCTCAACATGATGCAGGCGTACCATGCCCGCGGCATGACGCGGCCGGCGGTGTTCGAGCTCTTCGTGCGCCGCCTGCCCGCGCGCCGGAGCTTTCTGGTGGCGGCCGGACTGGAGCCGGCGCTGGATTTTCTGAAGAACCTGCGCTTCGCGCCGGGGGACTTGGCCTGGCTCGCCGAGACCGGGCGCTTCGAGAGCGGATTTCTGGACTATCTGGCGGCGCTGCGCTTCACCGGCGACGTTCACGCCATGGCCGAGGGGACCGTTTTTTTTCCGGACGAGCCGGTCCTGCGCGTCACCGCCCCCCTGCCGGTGGCGCAACTGGTCGAGACGCGCCTGATCAACCTCGTCCACTATCAAACCGTGGTTGCCTCCAAGGCGGCGCGCATGGTGCTAGCCGCGCCCGACAAGGCGTTGATCGATTTCGGCTTGCGCCGCGCCCACGGGGCGGAGGCCGGGCTGCTCGCCGCGCGCGCCGCCTATATCGCCGGCTTCGCGGGCTCGGCCACGGTGCTCGCCAACCGCGCTTATGGCGTGCCCGTGTTCGGCACCATGGCCCATTCGTTCGTTCAGGCCCACGCCGACGAAACCGAGGCGTTTCTCGCCTTCGCCCACGCGCGGCCGGACAACGTGGTGCTGCTGATCGACACCTACGACACCGAGGCCGGCGCGCGCAAGGTGGTGGCGCTGGCGCCGCGTCTGGCCGCCGAAGGCATCCCGATCCACGGGGTGCGCATCGATAGCGGCGATCTGGCCGATCACGCGCGCCGCGTGCGGCGCATCCTGGACGATGGCGGCCTGCACGGGGTAAAAATCTTCGCCAGCGGGGGCCTGAACGAAGACAAGCTGCAAGCGCTCGCCATCGCGCGCGCGCCCATCGACGGCTACGGCATCGGCACCGCCCTGACCACGGCCGAGGACGCGCCGGCCCTGGACTGTGCCTACAAGCTACAGGACTATGCCGGGCGGGCGCGGCGCAAGCGCTCCGAGGGCAAGGCGACGTGGCCCGGGCGCAAGCAGGTCTTTCGCCGCGCCGATAAGGACGGAATCATGCGCGGCGACGTGCTGACCCTCGCCGATGACCGCCAAGCCGGCACCGCGCTGATCGAACCGGTGATGCGGGCGGGCAGGCGCCCGCGGCCGGCGCCCGCCTTGGACGACATACGCGCCCACGCGGCGAGCGAACGCGCGCGCCTGCCCGCGCCGCTCCGCCGGCTGGAGGCGGCCGCCTATCCGGTGGAGGTCGCGGAGCCCTTGCGCGCGCTCGCGCGCGAGGTGGATCGGCGCGTGGCGGCGGCGGAGTCCGGGTGAGTCCAACACCCCGCGAGAGAGACCATGGCGCGCTATTGGATCAGCACCAGCGGTTGGAGCTACGCCAACTGGCGCGGCGCGTTCTATCCGCGCGGGCTGCGCTCCGGCGATTGGCTGGGCTATTACGCGCGTCATCTCGCCAGCGTCGAGATCAACGCCACCTTCTACCGCCCGCCGCGCCCGGCGATGCTGGCGGGATGGGCCGAGAAAACGCCCGCGGACTTCGTGTTCGCGGTCAAGGTCTGGCGCGCGATCAGTCATTTCAAGCGCCTGCGCGGGTGCGACCAGGCGCTCGCCGACTTTCTGGAACGCATCCGCCCGCTCGGCGCCAAGGCGGGGCCGCTGTTGATTCAGCTTCCGCCGCGCTTCGCCCGCGATCCGGAGCGGCTGGCCGCGTTCCTGGCGATGGTGCCGCGCGGGCGCCGCTTCGCCTTCGAGTTTCGCGATCCAAGCTGGCACACGGACGAGATTTTCGAGTTGCTTGCCCGGCATAACGCCGCGTTCTGTCCCTTCGAGCTGGGCGGCGCCCGCGCGCCTCGCGTGGCCACCGCGGATTTCGTCTACGTGCGCCTGCATGGCCCCGCCGCGCCCTACCAGGGCGCCTACACCGAGGCGGCCTTGCGCGACTGGGCCGGCTGGCTGCGCGCGCGCATGGCCGAGGGGCGCGACGCCTACGTCTATTTCGACAACACCGACGAGGCCAATCACGCGGTGCGCGACGCCATGGCACTCGCGCGTCTCATGGCGTCGCCGCCCGAAACGAACATTTAGGACGTGCGGCGGGTCGCCTCGCCAGTGACCAGGGTCCATTCGACCAGGTGGCGCAGCACCTTGCCGAGCGCGGCATCGAAGGCAGCGACGATCGCGCCGATGGAATCGTCCGCGGCCGGAACCACGTAATCGAAGGTTCGCGAGCCGACGATGGCCCGGCGCGGCATGGAAACCAGGCGCGCGGCGATGGCAACGTGGGCGCGCGGTTGGGCACCGTCGTAATATTCGGCCTGGAACTCGCGCAACTCGCTCTTAATGATGAAATCCGCGCGCAGGCCCACCACGTCCCGGCCGACCGCCACGATCCGGCCCGAGTTCTCGAAGGATTCGATGAGCAGGGTCTGAACCATG
>Ga0114931_10001635_pt1 | contig 28566 bp, 25 predicted proteins | sample 2SBtaG_FD_89579 | JGI IMG/M metagenome (GOLD analysis project Ga0114931, IMG submission 89579) | Deep subsurface microbial communities from Kolumbo volcano to uncover new lineages of life (NeLLi) - 2SBTROV14_V59a metaG | ecosystem: Environmental > Aquatic > Marine > Volcanic | place: Kolumbo... | reverse complement strand
CGGAGGTGAGGATGGCGTTGTTGTCACCGCCGCTGCCACCGATCCGCAGCGAGGCGTTGTCGTCATTGGCCATCAGGGTACCCTGGACATAGGTCTGGACCGACTTGCTGAAGTAGTGGTCCCAGCCCAGGGAGTAGTTCACGGCACCGTTGTTGTCGAACTTGTCCGACTCGCCGGCCCAGTAGGCCTGACCCTTGAAGACCTCGCTGCCCATCTTGTAGGCCAGACCCGCGCCTGCCAGGTCCTGATCGTTGCCGTTCAGGAACTGGGCGTCCAGATCGCGCTCCCAGAAGGCCGTGATGGTCCAGTCGTTCAGGTTGTACTTACCGACCAGCCGGAAGGCCTCGGTCGAGTCGGTGCCATTGACAGTAAAGGCATTGCCATTGTTGTCGGTGAAGGTACGCACGCCGGTGATCCCCCCGACGCCCCCGTTGACCCGATCGTCCACGTTGAACTTCTCGTAGCCGGCGGCCAGGAACAGGCCGTTCTGATCATAGATCAGGGCGCCACTCTAGGCGTTGTTCTGGTGGCTGTCGGTGTTCCCGGACTTCTGATTGGCGAGATTGTGGTCGGTGACATAGGCCAGGAAGGCATGGACCGGACCGAAGTTCGGCGAGATATAGCCGATCACGTTGTCGGCACGCAGGTCGTGGCCATTGATGGTGGTGATGTTCCGGTTGTTGCCCAGCTGGGTGCTCCAGAACATGTCCACCTTGCGGCCGATGACCTTCATGGGCGTGTCGTGCCGGCCCACCACACCGGTGCCATAGGTGTCGCTCTTCAGGCCCACATAGCGGTTTCTGGCCTTCAGCGTGTTGCTGCCGGCGTTCGTGTCGGTCACGTTGACCTGCCACTCGAAGAGATAGATGGCGGCCAGACCGTTGCCCAGGTGTAGGAGCCCTTGACCCCGATCCGCGAGCTGTTGCTCGATGCGTTGAGGTCCTTGGTGTCACCGTTGTCCACGACGTCCAAGGAGACATTGCCCTGCCCGTAGAGGGTGGGGCCCACACCGGCCATGCTCACGGAGGGCACGGAGGCCACGCCGGCCATGACACCGGCCACTGCCAATGCAAGTGCATTTTTCTTCATGATTCAATCTCCCAAGTCATTAAAAAAAGATGAAACGGATGTAAAATCCCTGTACTCCGATACAGACAGTCACGTCCTTGGTGAACCGCTGAATGTAATTGTACAACACTTTTCCAAAAAAACAACACTTTTGCGAAAAAACGACAACGTCTGTCTATCGGCATCTTCCATCCATCTATTCGGAGCGGCACGTGCGGCCTGTTGTTTCGGTGCCACACCCGGTCCGCGCGCTCTGTTCCGGCATGTGCTGCAGACCCGGGCCTGGCACCCATGATCCTTGTCCGCGGTGTCCACCGCCTGTTCCGTGAGGGCAGCACTCGGCGTCCCGTCCTGCGCGGTGTGGACCTGGAGGTCGGCAGCGGGGAGTGCCTGGCACTGCTCGGGCGCAGCGGCTCGGGAAAGTCCTCGCTGCTCAATCTCATCGCCGGCATCGACCTCCCCGACCGGGGTCAGGTGTGGATCGACGGCACCGAGCTCACCGCCCTGAGTGAGCGCAGGCGCACCCTGTTCCGGCGCCGCCACATTGGCTTCGTGTACCAGTTCTTCAACCTGATTCCGACCCTGAGCGTGCGCGAGAACGTGCTCCTGCCCCTGGACCTCAACGGCGAGCGTCGCGGCAGCCGCGTCGACCACGCCCTGGAGCTGGTGGCCGAGCTGGGACTGGGGGGACGCCTGGACAGCTACCCCGACCGGCTCTCCGAAGGTGAGCAGCAACGGGTCGCCCTGGCCCGGGCCCTGGCCCACGAACCGGATCTGGTCCTCGCAGACGAGCCCACCGGGAACCTGGACACCGCGACCGGGGCTCAGGTCCTCCAGCTCCTCGACCAGCTGGTGCGCCGGCGCGGCCATACCCTGTTTGTGGTGACCCACAGTGAGGAGGTCGCCCGTCTGGCCGACCGCCACCTGCGCCTCGAGGACGGTCGTATCGTGGACCCATGAGCACACATCTGGCCCTGCGCGCCGGCTGGCGCCACCTCCTGCACCGCCCCATGCAACTCGGCCTCGCCCTCCTCGGCGTCGCCCTGGGGGTGGCGGTGGTGGCCGCCGTGAACCTGGCGACCGCCAGCGCGAACCGTGCCTTCGATCTGTCCCTGGAGGCCCTGGTGGGACAGACCACCCACCGGCTCACGGCGGGGCCCCTGGGCATCCCCGAGGCACTCTACGCGCGGCTGCGCATGGCCTATGGCCTGCGCCGCTGCGCCCCGGTCGTGGAGGCCTACGGGCAGGCCGCCGAGGAGACCCTCCATCTGTTCGGGATCGACCCCCTGGCGGAAGGCAGGCTGCGCACCTTCATGCACGGGCTGCCCGGCAAGGCACTGAGTACCCTGTTGACCGAGCCCGCCACCGGCCTGCTGGCCGCCCCCACCGCCCACCGTCTCGGCATCGAGTCCGGAGCGACCCTGAACGTCCGCATCGGCGCCCACCCCCGGGAGATACGGATCGTCGGGCTGATCGAACCGGCCGACCGGCGCGAGGAACTGGCGCTCGACGGCCTGCTCCTCGTGGACATCTCCACCGCCCAGGAGCTGCTCGACCGGGTCGGGCGCCTGGACCGGATCGACCTGGTCCTGGCACCCGGACCCGAACCCGTCGCCCGCCTGCGCGAGTGGCTGCCACCCGGCGTGCAGCTCCTGGAGGCCGGCACCCGGCGCCAGGCCCTGGTGCAGATGACCCGTGCCTTCGAGATCAACCTGCAGGCCATGGGACTGCTGGACCTGGTGGTGGGTGGCTTTCTCATATACAACACTGTTGCTTTTACGGTCATGCAGCGCAGGGAGCTCTTTGCCACCCTGCGGGTCCTGGGCCTGACCCGGGCCGAGGTGTTTCTCCAGGTCGGGGCCGAGGCCCTGGTCCTGGGCCTGCTCGGCAGCCTCCTGGGGCTGGGGCTGGGGATCGTCCTGGCCGGTGCCCTCCTGCAGCTGGTGACCCGGACCATCAACGACCTCTACTTCGTCCTCCAGGTCACCCACCTGAGCCTGCCGCCGGGGGATCTGCTCACCGCCCTGGCCCTGGGCACCGGTTCGGCCCTGGCGGCCGCACTCGGCCCGGCCTGGGATGCCGCCCGGACCCGGCCCCGCCTGTCTCAAAACCGATCACTGCTTGAGGCCAGGACGCATGCCCTCACCCCGTGGCTGGCCCTGGGCGGCGCCATCGTAGGCGCAGCCGCCTGGCTCGCGCTCCAGGCGGAAGGCACCCTGCTCACAGGCCTGGCCGCCCTGTTCCTGATCATCGTCGGGTACAGCCTGGGCACACCGCTGGGGGTGGTGATCCTGATCCGGGCACTGGCCCGCCCCCTGGGCAGCCTGGCCAGGCTGCCCGGGCGCCTCGCCGCCCGGGGTGTGGATGCGGCACTGAGCCGGACCGGTGTCGCCATCACCGCCCTGGCGGTGGCCGTCTCGGCCACCGTGGGGATCGGCACCATGGTCGACAGCTTCCGGACCACGGTGGAGCGCTGGCTGCACCAGACCCTGCAGGCGGACATCTACATCTCTGTCCCCCACCAGGCCGCCGGTGGCCTACGCGGCGCGCTGCCGGCGGCCGTGGTGGCACGAGTGCGCGCACTGGACGGGATTCGCGCCCTCAGTGCCGGGCGGCGCATCACCGTGGACACCGTCCAGGGGCCCGTCGAGATCCTGGCCCTCAGTGCGGGGCCGGGGCGCCATCGCGGGCTGAGCTTCCAGTCCGGCGATGCCCCCCAGGCCTACGACGCCTTCGAGGCAGGGCGAGGTATCCTGCTCACCGAGCCCCTGGCCTTTCGCCGGGGGCTGCAGGTGGGGGATCGGCTGGAGCTCCCCACGGCCACCGGTCGCCGCCCCTTCCAGGTCCTGGGCATCGTCTACGACTATGGCTCGGATCAGGGCATGGTGCTGATGGACCGGGACCTCTACCAGCGGCACTGGCGGGATGTGGCGATCTCCTTCCTTGGGGTCTACCTGGAGCCGGGCGCCGCGCCCTCCTCGATGCTCGACCGACTGCGGAGCCGCCTCGCGGGACTCGGCCCCCTGGACATCCGTTCCAATGGCGAGATCCGCCGCCTGTCACTGGAGGTCTTCGACCGGACCTTCGCCATCACCCGGGTCCTGAGACTGCTCCTGGTGGGGGTGGCCTTCGTGGGGATCCTCGGCGCCCTGCTCACCCTCCAGCTGGAGCGGGCCCGCGAATACGCGGTCCTCCGCGCCATCGGCCTCACCCCGGCCCAGGTCTGGGGCGTGGTGGGGCTGCAGACCACCGTAATGGGCCTGTGTGCGGCGATTCTGGCCCTGCCCCTGGGCCTGATCATGTCCCACGCCCTGATCCATGTGATCAATCGTCGCGCCTTCGGGTGGAGCATGGAGATGGTGCTGTCCGGGCAGAGCCTGGCCGCAGCCCTGATGTTGTCTCTGGGGGCGGCGCTCCTGGCAGGGGTCTACCCCGCCTGGCGCCTGTCCCGAGTCTCCCCTGCCCAGGCCCTGCGTGAGGAGTGAGTTGCACCACATGGCCATGAATTCGCGAGCCCTGCTGCTCGGTTGCGCCCTGCTGACAGGCTGCCAGCCGGCCCCCGGGCCCGATGCGCCCGGCGGCGTGACCCAGGCCCTGAGCGGCGAGGACACCGCTGGTTTCGCCCGGGCCCTCGTCCCGCGCACTCTGAGCTTTCCCGCCGACCACGGCCCCCATCCGCACTACCGAAACGAGTGGTGGTACTTCACCGGCCAACTGCATACGGCGCAGGGGCGCCGCTTCGGCTACCAGCTGACCCTGTTCCGGATCGGCCTGCGCCCGCCTGCCCCGGGGGACCCGGTCCGGGCCTCGAGGTGGGCCACGCGGGAGGTCTATATGGGACACGCCACACTCAGCGACATCGATGGCCCCGGTGGCGGGCGGCGCTTCCACACCCGGGAACGCCTGTCGCGCGCCGCGCTGGGTCTGGCCGGGGCCACGAGCGACCCGATCCACATCTGGCTGGAGGACTGGCGGATCCTCCGCCACCCGGGTCCGGCGGAGCGCTGGGAGATCCGGGCGCAGACCCCGGGCTTCGGACTGTCCCTGGGGCTGGAGGCGCGGACCCCCATCGTCGCGCAAGGTGATCGGGGACTCAGTCAGAAGGGGAGCCGGCCCGGCAATGCCTCCTACTACTACTCCATTCCGGGTCTCCGGGCACAGGGGACCGTGAGCCTCGATGGCGAGACCTTCCAGGTGGAGGGCGAGGGCTGGCTGGACCGGGAGTGGAGTACCAGCGCCCTCGAGCCGGGACAGGTGGGATGGGACTGGTTCTCCCTGCGGCTGACCCGGGGACGCTACCTCATGTATTACCGCATCCGCCGCCGGGACGGGGCCACCGACCCCCACAGCGCCGGCATGTGGCTCACCCCCCGGGGGCCCCTGGGCCTGAAGGCCGAGGACGTCCGGGTGGAGGTCCTGGACAGGTGGGACAGTCCCCGCGGCCCCAGCTATCCCGCCCGCTGGCGGCTGCGGGTTCCAAGCCAGGGCCTCGACCTGATCGTCACCCCCCTGCTCAGGGACCAGGAGCTGGCCCTCAGCGTGCGCTACTGGGAGGGAGCGGTCGAGGTGAGGCAGGCCGGGACCCGGGAGCCCGCCGGGACGGGTTATGTGGAGCTCACCGGCTACACGGCCGCGGATTGACGCGCCGCGGTGGCCATCCACCCAGGACCGGTCAGGCCGCAGAGCACCGTGCCCAGGATGGGTGATCGAGGGCCGCCGGCGGCCGGGATCACCCCCGAACAGCCCGCGGACAGGGGCGTCCCGGCACGGGCGGGGCATGAAGGGGCCTGGGCAGGCCACCGGGCGACCCCGAGGCGGCGAGAAATCGGGCTCAGGATGGCGTACACTATATCGAGATCGGCAGGCCGCGGCCCCCGCCCCCCCCATCGGTGGCGAGGGCGCAAGACAGACCCGTATCAAAGGGCGCAACGGCCACAGGAATCTGCCGGCTGCAACTCACCTCGAAGTCATGCGGGCCATGCCCGTCGCACCTGCTGCGCGGATGGCCGCGCCTTGAAGGCGGACGAAGAGCCTGCGCGAGGCCGCATGTGCCGATCCACCCATCGCCAAAGCCATTTCCCAGGAGCCCATCCATGAGCCGACACCTTGCCCAGGGCCTTGTGCTCTGCCTGCTGATCTTCGTGACTGTGGCCGCGGTCGCCGAGGACCACCCCCCGCACTGGAGCTACTCCGGCGCCACCGGCCCCGCGCACTGGGGTGATCTGAGCCCGGACTACCTCAGCTGCAAGACGGGTAAGGCGCAGTCACCCATCGACATCACCCAGGCGATCCCACTGCCGGTCTCGTTCACCGCCCACCGCTATCGCAGCGTACCGGTGTCGGTGGTGAACAACGGGCACACCATCGAGGTCGACGTCCCGCCGGCCAACTATTTCATCATCCAAGGCAAGTACTACGAGCTGCAGCAGTTCCACTTCCACGCCCCCCCCGAGCATGCCTTCCATGGTCGGCGGGCCGACATGGTGGCCCACATGGTCCACAAGGCCGCCGACGGGGAGATCGCGGTGATCGCCGTACCCATGGTGATCGGGGCCTACCCCAATCACCTGATCTCGATACTGTGGGAGGCCATGCCGCGGCGGGCCGGCGAGTCGGCCCGCCCATGGCGGCGGATCAACCCCGCCCGCCTCCTGCCCACAGACCGGCATCGCTACTACACCTACACCGGATCGCTCACCACCCCGCCGTGTACCGAGGGAGTCCGGTGGCTGGTGATGGCGGAGCCGATCACCGTGATCGCCGCCCAGGTCGCCCAGTTCAAGGCGCTCATCGGCCCCAACACCCGGCCGCTGCAACCGCTCAACGGACGCCCGATCTTCCACAACCGTTAAGGAAGCCCGATCTGTTCCGGGGCAAGCGGATGACGATGCGCACGCGTTCAGATCGGGCCGCGACTCGGCGCCCGTAGCCCACGGCCGCGCGCGGGCGATACGTGGATCGGGGCCTCCCCTCAGTCGAGAACGTGGGAGACCAGTCCGTCGGCGAGCTTGGGCTCGAACCACGTGGACTTCGGCGGCATGACCTCGTTCGCGTCGGCCACCGCCATCAGGTCCTCCATCCGCGTGGGATAGAGCGAAAAGGCGATGGCCATCTCCCCGCTGTCGACCCGGCGCTGCAGCTCCTCCAGGCCCCGGATACCGCCCACGAAGTCGATGCGGTCGTCCCGGCGCGGGTCCTCTATACCCAGCAGCGGTCCGATCAGGTTGTCGGCGAGCAGGCTGACATCCAGTCGGGCGACCGGATCAGCGGCGGGAATCAGGGCCTCGTGCAGCCGGAGCCTGTACCAGCGCCCGTCCAGATACATCCCGAACTCGGCGGGGCGGGCCGGCCTGACCGGCCCCGGCGAGGGGGCCACCTCGAAGCGCTCCCGGATCCGGGCCAGCAGCGCCTCGGGGCTGTGGCCATGGAGGTCGCGCACGACCCGGTTGTAGTCGAGGATCTTCATCTGGTGATGGGGAAAGACGACCGACAGAAAATAGTTGTAGGACTCCTCCCCACTGTGGCCCGGATTCGCCGCCTTGCGGGCAGCGCGCACCCGCGAGGCCGCCGCGGACCGGTGATGCCCGTCGGCGATATAGAGGGCCGGCATGGCCTCGAAGGCCGCCACGAGCTCGTCCAGCACCTCCCGGTCGCGGATCACCCACAGGGTATGGCGCACGCCGTCGTCGGCCGTCTCGTCCACCTCCGGCGCTGTGCGCGCGACACCGGCGAGCAGCGTATCCACCCGCTTGGCGGCCGGATAGGCGAGCAGTACGGGCCCGGTCTGGGCATTGACGGCCTCGATCTGGCGTACCCGGTCGTCCTCCTTGGCCGGCCGGGTGTACTCGTGCCTGCGGATCCGGTTCCTGTCATAGTCGGCCACGGAGGCGGTGACGACCACCCCCAGTTGACTGTGTCCCCCCATGGTCAGCCGATAGGCATAGAGGAAGGGGGCCTCATCCCGCGCCAGCACCCCGGCCTCCAGCATCCGGCGCAGGTTCTCGGCCGCCTTGGCATAGACCTCGGGGGCATAGGGATCGGTGCCCTCGGGCAGGTCGATCTCCGGTTTGGAGATGTGAAGGAAACTCCACGGACGACCCTCGGCCCGGCGGCGCGCCTCTTCTGTATTCAGCACGTCATAGGGGGGGGCGATGACCTCCGCTGCACGACCAGGGGCGGGGCGCAGACCTCGAAAGGGACGGATCAGACTCACGGACGACTCCTCGGCATAGAGACAGGGAAGGCCCGCATTCTAACCCACTCACACAGGGCGTGCTGGTGGCGCCACCGAGCGCGCGGGAACGAGGCCACCGGGCCCGGGCGGCGCCCGGTGGGTGCCACCGCCGGTCCTGGGCCGCAAATCCCGCCCTTGGTGGGGGAGCTGTGGCCGTATTCTGGACGGTTGCGCCTCACCGTCTGCTCGACCCGCAATAGCTCAGGGCTTCCCCAGGGCCTGCACGCCGGTGGTGAGGGGCGAGGGCCGGTCCTGAGCCGGTTCCAGCCTGGGCTGGCGCCTCAACAGCGCGGTACACGCCTCTGCGCTCAAGGGCTCGTGGAACAGATAGCCCTGAATCATGTCGCATTGCAGATCACGCAGATATTCGAGCTGATCGGAATGCTCCACGCCCTCGGCAATGGTCCGCAGCTGCAGTCGGTGGGCCATGGCGATGATGGCGGCGACGATCTCGGCGTTCTCTGCGTCTGCCGGGATGTCCTCCACGAAGGACTTGTCGATCTTCAGGGTCGCTATGGGCAGCTTGCGCAGCTGGGCAAGGGAGGAATAGCCGGTGCCAAAGTCGTCTATGGCCAGGGAGACCCCCAGATCGTTCAATGCCTCCAGTGTGGAGATCGAGGAATCCTTACTGTCTATGAAGGTGCTTTCCGTGATCTCCAGACACAGATGCCGGGCCTGTAACCGATGCGCCTCCAGACAGCCCTCCACCCGCTGGGCGACCCCGCCGGCCCTGACCTGACGCAGAGAGAGGTTGACCGCGATCCGGTTCAGACTGAGACCCGCCCTCAGCCACCACCCCATCTGGCGACAGGCCTGATCGAGCACCCAGTCTCCCAGCGCCACAATCAGGCCGGTCTCCTCGGCGATATGTACGAACTGTGAGGGCTGCAGGAGCCCATGGCGTGGATGATGCCATCGCAGCAGGGTCTCCACGGAACCGATCGCCCCGTTCTCCAGCAGGATGATCGGCTGATAGAGGAGCTCGAGCTCACCCTGTTCCAGGGCCTTGCGCAGCTCCAGCTCCAGGCGCATGCGCTCCTTGGCCCGCTGGTTCATTCCCGACTCATAGAACTGCAGCAGGTTCTTGCCCTGGGCCTTGGCGTGGTACATGGCGGCATCCGCGTTGCGCACCAGCTCCTCCGCCTTCTCGCCGTCCTGCGGATAGCACACGATGCCGATGCTCGCGGTCAGCACCACCTCGTGGTCCTCGATACGATAGGGACGGGCCAGATCCTTGATCAGCTTTTCGGCGACATAGGTGACCGAGCGGATGGGGTCCTGCTCCCGGGAAATGCCGGACAGGAGCACCGTGAACTCGTCCCCGCCCATGCGCGCCACCGTATCGCTGTCGCGGACGTGCGCACTCAGGCGCGAGCCGACCTCCTTGAGCACCATGTCCCCCAGGTGATGCCCCAGGGTGTCGTTCACTGGTTTGAACCGATCGAGATCGATATAGAACAGGGCCAGGTGCTGCCGGTAACGACGGGCCTGGATCAGGGCCTGTCTCAACCGATCCTGAAACAGGACCCGATTGGGCAGGCCGGTCAGGGTGTCGTAGTGGGCCAGCCTGAAGATGTGCTCCTCGGCCGATTTCTTCTCGGTGATGTCGGCGAACATGGCGATGTAATTGGACGTCCCGCCGCCCGCGTTCTTCACCTCGGTGATGGTGAGCCAAGCCGAGAAGAGCGCCCCACCCTTGCGGCGCTCCCAGACCTCGCCCTGCCAGAACCCCCTGGCCCTGATGATCGCCCGGATGCGATTGTAGAACAGGGGCCCGTGCTCACCTGTGTCGAGCTCGTCCAGATCGCGGCCGATCATCTCCTCGGCGCTATAGCCGGTCAGCTGGGAGAAGCCCTTGTTCGCCCGGAGGATCCGCCCGGCCCCATCCATGATGATGATCCCGCCCATGCTGTCTTCGAATACCCGCGCCGCCAGGCGCAGTTCACACTCCGCCGCCTTACGCTCCAGTTCCGCCGCTATGCGTTCGGCGAACAGACCCAGTACGGGCTGGGTCCACACCGAGAGCTCTATGGGCTTGTCGTCCATGACACACAACACGCCGATGGTCTCACCCAAGGTGTTCTTCAACGCCGACCCGAAATAGCTCTGCACCCCCATCTGCCGCAGGGCGGGGTCGTTCGGGTATAGACGGGCCGCATCCCGGGGCACCAGGAGACTGCCTCGTTCGCACACCGCCGCACAGGGGGTCTCCTTCAATTCATAGACGAGGAGCTCACCTGCTCCCTGTGTGGTCCACATGGCAAGCGTGCGCATCGTGGTCTTCGCGGCGTCTGCGAATACCCCGACAACGGCGTATCTCGCCCCATAGACCAGGGCGAGGTTGCGCAGGTTTTCATGGAGGAAATCCTGCCCTCGAGTGGACTGATAGGCGGACGCGGCCAGGGCCCCCATCGCGTCCTGGACCCGCTTACGCTCGGTGACATCGATACCCAGGGAGAGTATCTCGGACATCCTCCCGGATTTATCGAAGATCGCCTTGTTACGCCACGAGATCCACACCCGCTCGCCGTCACGGCGCATATGCTCGTTCTCGTTGTCGCGGTAGTGTTCAGGGTTCGCCTCGATGTTCCGGATCATCTCGACCAGGTCGCGCCCCGAGCTCTCGCGTGGCGGCACGATGGTCCCGATCACCCCCTTGCCCTGCAGCTCGGCCAGCGGGAAGCCGAAAAACTCCTCCGCAAACCGGTTCAGGAACCTGACCCTCCCATCCCGTCCCCACCGCAGGATGATCATGTTGGCGTTCTGGACCAGGTATTGATAGCGCTCCTCACTGGAGACCCGCGCCTCACTGAGACTCTTGATGAAGGGCAACCAGATCCAGACCCCGACGATGAACAGGGCCACTCCCCCGACCGGAGCGACGACATCTGTGAGAAACTGCAGGTAGGCCCTGTGTCCCTCACCCACAGACTGGGTGACCACCGGGATTCGGGCAAGGATGGAGAGTGTCAGGGCCGCAACCAGCAGGCTCAGACCCGCCTTGATCCATAACATGCCCCGGATGTACTGGTCGTCTTGCTCCGTTCCGGAACGGAGCAAGACGACCAGCAGCACCCCGAGCAGCACCAAGAGGCCGATATCAGAGATGAGTCCGATCATGCGGAATACATACCCCTCGCATCCGGGTGCTCGGCCTGCGGGTCCCACACCTGCGGGCGCATGACGGCGTTGGAAGTACTTGTCATATTGAGTGATATGTCTGCCTTGTCCTGCACCCGGATCTGCGCGCCGATAGAGAACCGAGAGCCCGGGTGCGACAGGCAGAGATCCGCGGACGGGCCCCTGCTTCCGGCAGGACCTGGTCCGATTCTGTTGTAGTCGCATCGCATAGGGAATCCGTGCGAGTCGCCCATCATAGCCGAAGAGCCTTGCCATGTGCAGCGGATGAACGGGCCGTCTCACAACCCTGCATCCCCGGCACGGCGACGACGGCCGAGTGGCGGATTTGTCTTCGTGGATCTTTGCTCGCATAATCTGGCCTATGGCTGCCAAGCGCTCGAGATTGCCCACACCGGCCGAGGCCCTGCCCGGCCGCCCCACCCGCATGCCGGTCCCGCCCCGGCACGCCGTATCCGGCCATCCCCTGGAGCCCCCCTTCCCGGCCGGGCTGGAGATGGCGATGTTCGCCATGGGGTGTTTCTGGGGAGGTGAGAGGCTGTTCTGGCAGATCCCCGGGGTCTATACCACGGCTGTAGGTTATGCCGGGGGCCATACACCCAACCCGAGCTACCAGGAGGTGTGCACTGGAATGACCGCCCACAGCGAGGTCATCCGGGTGGTCTTCGACCCCGGCCAGGTCTCCTATGCGGCGCTGCTCCAGAGCTTCTGGGAGGGGCACGACCCCACCCAGGGGATGCGCCAGGGAAATGACCGGGGGACCCAGTACCGGTCTGCCGTCTATACCTACGGGGAGGCCCAGAGACAGGCGGCGCTGGCCTCCCGCGAGGCCTACCAGCGGGTGTTGGCCGAGGCGGGACTCCCGCAGATCACGACCGAGATCGCGGATGCCCCGGAGTTCTACTACGCGGAGCACTATCACCAGCAGTATCTGGCCAAGAACCCCGAGGGCTATTGCGGCCTGAAGGGCACTGGGCTGAGCTGTCCCCGCCCGGCGCTCACCGGCTCGGGACGCTGACCCCCTCCAGGGTCGCGACCAGCCCCAGGATCTGCTGAATCTGGGCGAGGTCCAGGAAGCGGCCCGCGGTCTCCGCTATGTCATGGCAGATCAGGGCAGTGACATCGGGTTGCGCCTGCGAGCGCAGATCGAGTTCGGTGACGTAGTCGGTGTAGTTCTCGAACATCGCCAGCGTCGCAGGACCGGCGACGCGCACCTTCGGTCCGGCAAGGGCCAGCGTCAGCGCGGCCGATGCCTGGCGCCTGCGGATGCCGGTGATGGCAAAGCTCGCCGGGTCGATGGACTGCCCGTCCGGCGAGCTGGTCTTGAGGCGGAACTGACAGAAGGGCTCATACCAGAGCAGATAGTCGGATGCCACGGGCAATCCGCCCTGAATCGTGACCAGCACACTCTTGGGCGCCACACGCAGCGACTGGTGGAGGACGAGCCTCGCGTCTGCCCCGAGTCCGGCGCGATCTGCCGACAGGGTGCCACAGCCGGCGATCCACAGACACACTGCCAGTACGATCCCGCCCCCGATGAGCCGTTCCAAGAGATTTCGCCGCAGTGCCGTATTCGCCATCCCCCCTCCCGAGATTGACCGGTGAACCCACCCATGACCACGCACCGCATTGTACTCCATCCCATGCGCCCGCAACCCGGTCACCTGGACCGTCCCACCCTCGTGGCACGGCTGCACGAAATGGGCCTGATCGAGGAGCCGTCAGGAGATTAGCGATTCATGGCGGGGCCCCGGTTCATGGAACTGCTGGTCTTTGTGGGCTGCTCCCCCTATGTGAGGCTGCGCCCGGGAACGGGCGGGGATGCCCGGAGCTGGGACTTCAGCCATATCCAGATCCCCATGGCGGTCGAGCCGCCCAGGCTCCTCAGCGGCCTCAATACCCGCGCGCCGCGCTGCCCCCGCTGTCGCCGGGAGGTCACGGATTGGCAGAGACGGCTGCACCCCGCGGCCGAGGCCTCGCCCGAGCCCCGATGGCACTGCCCGGACTGTGGGACAGCGACCCCCTGCCACGCGCTCGACTGGCGTCACAGTGCCTGTCTGAGCGGATTCCCAATCTCGATCTGGCAGGTACACGAGGGCGAGGCCGTACCCTCCGCCGAACTCCTCGAACTGCTTCAGGCGGGCTGCGCCGGGGACTGGGACTATTGTTATCTGCGTGAGCCTGCCCAAGAATAGCCCCCAGGATGCGGCATGCCCTGCGGCCAACACCTGCCCCACGGGGTGTCGAAACGCCCCCCCGTACCGAGTCTCCGCCTTCAGGGTGTGTGGACCGGGTGGAGACGTCCAGGCATGCGCATCCATTGCCGGGCATGTCCGCCGCGCCCATGCGCCTGCAGGCGATGGAGCCGGGCGATACCCCGCCTCACCCGGGCTGACGCCGGCCGGGCCCCCTCGGCGTCGGTGGGGGAGCCAGTCCGGAACGCTCGTATTCGGCGATCACCTGGGCCCCCAGGAGCAGGATGATGGCGCCGGCCTCGAAGCTGAGCAGGATCACGATCACCGAGGCGAAGGAGCCATAGATCACGTTGACCAGGGAGAGCGTGGAGAAGTACCAGACCAGCAGGTGCCGGGTGAGCTCCCACAGGACGGCCGCCGTCGCGCCACCGACCAGGGCGTGCCTGAACACCAGCCGCCCCACAGGCATGACCAGATAGAGCGAGGTGAGGAGCAGGACCTCACCGAGGACACCGAGCAGGTAGAGCAGGAGCTTTGCGGCCGGACCGACAGAAAACGTGAAACCGAACAGGGCCAGTGGCTGTGCCTCTGCGTAGTGCAATGCCCCGCTGATCACGCTGACCACCAGCATCCCGAGGGCCATGAGGACGATGTACAGATAGGGCAGAATGGCCGAGAGCAGAAAGTGTCGGCGGTGAACCGCCACCCGGTGATGAAAGATCATCGACATCGCGTTCTCCAGGACCGTGAACGCGAAGGAGCTGAAGAACAGCAGCACGATCAGCCCCGTGCCCCCCATGACCCTCCAGTCCTTCAGGAAGCTGGAGATCTGGCTCATGAGTGCCTCGGACCGGTCGGCGGCGATCAACTGCAGATACTCGCGGGCCGTCGCCAACAGTTCCTGCTGGTTCATGACCTGGGAGAGCAGGATGAGGATCAACGCCGCCATGGGAACGATGGACAGCAGGGTGTAGTAGGCGACCGCCCCCGCCAGGAGCAGGCCTTGATTGGCGCGAAATCCGGTGATCACCCGTTTCAAGAAACCCAGCGGGTCCAGGATAACTACCCGAGCGTTATGGGTGATACGCCAATGCATCAGGCCCTGTGCGATCGAGCGTCCGCACTCATTTCAGGAATCGATCCAGGGTCTCCTTCACCCGCGCGTCGTAGACCTCCTTCGATATCAACCCCCGCTCCCTCAGGCGCTTGAGCAGGGCCAGACGCCCCTCCACACCCAGTGGGGTGCCGCCTCCGGGGCGTGGGGCCGCCGCGGAGGCCCCGGCCGCCTGGGGGACGCTGCCTTCGGCTGTGCCGGAGCCCTGCTCCGCAGCCTGGCTGCCGGGGGACACCCGGTCCTGAGCGAAGCCCCGAGGCGTCATCTGCCCCGGCGTCCAGTCCAGACCGCTCAGCACCGTCTGGAGGTCGATCTCGACCCAGTCATGCCGCTCCCCTCCGTCTTGCCGGTGATAGTCCACCCCGGGCATCTGCACGACCCTCCAGGGCGGGGCCTCTCCGGGCGTCCGTGAACCCAGAGCCGAGACAGGCGGCGTCCCTGCCGCGGATGGCGGGTAGGCCCCGTGGACCTGGGCAAAGATGATATTGAGCCGTCCCCTGCGGTAGAAGACCCGCCCAGAGTTGAGGTCATGCTTGCGGAACAGGCCCCTGACCCCTACGTCGTGATCGCCGGTGACGAGAAACACCAGATCCTGGCGGAGACCCGCCTGCCCCAGCCCGAGCGAGATCGCCTTGCCCAGGATCTCGCCCTCCTGTGGATCGAATACAGGCAGGCGCCAGTCCGCCTCGACCTTGCGCCGAAAACGCCGGGTCGCGGGGAACTCGACCTGCAGCGCGCTGAGCACCGCCTCCACCTCGCCCGGCGGCAGGGATACGGGGTGATCGTTCGGGGGGGCGGTGGACAGGTCCTGCGGCACGATACGCACATATCGTCCCTGCCGCTCCCAGAGCGGGCGAACCGGGTCCTCCACGGCCGATACGATGGAACAGCTCAGGACCGATCCGGCCAGGAGGACATACAGGGCGTGTCTCATGCGTAGTCTCATCACAGTGTCCGCGAGGGTCTCCATCAGGGCAGGACAATGCTTCAACCCGGGCGCCCCTGTCAACCTGCACAGTCCGACGCGGCGGCCCAGCACCTCAACCGGCCCGCACCAGGGCCACGCTCCGCGGAAAACCTGGGCCGGGCCCTGAACGAGGCCCAGCTGGGAATCTCGGCTGTGGCAGCCATGTCGACCACCCGCCCTCGCCCGGGGTGGGATGAGCGGGTGCTCTGTCCATGTGCAGCGGACTCAGATGCCTGCGCCGGCACCCTTCCCGGCCGCGGGAGATCAGTATTCGAAGACCGCCTCCACGCGGTTGCCACTGCCATGATAGCGCAGCGAACGGCACAGGCTCTTGACCCGCTGGATGCCGCTGCTGCAGGGCCCCGGCCCCCGGGGGGCCCGCAGCACCGCTGGGTAGTCGAACCCAGGCCCGCTGTCTTCCACGACGATGTGCAGACGCCGGCCTGCGGGCCCGCTGAGATGCCTGAGCCCCAGATAGACCCACCCCTCGCGCAACTCGGTCAGGCGCCTGCGACGTTCGGCACGGTACCGGCCAATCCCCTCTCCAGGGACCTCGGCACCCGTCGTCAACCCCAATACGCCGTGCTCGAGGGCATTGGAATAGAGTTCGGAGAGCAGGGTAAAGACAGTGCCACGAACAGGGCCGAGATCGACCAGCGCACCGAGCTGATTCATGGCGACCGGGACAGGATCGACCTCTCTGAGGTGTGCGTCCCGCAGTTCCAGAGACCACGACCAGACGGCCTCGTCGCCCGCCGTGGGCGGCGGGGCATCGCCCGTCGAACCGGGGGTGCGGCAGCTCTGCAGCCCGGGCTCGCAGTCGATGGCCACGAAGGTGATGTCGTCCTCCGGGCCCTCCGGGCCACAGGACTGGGAGATCGCCTGCTGCAGGGTGCGGATACCCGCGCTCGAATGTTCGCTGGCGAGCAGGATGGCCTCGACTCGCCCCTGACCAAAACGTCGGCCGGGGCCCACTCTGGCCTCGATCAGCCCATCGGAGTAGGCCACGATGCGATCGCCCGGGTGGATGACAATGACCTCCGGACTCAGGGAGGCCCTCGACAACCGGGTGATCCCCAGCGGGATGTGTGCGGATTCGACCCTGGCCGAGATCCCGGACCCGGGCCTGAGCACCAGGACCGCGGGCATGCCGCAGTTCCAGATGGAGCCGGTACGCAGATCCCTCTCCAGGGAGATCATGCACGCGCACATGAACATCCCGGCGGGGAGAAAGCTGACCAGCTTGGTGTTGATCTCAGCCAGGATCTCCTCGGGTCCATAGCCCTTGGCCGTCATGGACCGGAAGGTCTGCGCCACGGGCAGCGCACCGATGGCCGCCCTCAGACCGTGACCGGTAAAGTCACCCAGGAGCACACTGAGCTCTCCCGACGGACGCCTCGCAGTGACGACCAGATCGCCGCTGAAGGTCGAGGCGGGTTGAAACCAGGTGTGCAGATAGTCGAGGTCGACATTCTCCGCGGTGATGGCCGTCGAATAGATCCGCTCGGCGATCTCCTGCTCCTGCTCCATCTGGCTGTGCAGCCGGCTCAGCTCCTTCAGCCGCTCCTCGTGCCAGCAGTTCAGGCGCCTGATCCTGTCCAGGGCCTGGAGCTTTGCCCTGAACATCACACGACCCAGCGGCCTGCTCAGAAAATCGTCCGCCCCCGCCCCTATGCAGTCGCTCGGGATATCCTCGCCCTCGGGCACATCGACGAAGACCACGGGGACGAAGTGATCGCCGGCGCGCTCCTTGATGCAACGGGCCGTCGCGCAACCATCCAGACCAGGCACCGCCATGTCCAGGAAGACGATGTCTGCACCCGTCGCCTTGAAGCGCTCGATCGCCTCGGCCTCCGAGGCCACCGGGACCACATCCACGCCCAGTTCGGCCAACATCTGCCCCAGCTCCCCGCTCCATGTCCCCGCGTTTCCCACCACCAGGGCCACTGTGGGGCTGAGCCCCGTCCCGCGGAGCCGCTCCGTCTGTCTGCTTGGCAATCCGGTGCCCAAGGCGTCTCTCCCTGTATCGATATAGGCCGACCCGCCTCCGGAACTGAACCATGACCCTGCACGCCCGGATCGGGCCGCAGGCATCGACGTCGGTATCGGTCCTGCCTCGGCTGGACCTGGCATGACTGGCGAATATGCCCGGTGCGCGCGTCTTCGGCTCCCAGGTCCCGCATCTCCGGGCGCATGACGGCGTTGGCGATACTTGCTGGCGAGTGCCATGCCTGCGGCGTCCGCCTTGTCCTGCCCCCGGATGCGGCAAGCAGCGAGCAGTATCACCCCCTTCAGGGGACTGGTGTGGATCCGATACTCCATGTTCTGAGGTGGCAATCCGCGACCGGCCTCACGAAACGCCTCCACCACCACACAAGCACATCACCCGATGATGAGAACTATGATCGGGCTCTCGTCTTCGGCTCAGTCGCGGGGCGTCCCTGCGCGATGCATGGCGGGGGAGACACCGACCCGCACCCCCCACTGAGCATGGGCCACCACAGGACCGGGACCGGTCCTGTGGATTTCCACGGTGGGGACGGGATCTGAGGCTGGAGGTATACCCGGCGCACCTGGATTTTCAGCACCCAGGCCCCGCATCTCTGGGTGCATGACGGCATTGGAAATACTTGACATATGGGACTACTCACACCCTGCAGGAGCCGCCACCGATATGGGCCGTTTCTTCCGGAAAACGCCGTAGATACCTCCCTCTAGGAGTGTGTCGGATTTAGGCGATCGTAGCGAGCAAGGTGGGAGAAGGAGGCAAAATATTCACGATTTCGAGGCGCATAGTGTCACTACGCAACGAGAAATCGGGGATATTTGGGCCCTTCTCCCACCGGCGCAGTAGATTGGCCCTAAGTCCGACAGACTCCTAGGCTCGACAGCGGCATCCCGGCCGCCGACGTTTCCTCCAGAAACAACCCATATCGGTGACTGAATGCCAAACTGCGCGCTTTTGGGCGCCGTGGGTGAGTAGTTACGACATATGAATGATATGCCTGCGCATCTGCGCCTTGTCCTGCCCCCAGATCCACGCACCCTGAAAACCGAAAACCCGGGTGCGCCGGGTATAACGATGTGGATCCGGGGCGACAACGAAGGCACCTCACCGGGGGATCGTCGTGAAGGCGGTCAGGGCTCAATCCGGGACAATGGGACGATGGCACCGGCGTCCTGGCCGGTTGACCAAGCCGTGACTCGCGCCGGCCGCTACCGCACGCCCTCACCGGTCCCGGGCTGTTTGTCCAGGCCATGGACCATACAGATGAGCTCTGCCTCGCCCCGACTCAATCCGCAGGCGGCGATCAGATCCTCTACGCCGGCCCCCTTTTTGACCATCGAGATGGCGTGGCTGTAGGGCCTCTCATCGGACCGGTTCAGTTCGACCTGATCCTGCCGCAGGCCCAGTCGCTTGAGACTTCTCTCCATATCATGGTGAATCCTGTTGAGCCGCTGAGATTGATCGGTCAGGGCGAGGACCCTGTCCTGGAGTGCCTCATATCTGGCCTCCAGCCGACGCCCGTTGCGCACGGCGGCCCTGAGTTGATAGACCACGAGGACGAGACCGGTGCAGCCCAGGGTGACGGCGGCTGACACAAGGGCCATACCCACTCTATAGTCCATGCCGACGTTCACGCATATTCGTCGACTCGACCCTCTGCGCCTCGATCGTCCTGACGCCGGCCGTCCCGGGTGCCGTGCCCGCCACCATGAGCCCTGCGCACCTTTCGTTCCCTGTCTGGAGGGCCACCATGGCGGCCCGCGACCGGGCTGACCTCCCGGGTGGGGCTCGCGGCCTGGGGAGGGATCCTCATCGCAGACCTACCGCGGCGTGTGCCGCCCGCCACCCACCGATGGGCAGGGGCCGGAGGGCCGACTCACGGATCAGATCTCATCGGGGACCCGCTGGATCTCGTTGGGTACCAGCCGATCCAGATCGGCCATGACGATCACTTCGTCCTCGATGGTGACGACGCCTTGGGTGCGCCGCTCGCCATTCCCCGGGACGGGGGTCGTCTCTATATCGTCCGGTGAGATATTCAGTACCTGTCCCACGCGGTCGACCAGGATCCCGACCACGTCGTTCCCCTTGTCCACCAGAATGATTCTGCTGGCGTCGTCTGACTCATATTGAGGCAGCCCGAATCGGCAGCGCGCGTCGACCACTGTCACCACACTGCCCCGCAGATTGATCACGCCCAGGACGAAGTCCGGTGCACCGGCAACGGGGGTGATCTCCACGAGCTTGAGCACCTCCTTTACCCGCATGACATCCACCGCGTATCGTTCATCCCCCAGCACAAACGAGACCCATTGCTGAGTCGGCGCCTTGAGGCTGTCCTCTGTAGCCATGTCCATCGATTGGTTTCTCCTGTGCGGGCCAAACAATACCGGTAGTGACAGTACGCCGACGAATGGGTCAGCGGTGACCTATCCGGATCAGGCCCGGGGCCGCCAAGATACTGACACACCCGGTGTCCGCGATACATTAAGCAGGTCTCATGCCATATCGCCTCGTCACAGCACGGCGCCCACGCCGTCGAAAGGCACCCAGCGCGGCCGAGTCCGCGCTCTGTGGCTGTCCGAACCGACAGTGGGGAGTGCGAAAGCGTCGTGCAGCGCGCCCTCGGGTCCCACGGGACAGTGCACCTGAGGTCGGCCTGCGCAAGGCACAGGAGGACATCCCGCCGCGACGACCCCGCTCACCAGCAACGCGCCTTCGAGCGGCTGTCCACAGGCCGCAGGGCGTCCAGCTCCAGAAGGGCGCATCGTATATCGGTCAGGGTCCCGGCCAGCCAGGGCCGGCTGCCCCGTTCGCCGCGCCAGCGTACCTGGCTGTCCTCGATCTTCAAGGCACCCAAGACCCGATCGCAACGCAACCCCCACGTCCCGCCGTCCACCAGCACCACGGTGCCGTTCCCGTGGGCCGGAATCCTCCCACGATGATGATCCGGGACCACGACCGCTATGGTATCGACCACCGGGACAGGTCCCGCCTCGGTGCGGAGATAACCTGCCAGGCGAGGGTCATCCGAGCCCTCCAGGCCGTCACCGCGCACCTCGTCCACGATCTGATGACAACGGGCCTGAGGCAAGGCCAGCTGGAGTCCACCGGCTCGAATACTGACCCACTCCACGTCGGCGGCGCGGGCCTCTTCCGGGACCGCCTGAGCGCGAGGCCCCGGCGGATCCGCCACCGGCAAGGTCCCGCTCCCCATGGGCACAGGCGGCTGCTCGCCCTCGGCCGGCGGTGTATCGTGGTGGAGGTCCTCCCGCGGCGCCTGCGCCTCGGCCTCCGGTTCATGGAGGAGACCGTCCAGATACGCACGCAGGGCCCCTTCACCTGCTCCCGACACCGTGGATTCACGGCTCATGAGGCCTCCGGGAGTTGCTGCTCAATCTGTCTCTCCGCGAGCAGATCCTGCGCCAGACGGCCGTAGGCGAGCGCCCCGCGCGCCTGGGGCCGTAGCGACGCCAAAGGAACACCCTCTCGGCTTGCCTCCCTGAACTGGGTGTCGATCGGAATCACGTCTGTCCACAGGTGGTCGTCATAACTGCTCCTGAGCGCACTCAGACTGTCTTTCGAGGCCCGGGTTCGCGGATCGTACATCGTGGGAACGATAAGGTACTCACGTCCGACCTTCAGCGACCGTCTGACCATCTCCAGGGTACTCAACATGCGCTCCAGCCCCTTCAGGGCCAGAAACTCCGTCTGCACCGGGATGATGACACGCTGACAGGCGGCCAGGGCATTGATCATCAGCACGCCCAACATCGGCGGACAGTCGACCAGGACATGTTCGTAGGATGACTCGATACATTCCAGGCCGTGCCTCAAGACCTGACCTAGACCCGTGCGTGCCCCCGCCTGCCGTTCCAGGGTCGCCAGGGCCGTGGCCGAGGGCAGGACGTCGAGGTCGTCGAACCGCGTGCCATGGATGAGGGAAAGGAGCTGCGTCCGATCCAGCGGGCTGTGCGCAGCGAACACCGCATAGACGTTGCGCTCGTCCAGATCGGGATCGATCCCCAGGTAGGTGCTCAACGAACCATGCGGATCCAGATCCACCAACAGGGTCCTGCGCCCCTGTCCGGCCAGGATCCCCCCGAGATTGACGGCCGTGGTGGTCTTTCCAACCCCACCCTTTTGATTCGTAATCGCCCAGATATGCATCTCTGTCCCCGATTCGCATGGGAGTGCAATCACTGCCACACCGCCCCTCACAAGATCTCGTGGTACCTCATACCCGTATTTCTCACCCTCTGTCCGCAGGTGGATCCGGATCAAGGGCCCGGCGAACGATGCCGCCGTGTGACGGCCAGTCCACGCCGTCACGTCCCCAGAGGCGGGACCTGCCCGGAGTACTGGATCAAGACTGCGGCGAAATACGATCCAGGCGCCATGTCACCGGCGCTGCGGGCCCGTCACTCTGTCTTGAGCGCCGGAGAGCCGCGTGCATACTCGGTCTCGGACATTGGCCTGGCCGCGAGTGCGCCCTGCTCTCCGGGGATAGTGAGCACGACACGCCGGTTCTGAGATCGCCCCTCCTCGGTATCGTTTCCGGCGCGAGGATGGTTCTGGCCATGCCCTACCGCCACGAGGCGTTCCGGGGATATATCATTCTTGGCCAGCAGACGCACCACTCCGGCGGCACGAGCGGCAGACAATTCCCAATTGGATGGATAGACCTTGTTGCTGATGGGTACATTGTCCGTAAAGCCCTCCACCTGGATACGATTTGGAAATCCACCCAGTACATCGGCGAGTGAGGCGATGACCGACATGGCCTCATGGGACAGCTTCGCACTCCCGCTGGGAAACAGGATGCTCGTGTTGATCTCTACTTCGAGCCACTGTCCATTGTTGCGTACCTCTACGACACCCTTGTCGATGAGATCCTTGAGGGCCTTCGTGATCTCCTTCTCCATCAAGTCCAGGGGAGGGTCCTTGATGAGCGGGTGAGGCGTCAACGATTCGAGCTTCCTGTACCTCCACAGATCCGACAGGTCGACCAGGCTGTCGGGTGACGACCTGGCCGGCATCCCCACCTGAATGGGCCTCAGAGACCGGGGTGGACCACGGAATGCCGCATCGAGTGAATCGGAGAGGATCCTGTACTTGCCCTCATTGACCGACGAGAGTGCATACATGACGACAAAGAATGCGAACAGCAGGGTGATGAAATCGGCATAGGACACCAGCCACCTGTCTGGATTCTCAGGCTCCTCGTGATGCTGTCTACGCCTCATGGGAATCCCTCACCACCGCGCCTGTGCCGTGACGACCTGTGTCGCGCACCAGCCACTGCACTCGCACGGCCTTCATGAAAAATACCCGCGCAGCCTGCGTTCGATCACTCGCGGATTCTCTCCGCTGGCTATGGCAACGATACCCTCGGTGACCATCTCCCGGTATTGGGCCTTGGCATGCACCAGAGACTTCAACTTGTGCGCCACAGGCAACAGTATGAGATTCGCCAGCCCGACACCATAGATGGTTGCCACGAAGGCCACCGCTATGCCTGCCCCCAGCTTACTGGGATCGCTGAGATTCTGCATGACATGGATCAGCCCCATGACTGCACCCAGAATGCCTATGGTCGGGGCATACCCGCCGGCCGACTCGAACACCTTGGCTGCCGCCATATCGCGGCTCTCACTGTTCCCGAGATCGAGCTCCATGATGGATCGAATGGACTCCGGCTCGCTCCCATCCACCAGGAGCTGCAGACACCTTCTCGAGAATCCGTCCTTTTCCGTCTCCGAGTACTGTTCCAGACCGAGCAGACCCTCCTTACGGGAGATGGCACTCCATTTGATGATCCTTGTGATCGTGCCATTCACGTCGAGGTCGGGAGGCCTCACCACCCAGGGAGCCATCTTCAGGGCGCGCACGAACACCCGTATCGGGGTCTGCACCATGACGGCCCCTACAGTGCCCCCGATGACCACGATGAACGCTGTCAACTGGACCAGTGATTCGGCATGCCCGCCATCGAGCGCATTGCCACCGAGTATGGCCCCCAGCGCGATGGCCACGCCGATCAGACTTAGCATGTCCATGCGTACACAACTCCGATGTGCTGTCTAGGAGTCTGTCGGACTTGGGATCAATCTACTGCGCCGATGGGAGAAGAGTCCAAATATCCCTGATTTCGACTCGTCCCATCCCTGGGACTCACCCCTGCGGGGCTTGCGTGCAAGATCGCTCCCGGCGATCTTGTCGTTGCGTAGTCCCACTATGCGCCTCGAAATCATGAATATTTGTCCTCCTTCTCCCACCTTGCTCGCTACGATCGCCCAAATCCGACAGGCTCCTAGGAGTCGGGACAAGGCGGCTGTGCATCCGGGTCCCGCCTGCGGGCGGATCGGCGTCGCAAAGGCCTGGCATATGAGCGAGCTGCCAGCTCATTCCCGCCTTGTCCTGTACCCAGGCGGGACAGGCACACTCAGGCCACCCGCGCGTATTCCTTCATCAAGCCAGCCACATCCAGGATGAGCGCGATCTGTCCGTCCCCGGTAATGGTCGCCCCCGCAAATCCAGGCAGGCCCTGCAGATAGAGGCTGAGCGGTTTGATGACGACCTCTTCCTGTCCCACCAGCTGGTCCACGATGAAGCCCACCCGGTTGCTGCCGACATGGACCACGACCACACTGCCCTCCTGCTCAGTGCCCAGACCTTGGTAGTCCTGGCTCAGCCACTGACCAAGTTGAAAGATCGGTAGTGCCTTGTTCCTGACCAACATGACGCGCTGTCCCTCGACCACGCTGGTCTTGGCGGCATTGAAGTCGATGATCTCGTCCACACTGGACAGGGGCAATGCGAAATGGTGATCCTTGAGGATGACGATCAGGGTCGAGAGGATTGCCAGAGTGAGCGGGACCTTGATGCTGATCAGAGTACCCCGTCCCGGCTGGGACATGATCTCCACGCTGCCATTCAATTGCTCTATGCGGGTCTTGACCACGTCCATGCCGACCCCTCTGCCCGAGACATCGGATATCTCGGCCTTGGTCGAGAACCCCGGCGCGAAGATCAACCCGAAGCACTCCGTATCGCTCAGACGGCTGGCGGCATCGGCATCCATCAAGCCCTTTTCGACCGCCTTTGCCCGCAATACCTCCGGATCCATGCCATAGCCATCGTCCTCAATGGTCAGCAGGATATGGTCGCCCTCCTGGCTCGCCGAGAGCACGACCTTCCCCTGGCTGGGTTTCCCCGCCTGAACACGTTTGGCGGGACTCTCTATGCCATGGTCCACCGCGTTGCGCACCAGATGGATCAGCGGATCCGCCAGGGCCTCCACCAGGTTCTTATCCAGGTCTGTCTCTTCGCCGACCAGCTCCAGAACCACCTCCTTGTCGAGGCTGCGGGCCACGTCCCTGACCACTCTCGGAAAGCGACCGAAGACCTTCTTGATCGGCTGCATCCGGGTCTTCATCACAGCGGTCTGCAGACCCGTGGTCACCATGTCCAGATTCGACACGGCCTTTGACAGTTTCTCGTCGTGATGAAACTGCTTGAGGCTGGCCAGCCGATTCCAGACCAGGACCGGCTCCCCGACGAGGTTCATGATCTCGTCCAGACGCTGGGTATCGACGCGAACGGTGGTCTCTACTCGAGCCGCAGTTGTACCCGACCCAGGAGACTGAGCGGATGTGCCGGTGCCAGCGAGGACCCTGGAGCCATCTCCCTTGGGAACCGCCTCTTCGGCGCCGCCCCCTCTTGAGCTGCGCCCCGTCGACGGCTCGCCGGGTGTGGTGGTCGAATCCGCGGGCAGGGTGTCGGGCGGGGTCGGCTTTTCATGGAGCCCGTCGAGAATGGCCTCAAATTCGTCTTCCGTGATCTCATCCGGCTCGGGCCGCCCCTCGCCATCGGCCGGCCTCTCCGAGTCGGTGACGTCGGTGTCCTGCTCCCCGACGGCACTGCGGTGTGACCCAGGGCCATGCAGGCGATCCAGCAGGGCCTCGAATTCGGCCTCGCCGATCTCATCCCCCTCTTTGGCGCCATCCTCCGTCTGTGCGGCATCCAGGAAGGTCTCGAAGTCTAGATCGGTCGGATCCGCGGCCACCTCACCACAGTCCTCGGCGGGGGTGCCGCGTGGCACACCGTCTTCGTGCCCGGGACTTGAGTCATCCGTGATACCCCGGTCGGCCATCTGTTCCAGCTCAGAGAGCAGTCGGGGGAGCGCGGCCTCCGGGGTCTGGCCGGCGTTGACCGCAGCAAACATCTCGTTCAGCACGTCTACGACCTGGAGGACGAGATCCATCAATCTGGGGTCCATCGTCAGTTCGCCCTGACGGAGCCGATTGAAGACATCCTCGGCCGATGACACAACTCCACCATTGCGTCGAGATGGACGAAACCTGCCCCACCCTTGATGGTGTGGAAGCCCCTGAATATTGCATTCAGGAGGTCACTGTTGTTCGGATCCCGTTCGAGTTCGATCAACTGCTCACCGAGCAGCTCTAGAATCTCACCGGCCTCTAGCAGAAAATCCTGCAGTATCTCTTGATCGGCATGGGTACTCATAATAGATTCGGTTTCCCTCAAAACCCCAGACTGGACAGCAGGTTGTCGACCTCGTCCTGAGAACAGACGACATCGTCGACCGACGGCACTGCCGGGCCGTATCCACGCCCGGAGGCCTCCACCTCGGCCTCCTTGATGGTGGACCTCCCCTGCCCGGTGATCCGAACGATCTCCACCAGATTGTTCTCGACCTCCTGGACGAGCAGAATCACCTGGCGTATGAGCTGCCCCGCAAGGTCCTGGGAGCCCTGAGCCATCATGACGTTCGACAGATTCTGATCGATCCGATGGGTCTCCTTCACCACTCTGGCCAAGAACTGATCCAGATCGTAGGAGAGCATCCGGAAATGTTCGATGGACATCTCCCGATGCCGAAAGCGTTCCCACGCCTCCTTGAACGCCTTGGCCTGGGCCATGATCTCACGCAAGGTGGGCAGGCTGTCCTCCACCGCGCCGAGCGTCTTGTGCGCGGCCTCCTCGGTCATCTCGATCACATAGTTCAGACGCTCGCGGGCATCGGGCATCTCGGTTGTGGCGAGATTGGGCAGACGGCTGTCGGTCAGGAAGCTGTTCAGCGTCTCGTGCAATTCCCGCGTCAGGCGGCCGACCTCAGAAAACAGATCCTGATCGTGGTCGCGTGCCAGCTCCAGTATCAGCTGAGTCGCCCGCGCCGATTCATCTTCATCCAGCGCCACCACCAGCTCCCGGGCGTACTCGAGCCGTTGTTCACTCGACAGTCGTGTCTTCATGCGTATCCCCTAATTACAAAGCTGTTGGCAAGGTGGTCGATCTCGAGTTCCGGAGGCCTATGTAAGGCCACCCGGATGGTCTCGCCAGCCCCTACTGTGCCGGTGCGCTGGCACACCCTGTGAGTGACTTGCCCGACCGGCCGTCGTGCCGACTCCCCCTGCGCGGCCCCTGGTCGTGAGGACCTGCCAGGAGCCCGCCTCGAATCACCTCGCAGGGCACCCCGGGGAGCAGGCCGGGTCGGGGACCTGTCCGAGTCACCGTGCCACTGCCGATGCGCTCAGCGGCGCCGACAGCGCACAGCGGCTGCGCTGGCCCGGCCCGGGGTACCGCTACTGCAGCTCCGGGACTTGCCTCGATTGCCCGTCCGCCACCGGGGAGCCTCGTTCAGTGCCCGCAGACACATCACCGGCACAGGTACGGAGAGAGGGAGCCTTGGAAAGGCGAATGAGAAAACCAGGCACTGCGCGAATGCCCTACTCAGGCAGTGGCGGCCAGGCGCTCCAGGGTCTTGTCCATCTTCTCCTTCAGTGTCTCGGCAGTGAACGGCTTCACCACGTAGCCGTTCACCCCGGCCTGGGCCGCCTCGACGATCTGCTCGCGCTTGGCCTCCGCCGTCACCATCAGCACCGGGAGTTTCGCCAGTTGCGGATCGGCCCGCACGGCCTTCAACAGCTCGATCCCCGGCATGCCTGGCATATTCCAATCCGTCACCAGATAGTCGAACGAACCGCTCTTTAACATGGGAAGGGCCGTACTCCCGTCGTCGGCCTCTGCGATATTCGTGAAGCCCAGTTCATTGAGCAGATTCTTTATGATCCGGCGCATGGTCGAGAAGTCATCTACGACCAATATCTTCATCTGCTTGTCTACTTCCATCGTTTCATCTCCATATCCACCGATTTGGAACCATCCCAGTACTGACTGAAACTGATGAACCACATGCCGGTCCAAGGCCGGGCCTCAGCGGTGTCCCGGTGCATGAGCTGTTCATCGGCTGTGGCCACGCCGCTCGGGAGATCCGCACTATCCCATCGCTCCCTTTACTTGTCGGCAGCGCAGCCATGTTCTTTATGTCCACCCGGCCCCCATTTCTCACCTCGCTTCGGTTGCGCAGGCCCGCGGCAGTCCACCCCTGCCATGGCACCGTGGCAGACCGTGCCCCGACTCGCCACAGCGCGGAATCCGGGCCAGTACGCCGACCGGGTGATATGGATGGATGCAGCGGTCGGGGGGGTCGGCCACAGGGCGTGTCTCGCAGGGAATGGCGGGCCTTTGCGCAAGACGCGGTGTCGCGGATGGCCCTTCCCGGCCGGCCCGCAGGGAGTCCCTGAATGCACTCGTGCCGCGTTGCCGCCCATGGCAGGGCGTCGCCCATTGCCGGTGCCTTGCGGCGCAACACCATGGGAGCGCTGCACTCGCACTGCTCACCTGGACGGAGCACTAGGAGTCTGTCGGACTTGGGATCAATCTACTGCGCCGATGGGAGAAGGGTCCAAATATCCCTGATTTCTATTCGTCCCATCCCTGGGACTCCCCCCTGTGGGGCTCACGTGCAAAATCGCT
>Ga0114931_10001634_pt1 | contig 28572 bp, 31 predicted proteins | sample 2SBtaG_FD_89579 | JGI IMG/M metagenome (GOLD analysis project Ga0114931, IMG submission 89579) | Deep subsurface microbial communities from Kolumbo volcano to uncover new lineages of life (NeLLi) - 2SBTROV14_V59a metaG | ecosystem: Environmental > Aquatic > Marine > Volcanic | place: Kolumbo... | reverse complement strand
TGAGCAACAAGAGAAAGACATTGCAGAGAAGAAAGTCTGCGTAATTACAGTGCCTTTGGGAGTCTTTATATAGTCTGTGATAGTCTATCAAAATGGTGCCGAGGAGAGGACTTGAACCTCCACGGGGTTACCCCCACTAGCACCTGAAGCTAGCGTGTCTACCAATTTCACCACCTCGGCGGGATGATGCAGGGCGATTCCGTGTATCGCTATAAGTGGCGGCACTTTACCGAGAGATGCGTATAATGTCAATCATGAGCTTCTGGCAAGGCCTGATAATCTTCTATAGGAGTGCGGATGGTTGCCAGTATTCCCAGGTCGTTGGCGGATGTCCACGGGCGATCTTTGGGTATTAAAGAATGATAACAGGAAACGAAGGAATATTATGAAGGCAGATCATCCTGAGAAGGATCCCTGGGCGGCGCGGGAAGCCAGTAAATACGAGCACCCTATCAAGAGTCGTGAATTTATCCTGCAGTACCTGATTGATCAGGACCGTTTGCTTTCCCAGGAGCAACTCGCTACTGCTTTCGATCTGCATGGTGAGCGCGAACAGGAGGCTTTAAGGCGGCGTTTAGGCGCCATGGTGCGGGATGGGCAGCTGGTTTGTAACCGGCGTGGTGCTTATGGTGTACCCGCGAAGATGGATCTGGTGCGCGGACGCGTGATCGGGCATGCGGATGGCTATGGTTTCCTGGTTTCCGATGAAGGCGGTGGGGATGTCTTTCTGTCTCAAAAGCAGATGCGCATGGTGCTCCATGGGGACCGGGTGCTGGTGCGGATTATGGGCGTCGATCGCCGGGGGCGCCGAGAAGGTGCGATTGTCGAGGTGCTGGAGAATAATACCCGCGAGTTGGTGGGGCGTTATTTTCAGGAGGAAGGCGTAGGCATCGTGGCACCCAGCAACAAATGCATCAGCCAGGATATCATCGTTCCACCTGGTCAGCAGGGCGCAGCCTGTTCGGGGCAGATTGTCGTGGTTGAGCTGCTTCAGCAACCGAGTCGCAGGGCGCAGCCGGTGGGCAGGGTAGTCGAGGTGTTGGGGGAGCACATGTCCCCGGGAATGGAGGTGGAGATCGCGCTCCGCGCTCATGAGCTGCCCCATGAGTGGCCAGAGATCGTGCAACAGGATATCGCGGCTTTCCCCACCGAAGTGGCTGAGGAGGACAAGGCCGGGCGTGAGGATCTACGCGATCTGCCACTGGTCACTATCGACGGTGAGGACGCCCGTGATTTTGATGATGCCGTTTTTTGTGAGCCACATGGCAAGGGCTGGCGACTGATCGTGGCCATTGCCGATGTTTCAGCCTATGTACATTCCGGCACAGCGCTGGATGAGGAAGCGCTGGCCAGAGGTAATTCTGTCTATTTTCCGGAACAGGTCATTCCCATGCTGCCGGAAATCCTGTCCAATCACCTCTGTTCTCTCCGTCCGGAGGTGGACCGCCTCTGCCTGGCCTGCGAACTGCTTATAACCTCCACAGGGCGGATCAGAAAACATCGATTTTTCGATGGTGTGATCCGCTCCCATGCCCGCCTGACCTATGATGAGGTGGCAACGATGCTGTTTGCGGGCGATCATGAGTTACAGGGGCGCTATGGGTCGCTGCTGCCCCATCTAGGCAATCTGAACAAGCTCTATCAGGCGATGCGCAGTGCTCGTGAGAAGCGAGGAGCCATCGATTTCGACCGGATAGAAACTCGCATCGTATTCGGCGAGCAGCGCAAAATCAGCCGGATTGTGCCGGTGGAGCGCAATGACGCTCATCGTATGATTGAAGAATTCATGATTGCTGCTAATATTGCCGCGGCGGAATATTTGCTGGCGGGCGAAATTCCTGCTGTCTATCGTATTCACCCTGAACCATCGCCGGACAAGGTCGATGATGTACGCACCTTTCTGGGTGAATTGGGACTAAAGCTGGGTGGTGGCGAGCGACCTGGTGCCAAGGACTATGCCTGTCTGCTGGCTTCTCTGGAAGCGCGTCCCGATAGGCATCTGGTGGAAACCGTGTTACTGCGCAGTCTGAGTCAGGCTATGTACAGCGCTGAGAATACCGGCCATTTCGGGTTGGCGCTGGAGGCCTATACCCATTTTACCTCGCCGATCCGGCGTTATCCGGATCTGATTGTCCATCGGGCTATTCGTCAACGCCTGGCCGGGGGAGATCCTGTGGGCTTTGTTTACCGCCCGACAGATATGCAGACATTGGGCGATCATTGTTCCATGACGGAGCGCCGTGCCGATGAGGCAACCCGCGAGGCCATTGCCTGGCTGAAGTGTGAATTTATGATGGACAAGGTGGGACGGGAGTTTCCCGGTATCATCACTGGGGTGACCGGCTTCGGTTTGTTTGTGGAACTGGACGATATCTATGTGGAAGGTCTGGTGCATGTGACAGCACTGGATAATGATTACTATCATTTCGATCCCGCCAAGCACTTGCTATGCGGTGAACATTCCGGAAAGCGTTTTCGCCTTGCAGATCGTATCCGGGTGAGCGTGGCGCGGGTGGATCTGGATGAACGTAAAATTGATTTTGTACTCGCGGGTGCGCGCAAGCAACAAGAAACAGCCGGTAAAACGCGTCATCCTACAAAGCGAGGAGGGCGCAAGAAACGGGGTCCGAAGCGGAAAAAATGATGGCCGTATGCACTAAGCAAGCGCTGATTAATTCTGGGACGCCGGGATCGCTGGCTGAAAGGGTGCAACGCTTCCCTGATATGGATACTCAGGCTTAATGTCTGGAGAGGTCGATGGCGATCGGGTCTTCGGTGTACATGCGGTTTCCGCAACACTGCAGAAAAATGCCGCCAGTGTTCAGGAAATCTGGCTGGCAGGGAGTACCAATAAGCGTCTGGCGGCGCTGCGCCACCAGGCGATAGCCGGGCATGTCAGCATTATCAACACGACTCATGTGGCGCTGGATGAATTTTCCGGCGGGATTCGTCATCAGGGGGTAATGGCGGTGCTGCAGGCGCGTAGGCAGTGGCAGGAAGCTGATCTGGAAGAATTGTTGGCACAAAATCGGGAGCCGCCCTTGTTGTTGGTGCTGGACGGCGTGCAGGACCCTCACAACCTGGGGGCCTGTCTGCGTACCGCTGATGCCGCCGGTGTGCGGGCAGTGATCGCCCCCAGGGACCGGGCGGTGGGGCTGACGCCGGTAGTGCGCAAAGTGGCCAGCGGGGCAGTGGAGCATGTGCCCTTTATTCAGGTGACTAATCTGGCGCGTTGTCTGCGCAAATTAAAGGGGCTGGGGCTGTGGGTGACCGGGACTGACAGTAACGCCGGCACTTCTATATTTAGTAGCCAGATGGATGGCGGGCAGGTGCTGGTGATGGGGGCAGAGGGCCAGGGTTTGCGGCGTCTGACCCGGGAGTGCTGCGACAGGCTGGTCAGCATCCCTATGGCCGGTGATATGGCCAGCCTGAACGTCTCAGTGGCCACCGGTATCTGTCTGTTCGAGATCCGGCGGCAGACAGCTTGTCCGGAAACACAGCGGAGTAAATGATGAAATCGATAGTTACTTGTTTCGCAGGTGTCCTTTGCCTGTTACTACTGGGGCGAGTGCTGGCAGCGGAAGCCTTGCCCAGGCAGGCGGTGCTGCCACTTGATCTGGCGCGTCAGGCGGTCATCGCGGCCCTGGAGCAATGCCGCGCCGGATCTTACCGGGTCAGCGTGGCCGTAGTCGACCGGGATGGTGTTCTCAGACTGCAGATGCGGGATGATGGCGCCGGCGCTCATACGCTCGACAGCAGCTATCGCAAGGCCTACACCGCCGCCAGTCTGCGGGCTCCGACGGCAAAATTTGCGACGCTGATTGCCCGCAAGCCACAGCTTCAGGAGCTGCGCGATATGAACGATGCCATACTCATGCTGGGAGGTGGTTTGCCCATCCGCATCGCTGGCGAGATCGTTGGCGCCATCGGGGTCGGTGGCGCGCCCGGTGCACATCTGGATGAGAACTGTGCCCGTGCCGGACTGCGGCGCATTGGCGCCGATCTGTATCAGCCCGGGAAAAGCAGGTAGTGGGAGCGGCCGTCTTGACTGGGAAGCGCGACACGGTTTTCCGGGGCAAGATTATTAGTGTGACCGTGGAAAGTGTAACTTTGCCCAATGGTGCGCAACTGGCCATGGAGATCGTGCATCACCCCGGTGGTGCTGCGGTAGTCGCCCTGGATCACCGCGAGCGGGTCTGTCTGCTACGGCAGTATCGCCATGCAGTTGGTGGCTGGGTCTGGGAACTCCCGGCGGGTAAAATCGATCATCGGGAGCCGCCTCTGGAAACTGCCCGCAGGGAATTGGCAGAGGAGGCCGGTGTGCAGGCAGACTGCTGGTGTACGCTGGGTGAGATAATCTCATCTCCGGGTGTGTTCGATGAACGTATCTGGCTGTTTCTCGCTTCCGGGCTGCAGCCTGTCGACAGCATAGCTGAGGAGCACGAGGTCTTTGAGCGGCACTGGGTCTCCTGGTCAAGGGCCCTGAGTTGGGTCCATGACGGCACGCTGAATGATGCGAAAAGCATGGTGGCCCTGTTGCGTGTGGCTTCCCGCTTGTCTGGATAATAGCGTCGCAGGGACTATGCAGGGGGCTGCCAGCTGCCTTGCACTAAAGGTGTATTTAATGTATAACAATGCTGCATAAAGGAGGACGCATTCATTTCTCTACTGTAATTCGAGCCTGGCTGAAGCGTTTTCCGCCGCTTGTCAGCGATGGGAAGAAGCGGCCAGGTCCGATGCCCACAAGGGTTGAGAGAGCAAGGGTTGTGGCGCCTTTGACAATCTGCAACTGGAATTACACTCAATCTGAATATTAAGGAGAAGCATCATGACGCAGAGTCTGTATGAGAAAATCGGTGGTGAAGGCGCAGTCAATGCCGCAGTAGACATCTTCTACCGTAAAGTATTGGCCGATGACCGTATTAACCGGTTTTTTGAGGGCGTCGACATGGAGAAATAGGCAGCCAAACAGAAGGCTTTCGTGACCTATGCTTTCGGCGGCCCCAACAACTACACCGGTAAAGATATGCGCGAAGGACATGCCCAGATGGTGAAAGATGGTCTGAACGACAGTCATGTGGATGCGGTCATTGAAGATCTGGGTGCAACTCTTAAAGAGCTGAATGTCCCGGATGAACTGATCTCCGAGGTCGCCGCCATTGCCGAGAGCGTGCGCGACGATGTGTTGAATCGCTGAGCAAGGTCCAGGCGGTAGTCAGCGGGTACACCATGCCGGTCATTAGCTATGATGAGCAGTCCTATGAATGCCAGGATGGCGAGACAGTTCTGCAGTGCCTGACGCGGCATGGTGTATCCATTCCTTCTTCCTGTCAGAGCGGGGTTTGTCAGACCTGCCTGATGCAGGCCATTAGGGGCAGGCCGCCGGTTACTGCTCAGCAGGGGCTGAAGGATACTCTGCAGGCACAGCATTATTTTATGGCCTGCGTCTGCACGCCGGAAGAGGATATGGAGGTGGTGCTAGCAGGGGCGGATATTACCCACCTGCTTGAAACGGAAGTCGTCTGCAAGGAGTCTTTGAATCACGATATTCTTCGTATTTGTCTGCAGCCCAGTGAACCCTTTGATTATAAACCGGGGCAGTTTATTAACCTGTACCGCCCGGATGGTCTGGTGCGCAGTTATTCCCTCGCCAGCCTGCCGCAGCGGGATGAGCCGCTGGAGTTACAGGTGCGCATACTGCCGGGCGGTAGTATGAGTGCCTGGATTCAGGATGAGATGAAGCTTGGCGACCATCCTGCCATTGAAGGCCCAATGGGCAGCTGTTTCTATCTGCCGGGAAAACCGGAGCAGAATATCCTGTTGGTGGGGACCGGTACCGGTTTGGCACCCCTCTGGGGTATTGCCCGTGATGCCCTGGATCATGGCCATCACGGACAGATTCAGCTGTATCACGGCAGTTATAATGCGGCCGGTCTGTATCTGATGGCTGAGCTGCGGGCGCTGGAACAGGCGCATGACAATTTTATCTACACGCCCTGTGTGGATGAGGCGGATGAGGCTGATCCCGAAGATATCACCGTCGGCAGGGCTGATCTGGTGGCGCTGGATAAGCATCCGGATCTCAAGTCCTGGCGGATCTATCTCTGCGGACATCCAGCTATGGTCACCGTCATGAAGAAAAAGGCCTTTCTGGCGGGGGCCTCACTGGGTGATATCTATGCGGATCCTTTTGCTTTCAGCATCCCTGATGAGGCCGCCAGAAATGGCAGCAAAGCTGCTGTCGCTGATGCTGCAGAGAATGAAGCCGCTCCGACGGAAGCTCAGGATTTATGATGACCCTTTTCTGATTGCGCATTCCAGGTGGTGATGCGATTTGCCAGCTGGTTCGCAACATCCTGCAGGGCGTCCTGTAGATCACCCCAGCGCCAGTCGATGCCACTAAGGGACATCCGCGCCGAATTGCCCGCGAGATGAAAATCCGTAATTCTCTTTCCTGTGCTGCCATCCCGTAATGAAACCAGGGCAATGACCTGGCTTTTGTCAAAGGCCTGACCGATGGTGATTCCTCTGAGATTACTAAAATAATCAATTTGCTGGCGTACATTGAAATGGTCAAAGTCTTGTTTGACCATGCGCCCTCGACGACTGTTGAAGCGGTGCAGTTTGATGATGCTCACATGGATGACAAGACTATTCGCCGATCGGTTTTTATCCTCTATCCTGGAGGCCGAATACAGGCTGCGGTTATTCAGTTCACCGATAATCAGTTCCTGCAGGGTGCCCAGATCATTGACAGCCTCTGTTGCCGTGGTGTCTACCTTGACATAGGCGTGCTGATATTTTGTCAGATCTCCGGGTGCCGAAATATTAGCCTGGTGGGCGCAGGCAGTGAGTAACACGGTCACTGTGGCGAACAGGACTGCTATCATGTTTGTGATCTTCATTGTCACTTATCTTCCTGTCGTCTAGAGAAGTCGTGGCGCTATCAGGGAAAGTATAACCCAGAACAGCAGATCCACAATGGGAGCAATATTCAGCTTGCTGAAAAGCTCCACTCGAGACAAGTGAGTCACGTCATGATATTGCACTGATTCAGAATGCAGCGTCGGATTAAGCTCGCAGTAATTGAATAAAAACAGGTTTATTCAATTCATTGTAAAATCTGCGCAGAGCGAGCTGCTTGAAACGACTGATGCCGGTTCCCTGCATTCTGAAGCTCAGGGAAACCTGTAATGGTTAACAGACGGGTGCTACTATCATTCTTAGAAAGTTATGAAAAAAATTCCAGGTCTTTCCTGAGGCGTTGGCGCTCGCGGTAATATTCCAGCAGTTTGCGTGCCTTGAAGTTTTTTGGTGTATTTTTCCGGGATGAGTCGGCCATCAGGCCGTCTTCTACGGAAAAAATCCCGGATCCATCGTCTGTGCGCTCTATTTCGGAAATAAACTCATCAAAACATTTTCTACCCATGATGATACCTCCTTTAGCTACTGAAGTAGTAAATCATATGAAACTTAAATCCCGATTAAATTAGGTAACTTTGTTACTGAAGACTGGCGCTCAATATGATTTATTAGACATAACAACGAAGATTGAAAAGGAGGTGAGAAAAATGAAACAGATCACAGGAAAACTCGGTGTTGTACAAAATATCGGTCTCGTAGACCGGATGTTTCGTTTTTTTGCCGGCGGGGCATTGCTGGCGGGTGGCATACTGGGTATGGTGGCGGCAGGCACGGTGACACTGCTGACGGCAAGTGCCGCGTTGCTCGCGGTTTACCCATTAATGACCACCATGATGGGCTGGGATCCCTTCTACCAACTGTTCGGGTCTAGAACCTGTAATGTGGAAGGGGGCCGAAATCAGTGTGGAACCTTTCCCTATGAGGTGGATTCCGCCCTGGGACGCAATCCGCATCCGGATGAAGGCCATGAGTATGACCACAGCCTGACAGGTTCACACCATGATGAACCTCGCCACAAGGCGGCTGCCTGAGTACTCAGTTCATAAGGATCACTGTTAGACGAAGGGACTCACCTCCAGCTGCTGGTCCAGACAGCAGCCGCACCTGATACAGGATGTCATCTTTTGCCCCGTTGCAATGACGGGGTATTTTTTGTCGGAATTTTTTACAGTTAGATCGCTTGTGGCATGCTATGATCAAATGATAATAACAAAACCAGTAAGATATTCATTCTGGTGTGGTTTATGCTTGTGGACAGTCAGTTGTACTATTGCTTTTTGAACAACGGGATTGCTGCCATAATTCGATGACAGTGAGTTAAATGACCCAGGTTAGCGTCATATGGATATGATGTTCCTAAAACGCTTATTCAAATGCGCGCCGGCTACCGACAGGCGGGTACATCGCGTACCCTATGATGGTGTCGAACAACGCTCAGGTAGAGATCGCCGGCAGGCGCAGGACCGGCGCCATTTTCACTTTTTCCATTCTCGCGACAAGACATCGGACCGCCGTGCCGGGTGTGATCGACGTGCAGTAATAAAATGAAAGTGGGACATTGCTAATATGAGCAGATATTGGTGCTCCCTAGGGGACTCGAACCCCTGTTACCGCCGTGAGAGGGCGGTGTCCTAGGCCACTAGACGAAGGGAGCGGGTGCTGCATGAGCGTTTGCTCACAGTGATTGGGCGAGCTAAATCCTGCGATTTGAGCTATTATACGGCGCTTGGGTGATTGTACAAGTCGGGTTTCGTATTTTGTTCAACAAGAGGTAGTTTTATCATTCGGAGTTCCAAAATTATTCCCCGTTCCGGGCATGTGATTTCCAGAGCCGCCATCAGTGAAAATGCCCTCAAGGTTTTGTACCGTCTGAAGAATGCCGGTTTTGAGGCCTATCTGGTGGGCGGCTGCGTGCGTGATTTGCTGCTGGGGCGTGAGCCCAAGGATTTTGACGTCACCACGAATGCTCATCCCGATGAAGTCAGGAATCTGTTTCGCAATTGCCGCCTGGTAGGCAGGCGTTTTCGTCTTGCGCATGTCCGCTTTGGACGGGAGATCATTGAGGTGGCGACCTTCCGTGCGCAGCACCAGGGGGATGCCGAGGGTGGTTTAATAGAGAATGGCATGATTCTGCGCGATAATGTCTATGGTAGCATTGAAGAGGACGCCTGGCGCCGGGATTTTACCGTCAATGCCCTTTACTACAATATTAACGATTTTTCGGTGGTGGACTATACCGGTGGGGTTGAGGACCTGCAGGCCGGCTTGTTGAGCCTGTTGGGAGAGCCCGAGGTACGTTTTCGCGAAGATCCGGTACGGATGTTGAGGGCCGTGCGTTTTGCCGCCAAACTCGGTTTTCGTATTGCCCCGGCTACGGAAGAGGCCATGCTGAGCCTGGGGCACCTGCTGGCGGACATACCACCGGCACGCCTGTTTGATGAGGTCCTGAAGCTTTTCCTCAGTGGCTACGCGGTGCAGACTTATGAATTGCTGCGCCACTATGGTCTGTTTGCCTATCTGTTTCCCGCGACAGAGCGTTGTTTGGGTGAGGAAGAGGAGGGATACCCTCATCTGTTCGTGTTGCGGGCGCTGGAAAATACCGATCGGCGTATCGAGGAAAACAAGCCGGTAACTCCTGCATTTCTTTTTGCCACGCTTCTGTGGGAGCCCGTGCGAGCACTTAAGGCACATTATCGGGAGGCGGACATGACGAGCATCCAGGCCATGCAGTCTGCGGGTTCGCAGGAGCTGAGCGATCAGATGCAGCATGTGATGTTACCGCGCCGCTTCGGTTCTCAGGCGCGAGAGATCTGGCAAATGCAGCCCCGGCTGACCCGCACGACGGGTACCAGGCGTGCCCTGCGACTGTTGCCACACCCCCGTTTTCGTGCCGCTTATGATTTTTTGCTGCTGCGCGCCCAGGCGGGTGAGGCCGTTCAGGAGGACTGCGACTGGTGGACGCGCTGTCAGGAAGCCGATGAGCAGGAACGGGGTCAATTGTGCAGTGCACCCAAAAAACGCCGCCGCCGGCGCAAGCCCGCCAGGGCCCAGGGTGAAACGCAATAATGCCGACCATGGTGCGTGCCTATATTGGTCTGGGTAGCAATCTGGCCGATCCTCCGGGGCAGATCAGCCAGGCCCTGGTAGCCTTGCAGGAGCTCCCCGGTAGCCACCTGGTGGCGCAGTCCGCCTGTTATCGCAGTGTTCCGCTGGCGGGTGGGCCGGTGCAGCCGGACTATGTCAATGCCGTCGTTGCACTGGATACCTGTATGGGCGCGCATGAGCTGCTGCTTTGCCTGCAGCGCATCGAAAAACGGCAGGGTCGTGTCCGTAAAGGAACACAATGGGGAGCGCGCACGCTCGATCTGGACATCCTGCTGTTCGGAGACCTGCAACTGGATGAGCCGGCCCTGACAATACCTCATCCGGGTTTGTCACAGCGGGATTTTGTGATTTATCCCTTGCAGGAAATCGCTCCAGGCTTGAGTATTCCCGGATTAGGGAATCTGCAGGATTGTATCGGGATCTGCCCGTTGCGCGGGCTGCAACGTCTGGAGATACAGGGTGAGCCGCAGGCAAGCTGAATATATCGTTGTTGAAGGACCGATCGGAGTCGGCAAGACCAGCCTGGCACGGCGCTTGGCGGGTACTTTCGGGACGGAACTATTGCTGGAGGGTGCGGGTGAAAACCCTTTTCTGGAACGTTATTACAAGCATCCCCGCGAGGCTGCGCTGCAGACCCAGCTTTATTTTTTGTTTCAACGGGCCCGCCAGATGCAGGCGCTGCGCCAGGGGGATATTTTCCATCCTGTGCGGGTGGCGGATTTTCTGATGGAAAAGGATCAACTCTTTGCCCACTTGACACTGGATGACGATGAGCTGCGCCTCTATGAACAGGTTTACAGCCAATTGACGCTGGATGCCCCGGCCCCGGATCTGGTGGTTTATCTGCAGGCGCCGGTGAGTGTACTGCAGGCGCGCATCCGCAAACGAGATATCACCTATGAACAGTATATCGATAACGCCTATCTACAGCGGGTTGTCGATGCCTATGCCCGCTTGTTCCATAACTATTGTGCCTCCCCGCTACTAATCGTGAATGCCACTGAAATTGATCCTGTCAATAATGACCGGGACTATCAGGCATTGCTGGACAAGCTGCGCACCATCCGTAGTGGCCGCCACTATTTCAACCCGTTGCCGCGCGCCCTGTAGTTCATTTATCCTATTGTCATGTCGCCATCACAGCAGAGTGCTCAAAGTTCTTTGATCAGCCTCGCGACCCTGCGCGAAATGAAAGCGCAGGGAGAGAAATTCTCCTGTCTAACCGCCTATGACGCCAGTTTCAGTCGCCTGCTGGAGGCGGCTGGCGTAGAGGTGTTGTTGGTGGGTGATTCCCTGGGCATGGTGATTCAGGGGCATGAGACGACCTTGCCGGTGAGTCTGGAAGAGATGATCTACCACACCGCCTGTGTCAGTCGGGTGCGCCGCCGCGCTCTGGTAATGGCAGATATGCCTTTTATGAGCGACCGTTCACCGCAACAGGCCCTGGCCAGTGCGGCGCGTCTGATGAAGGAGGGCGGGGCACATATGGTCAAGATCGAGGGAGGGGCGGTGATGGTGGAGACCTACCGCCTGCTCAGCAGTCGGGGGGTCCCCGTTTGCGCCCACCTTGGCCTGCTGCCCCAGTCGGTTCATAAAACCGGTGGTTATCGTCTGCAGGGCAGATGTCAGTCAGCCGCCGAGAGGATTTTGTCGGATGCCCGCCAGGTGGTGGCCGCTGGCGCTGATGCTGTGCTGCTGGAATGTATACCCACCTCACTGGCAGATCAGGTGGTGGCGGCGGTGAATGTGCCGGTGATCGGCATCGGCGCCGGGGCGGTATGTGACGGTCAGGTGCTGGTGGTCTATGATATGTTAGGGATGACTGCGGGCAAACTACCGCGCTTCTGCCACAACTTTCTCACCGCTGGTGGCACCATCCAGGAGGCGGTGGCCGCATATGTTCGGGCAGTAAAGGACGGCAGTTTTCCCGATGCTGCACATGCTTACCGCTGAGCAATGCAGACCTTTGAGACCATAGCCGCACTACGTGCGGCGCGGGCCGTTTTTCGTGACAGCCGTCAGACAGTTGCCCTGGTGCCGACCATGGGCAACCTTCACGAGGGTCATCTCAGCCTGGTGAATGCGGCACGCCAGCGGGCCGACAGGGTGGTGGCCAGTATTTTTGTCAATCCCATGCAGTTCGATAATCCGGCGGATTTTTCTGCCTACCGACGCACTATTGAAGAAGACCGCTGCAAACTGAGCGCCAGTCAGGTGGATATCCTGTTCTATCCCGATGCCAGCGAGATCTACCCCGAGGGAACGGCGCATTGCACCCGGGTGGAGGTGCCTGGCCTGTCTGATATCTTGTGTGGTCGGCACCGGCCGGGGCATTTTGTCGGCGTGACTACCATTGTCAACAAACTGTTTAATGTTGTGCAGCCTGAAGTGGCGGTATTTGGTGAAAAGGATTATCAGCAACTGCTGCTGATCAGGCGCATGGTCGCGGATCTATGTCTGCCTGTGGAGATTGTTGGGGTACCCACGGTACGGGAGGTCCATGGCCTCGCCATGAGTTCGCGGAATAATTATCTTAGCGCCCAGGAACGTCTGCAGGCCAGTGCCTTGTATCAAGCTTTATGTTGGGCCCGTGAGCAGATTCAGGCTGTTGCCGTCCCGGCGTACAGGGAATATGCCGCCATAGAATTGGCGGCCATGGCGGCGTTGGAAACTGATGGCCTGCGGCCGGAATATTTCAGTATCCGGCGGGCGGTGGACCTGGCTTCGCCAGGCCCGGATGACCAACGCCTGGTGATCCTGGCAGCCGCCTGGATGGGTAGTGCCCGTTTGATAGATAACATACGGATCACATTGAAATAAATATTTTTTTACTGTAGTCAATAGTGCTAAAATCGGCCTTCGGTGGACTGCTTGCGGTTCACACTGAACCACCAAAACAGGATGCGACCTGAGATGAATCGTACAATGTTGAAATCGAAACTGCACCGCGCCCATGTAACCCATGTGGAACTGGAATATGAAGGCTCGTGCGCGATTGATGAAGACCTTCTGGAGGCCGCGGATATCTGTGAATATGAGCAGATTCATATTTACAATATCGATAATGGCGCGCGCTTTGTTACCTATGCCATCCGGGCGGAACGCGGTTCACGAGTCATTTCGGTTAATGGCGCCGCCGCCCATAAGGCGGAACCCGGGCAAAGGGTGATCATCTGTACCTATGCCACCTTGAGTCAGCAGGAGCTGGCTAATTTCAGCACTCGCCTGGTCTATCTCGACGAGGGCAATCGCATCAGTCATACCCGTGCCAGCATACCTTTACAGGTCGCCTGAGCTGCGCAGATTCTGTTGGGGGGGCAGCATCAGGAAGATGCCAGGGCTGTGGCGAGACCGGGATTTCAGGCAGCCAGTTTCTTTAGCGCGACGGTGAAGCAGTCTTTGCGCCACAGGCAGCCCGACTGGTTGCAGATGCCCTTGAATGCAGTGGCGAAACAGTCAAAATTACCTTCGGCGCGCTGGATGGTCTTGATCAGCCTTTCCTTGGTTTGTTTGCCGGGTTTGACGCCCTGAGCGCGAGCGATTTGACGAATTTCCTGCATGTTCATACATCTTCTCCATAAATCAATAAACACATCACTATATTGCCACCGGGAGTCATCCGTACCAGCGATGATCGATCCGGCGAAGCGGGCATTATAGTCGCATCATTCTATGATGCCAGTAATTTTTTTAAGGAAGTGCTTCCCTGGGGCTCCAGCGCTGCTTTGTCATGAGTGTTAACAGACCCTGGGCTTATCCCGTGTTGCGCATGCCCGCGGCAATGGCGTTGATGGAGCGCAACAGGGGGTTTAGCCAGGCTGTTTTTTCCTCTTCGTCAATATCAGGATTGCGAGATCGGGCCAGCAAGGTGATCTGGATGTGGCTCAATGGGTCCAGGTAGGGATTGCGACGCTTGAGCGACAGTGCCAGCGAAGGGTTTTCCTCAATCAGCTGATGGGCGTTGGCGACAGCGAGAGTCTGCTCTACAGTGCGTCCATGCTCCTGAAAGATAAGTCCGAAGATCCGTTCAGCACGTACCTGGTTTTGGCACAAGCCTGCATATTCATGAGCGATCTGCATATCCGCCTTGAACAGTGCAATCTGGGTGTTGCTCAACAGGGCATGAAAAAATGGCCATTCCCGGTACATTCGGCGCAATTGTTCCAGGCGCTCGGCTTGCCCTCCGTACCAGCTCGACAGGGCGGCACCGATGCCATACCAGGCAGGCATAGTATGGCGTGACTGGGCCCAGCCAAAGACCCAGGGTATCGCGCGAATGGATGCCTTTGAGCGGTCCTGTTTTTTGCGATGACTGGGCCGTGAGCCAAAATTCAGCAGGCCGATTTCGCTGACCGGTGTTGCCTCACAGAAGTAGTCCAGGAAACCTTCTGTATGGTCGACCAGATCGCGGTAGGCGGTTTCTCCGGCGCCAGCCAGTTGCTCCATCACGTCACTGTAGCTGCTGCTGATTTTTTTGGGGGGCACGACAAGGCTTTTGCTGGCTTTCAGCAAACCGGTAACGCCAACGCCGAGTTCATAGACGGCGGTTTCCTTGTGGCTGTACTTATAGGAGACCATCTCGCCCTGCTCGGTGAATTTTATGCGCCCCTGGACGGTGCCAGGTGGTTGCGACAGGATGGCTTCATGGGTGGGGCCTCCTCCGCGACCAATGGTGCCGCCGCGACCATGTAACAGGCGGCAGGCAATGCCGCGCTGGCTGGTGATTTCGACAATCTTCAGCTGTGCCTTGTAGAGACTCCAGGAAGAAGCGAGAATGCCGCCGTCCTTACACGAGTCAGAATACCCCAACATGATTTCCTGCAGGTTGCCGGAAGCCTTGAGTAGCTGTGCATAGACCTCGTTATCCAGCAGGGTGGTCAGTACCGGCTCGATGTGCTTCAGGTCCTCGATGGTTTCAAACAGGGGGGCAACCTGGATGTCGCAGAACCATTGTCCAGCGGTATTTCGGCCCACTAGTCCCACCTGGCGCGCGAGCATGATTACTTCCAGAATATGACTGGCACTATGCGTCATGGAAATCACATAGCTGCCGAAGGCATCCGGACTGGTTTCATTACGCATTTGTTTGATGACCCTGAATACTTCCAGGCATTCCTTCGTTGCCGTTGTTATCGAGGTATTGGTCAGTTTGAGAGGAGGCGCCTGGATAAAATGCGACAGTAGCCGCAGGCGTTCGGGTTCACTCAGTGCCTGGTAGTCAAGCGCTTCCGGCAGCTGCCGGAAAAGCTCGGCAATGGTTTCCGTGTGACGGCTGGATTCCTGTCGGATATCAAGATGAACCAGGAAAAAGCCACAACTTTCCGCCAGGCGGATCAAATCCTTGAGGTGGCCGTCAGCGGTTAGCCGTTCGCCATGGGATATCAGGGATTCCCGGATCATATAGAGGTCTTGCAGAAAGTCGTCAACAGAGGCATAACCGCTTTGCGGCAGGCTGGGTTCGTTGTCGAGACGGCGGCGGATGAAGGTAAGCATACCTTGCAGGCGGTGACGCACGAAATACAGTTTGCGCCGGTAAGGTTCATGATGGAAGCGTTCGCTGTTATCCCCGAAGACCTGCTCTGCCAGATGCTCATCCTGTTGCAGGCTATTCAGGAAGGCTTCCGATGATTGGCATAGCAGCGTTGAAAAAGTGAGCGCATGGCTGAGCTGGTTAACGTGTCGCAGATATTCTTTCAGAATGGTGGCGGTGTGCAGGCGAACGGCGGTTGCCGTGGTCTGAGGTTTGACATTGGGATTGCCGTCACGGTCCCCGCCGACCCAGGAGCCAAAACGCAGAAAACTGGGAACGGTGACCGTTTCTCCAGCAGCTAATTCAGGTCCATAAATTTTCTCAATCGCCTGTTCGAGTTCCCGATACATGGCCGGCATGGCCTGAAACAGGCTGTCCTGGAAATAATAGATGCCATGTCTGATTTCACCGGTTACCTGAGGGCGCTGGCTTCTTATCTCGTCGGTTTTCCACAAGGTCTGGATTTTGCTCTCCAGACTCAAAATGATTTTCTCACGTTCCTCTCTTGACAGGCGGGTATCATCCAGTTGTTCGCTGGTGACGAAAATGCGTCGTTGCGCCTCCATGATTGTATGGCGTTTTGATTCCGTCGGGTGGGCGGTGATTACCGGGCGGTAATCCAGCTGGGACAGTATTTTTTGCAATTGCTTTCCAGTGATATTCTCTTTGTGGAAATCTTCCAGTGTTCTTTCAAAGGAACCCGTCCACAATGCCCGGCCAGCGCGCCTGAGACGGCGGCGCTGCAGATGATGAAATGCCTCTTCGGCGATATTCACCAGGCTGAAATAGGTGCTGAAGGCGCGGACCACATGGGTCAGCGTATCAGGATCGAGTTTTGAAATAATGCGTGATAGCTGTTTGCGTTTTTCGGGTGACTCCTCTTTACGCAGGCGAATATAACCTTTGCGCAGGGCCTCCACCGCTACGAATACACGTCCGCCTGCCTGGGAGCGCAGCACGTTTCCCAGCAGATTTCCGAACAATTTTACTCGAGCGCGAAGCTTTTTATCATTATCATTCATATTGTTATATGCATTATCTAAAGTATTATCATGCCAATGAATCCTCGTGGGGTGCGCCATTATACCTGATAACTGTATGAATTCAGATTCATATCATCAGTCTGCCATTATCCATCTGTTTCAAACGAGCTGTATTACAGCTGGGTAAGGATATCGTTGCGGCGGAGGATATGGATGTCAGGCAGAGGGAGTTTGTAAGGCGCGTTTAGCCATCTAGGGTCGGCAGCACAAACCGGGCGCCTTGATCAGCTGTCGGCTTTGAGCGCCGAGGGTTGATTCATCTTTCTGACAGCGCCAGTTGCTGAGCTTTTCGGTACAGATCTAGATAGTTTCTTGCGCTACGCCGCCAGCTGAAGTCCTGTTGCATGGCATTAAAGATGATCTTTTTCCATATTCTGGGTTGTCGATACAGGGTGAGGGCACGATTAGTGGCTTGCAACAGGGCCTCCGGCGTGCTCTCGTCGAACACGATGCCGGTGGCGGTGCGGTTGGCAATGGTTCTTTCATTGGCATCAATGACAGTATTGGCCAGTCCTCCCGTGCGCCGTACAACGGGCAGGGTGCCATAGCGGAGACTGTAGATCTGGTTAAGGCCGCAAGGATCATAGCGGGAAGGCATCAGGAATATATCCGCGCCACCTTCGATCTGGTGGGCCAGTTTTTCGTGATAACCGATATGTGCCGCCAGACCATCGGGATATGCCAGGGTCGCTTGTTTGAGACGTTCCTCCAGCGCATGGTCACCACTGCCCAGCACCACGATCTGGACGCCTGTGCGCTGCAGTAACTGGGGCAAAATGCTCAGCAGCAGGTCGAATCCTTTTTGTTCCACCAGTCTGCCGATGATGCCGATGAGGGGCGCGCGCGGGTCTTGAGGTAATTTAAAGTGTTGTTGTAACAGCGTCTTGTTGATCCCCTTTTTATCGAGGGAGTACGAATTATATGTCTGCGCCAGATAAGGATCCCGGGCCGGGTTCCACTGGGTGTAATCAGCGCCGTTCAGGATGCCGACCAGCCGGTCCGCGCGCTGACTGAGCACGGCCTCCAGGCCGCAACCGAATTCTGCTGTGGTGATCTCACGGGCATACTGGGGGCTGACGGTGTTCAGCATGTCGGCAAAGATAATCCCGCCCTTGATAAAGGAAAAGTGGCCATAGAATTCCATGGCATGCATAGACCATAATGCCGGGGGCAGATGCAGTGCCTGAAACTGTTCCCAGCTGAAGAGTCCCTGGTAGGCCAGATTGTGAATGGTGAAGACGGTTGCCGGCCTCTGGTGATTACCAGCCAGCAAGGCCGGCAGCAGGCCACTTTGCCAGTCGTTGCAATGGACAATATCCGGTTGCCAGTCCAGCTGTGCCTGGTTCAGTGCCACTTGTTCCACCGCACGGCAAAAAATAGTGAATCTTTCAGCATTGTCCGGCCATTCGTTTCCCAGACTGTCGCAGTAGGGGCCGCCATCGCGGTCAAAGTGATGTGGAGAATCTACCAGCCAGACCGTGATTTTGCTGCCGGGCAGGCGGCCTTCCAGGATTTTGATGGGATCCGGGAATACGGGTACGTTGAGTTCGCAGCGGGTGAGAACCGGACCAATATTTTTCCTGGCTGATCTATAAGCGGGCATCATGATGTGGACATCGCGACGCAGTAATTTCAGTGCGACAGGCAGGCTGCCCGATACATCGGCGAGTCCGCCGGTCTTGATCAAGGGGTGAACTTCGCTGCTGACGAAGAGAATTTTTTGGTTGCTCATACTTCGCTTATCTGTCCTTATTGGCAGGCTGCGCAATGGGTGAGTGGATACCGGGGCCTGGCGATTTAATTATCATCCTCATCTGTCGATAACTTATTCCAGCTGCAGCGATTATTGACTATATGATCGATCTTCAATCGGCGTTACTATGCTAAGCTTAACAAGATCCAAGGGAGTGAGTAAATTACCACATGAGACATGATGCTAACAAAAATCAAGTGGGTCAGTTGACAGGGTGGTGGATATTGTCTGCTTTTGATGAGGAAATAGGCGCATGAAATTTGCAATGATAGGGCTGGGCAAGATGGGGGGCAACATGGTTCGTCGCCTGTCGCGCGCCGGCATGGAGGTGGTGGGTTATGATACCTCACCGGAAGTCAGAAAATCCCTTGCAGATGAGGTGGGAATGTACCCCGCTCACACGATTACAGCCGCCGTTAAGAAACTTGGCGAGCCCAAAGTCGTCTGGGTCATGGTGCCCAGCGGCAAGCCTACAGACAAGGTGATCAAAGAATTGGAACGACGTTTGTCTCCCGGGGATATCGTAGTGGATGGCGGCAATTCCAACTATCACGACAGCCAGCGTCGGGGTGCTATCCTGGCGCAGTCAGGCATTGGTTTCGTTGATGCGGGCACCTACGGTGGTGTCTGGGGGCTGGAGAAGGGGTTTTGTATGATGGTGGGTGGCGAAAAGCGTCATGTGGACCTTGTCAAGCCGCTGCTGCGAGCTCTGGCACCGGATCCGAAGCATGGCTGGGCTCATGTGGGGCCGGTGGGTGCCGGGCATTATACCAAGATGATCCATAACGGCATCGAATATGGCATGATGCAGGCGCTGGCCGAAGGTTTCGCTTTGTTGCACAATAAGGATGGTTTTGCGCTGGATATTGCCCAGGTCGCCGAGGTCTGGCGCTATGGCTCGGTGGTCAGCAGCTGGCTGCTGGATCTTACTGCATAGGCACTTAAGCAGGATCAAAAGCTGGAAACCATTGCCCCCTTTGTTGCTGATTCAGGTGAGGGACGCTGGACCATGCTGGAGGCGATCGATCAGGGGGTGGCGGCGCCGGTGATCAGTCTGGCTTTGCAAATGCGTTTCACCAGCCAGGATCAGGTGGGCTACACCAATCGCATTCTGGCGATCATGCGCAATGCCTTTGGCGGCCATGATATGCAGCACACAGGAAAAACAGGAGCGAAATAATCATGGAAGCCTGCACACTGGTCATTTTTGGTGCTACCGGCAATCTTTCCCGGATCAAACTCATGCCGTCACTGTTTTCTCTGGAGGCGGAAAAGCGTCTGCCGGAAAAAATGACAATTCTGGCCTTTGGCCGCCGTCCCTGGTCGCGGGAAAAGTGGATTGAGGAAGTCTCCGGTATGCTGGAAGCGAAATTTGGCTAGGAACTGGATCAGACGAGCTTTAGTCGTTTTTGTGAACGGCTTTATTATTTTCAGGGCGACCTGGGTGATGAAGGCTCCTTTGCCAGTTTGGAGAAAGAGCTAAGCAGTAACCCTGTCTTTTTCGGTAATCTTATCTTTTACATGTCGGTGCGACCGTCGGAATTTGGGCCAGTGGTTGAGCGCCTGGGGTCCGTGGGCTTGCTGAATGAGACCTGCGGGTGGCGGCGTACGGTGATCGAAAAACCTTTTGGTTATGATTTGCTCAGCGCCCAGATCCTGCAGCAGGGTTTTCTCAAATGCCTCAATGAAAATCAGATCTATCGTATCGATCATTATCTGGGCAAGGGTACGGTACAGAACATCCTGGTCTTTCGTTTCGCCAATTTGTTGCTGGAACCCTTGTGGAACCGTAATTACGTCGATCATGTGCAGATCACCCATTCCGAGACCCGTGGCATCGAAAGCCGGGCGGACTACTATGAAGGTGCCGGTGCCTTGCGCGATATGTTGCAGAGCCATCTGATGCAGCTCTTGACGCTGGTCGCCATGGAACCCCCGGCGGGGATGGACGCGGAGTCCTTGCGTGACGAGAAAGTCAAGGTGCTGAAGTCCATCCGGCCCATCACCCAGAATGCGGTTCATGCCCATGCCTTCCGGGGCCAGTATGCGCGCGGGACCGTGGATGGTGTATCGGTGCCGGGTTATCTGGAAGAGGATGGCGTTGCGCCTGACAGTATCACCGAAAGCTATGCGGCGCTGAAGTTGTATATTGACAACTGGCGCTGGCGTGGAGTGCCCTTTTATCTGCGGACCGGCAAGCGCATGGCCGAGGGCAGTTCAGCAATCAATATCCGTTTCAAGGAACCGCCACATCATCTGTTCCGCAACACCCATCTGGAACGGTTGATGCCCAACTGGCTATTGATGGGCATTCAGCCCAACGAATGTTTGCGGATGGAAATTCAGATCAAGGTTCCGGGGCTGGAAATGCAGACCCGGCCCATCAGTCTGGACGCCAGCTATCGCACTGGCGATGAAAAGCAATCCGATGCCTATGAGGAATTGCTGCTCGATGTCATTAAGGGCGATCACTCTCTGTTCCTTCGTTATGACGAGGTGGAATGGGCCTGGCGGGTAGTGGACCCGGTACTCAAGGTCTGGTCCATGGAACGGGACTTCATCAATACCTATCCTGCCGGGAGCTGGGGGCCACGGGGTACCTACCGGCTGTTCGACAGCGAGGCCCAGTTCTGGTGGCATTCGCTGGATCTGGATGGCATTGATGTCAGTTCGGAGGCCTTCTGAAACCATGTCCGGATTGCTGACCTCACCTGCCTGGGAGGCACTCAGACATCATCGCCAGGAGATTGATGGTATACATTTGCGGGATCTCTTTGCTGCCGATCCGCAGCGTTTTGAGCATTATTCCCTGTGCCTGGATGATCTGCTGGTGGATTATTCCAAGAATCTGATTACCGACGATACCCGGCAGCTGCTGTTCGAACTTGCCAGACAGGCTGGTCTGGAGTCCAGTATTGCCGCCATGTTTCGGGGTGAGAAGATCAATATTACCGAGAACCGTGCCGTCTTGCATACTGCGTTGAGAAACCGCTCCAATGAACCGGTCTATGTGGATGGTCAGGATGTGATGCCGCAGATTAATGCGGTGCTGGAGAAAATGCGCAGCTTCAGCGAGGCTGTGCGTAATGGTCAGTGGCGCGGGTTTAGCGGATGCACCATCACGGATATCGTCAATATCGGCATCGGCGGTTCTGATTTAGGGCAGGTCATGGTGACCGAGGCCCTCAAGCCCTATGCCCGCTCAGGTCCGCGACCGCATTTTGTCTCCAATATCGATGGGACCCATATCACCGAGACCCTGAGCGGGCTTGATCCCGAACGGACGCTGTTTATCGTCGCCTCCAAAACCTTCACTACCCAGGAAACTATCACCAATGCCCATACTGCCCGGCGCTGGTTGCTGGAACATCTGGGTGACGAAGGCGCCGTTGCCAAACACTTTGTTGCACTCTCCACCAATGCTGAGGCGGTGGCCGCTTTTGGTATCGACACGGCCAACATGTTTGAATTCTGGGACTGGGTAGGTGGACGTTATTCACTCTGGAGTGCCATCGGTCTGTCTATTGCAGTGACCATCGGCATGGATCATTTTGAAGAACTGCTGGCCGGTGCCCACGATATGGATTGCCATTTTAAAACAGCACCCCTGGAGCAGAATATTCCGGTGATACTGGGCCTGCTGGGTGTCTGGTACAACAACTTTTTTGATGCCCAGAGTCACGCCATATTGCCCTATGACCAGTATCTGCATCGTTTCCCGGCCTATTTTCAGCAGGGAGACATGGAAAGCAACGGCAAGCGCGTCGATCGGGATGGCCGTCCGGTGGATTACAGCACTGGCCCGGTGATCTGGGGAGAACCCGGTACCAACGGTCAGCATGCCTTCTACCAACTGATCAATCAAGGCACCAAACTGATCCCGGCCGATTTTCTGGCCCCTATCGAATCCCAGAATCCGGTGGGCGATCATCACGCCATTCTGTTGTCCAATTTTTTCGCCCAGACGGAGGCCCTGATGAAGGGCAAAACGGCTGAGGAGGCACGTGCGGAACTGGAGCAGGCGGGATTGTCAGGGGATGCACTGGAAAGGCTACTGCCTCACAAGTTGTTTCCCGGCAACCGGTCGACCAATTCCATGCTCTTCCGTAAGCTCACGCCTCATACGCTGGGACGTCTGATTGCGCTTTATGAGCATAAAATCTTCACCCAGGGCATCATCTGGAATATCAATTCTTTCGATCAGTGGGGTGTGGAGCTGGGCAAACAGTTGGCACAGCCGATTCAGCCCGAGCTGCAGGTTGAGGCTACAGTCCTTTCCCATGACAGTTCTACCAACGGTCTGATCAATTACTATAAAGGCCTGAGAGAAACGGTTTAAGAAGACAGCCTGCGCCTGTGCCAGGCGCGATAAATCAGCAGCACCAGCAACAGGGTGGCATAGATCAGCGGTGTGCGCAGATCTTTTTTGACCAGCCAGAGATAGTGCAGTACTCCCAGAGTGGCGATGATATAGACACATTGGTGAAGCTGACGCCAGCGCCTTCCCAGCCGCCTGATCATGTTGTTGGTGGAAGTGATGGCCAATGGGATCAGCAGCAGGAAGGCAGTGAATCCTACGGTGACATAAGGATGTTTGCTCACGTCCTTGATGATTTCCTGCAGGTCGAAAGACTGGTCGAATATCAGATAAGTCAGAAAATGCAGGCAGGCGTAAAAAAAGGTGAATAAGCCCAGCATGCGCCGGATACGAACGATTCCTGACCAGCCGCTGATACGCCGCAAGGGTGTGACCGTGAGTGTCAGTAACAGCAGGCGCAAGGTCCAGCTACCAGTACTTTGACTGATGGCCTCCACCGGGTTGGCGCCGAGTTGATCTCTGAAGCCGCTATAGATCAAGGCGATCAGTGGCAACAGGCAGAGCAGGAAGACCAGTGGCTTGAGGCTGTAGTGTGGCCAGCGGCTGGCGCTCATGTCCGGATCAGAAATTGCGCCGCAGGTCCAGGCCGTTGTATAGATGGGCCACTTGCTCGGCATAACCATTGAACATCAGGGTCGGACGCTTGAAGAAGTCCCCGATGCGGCGTTCGCGTGACTGGCTCCAGCGGGGGTGGTCTACCTGAGGATTGACATTGGCATAAAAACCATACTCTCGTGGCCCGGCTTTCATCCAGGTCGACAGCGGCTGAGTCCTGGTCAGACGAATCCTGACAATGGATTTGATATTTTTGAAGCCGTATTTCCAGGGCACCACCAGACGCAGCGGCGCGCCATTCTGATTGGGCAGCACCTTGCCATACAGTCCCACGGTCAGCAGCGTCAGCGGGTGCATAGCTTCATCCATGCGCAGTCCCTCCACGTAGGGCCAGTCCAGCACATGCCTGCGCTGGCCGGGCATTTGTTCAGGGTCGAGAAGGGTGGTGAATTCAACATACTTTGCCTGTGAAGTCGGCTCAAAACGCTTGAGGAACTCGGCCAGTGGAAAACCTACCCAGGGGATGACCATGGACCAGGCCTCTACGCAGCGCAGCCGATAGACGCGCTCTTCCAGCGGGTGGGGTTTCAGCAAATCTTCCAGATGGTAGCTGCCAGGGCGATTGACCTCTCCATCGATACGCACCGACCAGGGGGTGGTGCGGAAATTTTTCGCCAGCCGTGCAGGTTCATCCTTTTCTGTGGAAAATTCGTAAAAATTGTTGTAGCGGGTGATGTCTTTGTAAGAAGTTCTGGCTTCACTCGTGTTATAAGGGCCCGGCCGGATATTTCCCAGGCGGATGGCGGCCTTGGTGTTGCGGGTCGCCAGCAGGCCGGGGGCCAGCGTTGCTGCTACCAGTGTTCTTGCGGTCGTACTGATGAACCGTCGGCGGTCCAGGTAGAGTGCATGGTCGGTGATTTCAGAGGCGGGCAGAGTGCCGGTATTCTTGCTTTTAATTAACATGGCTATAATCCTCTGGTGAGAGTGACATGATATTATCCCTGGCAATGATCAAAAAAGTATCACAATGATAATATTATGTCGTGCGTCACCCGATGTTGCCTACATGATCTCAATTGAAAAATGAAAATAGCGCTGGGGGTCGAGTACGATGGCCGGCATTTTTGCGGCTGGCAGATCCAGGAGGGCAGCCGGACGGTGCAGGCCTGTGTTGAGCAGGCCCTCGCAAAGGTGGCCGATCATCCGCTACGGACAATCTGTGCGGGACGTACGGATGCCGGTATCCATGCGCTGGGGCAGGTGGTGCATTTCGAAACCTGTTCCCGGCGTGTCTTGCGCTCATGGGTGTTCGGTGCCACTGCCAATCTGCCCCCGGATATTTGTGTCCGCTGGGCCCGGGAGGTTCCGGATCACTTCAGTGCACGCTATTCTGCACTACGGCGTCACTATCGCTACATCATCTTCAATGCGCAGGTGAGGCCGGCAGTAGCGGCACAGCAGCTCAGCTGGGATTACCGCATCCTCGATGAGCAACGCATGTCCCGTGCTGCCGACTGCCTGCTTGGTGAGCATGATTTCTCTTCTTATCGGGCCTATGCCTGCCAGTCTCGTAGTCCGGTGCGCACCATTTACCGCCTGGATGTGAGGCGCCAGGGGAGCTATGTCATGATCGATATTGAGGCCAATGCCTTTCTGCACCATATGGTACGTAATATCGCCGGGGTATTGATGGCGATTGGCGCAGGTGAGCGGCCAGTCGACTGGGCGCGGGAGGTCTTGGACGAGCGGGATAGAAAAAAGGGTGGGGTAACGGCACCACCCCAGGGACTGTATCTGATACGCGTGATCTATCCGGGTGAATTTTCTCTACCCGAGGCTGACCGGGCCCTGCTGCTCTGATGATGCCTCATCGGGCTTAAGAAAACCCTGGCTATCGACATGCCGGGATTGATCCAGTATGCAGGTCTTTATTTGCGTTTATATCCCGTGATCATGGCGCGCACCAGATTTTCCTGATGCAGCAGGCTTTCGAAGATCACCCCGGTGATATGGACAAAAACCAGCAACAGGGTGAAATTGGCAAAGAATTCATGGCTTTCCTCGAATATATCTTCCCAGAACGCTCCGGATGCGCCCAGCACTGCCGCCAGCGGCCCCGCCTGGTCATCCGCCGCATAGACCATCAGGCCTGTGGCGGTGGTAATGGTGAGGCAGATGATCAGTAAAATGATCATCCAGCCACCGGCCGGGTTGTGTCCCAGGTAGCGGCGTGCCTTGAAAGACAGGGTGTCTTGCAGATACTCCAGGGCAATGCGGGGAGAAAAGACAAAATCCTTAAAGCGGGCGTGTTGCGGTCCGGCGACTCCCCAGACAAGCCAGAATATCAACCAGCCAAGCACCAGGTAGCCTGCCTGGGTGTGTAAGGCAAGGAGATCGTCTTCTGTGGCATAGGCGATAAAAAAAGCGCCGACCAGTATCCAGTGAGACAGACGCAGCAATGGGTCCCAGACTTTGACTTGAGATGACTTGTACATGGTCAACCTCCTTGCATATCATGAGCGGTTGACTGTCAGGATAAAATGGCCTGATTAATGCAGGCTTATGGGTTTGTTAAGTCCACCTTAGCAAGGCTGAGCAGCAGTTTATACTGTAAACATCTGTCCCAAGGACTTTGCATGTCGGCGCTGGACAAAAGGACATCGATCAGTATCCTGTGAACATGAATTCCGCAGTTGATACAACGGATGACGAGCGAGCGCGTGGATGACGATGCAGTGTGTGATCTATAAAGGGGCTAAAAAACCGGACACCTACCTCTACGTAGCCCTGCCGGACGATTTTTCCTGTGTGCCGGAGCAATTGTTGCTCATTATGGGAAGACTGGAATATGTGATGACCCTGGATCTGGACGCAGGGAAAAAGCTGGCTTGCGCGGATGCAGGAGAAGTCTGCGATCAGCTACTGGCGCAAGGTTTTTACCTGCAGTTACCACCACTGCAAGGAGGTAAAAAACCGCTGCAATATCATTGAGCGGCGGCCTAGTGCTCTATCAACGTGATCATTGTAGGTTCAGCGGTTGCGGCGGATTGTCGGCCGGTTGTTGCTGTTTACCGGTACTGGTTTCTCAGTTATCTGTGCCGTGCTTTCCGGTCCCCAGAACCGGCTTGACCTGAGGCACAGGGCTGCTGCGGCACCGACGATGCCGCCGACTACAAACGCCATAATGACTGCTTCGATAATCATATCGGTCATAATGATACCCTCCAGAGCGGATTGCTCTTCATAGGTTGCACCCAAAAATAACAGGGCAGTCCTAATAGTTTAGCGGCACCAACAGGCTTGCCCTTTACCTGCTTGCACTAGCATAGAGGCATGATCTGTGCCAGATTCGAGTCGCGGTGACAGGCTCGCATCACCCCGGCGGATGGTGTTTATGGAAATATTTATAATAAACAATTCGATACATGAAATGTTCCATGTAACAAGATGGGTTCCATGGCGGGCAGTCAGCCTCTATCATTTCTCTGGTAGCGGAAAACTGACGTATTAGCACTCAAACAGGCTATTGAAAATCGGAGAAATACCCCCATTATCACTGCACTGGCGTGCGCCGTGGGCTGATGGGAAGAGAAAGAGAACCAGTAATCACCGTAGGCCGGCGTTTTACAATACTTGCCATGAGAGGTGGCGCTATGTCCGGCACCTGAAAAGCGTTAGGAAGCGTTGATTAATGCCAAGCCAGATGGATGGCGAGATGAGCAACCCGCATCATGGCGAAAAGCGCAGCTAATAGCGTGTACTATTGCCAGGATTTGTAACGCCCGGCGGGGGAATTGCAGCCACCACACGCTGGTTTGTGAATTAATCAGCGCTTCCTTTAGTAAATGCATTGCTTTGCCGTGAACTTTTCAGCTAGCGGCAGGTCTTATCCATTATCCCCTTGTCATGTACGCCCCACTTGCCGTTTCTTCCCTCCCGCGGCAAGTGGGCTTTATTTTATATGAGGCTGCACTATGGCGGGTTATAAGTGCAAACCGCACTCTGTTTTCGGGCAGTTGTTCCAGCGACCGCTACGGTCATCGCCCGGGACTGTGCAATGATGACAGCCAATGGATGAGTAACCCTTGAAGACCAGGGGATGAAAGGGGAGCTCGTGCTCACGGATATACTGATCCCGTTCCTCTTTGCTGATATCGATGAGCGGGTAAAACTTGATGATGCCGCTACGCTCTTCAAAGATATCCAGCTTGGCGCGATGGTCTGTCTGCCACCTCATGAGACCGGAAGCCCAGACCTCATAGTGCTTCTTGAGTGCTTCCAGGGGTTCCACTTTGTTAATGGAACAGCAAAAGTCAGGATCTGTTTTCCACGTTTGATCCTTGACGGTAAACTCATGCTTCCAGTCTTCTGCTTTTACGTCCACCACATTCAGCTGATACAGCCGGGTCAATTTCTGCTTGTATTCCAGGGTTTCCGGGAAGTGAAAACCGGTGTCGATAAAGAAGACCTTTTGCATGGGACGCACCCGGGAAAAAAGGTGAAGAAAGAAGGCAGACGTGGCGGCAAATGAAGAGGTCAGCATAACTTTATCGGGATTAAAATCCCGGTAAAGCTCCCGAATGCGCTGATCCACTGAGAGGGCGTGGTATTTTTCATTCAGGGCACTGATAAATGTGGCTTTGTCGAACGGTTCTCCGTCTTTCCTGATGGCTTGGGCATTGTTTTGCATGGCGAATGATTTTCCAGAGCTGATAAATATTGCAAAGAACGATGCTACTGATTCAGAATCGATATGACAGTGCGTGGGCAAGCTGCCTAGATGATGTGGAACATTTTATCCTATATAACGCAAAATGTAAAATAAAGCATTATTATAATGTTTAGTTATAAGCATTAGTACTGACAATATATGATGAGCCGTTTAAAGTACCCAAATCTCTACGGCACAGCAGACAAGGAATGAGCAAGCGTCCTGATCAGAGTATTGCAGATGGCCCCACCACCCTTGTCTTTCCCATCTGGGGCCTTACTGCTTTGTTGTAGTACACCCTGATCGTTATAGGTGCAAACCCTGGGTTTGTTTGCAGTATCAGCCGTGATGACCAGCCGGCCTTGCCGGATCTGGTAGACCGCATTGAGTACACCACTAATGTAGTAGCTGTATTCGCCTCGCCGGGAAGAATACAGCGTGCGTTGGTTATGCTGCAGCAGCTCGATGGTGTGGATGACCTCTGGAGGGAGCAGGGGTGCCTCACGGGATTGCTGTGGCGGCGGCAGTGTTTTCCTGGCGGGCGCTGCGCAACCGACTGCGAGAATGCATAGC
>Ga0114931_10001633_pt1 | contig 28582 bp, 21 predicted proteins | sample 2SBtaG_FD_89579 | JGI IMG/M metagenome (GOLD analysis project Ga0114931, IMG submission 89579) | Deep subsurface microbial communities from Kolumbo volcano to uncover new lineages of life (NeLLi) - 2SBTROV14_V59a metaG | ecosystem: Environmental > Aquatic > Marine > Volcanic | place: Kolumbo... | reverse complement strand
GAGACCGCGGGAGCCGGCGACACGGTCACGGTGATCGAAGCGGTCTTGGTGTTGTCGAACACGCTGGTCGCCGTGATCGTCGCCGATCCGACGCCGGCCGCCGTCAACGTCGCCTTATCCGGGCCCGTCGACGCCACCGTCGCCACCGACGTATCACTCGAGCTCCACGTCACCGAAGGATCGGCGCCGCCCGAGCGGGTCACGGTCGCCGTCAGCGAGGCGTTGTTCCCGTTCACGAGGTTCTGGTTGCCCTGATCGATGGTCACCGCCGTCACGGCGGGAGCCGCCGTCACGGTCACGGTGATCGAAGCGGTCTTGGTGTTGTCGAACACGCTGGTCGCCGTGATCGTCGCCGATCCGACGCCGGCCGCCGTCAACGTCGCCGCATCCGGGCCCGTCGACGCCACCGTCGCCACCGACGTATCACTCGAGCTCCACGTCACCGAAGGATCGGCGCCGCCGGCGGCCGTGACGGTCGCCGTCAACACGGCCGTGTCGCCCGTGACGAGGGCCTGGTTCGCCTGGTCGATCGCCACGCCTGTCACCGCCGGCGGCTTCACCGTCACGGTGATGGTCGAGGACTTCGCGGGGTCGACCGTGCTCTTCGCGGTCACCTTCGCCGTGCCGGCCTTGACGCCCGCGATCTTGCCGGTCTTGCTGTCGATGGTGAGGATCGTCTTGTCGCTGGAGCTCCACGTCACCGTCTGCGGCGCGGTGGTCGGCTTGACCGTCGCCTTGAGCGTTGCGGTGCCTCCTACGTACAGCGACGTGTTGCCGCCTTCGATGGTAACGCTGGTAACGACCGGGGTCGTATTGCAGGCACCCAAGAAAATAGTCAGAGCTACCCCGACGATGATGAGAGCGGTGAGCCTGACGTTGCCGGAGATCTTCGATCGGATGGGTTTCACCTGTTGCACTCCTTTCGAACTGCACTGGTTACACGGCGCATACTGAACGTAGCATCATGGTACGAAACGGGAAGTACCGATGCCACGCCCTCCCCTGGACGCTGTGCGCGGCGCCTAGCGCTTCCAGAGCGGGCGTGGTTTCGCGGGATTTCCGACGGCCAGGGTGTCTGGTGGTACGGGGTGGTACACGACCGCACCGGCCGCCACCTTGGAGCCCGCCCCCACCGATCGCTTCGGATTCACGACGGCGTAGGCCCCGAGGAACACGCCGTCGCCCAACGTCGAACCACCGTTGGCGACCGCATGGGGGGAGAACCCGCAGGCGCGGCCGATCCGCGTGTCGTGCCCGGCCGACGCGTAGAAGGTGAGTACCGAGTGGTCCCCGAGTCGAGCGTGGGCGCCCACGCTGGCGAACGGGGCCACGATGCAGCCGGCTCCGAGTTGGGCGGTGTTGGCTATGTACGACAGGGGGTGGACGAGCGTGACGAACCTCGCCCCGAGCCCCTCGAGCCGCTCCGCGACGCGCAGGCGGACGGAGGGGTCTCCGATGGCGATGATCGCCCGATCGGACGGCGCGAAATCGAAGTGCTGCGTGTCCCCGAGGACGGGGAGTTGCAGCCCGAACGGCCCCATGTCCGGGTGGGCATCGTCGAGGAACCCCTTCACGGCATACCCGCCTTGCAGCTCCATGGCATCGTAGAGGTACTGGAGGACCTCGCGCCCGAAGCCTCCCGCCCCGACGATGACGATCCTGTGGATCCCGTCTTCGACGCGCCCATGAGGCGCCGTCCCGGCGGGACCGGCCTCACGGATGTACAGGGGGGCATTCGACTGAGGCACGTCCCAACGTTCTCCTGACGAACGATCCTCCAGAAGGGGGGCGCTCCCATCGCGTGGATCGGAAAGGATGGGGGGCGCCCGGTGCGGCGTGGTCACGACCCGCTCTCACCCTGCGGTCTCCGGGCCGGCCGGTCGGCCACGATCACGTCCCCACCTTGGTGGGCCGAGGGTTGGGCCGCGCAGCACGAACGGTGCTCCCTTCCTCGATGTCGATGGCTGCCCGAGCGTCCGCCTGCCCCTTCGAGGAGCGCGTGACGTCCCCTCCGATCCTCTGGTTGGCCCAGTCCTTGCGGACCCGCGAGTAGCGAGGCGCCATACCGTCGACGAGGAAGCGCACGTTGCTGTACATGGAATCCCGGTAGTCGCGCACCTTGCCCGAGCGTACTGCGTCGACGACCTGCTGGATGCCGGAGTCCAACGTCCACTCCGGGGTGAACCCCAGCTGGTCGCGGATCTTCGCGAAATCGACACGGTAGTTCCGCCGGTCGCCGTCATGGCCGGAGTCGATGTACTCGGCTTCGGGAACATGCTGCTGGACCAGTCGACCGACATCGCCGAGGGTGGCGTTCTGTTGATCGGAGCCGACGTTGAAGATCTCGTTCCTTACGGTGTCGACCGGCGCGTCGAGCACCATCTGCACCGCGCGCGCGGCGTCGTCCACATGGAGGAAGGGGCGCCACTGGTCACCGCCGAACACCGTGATCTTGCCTTCCGTCACGGCCTTGGCAGACAGCAGATTGACGACCAGATCGAACCGCAGTCTCCCGGAGAGCCCGTAGATGGTCCCGAACCGCAACATCGTGGGCACGAAGCTACCGTTGGCCATCTCGAAGAGCACGTTCTCCGACGCGATCTTGCTCCGCGCGTAGAGCGAGACGGGGTTGAGACGCGATGTCTCGTCGAGCACCTGGTCGGACGCGCCGTAGACCGAGCAGCTACTCGCGAACACGAAGCGCGACACGCCCTCGCCCTTGGCGACCTCGGCGATGACCCGCGTGAAGTCGAGATTGACCTCGGTCGTGAGCCGAGCGTCTACGGAGCACGCCGGATCGCCGACGAGCCCTCCCAGGTGCACCACGGAATCCACGCCCTTCATCGCCGCGACCACCTGGTCGACCTGTCGGAAATCGGCGCGGACGACTTCGAGGTCCGGATGGGCGAGAAGGTCCTTGATCGGGTCCTCGCCGAACAGCAGGAGGTCGAGCACGCGGACGCGATATCCCTTGGCGAGCAGACGCGGGAGCAGGGCCGACCCGATGTAGCCCGCGCCGCCGATGACCAGCACGCGCTTCTTGCCTTCCGACGGGCGTTTCAGGCGTGCCAGGCCGGCCTCGGCAAGCGCCAACGCCTTCCAGGTTGTGGACCAGTACCGGGACCCTACGAGCGCAACGATCTCGAGCGCCCAGGCGCCGATCAGCACGTCGAGCGACAACGCAATGTCGTTCGGCAGGAAACGTTGCGCGATCCCGAACGCCGCGAACACCAGCGTGGCAGCGCCGCCGAGCTGCAACGCCTTCGATCCAGCCGGCAGGCCCCGCACGCGCCCGTAGACGCCCCACACGGCGTACCCTGCGATCATCAGGACGACGAGTAGGGGATTCTGGACCAGAAGGTCCCGGCCGAGATCCGTGACGATCGCCGGACGGGCGGAATCTCCCGCGGCTATTCCGGCCAGGAAGTGCGACAAGAGCGCAGCCGTGAGGGCCAGGGCTCCTAGGGCGGCGTCGGCGAACATCTTCAAGAAGATCGGGACGATCGATGCACGTTGCTGTGACATTTCGCCAATTCCTTTCAAAGCCCTCGCGTCGACGGAACGCAACCCGTCACGTCGAGCTGCGCTGCTCCGCGAACGTTCGGTCCGGCGGCCGAGGTGGGCCCTGTATGGGCACCCTACCGCGGATTCTGCGCATACATTGTCTGCGAGTTCGGCGGGCGCGGTCGGTGATGGTTGACCATCACGCCTTCGCTCCGGGACACCTGTCCCTAGCCGTCGACGCGCGATCGCGCTAGTCGGGGAGGCCCTCCACGGGCTCGACGAGCCTCGGGGCGGCGTGGAGGTAGTGAGCTACGCGGCGCTTGGAAGCGATGTCGCGGAACACGCGCTCGACCTGGTCTCCGGTCAAACCCAGCACACTCGCGACCTGCGTCGCCGGAACGCCGTGGTTCACGGCGTACAGGCAGACGTCCATGCGGTCGTAGGGAAGCGAGAAGTAGAACTCCTCCTGGCTCTGCGGCATGGAGTAGGTGTCCGTGGTGGGCGGTCGAGAGCGGATCTCGTCGGGAAGCTGCAACCATGCGGCGAGCTGGTAGACCTGCGTCTTGTAGAGATGCGCGATCGGCTTGACGTCGGCGGCGCCGTCGCCGCCCTTCACGAAGAACCCCTGGTCGTACTCCAGTCGGTTGGGCGTGCCCATGACGGCGTAGTTGAGACGGTCTGCGTGGTAGTACTCCAGCATCTTTCGCGTGCGCTGCTTGAAGCTGGTCGCCGCCACCACCTGGAGGTATTCGCTCGGCGGAAGACGCGCGCTCCGCACCGTTCCGTCGGGACCCTCCACCACGATCGAGAAGAGCCTGTAGCTCTCGGTCTCGATCACGCTCGGCAACACCAGCTTCGCCCGCCAACCTTCCCCATACTCCGGAATCAGGCGACGGATCGCCTCGTCGCGACGGCGGTAGCAACCGGCGGCATCGAGGACGGGGGTGATGTCCTCGAGCACCGTCTCGATGCCGAGGCTCTCGGCGGCCCGTCGGCTCAGGGCCAGGGTGTCGGACGCGGAGTCCCTCTCGGGCATGAGGACGCCGAGGACGTGGTCCTCCCCGAAGGCCCGCACGCACAGGGCAGCGGTGACCGTGCTGTCCACCCCGCCGGACAGCGCCACCACCGCGCCGCGCCTGCGGAACCCGGCGACCTCGCGCTTCAGCGTCTCGACGATGGCGTCGATCGCAGCGGCCGGATCCTTCAGTTCCAACGCGTCGACCGAGAGGGTGGATCTCTCACTCATAGGGGACTGCGGTGCCCGCCGTCCTGCCGTCGACGTACCGGACGATCCTCTCGACGGTATCGAGGTTCTCGGGGACCGTGTCCTCGTCGGGCACGGAGATGCCGAAACGTTCCTCGATGAACATGACCAGTTCCAGCACGCCCATCGAGTCCAGAACGCCGGACCGCGTCAACGACTCGGAACCGGGAAGATGGTCGGCGTCGCCGTCCAAGATGAAGTTCTCCGAGATGTACTGCCGCACGCTCTGTTCGATGTTGACCACGGTCGTTCCCTGTCCTCCTCTGGCGTGGGACCCATCAAACCATCCCTGGTGAAGGGTCGTATGTGACCGTTACGTAGATTCCGTGAGGCTCTTCTTGCGCCTTACCGGTCGCGGTCTTGGGAAGGTCGTCCACGAAGACGACATCGCGGGGCACATGGGTGCCTTCGAGGCGGGCGAGGCAGTGGCGCCGGAAGGTGCGCGCGTCCATCGCGACCCCCTCGTCCAACACCACGTACGCACGGATCGCCTCCCCCAGGACGGGGTCGGGCACGCCTACGACGGCCGCTTCGCGCACGCCGGGGATCGCATGGAGGGCGTTCTCCACCTCGACCGGGCTGACCTTCTCGCCGCGGCTCTTGATCATGTCGTCGCTGCGCCCCACGAAGTACAGGAACCCCTCGGCATCGACGCGGAAGAAGTCGTGGGTGCACAGGATCCTCTCCCCGGGGTAGCGCCCCGCCTTGAGCATGTGTTCGGTCTGCTCGGGAAGGTTCCAGTAGCCCAGCATGACGTGCGGTCCGCGGACGTGGAGGACGCCGGTCTCCCCGCCCGCGACCTCCCGCCCGCCGTCGTCGAGCACCATCACCTCGGTCCCCGGGATCGCCTTTCCCACCGACCCCGGCTTGCGGTCGATCAGCTCCGGCTCGAGGTAACATACGCGCTTGCATTCGGTGAGCCCGTACATCTTGAAGATCAGGGCGTCCGGGCTCATCTCGCGCAACGCAGGCACGTAGGCGTCGGGCAGGTGCGCCGCGGTATTCGTGATCCTTCGGACGGACGGCATCGAGATGGGGTTGTTGCGGTGGAACGCCAGGAGCGTGGCGAACACGGTGGGGACGCCCGGGAAGACCGTCACGCTCTCCTCGCGCACGCGGCGCAGGACCTCGCCCGGGAAGCCGAACGACCTCTCCAGGACGAGCGTCGCCCCGAGCTGCACGGCCATGAGCAGCTGATAGAGGCCGTAATCGAACGCCAGCGGCACGACGTTCAGGATCCGGTCGTCAGCATCCAGGCGGAGATACTCGCACAGACTTCCCAGCGTGAAGACCATGTTCTGGTGCGAGAGCATCACGCCCTTGGGGTTGCCCGTGCTCCCGGACGTGTAGACCAGCGCGGCGAGATCGAGCGGGATCGTTCCCGCCGGCAGGGGCGTGGGCGTCGACGCCGCGAGGAGCTCCTCCAGCGTCAAGGCGCCGGCAACGCCGCTCGCCGCCGGCCCGGCCTCGACGAGCGTGTGCAGCCCGCTCAGGCCCGCCACCACCTCCCCGTAGACGCCCGCGAGCCGCGGCTCTGCGAGCAGCGCGCTGGCGCCGCTGTCGGCCAGGATGTAGCTCAACTTGTCGGCCTTCGTCTGTGGGTTGACCACCATGAACGCCGCCCCCGCCAGCGAGGCCGCATAGATGCCGAGCACCGCCGCCACACCGTTCTCCGCGAAGATCGCGACCCGATCGCCACGCCGGATGCCGCGGCCCTGCAGACCTCTCGCCAGGCGCCGTGCGCCGTCGAGCAGCTCGCCGTACGTGGCGCGGTCGTCGCCCGCGACGACGGCGACCTTGTCGGAGGCGGCATCGGCGCTCGCGAGCAGGCCGTCATGAAGGAGTCGTGGATAGCGCGGCCGCATGCGTCCTACCTCCCTGACCCGACGGAAGCCGAGCGTCCATGCGTGACGTTGCGGCCGACCACCGTGCGCGTGGGAACGGACGGCATCGCCAGCACGGGATTGCGAACGAACTGCTCTTCGAGCAGGAGGGTGGACAGGATCCCGACGAGCCCCATCTCGTCGCCCTCCCCGAGACCCGCGTCGAGGTAGCGCGTGCACTTCTCGACCAGCTTCCGGACCGGCCCGGGAGCGAACAGCCCGCTCGCCGCGACCCGGTCCGACTCCAACAGCTCGGACACGTACTCCGGCGCACCCTCCCCGAAGAACGCGCGGAGGATCGGCGCCCGGTACGGCAGCTTCGGCCGGTCGGCGACGTCGGCGGGGAGGAGCGGGCGGACCGCCCTGCGCAGCAGGTACTTCTCGCGGAGCATCCGCAGGCGCAGGCGCTCGGGCAGCCGGGCGGCGAACTCCGCGACGTTCACGTCGAGGTAGGGGAAGCGCCCCTCGACGGAGTTGGCCATCAACATGCGGTCGCCTTGCGAGTGCAGGAGGTAGCCGTGGAGGAAGGTCGCCATCTCGAGGTACTGGGCCTGGCCGAGCGGCCCGAAGCTCTCGAAGCCGGCCGGCAACCGGCCGATCAGCCGCTCCTCGTGCGTCGCCCCAGCACCGGCCGCCGCGCGCGCGTCCGGGCCCAGGAAGCGCAGGGCGCGCGAGCTGCTGCGGAAGCGGGGCCGGTGACTGTAGAGCGGATCGCCGACGTCCTCCAGGCCCTCCCCGAAGAACGCGGCCAGGAACCCCCCACCGCGCGCGAGGTCGCGCGACAGATACGGGTAGAGGCGTCCCAGCAGCGCCGGACGCGCGCGAGAGCGGGGCTGCCGTGCCCAGAAGCGCCGCACCATCGCCTCCTGGAAGATCTGGTAGCCGCCGAAGACCTCGTCGGCTCCCTCGCCCGTCAGCACGACCTTGATCCCCGCGTCCCGCACCGCGCGGGACAGGCGGAGAAGCGGCCCCGGCGCCGTGCGCAGCATGGGCTTCTCGGCCATCCTGACGACCGTGGGGAACGCCTCGGCGATGTCGGGCCCGGACACCGTGACACGGGTCAGCTCGACGCCCAGCGCTTGCGCCATCCGGTCCTGGTAACGACTCTCGTCGAAGCGCGCGTCCTCGAAGCCGACGCCGAACGCCTTCATCCCGCGCGACGAGTGGCGTTGCGCCAGGGCGGCGACGGCCGACGAGTCCAGCCCGCCACTGAGGTACACGCCAACGGGAACGTCGGCGCGAAGCCGGATCTCGGTCGCGCGGTCGAGCCGCTCGAGCAACTGCCCGGCCAGATCCTCGACGTCCGCCCGGTCGTGCGGCAGGCCGTCGCCTTCCCTGCGCCCGAAGCGCAGATCCCACCACCGCTCGAACGGCATCGGCCCCTCGCGGGTGATGCGCACGAAGTGCCCCGGAGGGAGCTCGGCGATCCCGGGGAAGGCGCTCCGATCGGGTTGCACGGCCCAGAGCGTGAAGGTCTCGACGACGCTGAACGGGTCGAGCCGCCGCTCGGCCTCCGGGTGGCGCAGCAGCGCCTTGGCTTCCGAGGCGAACGCGATGTCGCCGCCGAAGCGCCCCACGAACAACGGCCGGATCCCGAAGCGGTCTCGCGCGAGGAAGAGCTCCCTGCGGTCACGGTCCCACACCGCGAAGGCGAACTCGCCGTTGAGGCGCTCGAGGCATGCCGGCCCCCACTCCTCGAACGCGTGCACGATGACTTCCGTGTCCGACCGCGTCGCGAAGATGTGGCCGCGTCCCTCGAGCTCCTCCATCAGCTCGAGGTAGTTGTAGATCTCGCCGTTCTGCATCACCCAGAACCGACCGTCCTCGTTCCCGAGCGGCTGGTCGCCGCCCTCGAGGTCGATGATCGAGAGCCGGGTGTTCACCATGCCGAAGGGCCCGTCCAGGTAGAGGCCGACGCCGTCGGGCCCGCGATGCTGCAACTCGCCGCCCATCGAGCACAGGAGCCCGCGGTCGACCCGGGACCCGTGGTCCCGGATCCGGTAGATCCCTGCGACACCGCACATCGGCCGGCCCTCCTATCGCGGTGGAGCATAGCACGCGACTTCGCGCCCTGGACGTGACCGCGGCCCCGTCGCCGACGGCCGCGAGCGGCAACGAGAATGCGGCGTCGCCCCGGCCGATGAAGGCGCCGGAGCGACGCCGCCGCGAAGCGCCGGAGCGCTCCGCCGCAGCTCGAGGTTCAGTTCACCGTGACCTGAAGGTTCAGGTTGTTGTAGCCGGTGCTGGCGTCCCACGTGCCCTGGTTGGCCAACCGGATGCTGTACCTCGGGTCCTGGTTGAGGTTGGACGATGCATCGGGCAGGTTGAGGTACACGTCGTAGGTGCCGGACGCCGTCCCGGAGGGGAGCGCGGCACCGACGTCGATGGTCGTGGTCTCGCCCGGACCGGGGACGAGGCGCCGGACGTCCCTGCCGACCGTGACGGTCACGTTGTTGCCCCCGCCGGTAGGGACGAACACGAGCTCCATGGGACGCGGGTTGTAGAGCTTCCCGAACCCCGTGTCGTCCATCTTGATGGTCATGCCGAGCGGCGTGCCCGGGCTCACCGAGGTGGGGGCCGTCACCGAATCCAATGAGAACCGGTACCCAAGGCGCTTGGTCACCTCGTCGTAGCAGCCCTGCGACTTCCACTTGTCGTAGATGTTCGTCCAGTACCGCGAGTTCAGGTAGTCCCAGTGGTAGGTCTGCAGCTGCTGCAGGCTCGCCGGGCAGTCGTTGAGCGCGCTCAGCCCGCCCAGATCGCAGGTCTCGCCCCCCATCGCCGTGTACTTGGTGACCTGCTGCGCGTACGTCCGGTCCGCGGCCGACTGGTAGGTCCCTCCGTCGTTGCTGGTGGACACGAAGCAGTCGTTGTGCTGGCCGACGCGCGAGGCCTTGCTGCCGTTGAAGGCGGTGCTCTGGTCGGGCGGCGTCGGGAAGATGTCGTTGGCGCGGTACGGCGTACGGATCTCGATCATGCGCGTCGTCGGGAGCGCATCGAGGATCGCATTCGCGATCTTGGAACGATTCGTCAGCGTCGTCAGGCCGTTCGTGCTGTCGTGCCACTCCCCCCACGCGCCGATGAAGCCGGCCTGCATGACCGCGATGACGTCCGAGTACTGCGTGAGGATCGGCTTCAACTGCGCGATCTGCTGCAGCACGATGTTCAGCGGCGCGTCGGAGTTGTAGCCGAAGTTGTACGTGAAGCGCAACACCAGCTTGACGCCCGCGCTCCGGGCCGAGGCGAAGTTGCTCTTCAGGCCGTCGAGGAACGACGACGGGAGCGCCTGGTCGCGGTAGCTGTCGAGGCGCACGTAATACATCGCGAGCGTGTCGCCGGCGCTGTAGACGCTGCCGTAGTCGCTCGACGTGGGGATGTACCAGCCGCGCTCCGGGTTGGGGAAGTTCGAGGTGTCGACCGTGTAGTGGACGGTCTGCATCGGGACCGGGGCGGGATCGGCCGGGCCGGTCCTGCCGATCTGGGTGCTGTCGAAGGTGGCCGAGGTCAGGATGATCGAGCTCGAGCTCGCCACGGCCAACCCCACCATGACGTCGGCCGGCATCGGGATGGTGGTAGAGCCGAGCTTCGTCCAGCTCGTGCCGTCCGCCGACTCGTAGCCCGTGAAGGTGTCCCCGACGCGGCTCAACCGGATCCACGTGGGCGCGGTGGCGTTGGCGTCGCTGCCGGCCTCGGCCGCATCGGCGCCGGCCGTGGCACGCTCGCGCATATGCGTGCCGCCCAGGGCCCCGAGGTACACCAGCACGAACGGCGAGCCGGGATCGGCCGTCGCGCGGACCATCACGCCGACCTTGGCCTTCTCGGCGCGGTTCGAGAACGACACGACGTGCGTCGAGATCGTGGTGTCGCCCGATACCATCTTGTAGCTCAGATGGAAGCTGTCGCTCGGCCCCCCGATGTCGGTGCCGGCGCCGTGGACCACCAGCGTCGCCCCGGGTGATTGCTCCATGTAGCCGGGGACCCCGACGTTACCGATGTCTTGCTGCTGCCAACTCGCGGCCTGGGGCAACCCGACGGGCGCCTGCCCACAGCTGGCCAGGATCGCCGCGAGGAGGATGAACAGGAGCGTCACACCAGTCCCCACCATGACCCGGCGGAACCACCTAGGTGTGTGACGCATGCTATCGCCCCCCGCCGGCGTGATGGACTTCTTGTGCTGACTGATGAGCCGTTCTCCCTTCGTTCGAAGGCGTGCCGCCGCGTCGTGCTTGTCTGTGACGGTTGTCATGGTCGAGGCGTGGTGCGGCGGGCATAGTGCGGTGTTCGATTCGCCCTTCTCCCTTCCGGCCGGTCCACACGGTGTCGCGTAGGGAATGCGATGCCGTACATCGCTCCCAAGCTCGTGGGGGCCGGTCCTGCGGACGCATAGGACGTGGGAAGGTGCGTGGGGCCCAAGGCGCTGGGCCGGGCAAGACGCCGTGCGGTGACGCATCCGTTGCGAGGCTGCTCGTCGCGTTGGCGGGTGTTCCGGCCCGGCCGCCTTGCTGGCTTCCGGGTCGGCCTACCGGACGCGAAGCAACCTGTATGCATTCTTTTTGGGCCCGCTGAGGGCTCCATGAGATGACCCGAAACGACCTTCATGAGTTCCGGCCGCTCCCGTCTAGCACGTAGGTTCTGTCGCCTCGGGCGGAACCATGACAACAGAACGGCGTAGGCGTCGACGATCGGCCCCGCTGGGCCGTGACCGATCGAGCCGTTCCGAGGGTCTCGCGCCTGGTGTCATCCCGAACCTCGTCTCCCTCCGAGGGCCGGAGAAGCTCGACCGTTGCCGGAGACGCGGCCTCCCGAAGCCGAAGCTCTCGCCGCATGCACCCGGGCGTCGACGAGACGACGAGGTCTCGTCCGCGCGCGGCCGACTTCCCGCCGCACCGGACATCGGGGCACCCCGGGGGCCGGCACGGAAGAGCCGTGCAAGGTGGACGCTTTGTCGGCTAGGAAGAAGTAATCAAGGCGTGGCCGGTTGCGCTACTCGCTCCACCCGGCTCAAGCGCCCACGATTGCGAACCGGGTTTCATCGCATCCAACGTAGCCCGTTCGATCGGGCCTGCCCCAGGGTAACGAGCCCCGGCCTACAAAGGTTGTGAAGCGTCGCACTCCGGTCCGGACCCAGCCGCAACGCGGCGGCGAGGAACGCTTACCTGATTGGTCTTGGGGACCCGCGTGACGCACCGGGTTTGCACTCAGGCCAGTCGCCACACGGAGGCGAGCGTCCTCAGGATCACGCCGATGTCCCGAAGGAGGTTCTCGCGCTCGATGTACGCCAGGTTCATCTCGAGTTTCCTGGGCATGATCACGTCCCGGTACATCGCTTCCGGATCCTCGGCATGGCTCAGAAGCGCGTTCTCGTTGCGGAACTCGATCGACGCCGTGCTGGTGATGCCCGGAAGGACCTCGAGCACGCGGCGCTGCCGCGGCGTGTACTGCGCCACGAAGCTCGCCACCTCGGGGCGGGGACCGACCAGCGACATCTCGCCGCGCAAGACGTTGACGAGCTGCGGGAACTCGTCGATCTTGTACTTGCGAAGGACGGCGCCGACCCGCGTGATGCGCGGGTCCCCGGCCACCGTCACGTGGTTGGAGTCCTTGTCCATCCCTGCGGTCATGCTGCGGAACTTGACGATCCGGAACGCGCGGCCGTCGCGCCCGATGCGTTCCTGAAGGTAGAACACCGGGCCCGACGACTCGAGCCGGATGGCGATGGCGGCCGCCAGGAACACCGGCGACAGGACGACCAGGCCGACCAGGCTCGCCGTGAGATCGAAGATCCACTTAACGGGCCGCCGTCGGCTCGCCGTCAACGCCCCCACCGCTGCTCCGTTACTCCGTTCCGCATGTTCCACAGCCTCCACCATCGAGCCGTTCAAACTGTGAGCTTCGAGGTTCGATCGCATGGTCTACCGAGAATCATAGGTGCCCTTCCCCCCGAGCGGCGTGACCGACGTCCAGCCGTGCCTCGATGGCCCCCGGACCGCCCTTCGCCGGCGCCGGACGCATCGCAAAGGTCACAGCCCCGTCCCGGTCAGGGTTGCTAGATTCAGGGTCGCTACGGGGTCCGCTCCCGACGAGGGCGGGGAACCCGCACACGCGCCGGGAGGCACGATGCGTCATCGCAGGATCGTCTTCATCTTGGGCAGCCTCTCCCTGGGCGGAGCGGAGCGGCAACTCGCCGCCATGCTCGAGCACCGGTCAGCGCGCGCGCGCGACCTCGACATCCAGCTCGTCACGCTCCTGCCGCCGCGATCGGAGGCGCTGGTGACGCGGTTCGAAGAACTCGGGCTGCCCATCACCCTCGTCGACCGCAGCACGCGGAGCTTCCCGCGCTTCCTGTTCGAGCTGGTGCGCACCGTCCGGCGCCTCGGGCCGGCCATCGTGCACACGCGCCTGGACTCCACGGCCGGCATCTGGGGCCGCGTCGCCGCCTGGCTGGCCCGTACGCCGGTCATCGTCCAGTCCGATCGCAACGAGGCCGTGTACGGGACGCGCGTCCAGAAGGCGTTGCGCCCGTTCATCGACAGGTTCACCACGCGCTTCTTCCCGAACGCATCGGTCATCGCCGACCGGCTCGTCCGCTCGGGCGTACCGCAGCACAAGATCCGGGTGATCCCCAACGGGGTCGACCTGCGCGAGTTCGACCCGGAACGCGCCGCAGACCTGCGCGGCGCCTGGGGCGTGCCGGAGGGCGCGGTGGTGGCGGGCTTCCTGGGTCGCTTCGCGCAGCAGAAGCGCCTCGACCTGCTCTTCGACGCGCTGGTGAGCCTGCCGCCGGAAGAGCGACCGGACCGCGTCGCCCTGGCCGGCGACGGCGAGAAGATGGCCATGGTCCGCGAGCGCATCGCCGGCGACGCCTGGCTCCGTGAGCACTGCCTGGTGCTCGGCGTCGCGAACGACATCCCCGCCTTCATGAAGAGCATCGACTACCTGGTCCTTCCGTCGGACTTCGAGGGGCTCCCCAACGTCGTGCTGGAGGCGCTGGCGATGGCCAGGCCGGTCGTCTCGACGCGGATCTCCGACGTTCCGGCCCTCATCGAGGGCGCGGGCTTCCTGGCCGACCGCGGCGAGAGCGCCTACGTCGCCGACGCCCTGAGGTCCATGCAGGCCCTCGCGCCCGACGAACGGCGGGCTCTGGGAGCCCGGGGGCGCGCCCGGATCGAGCGCGAGTACGACCTCGACGTGGTCGCGGAAGGTTTCTGGAACGCCCACCTCGACCTTCTGCCACAGGCGTCGCTACGCGCGTCGGGTGCCACGCCCACACACGCGTGAGAGCTTCGATCATCGTCGTGCGGGCCGTGGGCGCCGGTCGGTCGGCGACGCCAACAGGGAGGGCCTGACCGTGTGCGGCATCGTCGGGATCTGGGACCGCTCCCGCGGCGACCCCGGGCAGGACCGTGCCCGCGTGTGCGCGGCGATGGCCGCCCTGCGCCACCGCGGTCCCGACGATCGCGGCGTGTGGCAAGGCGGCGGCGGCGAGGTGGTGCTGGGCCACCAGCGCCTCTCCATCATCGACGTGAGCGCCTCGGGCCACCAGCCGATGCTGTCGGCCGACGGCCGCTACGCGCTCAGCTACAACGGCGAGATCTACAACTTCCGCGACCTGCGCACCGAGCTCGAGGCCGCCGGCCACCGGTTCGCGTCGCACAGCGACAGCGAGGTGCTCCTGCAGGGCTACGCCCGCTGGGGGCACGGGGTGCTCGACCGGCTGGTGGGCATGTTCGCGTTCGCGATCTGGGACGACCACGAGCGGACGCTCTTCCTGGCCCGCGACCGTGCGGGCGAGAAGCCCCTCTACTACGCGGAGCGGGGGGCGGCGTTCGCCTTCGCCTCCGAGCTGCAGGCGCTCACCGAGGTGCCGTGGGTGGACACGACGATCGACCCGGATGCGGTGTCGCTCTACCTGGAGCACCAGTACGTCCCCGCCCCCCTCACCATCTACCGCGGCGCGCGCAAACTCCCCCCGGCGCACGCCATGCTCGTCGATGCGCAGGGCGTGCGTACCTGGCGGTACTGGGACCCGCTCCCGCTGGTGTTGCGACCGCCCGAGGCGCTCGACGAGGAGGCCGCCCTCGAACAGCTCTCCTGGCTCCTCGAGCGCGCGGTCCGCGAGCAGATGGCGTCCGACGTGCCGCTCGGGGCGTTCCTCTCGGGAGGGATCGACTCCAGCGCGGTCGTGGCCACCATGACCGGCCTCGGGACGACCCGCGTGCAGACCTTCAGCATCGGCTTCGACGAGGCGGCGATGGACGAGTCCGAACACGCGGGTCGCGTGGCCGCCTACCTCGGCACCGACCACACCACCGAGCGCCTGAGCGCCCGCGACGCCCTGGACCGGGTCCCCGGCATCCCGGCGACGTACGGCGAGCCGTTCGCCGACGCCTCGGCGCTGCCGACGCAGCTGGTGTCGGCAGTGGCCAGGCGGTCGGTCACGGTGAGCCTGTCCGGCGACGGCGGGGACGAGCTGTTCGGCGGCTACGGGCGCTACGGCCACTTCGAGCGCTTCGCGGGCCTCGAGCGCCGTCTGGGCCCCGTCGCCGGCGCGGCCGGGGAGCTGCTGCGCGTCGCGCCCGGGCGGGTCGGGTACGTGGCCGACCTCCTGCGCGCCGCTCACGGCAGCGATCTGTACCACCCGTTCGTGAGCGTGTTCCGGCGTCGCGACGTCCGGGACCTGACCGGACGCCCCTTCCCCGGCTTCGCGCCGTACGAGCGCGCGTGGTCGGCGGCGGCGGATCTACCCCCGAGGAGGCGCGCCATGATCACGGACCTGCACACCTACCTCCCCGAAGCGGTCCTGACGAAGGTCGACCGCGCGGCCATGTCGGTCTCGCTGGAGAGCCGCGCGCCGCTGCTGGACCACCGCATCATGGAGTGGACGATGCGGTTGCCGCCCCCGCTGGTGCGGGACAAGGCGCTGCTCAAGACCTACGCCTACCGGAAGGTCCCCCGCGCGTTGCTCGAGCGGCCCAAGACGGGGTTCGGCGTGCCGCTGGCGAGCTGGTTCCGCACGGAGCTGCGCGACCTCGTGCACGATGCGCTGGTCCCGTCGCGTCTCGAGCCCCTGGGCATCGTCGGCCGGGGAACGGTCGACCGCTTCGTCTCGGAGCACATGAGCGGGCGGCAGGACCACGGCAGCCGCCTGTGGGCGCTGCTGGTCCTCAGCATGTGGGGGTCCGCCGATGCCCGCTGAGCGCCTCGCGCTGCTCCTGCCCACGCTGGGCGGCGGCGGCGCCGAGCGCATCATGGTCACCCTCGCCAACGAGCTCGCACGGCGCGGCTTCGCCGTCGACCTGGTGGTCTTCACCGCCGAGGGGCCGTTCCGGAGCGCGGTGCGCGACCCCGTCCGGCTGGTCGACCTCGGTACCAAGCGCGCGCGCGCGAGCCTGCTGCCGCTGGTACGCTACCTGCGCGCGAACCGCCCGAAGGGACTCATCGCGTCGCAGGGCCACGCCAACACCCTCGCCGTCGCGGCCCGGATGCTCGCCGGCGTCCCGACGACGATCGTGCTGCGCGAGGAGAACACCTTCTCGGTCAGCACCGCCGACGCCAGCGGCGTGGCGGGCCGGCTGGGGCCCCTCCTGATCCGCTGGGCCTACCACCGCGCCGACCGCGTGATCGCGGTGTCGAACGGCGCGGCCCGCGACCTGAAGACGAGCGTCGGCCTCCCGGACGACGCCGTCGAGGTCATCGCCAACCCGGTCGCGGCCGAGGAGATCGCGCGCCAGGCCGCGGAGCCGCTCGACCATCCGTGGTTCGCTCCGGGCGAACCCCCGGTGATCCTCGGCGTCGGTCGCCTGCGGCCCGCCAAGGACTTCGAGAACCTGCTGCGGGCCTTCGCCCGGGTCCGCGAGCGCATCCCCGCCCGTCTGCTGATCCTGGGCGAGGGCGCCGAGCGTGCCGCGTTGGAGCGGGTCGCCCGTGAGCTGGGCGTGTCGGATCACGTCCAGATGCCCGGGTTCGTGGGGAACCCCTTCCAGTACATGCGCCGCGCCGGCGTGTTCGTGCTGTCCTCGCGCTGGGAGGGGTTGCCGGGCGCGCTCATCGAAGCGATGGCGTGCGGCTGTCCCGTCGTGAGCACCGACTGCCCGAGCGGCCCGATGGAGATCCTGGAGGGTGGGCGCTACGGCCCGCTGGTGCCGATGGGCGACGATGCCAGGCTCGCCGAGGCGATCCTCCGGATGCTCGACGATCCCACGCCGACCGAGACCCTGACCGCGTCGGTGCGGCGCTACTCCGTCGAGGAGATCACGGATCGCTACGTGGAGCTGCTGCTCGGCGCGGGAGCCCCGCCCCCGCGGGCGGCTCCGGCCGGCGAGCCGGTCGCCTAGGGCCCGCCGCCGGTGCGCGCCGCCGGCTTCGCCATGGGGCCGACGGGCACGGGACGGTACAGCTCGGCATACAGATCGAACAGGCCGCGCCAGATGAGCTCCGGCGCGAAGCGCTCGGCGGCCCGCCGACGGCCGCGCTCTCCCAGCGTCCGGGCCCACGCGGGATCGTCCAGGACGCGGTCGAGCGCTTCGGCCAGGGCGACCGCGTCGCCGGTCGGCACGATCAATCCGGTCTCGCCGTCCACCACGGAGTCCCGCGCGCCGGTCGCGTCGGTGGTGATGACGGGCTTGCCGGCCGACGCCGCCTCGACGGCGATGTTCGGGAACCCTTCGCGGTAGGTCGGCAGCGCCACCACGTCGCACAGGTGGAAGTAGGGCGCGACCTCGTGCACCCAACCCGTGAAGATCACGTGCCGGTGGTCCTCCAGCAGGCTCCTGGTGCCCTCCGGCACGGGGTCGCCGTCCTCGAAGTCGCCGACCAGGAGCAACCTGGCCGACGGGTGCCGCCCGCGCACGCGGGCGAACGCCTCGGCCAGCTCGACCAGGCCCTTGTCCCGCGTGAAACGCCCCACGAAGCCGATGACGGGCCCCGGCCGCACCAGGTCGAGCTCCGAACGCAGGCGCTCCGCCTCGGCCAGTAGCGCCGGCGACGGGGCGAAGCGCTGCACGTCGACGCCGTTGCTGCTCCCGCCGGCCAGCACCACGGCCTTCTCCCTCTTCACGAGGCGCAGCTCCACGGCCCGCTCCAGCAGGCTGGGCGACACGCACACCACCCGGCTCGCCGACGCGCAGGCCAGCCGCTCGGCCGACCACAGGATCCAGCGCAGCAGCCCGGTGGTGGTCTCCATGCGCAGGCCCCGGAGCAGGTACACACGCCCCCGCACGCCGCTCAACTTCGCCGCCAGTCCGGCCAGCAGGCCCGCCTTCGGCGTGCTGGCGTTGACGATGTCGGGTCGGAGGCGGCGGAACAGGCGCCACAACGCCACCAGGGCGCGGAGGTCCTTGAGCGGCGCGATCTCGCGGTCCATCTTCACGGCGTGCGCCGTCACCGCCTCGCGTTCGGCGGTCGGCTCGAGCTGCGACTCCGGCGACGACACCAGGTGCACGTCGGCCCCGCTCTCGCGCAGGTACGCGAGCTGGCCGCGCAGGAACCACCACGCCACGCGCGGCGTGGTCACCGCGTACACGATGCGCGGCCTGCCTCCCTCGAAGGTGGGGTGCGGCGCAGCTTCGGCCGCCTCGACGGCCGGAACGCCGGGATCAGCCGGCGGCACGGTCGAGCCGAGCGACGACGGCGTCGAGCGTCGCATCGAGACCCTCCGGAAGGGTGAAGGCGGGACGGTAGCCCAACAGCCGCTCGGCCTTGCCGATGTCGGCCAGGGAGTGTGCCACGTCCCCGGGCCGGAAGTCGTCGTAGACGGGCTCGAGCGCCGCCATCCCGGCCTTGCCGGTCCGGGCCGCCAGCCCGTCGCGGAGGCGTCGGAAGAGCTCGTTCAGGCTGGTGCGCTCCCCGACGGCGACGTTGTAGGCCTGGTTCAGCGCCTGCGGTTCGACGGTCGTTGCCGCCAGCAGGTTGGCCTGCACGGCGTTGTCGACGAAGCAGAAGTCCCGCGTGGTGGCGCCGTCGCCGTGGATGGTGGGACGCGTCCCCGCCAGCAGCTCGCCGATCCACCGCGGGATCACCGCGGCGTACGGCCCGTCGGGGTCCTGCCGCGGGCCGAAGACGTTGAAGTAGCGCAGGCCGATCACGGGCGTCCCGTAGGTCCGGGCGAACACCTCGGCGTAGAGCTCGTCCACGACCTTCGTCGTGGCGTAGGGCGAGAGGGGACGTCCGGTCTGCGCCTCGACCTTGGGGAGGTCGGGGTGGTCGCCGTACACCGAGCTGGACGACGCGTAGACGAAGCGGCCCACGGAGGCGTCGCGCGCCGCGATCAGCATGGTGAGGAAGCCGTCGATGTTGGAGCGGTGCGTGCGCATCGGGTCGGCGATGGACCTGGGGACCGAACCCAACGCCGCCTGGTGCAGCACCGCGTCGGCGCCCTCGACCGCGCGCGCGGCGGTGTCGGCGTCCGCGATGTCGCCCTCGATGAGCGTGAAGCGCGACCACGCCGCCTCGCCCACGATGCCCCGCACGTCGGTGAGGTTCCGGCGCCGCCCCGTCGAGAAGTCGTCGAGCCCGACCACGTCCTGGCCGAGCGTCAGCAGCTTCTCGAGGAGGTGCGAGCCGATGAACCCGGCCACCCCGGTCACGAGGAAGCGCCTGGGGTGGTCGCGAAGGTCGTTGCAGGTGCGATCGAAGGTGTTCATCACAGGCTCCAGTAGATGACGCCGGGCGGGATCTCCCCCGGCGCGAGGGCGGACTTGATGTCGGCCACGATGCCGCCCGGCTTCAGGGGCGCCAGCAGCTCGGCGACGGGCGGGCGCAGGAACGGACGATGCGGGACGGCGACGATCATCGCGTCGACGCCCTGGAGCGCTTCCCAGGGTACGAGGTCGATGCCGTACTCGTGCCGGGTACGCTCGGCGTCGGCGATGGGGTCGTGCACGACCGGGACCAGCCCGAACTCCTCGAGGCCGTGGACGATGTCCGGCACACGGCTGTTGCGGATGTCCGACACGTTCTCCTTGAACGTCACGCCGAGGACCGCCACGCGCGCACCCTTGCTGCCCAGGTCGGTGGCGGACAGCAGCTTGACCACCTTCTGCGCCACGAAGCCGCCCATGCCGTCGTTGATGCGGCGGCCCGCGAGGATCACCTCGGGGTGGTACCCGACCTGTTCGGCCTTGGCCGTGAGGTAGTAGGGGTCGATGCCGATGCAGTGGCCGCCCACCAGGCCGGGCGAGAAGCGCAGGAAGTTCCACTTCGTGCCGGCGGCCTCGAGCACCTCGCTGGTGCGGATGCCGAGGCGGTCGAAGATGATGGCCAGCTCGTTGACCAGGGCGATGTTGAGGTCGCGCTGGGTGTTCTCGATCACCTTGGCGGCCTCGGCCACGCGGATGGAAGGCGCGCGGTAGAGTCCCGCCTCGACCACCCGGCCGTACACGGCCGCGGTGCGCTCGAGCGTCGTCGCGTCCTCCGCCGCGACGATCTTGGTGATCGTCTCCAGACGGTGCTCGCGGTCCCCCGGGTTGATCCGCTCGGGCGAGTACGCCACGGTGAAGTCGGTCCCGGCCTCGAGCCCCGACAGGCGCGCCAGCAGCGGCCGGCAGAACTCCTCGGTGACGCCGGGGTAGACGGTCGACTCGAAGGCGACGACGCTGTTGCGGGCGAGGTGCGGGCCGACGAGCTCGCACGCGCGCCTGAGCGGCTCCAGGTCGGGCTGGTGGTTGCCGTCGACGGGCGTCGGCACGGCCACGATGATGTAGGAGGCGGCGCCCAACTCCGCCGGGTCGGCCGTGAACCGGCCCCGGAACGCCTTCAGCCGCTCGGGCTCCACCTCACCGCTGCGATCGCAACCGTCGGAGAGCTCGCGGACGCGCCGTTCGTCCACGTCGAAGCCGATCGTGGCGTCGAAGACCCGGTCCAGGGCGACCGCGATCGGCAACCCCACGTACCCAAGGCCCACCACCGCGACCCGTTCGGTTGCGTCGTTCGTCGTCGTCGAGCTCATTGCGACATCATCCGTCCCTTTCGCGCGTAGGCATCCACGTTCGCTACGTCGTCGCGCGCTCGTTGCGGCCCAATCATTGTGTCCGCTCATCGCTCCGGCCCGCCCTACATCCCTCACACCGCAGCGGCCGCTCCCGGTGCGACCGCAACCGGGCCTGCAGCCGGGGCCGCGCGCCGCGCTACGAGGGCCCTACGGCGCGTGCGGGCCGCGCTGCGGCCGCCGCCGTCTCCTCCCGGTCGAGCACGAAGCAGATCGCCAGCAGGTGACCGACCGCGATCCAGTAGAGGAACTGGTCCGGCGCGGTCATGGTGGCGTCCGCCATCAACATGAACACCACGACCCCGGTGGCGTACAGCGAGGTCGCCGACGCCACCCTCCAGAAGCGTGCGAGCAGAGCGCCATGCAGCCACAGGAACACGGCCAGCCCGATGAAGCCGAAGTCGTACAGCATCTGGATGTAGGCGTTGTGGGTCGACGTCAGCGTCACGCTCACCCTGCGGATCAAGGCCATGCTCGAGGCGAAGCCGCGCCCGAGCAACAACTGGTAGACGTTGGACGACTCGATCTCCTGGATGCTGGCCTTCCACAGTGGCAGCCGCTGGTTGGCGCTCGCGACGTCCGAGCTGCTGAAGCGCACGAACAGCTCGTTGCTGCCGGGTAGGTTCATGAGGATCGCGCCCGCGGCAAGGGCGGCGATGAGGATCACGAGGCTCCGGCGCGACTTGAACAGGATGCGACCGTACATGACGATGACCGCCAGGGCCAGCCCGATGCTCATCCCGCGCGAGCTCAGCAGGAGCATGCCGTACAGCCCCACGCCCGCCGCCGCCCACAGCGCCACGCTCGTCCACAGACCCGCCTTCCTCCCCATGGCCTGGGCGAGCACCGCGATGACCCCGAAGGCCAGCACGAAGGAGACGTTGTTCTGGTTGACGTCGACGCCGGCGCGGTAGGCGAACCCGCTCGCCACCGACTGCGACACCACCCAGATGCCGATGGCCAGCGTGGACACCACCTGGACCCAGATCAGCAGATGGGGGATGCGCCGCGTGGGGAACTGGAAGAACACCAGGAAGCCGATGAAGTAGATGAACAGCCGCTGCTTGGTCGCGAAGTCGAACACGTCGCTCACGGGGAACAGGCTGATCAGGACGATCAAGAGGAACATGAGGTACGGCAGCAGCCGCCAACCGACCACCAGGCGCCCGAGAACCAGCGCCAGCACGGCGTTCACGGCCATGAGCGCATAGAGCGGGTAGTACATGCCGGTGACGCTGAAGCCCGCGAAGAGCGTCCCCTGCAACGAGTAGGCGAGCCAGAACAGCGCCGGGCCCACCTCGGGCCACCGCACCAGGACCAGCACCAGGACGCCGCCCCCCAGCGCGGCGGCCGCGAGCACGAGCAGCGGCAGCCTGGTGGAGAGCATGCCCATCACCAGCCCGCCCAACACGAGCGCCAGCACCAGCACCAGGCCCGACAACGGCAGGCGCCCGCCGCGGAAGACCGCGGGCCCTCCCCAGGCGTCGTTCACGCGCGGGCTCCCCGGGGTTCGTTCATCGGCGTACGGCCTCGACCACGGGCGGATGATACGGCATCGCCGCGGCGGCGCTCCGTGACGGGACGGGCGGGTGCCGACGCGGAGCGGGCATCAGGCCGGCACGAGGTCCATCACGACCAGCTCCGCCGGGCAATCGAAGCGCAGCGGCACCAGGGTCACCCCGAGGCCCCGCGACACGAATGCGGCCGTGGGAGCCGGCACCCAGCCCTCGAGGTAGCGGCGACCGTAGTCGGAGCCGGTGTACACCGCGCCGATGCCCGGGATGCAGATCTGCCCGCCGTGCGTATGCCCGCACAGCAGCAGGTCGGGCACGGTGCCGTCGGCCGTCGAGAGCGTAGGGATGACGTCGGGGTTGTGGCTCAACAACACGCGGGCGTACCCGGCGCCGCCGCGGGTGCCTGCCAGGGCGGCGGCGGGGTCCGGCCGCCCCTCCCGGAAGTCGTCGATGCCGGCGAGGTAGAGGTCGTCGCGCACGCGCCGTCCCTCGTTGAGCAGCACGGTGGCGCCCACGTCGTTCAGCATCCGGAGCCACGGCGCCAGATCGGGGTAGCGGTAGCGGTCGTGGTTGCCCGGCACCACGTAGGTCCCGAGCGGTGACTGCAGGTCGGGGAGGCGGCGCCCGAACTCCGAGAGGTCGCCGCGGTAGCGGGCGTCCACGAGGTCTCCGACCAGGACGACCGTATCGGGTCGCGTCGCCGTGGCGACGCGGACCCAGTCCGCGAGCTGACGCTCGTGCAGGTAGGGGCCCAGGTGCAGGTCGGTAAGGACCGCCATGCGCAGGGGCCGCGTCAGCCCCGGGACGGGCTTGCCCTCGACACGGACGTCGTAGCTGTACGCCTCGTGCACCGACGCCCCTCCGACGCCGGCGAGCGCGAGGCCGCCCGCGCCGAGGGCCCAGCCGAGGAAGTGGCGGCGGGACAGGTGGGGAGGGTCGTCCTTCATCGTCGGCACGATAGCACCGGGTAGGGCGTTCGCGCGTGACAGCCGACGCTCGCCGGACGCGGTCGGGGACGGGTCTTGTGGCGGTGGCGCGGTCGCGCTAGGCTTGCTGCGTTCATGACCACGCCGCGCGCCGCGACCGCCCCGCGCCCCATCCTGCTGCTCGTCGGCAGCCTCGAGCGCGACGGCGCCGAGACCCAGCTCGTGATGCTGGCGAAGCGCCTGCAGGAGTGGGGGTGGCCGGTACGCATCGTGGCGATGCTGCCCATCGACGCCTTCGGCGACGAGCTGGACGGCCTCGACGTGCACTTCCTGGGCATGCGGCGGCGGGGGGTCAACACGACCGCGATCCGGCGCTTCCTGCGCCTGGCGGGGGAGCAGCGTCCCGCGGCGCTGGTGAGCTTCACCTATCCGGCGAACCTGTTCGGGCGCCTCGCTGGGCGCTTCGCGCGCATCCCGGTGATCGTGTCGTCGATCCGGGGCGAGCGGGTCGGCGGACGCGCCAAGGAGCTCGCCATGCGCGCCACGGCACGCCTCGACTCGGTCACCACCACCAACTCCTCACGCGTCGCACGCTCGCTGATGGAGCGCCGCCTGGTCGCCGGACGCCGTGTCGAGGTCATCCCGAACGGCGTGGACCTGCGACGTTTCGCCGGGGTCGCGGACGCGCGAGATCGCGTGCGCGCCGCCATCGGCGTGCCGGAGGGGGCCTTCGTGTGGTTGGCGGTGGGTCGGCTGGAACCGGTCAAGGACTACCCCAACGTGCTGCGGGCCATGACGCGCCTCACGAGGGCGCCGGCCCACCGGCTCTACATCGCGGGGGGCGGGAGCCAGCGGGCCGATCTCGAACGGCTCGCCACCGCGCTGCGCGTGTCCGAACGCGTCACCTTCCTGGGGGCACGTTCGGACGTGCCGACGTTGCTGGCGGCCGCCGACGCGCTGGTCCTGCCGTCGGCCAACGAGGGCATGCCCAACGCGCTGATGGAGGCGTTCGCGGCCGGCACGCCCGCCGTGGCCACCGACGTGGGCGGGGTCCGGGAGATCCTGGTGAGTGGGGAGAGCGGGTTCGTGGTGCCGCCAGGGGACGCCGCGGCGCTCGCCGCGGCCATGGACCGCCTGATGCAGCTCCCCCCGTCGGCGCTCCGGGAGCTGGGCGCGTCGGGCCGGGAGCATGTCGAGCGGCGCTTCTCCGTCGCGGCGATGGCCGGGCGCTGGCGCGACCTGCTGACGTCCGAGATCGCCAGCCGGTCGGGCTGACCGTCATCTAGAGCTCGGCGCCGCGGGCGGGCCCGGGCCGGCCCTCGGCGATCGCGGCCGGCCCCCGCGGCGGCCCGTTGGCGACGGGTCAGCGCACGCCGCGCAGCGCGCGGCGGTAGAGGTAGCCCCACAGCGTGGGATGGGTGCGCAAGCGCGACTCCAGCCCGAGAGGATTGCGCGCGGCCTTCGCCCGTCCCGCCGCGACGTCGCGCAGGACGTCGGTCATCGCGGGCAACGCGGTCGCGAGGTGGAGGTAGGGGTAGGTCACGATGGAGTCGGCCGGCTGCGGCTCGAACATCACCTGGGTCAGCACCGCGCCGGTATCGATGCCCTTGTCGATGAGGAAGATCGTGGTCCCGACCAGCTCCGGCCGGACGTCGGCCAGCGCCCAGTAGCCGCCGTGCACGCCGCGGTACAGCGGCGTGACGCCCATGTGCGTGTTCACGATGGGGACGCCGATGGCGTCGAGCGTCTTCGCCCCGACGATGCGCGTGCCCTGCACCACCACGATGTCGGCGCCGACCCTGGCGATGACCTCGCGCGCCGCGGACGAGTTCACCGACGGCACGTGGAAGGTCTCCACGGGGGGCGCGGAGCGGTCGAGCCCGTAGGTCTCGAGGATCTCGGCGATCCTGCGGCGCGACGCGGCCCGCAGCGGCGGCACCACCAGCGCGGCGTAGAGCACCTGCCCGCCAGCGGTGAGCCAGCCGTAGCGGCGCACCCGCCCGGCGAGGAACTTGCGCCGGGGGGTGGGCTGCTCGACGAGCAGCTTGACCTCGTCGAAGCGTTCGCGTAGCCAGTTCACGACGATGTTGGTGTTCTCGGTGGGGCCACCGAGCACCAGGATGGACGGCTCGGGCTCAGTTCCCAGCGGCGACATCGGCGGCCTCGTCCATGGTGAGCGACCTCATTCCCTCGGCGTCCTGGAGCCGGGCGTACTCGGCAAGGATGGCGTCCAGCACGGAGAAGCAGTGTTTGGGATGCCGGGCGAAGTTGTGGGGGTGCCACCACAGGTGGAACACGCTGCCGCTGTGCGCGGCGTGGCGCATGCCGCGGATCACGCGGCGGAGGTGAAGGCGGGCCAACGCCGGGTCGCGCGGCGCGTGCGCACGCAGGAACATGCTCGCCCGCACGTTGCGCAGCCCCGGGCGCTCGACGATCTCGCGCCAGGGTACGTCCTGGCGGCCGCTGAGCGGCACGAACGCGTCGGCGAAGCGCGCGACCCTCTGCAGGCGGCGCGAGATCGGATCCTGCCGCGCCCCCGGCCCCCCGAGCACGGCGTTGCCGCGGTAGGTGCGGATGCCGTGCCGCGGCAGCACCTCGAGGCAGGCGGGGTGCACCTGGTTGCGAGGGAAGACGATCGAGCGCAGCTCGATGCCCATGGTGCCGGCGATCGCCACGGCGCTGGCGAGGTCGGCTTCGAAGGCGGCGGCTCCGGCCCGGTCGTCGAGGCAGTAGTAGTGGGCGTAGGTGTGCGTGCCGATCTCCTGGCCGGGCGTCGCGCGGATGCGCTCGATGAGGCTGCGGGCGTAGTGGGCCGGGTCCGCGCCCTCGCTCTCGCCAACCACCTCGCCGAACGGGTCGAGCGCGGCGTTGGCGTAGTCGGGCCGCACGGCGGGCGTGAAGGCGTCCATTTCGGCGCGCCCCCGGGCGAAGAGCATGCCGACGGTGGCCCAGGTCGCGGCGACGCCGGCGTCGGCGAACCGGAGGCACAGCTCATCGACGACCCCTCGCGTGGAGCGCATCGTCGCCGCCGTCTGAGGCGTCATGGGCACGTGGTCGCGGACGCCCCAGTGCAGCTCGAAGTCCAGTGAGATCACCAATGCGCCGCTCATCCGGCCCGCCACGCTCCCGTTCCGCTGCTGCGCGCCCCGGCGGGCACGCCCGCACACTCTATCGCCCGCTCCGGGGACGGGGCCGTGCGCACTGCCGGGCGCACTGCCGGGCGCATGCGCCGGCGACGCCCTACGCGAGGGCTAGCATGGGGAGGGGGAGCCGGGAGCACGCGGCCCGGCACGCCGGAAGGGACGGAACGCATGCGCATCCTGGTGACGGGCGGGGCCGGCTTCATCGGCTCGCACCTGGTCGAGCGCCTGCTCGAAGTCGGGCACGACGTGGTCGTGCTGGACGACTTCTCGAGCGGCAGGCACGGCAACCTGCCGCGCGCGAACGACCACCTGCGCATCCTCGAGGGCGACGTCGCCGACCCGCGCGCGGCGCAGGCGGGGTGCGACAGCTGCCGCGCGGTGTTCCACTTAGCGGCGGTCGCCAGCGTGCAGAAGTCGATCGAGGACCCGGTCCACTCCCACCGCACCAACCTGATCGGCACGCTCACGCTGCTCGAGGCCGCGGCCAACGCCGGCATCCGCAGCTTCGTGTACGCCAGCAGCGCCGCCGTCTACGGCGACGCCGCCGCGCTGCCCACACCGGAGGACGCGCCCACCCACCCGCTGTCGCCCTACGCGGCGGACAAGCTGGCCGGCGAGCACTACCTGGCCCACTACCACCGCACCGGCCGGGTGGCGGGCGTGGCGTTCCGCTTCTTCAACGTCTACGGGCCGCGGCAGGACCCGTCGAGCCCCTACAGCGGGGTGATCAGCATCTTCCTGGAGCGCGCCCGCGCAGGCGAGCCGGTCACGGTGTTCGGCGACGGCGAGCAGACGCGCGACTTCGTGTACGTGAAGGACGTGGTGGATCAGCTCGTCGCGGCCCTCGGCCACCCCGTGCGGGCCGAGCTGGAGGTCGTGAACCTCGGCACCGGCCGCGAGGCGAGCCTGCTCGAGCTGCTCGGCGCCCTGCAGGAGAGATCCGGGCCGCTCGAGGTGCGGCACGGCCCCTCGCGGAGCGGCGACGTCCGCCACTCGCGCGCGGACGTGACGCGCCTGCGCGCGCTGTGCGCGCAGCTCGGGGTGGAACCACCATCGACCACGCTACGCGACGGGCTGCGGGCGATGCTGCAGCCCGTGGCCTAGGAACGCTGCGCCACGAGGGCGGGCCGAGGTCCCCCCGGACCCTCGGCCCGCCTTGATCTGCCCGCCTGCATCCGTCCTCGTTCGTCGGGCGTGCCGCTCAGCCCGCGTCCTCCTCGAGCGGCCGGCCGAACCGGTCGACCACCGCGGAGCCGCCCTGCGGACGGGCGTACCCTTCGCCAGGACGCTCGCCCTCGTCCACCATGGTGAGTTTGTCCAGGAGGTACTCCTCGACGGTGCGCTCGGACACGCCGAGTTTGCGCGCGATCTCCCGGATCTTGAACGCGTCGACCTTCACCTGCGACACCTCGCTCCCCGATGCTCTCTCGGCCGGACCGCACGCCCCGCAGGGCGCGTTGCGCACGGTGAGGGCCGGTACTGGCTTCGATTCGAAACGGCTCGGCATCGACAGCCTTGCGAGGGATGGAACGACAAGCCACCGGCCTCGCGGCCGGGGCCCTCGGTACTCAGGATTCGGTATCGAGGCGTCCCGGGGCAAGGGACGCGCGTCCTGTACCACCCTTAGGCCGGTTCCGCGCCGTCCGTCTCCGGCACCACCACCACGTGCGTGACGCGGGTGGCGAGCACGTCGGGCTCCACCCCGAGCTCGTCGAACCAGTCGGGGGGTTGCAGCGTCGCGACGAGCGCGCCGTCGTCCCAGGAGAGGTCGAGGAGGCTGCCGTCGGAGGTGCGGGCGTCGAGCGCCCGCGCACGTCCCACGAAGCGCACGTGCCAGGTCGTGGCGCTCGGCGGGTCGGGCAGCGGCCGGCCGGCAGCGACGCGGACGGTCAGCAGCGTGGCGCCCGGCCGGGCCTCGCAGCCCGGAGCGGCGCCGCCGACGGGGACGCCCCGGGTCGCCACCAGCACCTCGACACGGGCGGGCACGCTGACGACGTCGCCGTGGTAGGCGTCCATGACCAGGTGGAGGACGGCGTCCGAGCCTGGCGCCACGCCCCCTGCGCCGCCGGCACCGCGGCCGGTCGAGGCTTCGCCGCCGGCCCCCTCGCCGCCGTGGGCGCCCCGGTCCCCGCCTTCTCCCGCCAGCCCACCGGGCCGATCGGCGTCCGGCCCGTCGCCGCCCAGAGCGAGGGACTCGAAGCCCTCCACCTCGTCGGCCGCGCCGTAGCCGGCCTCGTACACCTCCGCGGTCAGCAGCTCCCGGATCGGGGCGGGCAGGGTCGCGAGCACCGCGTCCCGGGCGATGCGACGCGCCGCAGCCGAGGCCCGCCCCTCGGCGACGTCCCCTTCCCCGGCGGTCGCGTC
>Ga0114931_10001632_pt1 | contig 28593 bp, 26 predicted proteins | sample 2SBtaG_FD_89579 | JGI IMG/M metagenome (GOLD analysis project Ga0114931, IMG submission 89579) | Deep subsurface microbial communities from Kolumbo volcano to uncover new lineages of life (NeLLi) - 2SBTROV14_V59a metaG | ecosystem: Environmental > Aquatic > Marine > Volcanic | place: Kolumbo... | reverse complement strand
GGACCCTGCACTGGCGACGCGGTCGAGGTTCGTGTTGAACGCCGTGGTGAAGTAGACGAGCGTGCCGGTCTTCTTGACGGCAACGCAGGGGATGTAGCCACCCCAGCCGCTGTCCTTCTTCTGCAGCGCGAGCTCCTTCCACTGCTTTTCGCCGGGCGCCTTGTAACGGACCACCACGCGGGACGCTTTGACGCCCTCGGGCGCCTTCACGTACACCGGCACGGGATGCCAGGTGGCTTGCTCGGACCAGGGCTTCTCCTCGAGCACCGCGACGGGCTTCTCGATCACGAGATTGGAGCCCATCTGCCGCTTGGCCTGGTCGAAAGCCTTCTGGACGTCGCCGGTGAGGTAGTTGCTGTCGGGCGTGATCGTCGGGTCGAGCCGGAGCGCGTCCTTGAACGCCTCGACGGCGTTCTCCTTCTGGCCGAGACCGGCGCTGTACACGATGCCCATGTTGGAGTGGATCTTGGCGACCAGCTCCTTCGGGCAGTTCCTGGATCCGCACGCGCGCAGCGCGGTCTGCAGCTTGGCGACGGCGGCCTTGAAGCTGGTGGCGAGGTAGTCCTGCTCCATCGCGTCCCGGTTCAGACCGCGAGCCCGGGTCTCCGAGGCGCTCGCCGCTCGTCCGGGTACCGTGAGCAGCAACACCGCGAGCGCTACGGGGACCGCCCGGATCGCGTGCTTGATAGGCGACATGGCGCGGGATCCTACCTCTATTGCGGCAAACTTGTCTCTAGCGACGCCCGTAGATCCGTAACAGATTCGACAACTTTCCGCCCAGTTGCCCGCCGATAGGCGGCCCCCGCGCGCCAGCGGGGCTGTGCTAGAAGGCCCAGAGTGAGGAGTGGGCGGGCGTTTCCTGCTCCGGACGTTCCCCTGGGAGGCATTCGACATGGCGGAAGGTAAGCAGGGTCTGGGTCGCGATATCTACATCGCGCTGGCGGCGGTCGGTTGGGCGGACGGCAAGCTGGACTCCGACGAGGCGGACGCGATCGTCCGGACCGCCCTGGAGGAAGGGCTGGAGCTCGAGGAGATCAACGAGATCGAGGCGGCGACGAAGAATCCGGTGGACATCGGCGAGATCGACCGCCGCGGCATGTCCAAGGAAGATCGCCTGTTCGTCTACGCCGTAGCCTCCTGGATGACGCGGCTGGACGGCGTGGTGGCCGAGACCGAGCAGGCTGCGCTCGACAAGCTGGGCCAGGCCCTCAAGGTACCGGACAAGCCGCGCCAGCACGCAGACACCATCGCGCAGGACGTCGCGAACAGGGCGGAGGGCGATCGCCCCGCGCGCTGCGACCTTCAGGCGCTCAGGCAGATCATCCACGACCGTCTCGAGGCCGCGCAGCAAGCGCGCACGGCCAAGAGCGACGACTGAGCTCTGGCGGGCTCGCGCCCGCTCGTTCAGTTGCAGCGGTACAGGTTGTAGCCGGCGGGGAGCCCTGGCGTCTGGCCGCAGGTCTGGTTCGCGTTCGTGCAGGTCTGCCCCGGGTGGCACATCTCGCGCCTGATCGTTCCGCCGCTGCTGGCGCAGCTGTTGCGGCACTCGGTCCGCGTGTAGCGGTTCTGCTGGAAGCTGAACACGCCGCAGCACATCTGCCCCGGGCAGTCCTCCGGTCCGTCGCACTGGACGTCCGTGGTCGTGCAGGTCGAGCCGCTGCAGGTGCATGGGCTGCTCGTCGCCGTGCAGTAGCCCGGTGCGGGCTCGACGGCGCAGCACTTGTCTCCGCCCGTGCAGGTCTTCGACCCGCAGCTCACGCCGGCGCTTCCGCCCGAGCCGCCGGTTCCGCCCGAGCCCGCCGTTCCGCCCGAGCCTGCCGTTCCGCCGGCCCCCGCGCTTCCGCCGCTGCCTCCGCTTCCGCCCGTGCCGCCGCTGCCCCCGTTGTAGTTGCACGTGCCCGTGCTGGGCGCGCCGAACTGCGACGGGTCCACGCAGCCGAGTCCGATGAACGTATCCATGTAGCCGCACTGATTGTCCGGCTTGCAGCACCCGGCGAGCTGGAACCCGCCCTGGTTGAGCGGCGGGCAGTTGGGATCAACCTTTCCAGCCTGGTTCTTTTCCGCGCACTGCCCGCCCAGGGCCGGGTTGGTCAGACCGCACTTGTTGTTGCTGCTGCAGCACGGATCCGCCTGGCCGATTCCGGGGATGCTGGCGCCGGTGCAGACCTGGCCGCCGCACACGACGCCGCCGGTGCCGCCGCTGCCCGTTCCGGCAGAGCCGCCTGCGGGCACTCCTCCCGCGCCTCCAGTCACGCCGGTGCCGCCGGTGCCGACAGCGCCGGTGCCGCCGGTGCCAACAGCGCCGGTGCCGCCGGTGCCGACAGCGCCGGTACCGCCGGTGCCAACAGCGCCGGTGCCGCCGGTTCCCGTGTTGCCCGTCCCGGCCACGCCGCCGTCGTAACCCTGGAAGCCGATGTCGGTGGAGCCGCCGCATCCGACGCCTGCGAGCAGCGTTGCGATGCCGCCCACCAGGAGTCGGGAGACCAGTCGTGAATGCGAAGAGGAAGTCATGGCCAGTCCTTCTGCGAGCGCGGGGGAGGGCCCGCGCGGGATGCGGAGTCTACCACCGGTCCGGCCGATCCGGGCCGCGGCGGGACAACTGGAGCAGGGCTGGAATCGTGCAGCGTCGCCGTAGGCTTCAGGCGAGCAGCTCGCTCTTGGCGACCGGATAGCCCGCCGGGCGCTGAACGGCGTAGGACAGCGCCAGCACCTCGATCAGCACCAGCCGGTAGACCGTGTGCACGTCGTCGACGTCGATCTCGTCGGCGTGGGCCTCCAGCGTGGCGTCGATGTGCTCGTGTACGAACTCGAGCAGATGGGGCTGCTCCATCGCGACCACGTCGTCGCTGTCCAGCGCCTCGGCGGCATCGGCTCGACGCAGCTGCTCGTCGAGGGAGAGCAGCTCCTCGGTGGCCGAGAGCTCGTCTTCGCCGACCTCGTCGATGTGCTCGCGCTGCGCCTGCTCGAAGCCGAGCCACACGGCCAGCGCAAGGAAATAGCCGAGGGCGAGCGCGGTCTCGTCGAGCGGGCGGCTCAGGGCCTCGGCGACGTAGGCGGCCAGCGTGGGCTGCGTGCGCTCGAAGCGCTCGAAAGCGTCATCCAGCTGGGCGCGCGCCTCGTCATCATCTTCGGCGAGGCTATCGCGGACAGTCTCCAGCGCGTGCATGGGCACGCGCGCATAGGACGGGACGGGACGGATTGCCGAACGGCGGACCCACACGGCACAAGATGTAGCACGCCGCGGGCCGATTGGAACCGGCAAGGCAGCCATCGACCCCGGGGCCGGAACCCGCGCGCTCCGGCAGCGTTGGAAGCGATTCTACGGCCGTACGAGCAGTCGCAGTTGGTTCTCTGGAACCCAGCCGTGCGTGGTGCCCCATTCGACATGTGCGAGCTGCCCCTGGTGGCCCACGATGTGGACCTTTGCGCCCTCGGGCACCGCGACGTGCTCGGGCACTCCGTTCTTCTGCTGGATGGGGCGCCCCTGCGCGTCGAGCAGCCGCGCCTGGTCGACGACGACAACCGCCGGCCGGGAGCTCGTGCGGAAGTGACGCGCTGCCGCAGCGAGCCCGCCCGAAAGCGCGAGCAGCAGCGTACCGACCCCGACCGATATCGCGCCGCCGAGGATCACGTGTGGACGCCTCGACAGTCGCCGCGCGATCAGCCCTCCGGTCAAGAGCAGTGAACCCAGCGCGGCTCCGAGCGCCCAGACGTCCTCGGGCAGGAGCCCTGCCACCGCGCGCCCGATCGATGGCGTGGCCGTGACCGGCGAGTCCCCCTCGTGCGAGCGCCGCCGCGCGATCTCCTCGCGCACGCGCACGAGCGCGTGGGCAGCTTGGCTGTCGCCCGGTCTGAGCAGCAGGGTTTCCTCCAGTGCCGCGGCCGCCCGTCCCAGATCGCCCGGATGCGCGTGATGCGAGCGGGAACGATCCACGTACGCGACCGCGCGGTCGAAGCTCGCATCCGGATGGACGAAGCCGCGGTCCGCCAGCAGCTCGAAGTCGTCGATGGCCTCGTCGGTCGCGCCCCGCTGGATCGCCTTGACGCCCTGGCGGAAAAGCGCGGGCGAATCCGGCGGTGCCGGCGACGCCGTTGCCAGAGCGGACGACGCCGGGACCGCCGAGGCGGACGCGGCGGGAGCCGCAGGCGTGGCTGCCCGTGCCGCCGGTGCCGGCAGGAGCATGGCGATCGCCGCGATCGCGCAGAGCCCTAGCAGCAGCGCTCGGCTCAAGTGTCCTCTCGGGAAGCCTGGCGGCTCTTGCGAAGGAGCTGTTTGACGAGGCCCGAAGCCCGGTCCGACAGCTCCGCCGGTGAGCCGTCGGAGGACCCGGTGAAGCGCACCGCGTCGCATTCGTCGAGCAGCGACGCTATCCCGTCGCAGAGCTGGTCGCGGATACCAGCGGCCCGCAGCTCTTCCGGCAGTTGGTCGCGCAGCACGCCGCGGGCCTTGAGACCGCTCGCTCCCTCGATGGCCGTGAACACGGCGCGCTCCGCCGCGCTGGCTGTGCGCCCGATGTCGCCGGCAGCCGCTGCTTCGCGAGCCTCGTCCAGCGCCCGGCCCGCGAGCGTGCCGTGCGCCTCGCGTCGTGCGCGTACCCGCGCGCCGATGCCGCGTCCGAGCCCGACCACGCCGCTGATGGCGAATACCCCGAGCGGCCCCGCGAACAGCAGTGCCCAGAACCAGGGGCGGTCCGTCACGTCCAGCGGTTTGACGGCGGGAGCGCCGAGCGATGAGCGCAGCGTGAGCAGGTTGGACAGCGGGTCGTCGTCCTCCGGTTTCGTGTTCTCGGCCTCTGCCTGGCGGTTCGCGCTGACCTGGACACTGCCCAGGGCCGCCTCTGCCACCCGGTAGGCGTTCTGGTCGGGATCCCAGTACGGCAGACGGATACTGCCGAGATCCACGTCACCGGCGCGATCGACGTTCACGACGTAGGTGAACTTGCGCCAGCCGCCGATGGTCGCGCCCTGCGGCGCGATCTGGTCCACCGTGCCCGGCTCGAGAAACTCCACTCCGCGCTGCTCGGGGGTGTGGAGCTTGTACGGCAGGTTGCCTGTGCCTTCGAGCTTCACCACGATCGACACCGCGTCGCCCTGGGTGATCTGGCGTGGCTCGACGTGCGCGGTGAGCGCGAAATGCCCCACGTCGCCGATGTGATAGCCGGCGGGACGGCCTGCTAGCGGCGGCTCGCCGACCACGACCTGGAGCGGTCGGGACTTGCGGATGAGTCCGAGGTTCTGCCCCTGCGACGGGTAGCCGCGGCCGTCGAAGCCCATGCTCATCGGACCGATCGTCAGTGTCCCGGCGCGGATCGGGAAGAGGGCGAGCTCGCGGATCTTCATCGCGTACCAGACACTGCCGTTGATCGGCACCTGGTACTGCCGTTCGCCGTACGAGTTCTCGAGAATCGTCCACGACAGGAAGTCCGCACGGCTCGGCTCCGAGGTGTTCACCTCGCGGAACGGTGCCCGGTGTCCGTACGCGTAGATGTCCAGCGTGAGCTGTTGCCCGACCACCACGTGCTTCGGCTTGACCATCGCGCGCAGGAACGCAGTCGGATCGAGCGCGCGATCCATCTTCAGGTCGTCCGGGTAGCTCGGCAGGAGATCGAGATCCGGATCGTCGCCGCTGCCGAAGTTGAAGTTGAAGCCGGGCATGGAGCCGAAGGGACTGTTCTGTCCGAACGGATTCGGCCCGCCGAAAGGCCAGCCGGGTGACGAGCCCTGGCCCGCCGAGGGGGGCGCGCTGCCGGCCGGCACGACGACCACCGTCACCGTCTGGCCGGCTCTGCGCGCACTGCCGACCTGGACCGTCGGCGGTCCGATGCGGAACGACCCGCTGTGCGCCGCGCGCAGCGTCCACGTCACGCTGATGCCCTGCCGCTGCTGGATCCGGCCGTTGGCGATGGAGACCTGCTGTTGCGTGGTGACGCGCGGCGGGCTGGCGCTGATGCCTGGAGGCACCCTCAGCCGGGGGCTGCCTGGCGTCGCCGAGCCCAGGTCCGCCATGGCGTCCAGCTGCACCCGGAAGCTCTGCCCGACGCCGACGCGACGCGCGCTGACCTGCGTATGGAGCGACATGGCGCGGACCGGCGCGACCACGGCGGTGGCGCCCAGCATCGCTATCGCGGCCATCACAGCGGGATTCACTTGTCCTCCATGCCGCGGACGTGGCTCTGCTGCGCCTGGTTCTTCGCGGCCTGTTGCTGCAACGTAGGAGCCCGCTCGAGCATGTCCAGCATTCGCTGGTCCTGGTTCGCGGAAGGCGGTGGGCGGCCGGCGTCGGGGCGCTTCTGGTTCTGCGGTCCGGCGTCGGAGCGGCTTCCGCCGTCCTGCTTGCCGCCGTCCTGTCCCTGGCCCTTGCCGCCGTCCTTGCCGCCGTCCTGTCCGCCGTCCTGTCCGCCGTCCTTGCCGCCGTCCTTGCCGCCGTCCTTGCCGCCGTCCTTGCCGCCGTCCTTGCCGCCGTCCTTGCCGCCGTCCGGTCCTGCGTCGGGCCGCGCGTCGGGTCCGGCGTCGTGCTGCCGGTCGCGGATGCGCCGGAGCGCGATGGCGCGGTTCCACGCCGCATCGCGTCCGATGCCGTCGCCCGCGTCGCCCGGGAAGCCCGGAATGAGCTTCAGCGCCGAGTCGTACTGGTTGACGGCCGCCTGGTACTGCTGCCGCAGGAACTCCAGGTTGCCGGCCAGGTAGTACGCGCGCGCGCGCAGATCGATGGGAACGGTGTCGTCGCCCGCGATGAGCCGCACGATCTCGAGCGCGCAGTCGACCTGCTCGCTGCGCTTGCCGGCCTTCTGTTGCTCCTTCGGCGTGGGCCCGCCCTCGCCCACTTGCTCTTCCTCGTCGCCGAAGCGGCGGCCGAACTGCTCGCCGATGCGGAACAGTCCGAGCCCGAGGTCGAAGCCGACATTGTGCTTCTTGCGAACGCTGTCCGGTGCGCCGATATCGCCCTTCTCGCACTTGCCGGTCGACAGGTATCCCTCGAGCAGATCCGCAGCCGCGCCCGCGTCCCCGGCGTCCAGCGCCTCGATGGCGTCGTCCACCTGCGGTGCGTGACGCATGAACAACTTGTCCGGGCCGTGGCTGCAGCCGGCGGCCAGGAGCAGGCCGAGGCCGAGCAACGCGGCACCTGCAGCGGCGCGTTCGACGGCTCGTCGCTTCTTCTTCCGGCGCTTGCGGGGCGGCGGCGGCACGATGGTCGGCCGCGAGCGCTTCTGCGCCTGCGAGATGAACGTCTCCACCAAGAGCAGCAGGATCGCCAGGCCGAGCGGATACATGTACACGTCCGCGTACACGGTCTCGACCTTCTCGCTCAGCTCCTCCGTCATCATGTGCTTGAGCCCGAGCGCGATCTTGCGGATCCCCGTGGAGCCGTGCTCGGCGCGGACGACGCGGCCGTGCGTGACCTCGGCGATCTTCGCCAGCTGGGCTTCGCCCTCCGCCGAGAGCGAAGTCGTCAGGGGCTTGCCCTGCGTATCGGTCCGCCAGTCGACGATCTCGCCCGACTCGTTCACCTCCGGGATCGGCTCGGGTGTGCGTCCGCCGATCTGCACCACGTCGACGGTGATGTTGTCGCCCGCGGCCGACTGGGCGACGCTCACCGGGTCGCCCTCCAGGTCCTCGCCGTCGGTGACCAGCACCATCACGCGGCGGTGTTTCTTCGAGACCGGATCCCGGTCCAGGAGGTCGCGCCCGTCCTCCAGGGCCCGCGCGATGGCCGTACCGCCGACGGGCATGTCGTTCGGTGTGAGCTGGCGGAAGAACTGTGCGATGGCGCTGCCGTCGCTGGTCAGGGGGAAGCTCAGCGGCTCGCCGGCAAACGCGACTGCGCCGAAACGCGCGCCGGGCAGATCGGCGATCAGCCTCGCCACTTCGCTCTTGGCGCGGGAGATGCGCGACGGCTTCACGTCGCGCGCGTACATGCTCTTCGAGTAGTCGAGCACGACGATCACGTCGAGATTCGTCGCCGGGATCAGCTTGGTGCCGCGCCCGTACTGCGGCTGGGCCAACGCGACGAAGCCGAGGGCGACCACCAGGACCAGGAGCACGCCCTTGACGGAGCGCCGCCCTCCAGCGCGGCTCGTGACCAGCTCGCCGATACGGTCCTCGTCGCCGAAGCGCCGGACCGAACGCAGGAGCAGGATTCCGCCCGCGATCAGGAACGCTGCCACGACCAGCGCGAACGCCGTTCCGAACAGCCAGAGCGGCTGTGCGAACTTCATGGGAACCTCCTGAGCAGGAGCGCGCGCAGGAGCGCATCGAGCGCCAGAAGCAGCACGCCCGGCAGCAGCAGGTAGCGATACAGGTCCTCGTAACTGGCGATGCTGGCTTCGAAGCGCGTCTTCTCGAGCTTGTTCAGCACGTCGTGGAAGCTCGCCTGCAGCGCCTTGGCGTCCGTCGCGACGTACATCTCGCCGCCGGTCTTCGCTGCGAGCTTCTTCAGGAGCTTTGGATTCGTGGGGAAGGGGACGGTCACGTAGCGGGGCTGGCCGAACAGATCGTAGCCGTCCTGCACCTCGCCCGTCTTTCCGGCGCCGATCTGGATGGTGTAGAGGCGGACCCCGACCACGTTGGCCAGGTGGGCCGCGTACTCGGGCGCGATCCGGCCGGCATTGTTGTCGCCGTCCGTCAGCAGGATGACGGCCTTGCTGCGGGCGTGGCTGTGGCGCAGCCGCGCGATCGCGACGCCCAGGGCGTCGCCGATGGCCGTCGCGCTGCCGTCGATGAGCTTCAACCTCATCTTGCTGACCAGCGTGTCGAGCAGGTGGTAGTCGAGCGTTGGCGGAGACAGGACATAGGCGTGCTTGCCGAACACGACGACGCCGATGCGGTCGGTCTTGCGCCGCGAGATGAAGTCGCGGATGACGGCCTTGGCCCCGTCCAGCCGCGTCGGACGCTCGGCCCGCGAGCGCTTCGGCGCGAGGTGCATCAGATCGGGCGGCAGGTTGTCGAGCACGGCCTGCATCGAGCCGGAGAGATCCAGCACGATCACCATGTCGATGCCCGACTCGTCCGCTGTCTGCGGGCGCAGCGTGTTCACCGGCCTGGCCATGGCGGCGACCAGGAGCATCAGGCCGACCGAGCGCACCACGCCCGGCACGTCGCGCAGCCACACGCGCCAGCCCGAGGGCCCGGTGCGCAGCGGAGCCAGCGTGCCCAGCCTGAGTCGCGGCGTGCGGCGGTCCTCGCCGAACGTGCTGCGCCAGAACACGAACGGCACCGCGATCAGGCCGAGCAGGAACCACTTCTGGCGCCAGCTCGCGTACAGCAGCTCGTCGCCGCGCGCCATGGCCGGATAGACGAGCGCGAGTGCCGCCACACCCAGCGTGGCGAGCACGACGATGCCGATGCGCGCGAACAGCCGGCGCCGCGCGGCGCGCTCCGGGGTATCGCGCGGTCCGGGCGGCGCCCGCCGCGACGTGGGGCGCCTTTGGCCCGGGCGTTTCGTCTCGCTCTTCACGCCTTGCCTCCGTCGTCGTCGCGCGGCTTGTCCGCTTCCTTCACGGCGCCCTGGTCGTCGCCGGGCTTCTCCTCCGGCTCGGGCGGTGCGTAGGGCGAGCGCGGCTCGGCGGCCTCGGTCGCTTCGCTAGCACCCGCCCCCGGGGCGGTCTCCGGCAGGGCGGTTTCCGGCGCGACGGCGGCCGGGCCGGCCGCGATGCCCGCCTGGGCGCCGGCTTCCAGCGGGGGGATCGTGCTGTGCACGATGTGCTCCCCGCGTCCGAGTGCCGTCTCGCAATCGTTCTCGGTGGGCGTGAGCCGGGCAAACTTCACCAGATCGGCCTCGCGCAGGAAGACCTCGATCCCGGGCAGCGCGGTCACGGTCGGAGTCACTCGTCGGATGAAGCCCAGGATCTCCCGCGTCGTGCTCTCCAGTCCGTCGAAGCCGTAGCGGTCGCCGAGGTACTTGCGCACGGTGTGCGAGACGCGATCGAAGTGCTCGCTGAAGCGCTGTTCCTTGATCAGGCCGGCATGCCGCGTATCGAACAGCTCTTCCAGCGCCACCTCCCAGGGCGGGCGGGGCGGCGGCGGCGGCGGTTCGGGACGTGGACGCCGGAGCCAGCGCCCGAGAAGCCACGCGACCAGCGCGCCGACCACCAGCGCGATGAGCGCGGCGTACGTGATGTCGCGCGCGGTCGTCCACTCCTCCATCTGGCGGCGTGGCTTCGGATTGTCGTGCGGCTTGGCGTGGGGCGTGCTCGCCGTCGGATCGCCAACGGTGATCGCGTGCGGCTTGGTGCACAGCGTGATCACCTCGCCACTGGCGCGCGCGATCGCGATAGGCAACGGCGGCAGCGTCAGCTTCTGGCGCCCCGGCTTCTTCGGCAGCGGCACCAGCGGGATCTTCACGGTCGTGGTCGCGCGCTGGCCCTTGACCTTGGTCTGTACCGTGGGACCCGCGCCGCCGTCGGGATCGGGCAACGCGAAGCCGGCGCGCTCCAGTGCGTGCTCGCTGTCGCTGCCGAGCTCGAGATGGAAGCCGTTCGGGAGCACAGCCTCACCCTTGCCGTGCTCGACCGTCACGGTCAGCGTCGCGACGTGACCGCTGACGCCCCGCGGCGAAAGCTTCTCGATCAGCTTGGGGCGGTGCTTGCCCGCCGGCACATGTTCGATGCAGCTCGCGGTCACCCTGCCCTGATCGGCGACGCCGCCGTCCGGCGCGGCCGTTCCGCCGACTGCCGCCGCGGCGCTCCCGGGAGCCAGGCTCCCCGCGGCCAGCAGCGCCGCGGCGAGGGTGGTGCGCCGCTTCATCGCCGCGCTCTCCGCGAGCGCCGCGCGAACAGGTCGTGCAGCGGCTTGATGTACGGCTGATCGGTCCTCACGACGCAGTGATCGAGCCCGAGCTTGCGGAACAGCTTGACCTGCTGGCTCTGCAGGTGCCGCATCTGGTGAGCGTAGTAGGCGCGGACGCGCGGGCTCGACGTGTCGACCACCACGCTCTCGCCCGTCTCCAGATCCTCGAAGCTCGCCAGCCCCACGTCCGGAAGCTCCTCGTCGCGGGGGTCGACCAGTATCACCGGGATCACGTCGTGCCGCGCCGAAGCGAGCGACAGCGCGCGCTCGTAGTCGCCGGCGAAGAAGTCGCTGAGCACGAACGCCACGCTGCGCCGCCGCGCGACGCTGTACAGCGTCTCCAGCGCCACCTTCAGATCCGTTCCGGTGCGTTCGGGTTGGGCGCCGAGGATCTCGCGCACCACCCGCATCACGTGCTTCTGCCCCTTCTTGGGCGGCACGATCTTCTCGATCTGGTCGGTCGCCAGGATCAGCCCCACCCGATCGTTGTGCTTGATGGCGCTGAAGGCGCACAGCGCTGCCACTTCCGCGGCCAGCCGCGACTTGCTCGCCTTCCTGGTGCCGAACTGCTCGCTCGCCGACAGGTCGACGACGAGCATCATCGTCATCTCGCGCTCTTCGACGAAGACCTTGACGTAGGTCTCGTTCATGCGCGCGCTGACGTTCCAGTCGATGGTGCGGACGTCGTCGCCAGGCTGGTACTGGCGCACCTCGCGGAAGGCCAGCCCCTGTCCCTTGAACACGGACGTGTAGTTGCCCGACAGCTGCTCGGTCGCGAGCCGATTGGTCGTGATCTCGATCTTGCGGAGGGCCTTGAGGAGCTCCTTGGGGATCACGAGCAGACCTGATTCTGTAGCTTGTGCCGAGCCGCGGGCATGGGCGACTAGGGAACCTCTACGACCTCGAACACGCGCCGCACGATGTCCTCGGCCGTGACTTCCTCGGCCTCGGCTTCGTAGGACAGCACGATGCGATGGCGCAGCACGTCGGGGCCGATCGCCTTCACGTCTTCCGGCGTGACGTAGCCGCGGTGGCGCAAGAAAGCGTGTGCGCGCGCCGCCAGATTCAGCGCGATGCTGGCGCGCGGGCTGGCGCCGTACTCGATCAGCGGCGCCAGCTCCTTCATGCCTTTCTTCTGCGGCTCGCGCGTGGAGAACACCACGTCCACGATGTAGTCCTTGACGCGATCGTCCATGTACACGTCGCGGACCACCTTGCGCGCGTCGGCCAGCTGCTCGGGCGTGGTGGTTGGTTTCGCGCCGGCGGGCAGCGTGCCCGTCATGCGGTCCATCACCGTCCGCTCCTCCTCGCGCGACGGATAACCGACCTTGATCATCAGCATGAAGCGATCGACCTGCGCTTCCGGCAGCGGGTAGGTGCCTTCCTGCTCGATGGGGTTCTGCGTCGCCATCACCACGAACGGATCGGGCAGCGGGTAGGTTGTGTCGCCGATGGTGACCTGCTGTTCCTGCATCGCCTCCAGCAGCGCGCTCTGCACCTTCGCGGGCGCGCGGTTGATCTCGTCGGCCAGGACCAGGTTGGCGAAGATCGGCCCGAGCTTGCTGGTAAATTCGCCGTTCTTCTGGTTGTAGATGACCGTGCCGACGAGGTCCGCCGGCAAGAGGTCGGGCGTGAACTGCACCCGCGCGAACTCGGCGTGGATGGCGTCGCAGATGGTGCGGACGGTGAGCGTCTTGGCCAGGCCGGGCACGCCTTCGAGCAGCACGTGGCCGCCGGCGAGCAGGCCGACCAGGATGCGCTCGACCATGTAGCTCTGCCCGACGATGACCTTGCCGACCTCGGCGACCAGATCATCGATGAAGGCGCTCTCCTTGGCGACAATCTCGTTCAGCGCCCGGACATCTTGCATAGCGGAAGGCTCCTCGGGTGACGGTGGACTCGCTATAGCGCGACCACCGAGGCCGGGACAATTGCGGCCGGCCGCGTATTCCACCGCTGTGGGCCCGATCAGCCGCCGTTGGACGGAGCACGCTGCGCGTCGGGGATCGTCACGCCGCGATCCGTCCTGTCCGGGTCCAGCACGCAGCTCCGCTTGACTTTCTGGCAGTATCCGGTGCGCGTCACGAGCTGGATCCGGAACTCGTCGCCGTCTCCGACTATGAAGCGGTCGTGCGCCTTGTGTCCGGGCCAGGCGATTTCCCAGAGCCCGGCCCGCAGCCTCACGCGCGCGCTTCGCGGGCTCGTCCCCGCCGGCACCGCCACGGAAACCGGCTTGCGCGGGTCCTTGCCGACCAGCGCGGGGGCACGGATCGGACGCATCTGTAGTGCCAGCGCCGCGTCAGCGGCGTCCTTCTCGGGATGACAGGTGAGTCTGCCCGCCGCGTGCCAGGCCTCGCAGGCCGTCAGCTTCCAGTGGTGGTGCGTGAGGGTGACCGTTCCGTGCGGCCCCGGTTCCAGCGAGCTGGGAGGCCCGGCACTCGGCACCGACGCGGCGCCTCCCAACAGAGGAACCGCCAGGAATACGGCAGCGATCGCGGCTCTCGACATCGTTTCGGCCTTTCGCGAGGCAGAGCTTACGCACGCACAGGCGAATGTTGGACGGAGTGTGCGTCGCTCGTGTTCAAATCACGAGGGCTCCAGCAATGCTGGAATCCGTGAGGGTGGACCCAGGCCGGTCAGTCAGACGGAGCCGTCGCGACGCCGTTTCCTGCCCCGCAGCTCCGCGACCCGCTCCCGGCACGCCTCGCTCCTGAAGTACTCGAGCTGCGCTTCGCGCTCTCATCGTCACCCGTCCCTCGTCGCGCATGGCCCCGTGTCGCACGGCGCCTGGCGTGGTTCAAGCGACGGTGGCCCCGCGTCGTCTGCTCGGCTACGCACAGAAACGTGGCAGGACGGAGTCGGCCTCTCTTGTCGCTGCTCCGCTGGCTCGGGCCGTGGACGGCGGACAGCGTCGTGCCGCCGGGGGTAGAGCGAACGGTCCGGCTTCTGCGCGACGGACCGCTTACCGGTCACCGCGCCCATCGCGCCGGAGAGACGCGCGATCTCGATCGCCCCGGGCGGCTCGAGGTCTACGAGTACCACCCGCCACGGGAGCCCGTCGGCAGCTACCTCATCGCACCGGGGCTGCATTTCCTTGGTCCCGACGATCCACGCCTGGATCGCTTCTGTCGCGTGCTGGCCCGGGCGGGCTTTCACGTCGTGGCGCCGTTCCTGCCCGCCTACGTCGATCTGCGCGTGCATCCGGGCGCGCCGGACGATCTGGAGATCGTGGCGCGCGACCTTCTGGCTCGCCTGCCGCGCGGGCGGCGGCCGACTCTGTTCAGCATCTCGTTCGGCTCCTGGCCCGCGTTCGAGGTCGCCGCCCGGCTCGGGAGGAAGGTCGACGGCGTGATCACGTTCGGCGGCTACGCCGAGTTCGACGCGGCGGTGCGCTTCTGCGTCGACGGCGTCATGCGCAGCCCCGAAGGCGACGAAACGCTCGCGCGCGATCCTCTCAACTCGCCGGCGCTGTTCCTCAACCTGCTGCCGTACCTCGACGCCGGCGGCGACACGAGAGAGCTCGAAGCGGCGTGGCGGTGCATGGTCTACCGGACCTGGGGGCGCATGGAGCTGAAGCAGCCGGGGCGTCTCGAGCCGTTCGCACGCGAGCTCGTGGCCGACGTGCCCAGTCGTCATCGCGATCTGTTCTTGATCGGATGCGGCGTGATCCCGGGCGCGGTCGAGCTGGTGGAAGCAGGCCTCGACAGGGCCGGCGACGCGCTCGGCTTTGCCAGTCCAGCGTCCGCGCTCGAGCGACTCGAGTCCCCTGTGGTCATCAGCCACGGTCGCGACGACGACGTGATTCCGTATGGCGAAGCGTACAAGCTCGCCCGCGCGCTCGAGCCGCGCGTGCCCACGCGGCTGCTCTTGACCGGTCTGTACGGCCACACCGGTGCCGGCAGGCCGGACGTACAATCAGCAGCGCGCGAAGCGGGAGCGCTCCTGTCGATTGCGCGCGCGATGGCGCACGGCGGCGCGCTCCGCAAGCTGCTCGGGGAATGAGCGTTCGACGCGGCGCGTCCAAGCCAATACTCTAGAGCGTGGTCAGGCCCCAGCCGATTTCATGCCCCGCGCCATGAAAATCCGGTCACCCACAATCTTCTTGAAGTTGGCGACGTCGAACGGTTTTTCGAGCCTTATGTTGTCGACCTTGCTCAGATACTCGCGGGCGCGCGGCGTGAAAGCGCCCCCCGTGATGAAGATGAGCTGCCGGGCCAGGACGGGATGCTCCACAGCCAGCCACCGGTGAAGGTCGATGCCCGAGACATCGGGCATCATCATGTCGCACAGGACCAAGTCGAAGCGTTGGTCATGCTCGAGGAGCTTCTTGGCCTCGGCACCACTGGCGGCCTGCACGGTCTCGTGCTGCCTCAACAGACGCACCATGCTCCTCCGGATCGCGTCCTCGTCGTCGACGATGAGGATGCGCCCCCGCGTGGCATCCGGGGCGGTCTCGACCGGACGCTCCTCCGTGGAGAGGGCCTCCTGGGCCTGAACCGGCAAGCGTATGGTGAAGGAGGTTCCCGTGCCGACCTCGCTTTCTACCTCGATGGAGCCGCCGTAGCTCTCTATTATGTCCTTGGAGATCGCAAGGCCCAGCCCCGATCCGACGCCGATCTTCTTGGTGGTGAAGAAGGGCTCGAAGATCTTGCCGAGGTTCTCGGGGGCGATCCCCGACCCGGTATCCCGCACCTGGGCGAAGACCAAGGCGTCCTCGGCCCACGTGCGGACCCGGATTTCGTTATTCTCGATATCGCCCTCATCGATGGCGTGGGTGGCGTTGATCACGAGGTTGAGGAAGACCTGGCCCAGCCGCCCTTCGCTGCCGAGGACCAGCGGCAGGTTGCGACCGTAGTCCTTGACCAACCGCGCCCGGTACTTGATCTCGTTGAAGGCCATGTTGAGCGCCACCTCGATGGCGTGCATCAGGTTCACGGGTACGAGCTGGTCCTTTTCCACGCGGGAGAAGGTGCCCAACCCACGCGAGACGTCGCGGATGCGGTAGGTCCCCCCGAGGGCGTCCTCGAGACGGCTCTGCATGTCGTCGAGCATGGACGGGTTGAGCTTCTCGGTGTCGGTCCCGGTGAGCTCGTCAAGGAAATCGGTACCCAGCTTGTCCGCCAGGCCGAATTGGAAACGCCTCAGCGCGCCGAGAACCCCCGGCAGGTCTTCGCCGAGGCTCTCCAGGTTGTAGAGAACGTAGGAGAGGGGGTTGTTGATCTCGTGCGCCACGCCGGCCGCCAGCATCCCCATGTTCGACAGCCGGTCGGCCTGGGCCAGCTGGGCCTCCAGCCGTCTCTGCTCGGTGACGTCTTCACCCGAGGATAGCGTGCCGACAATCCGGCCGTCCTTACCGCGGAAGGCCGCGTTGTGCCAAAGCATGGTCCTTTCAGCGCCCGAAAGCGTGCGGATCTTGCTTTCGACGCGCAAGCTTGGTTCAGCATCGTTGGCCATGTTCTGCCGATGGACTTCGCACATCTCCTCTCGCGTCTCCTCCGGGATGAACTGAAACCAATCCCGGCCCAGCGCGCTCTGTTCGTCGGGGAAGCCGAGCACCTCGCAGCCACGTTGGTTCAAAAGGTTGATCCTGCCTTCGGCGTCGAGGCCCAGAAGCATCACGGCGGCCACGTTGAGGTACTGCTGCGCGCGGGTCTTCTCCTCTCGAAGCCTATCCTGGGACTGTTTCAGACGGGCTTCATTCCCGGATTTCTCGCGTTCGAGCTCGATCCTGTGCAGGGCGAAGGCGATGTCGCCGGCAACCTCGAGGAGCAGATCCTGTTCTTCGCGGTTGAATGTCATCTGTCGCGGGAACGAAACACCGAGCACGCCGTAGACTGCGGATTCATGGCGCAGTGCGGTGATCACCGCGTCGCTATCGGCGAAGCAGCCGGCGAGAGGGCAGCCTCCACAAGCTGTTTCTGGCCCCGCAACGACATGGCACTCCGGCGTGGCCAGAGCTTTGTCAACGCAGGGGGGCCAACTGCCTTGCTCCAGCGTTCTTGCCAGCCCGCCGAAGGCGTTGCCCCAACCGGCTCCAGAGAAGATTCGATTCGGCGCCTCGTAATCTCCAGTCCCGATCCAGGCCCCGTTGTAGCCCCTGGTCTCGATCAGCAATGCGCAGGCCTTCTCTATCAGATTCGCTGGATCATCTTCAGCCACGATGAGCTGGTTCACTTTGCGGATCGCCCTTAGCACCTGGTTCAGGCGGACGATGCGGTTCCGATCGTTGATCCTGTCTGTGATGTCGCGGAGGTTGACGACCCTTGCGTCGCGGTCGCTACAACGGGTGGGTCGTACGCGCAAGTCTACGTGCCGAACAGTGCCGTCTCGGCTGCCGACATCGATGATCGTGGAGTCTTCCGTAGCAATCGGAAACCCGAATTCGTCTCCCAGGTCGAGCTTTCCCTCGAAGAGCGAGACCGCTGCCGGGTTGGCGAAGACAACCCGATTGCTCTCGTCGAGGATGAGCGCACCGTCCTCGCTGTCCCGGAGCAGGTTCTGCACGTTCTTCTGTGCCAGGTCGAACTCTGCTCGCAGCCGGGACCGTTCCCGGGCGTTGTACATCAACGTGTTGAGCTCGGCGCCGACACGGATCTTGCAGATGTAGTCGTCCGCCCCCTCTGCCAAGCACCGAGAAGAGACCTGCAGGTCATCCAGACCGGTCAAGACCAGCACGGGTGCCCCAGCATCCACGGCCACGATCCGCGACACCGTCTCCAAGCCTGTACTGTCTGGAAGATCCAGGTCACAGACAACGACGTCGTAGGCTTCACTGCGTAGCGCCTGGATCGCCGCTTCCAGAGTCTCCCGCACCTCGAGGGACACCAGCCGGGCGTCGTCTTCACGAATGAGCTCCTGGATCAAGCGGACGTCGCCGGGATTGTCGTCGACCAGGAGCGCCCTGATTCCATCCCTCACCCGTTCGCTGTCTTTGCCTTCGCTCATCTTCTCTCCCGGTGACCGCGTCGCTGCAGGTCAGGACGCTCCCTTGTCATCCTTGCACATGCCGTTCAGCAGTCGAGACTCTTCCTGCTGCAGGTGGATGGGAGCGCCGGCGAGGATCCCGCTCACCATGCGGAACGGCTCGCCGATATGCATGCCCTTGGCGTCGAGGGTGAACTCGCGGATGTCCTTGTCGTGCATCGAGCCGCGCATCTCGAGCACCGTCAGTCCGCGGCGATCCGGTTGGGCTTGAGCTCCTCGATGACGCGTTTCATGGCGATCAGATGATCCTCGAGCCGCATGACCTCGGGATAGGTGCGCCATTTCTTCTCTGCCTCGAAGGCCGCGATGTCCCACCCGGAACCGAGCATATTCCTGCGGATGTCCTCGGGGGGATTTTTCGAACGTGACGAAGACGCCCGCGGTGCCATCGTGCAGAGCTCGTGCACAAGCCTACCGACCGCGACCGATCGTCCTGTTCGACCTGAGCGGCCCGGGCGCTTCCCAGGGCGAGCCGCCCGGCAGGGGGCTGCGCTGCCGGATGGGGTGGGCCTGCTCCGGGACCTGCTGGGGTGCCCCCATGAGAGCACCCGGAAATACGTGATTTCCCGGGAATTGTGCTGAGCCGTGGGCCCACGGGATTGCGCTGCACGATAGTGGTATTATTATGGGTGACCAGTCACCCACTAAACAGCAGCCCATGCCGCGAATCACAGCAGAAGCGAAAACCCAGGCCCGCCGCCGCCTGCTCGAAGCAGGCGCGGAGCACTTCGCGCGCGACGGGCTGGAACGCGCCAGCGTCGACGCCATCGCCGTCGGCGCCGGCTACGCCAAGGGCACCTTCTACAACTACTTCGACAGCAAGGGAGCGCTGTTCGGGGAGGTGATCGCGGAGGGCGCGCGGCGTGCGGTCGCGCGCTACGCGGAAGTCGAGGAGCACGGCAGCGTGCGCGAGCGGCTCACGGCACTGGCCGCCGCGGACGTGACCGTCCTCCGCGAAGAAGAAGCGTTCATCAAGGTCGTCGTGCGCGAGGCGATGAGCTTCCGCGCGGAAACGTACCCGGTGGTCGTCCAGCATCTCGCGCCTTACCTCTCGAAGGTCGAGTCGGTGCTCTCGGACGGCATTGCAGCCGGCGAGATCCGCAGCGACAGGCCGAGCGTGCAGCTGGCGCTGATGTTCGTCGGGACGCTGACGCTTCTCTACGTGCAGCACTGGGGCAGCGGCGGAGCCTGGCCGTCGCTCGACGACGTGCCGGATCTCGCCGTCGGTGCGTTCCTCGACGGCGCCGCCGTCCGCAAGGGAGACACGGCATGAGCAGCTTCGTCTGGATGAAGGTTCTGGAGTCCGCACCGGAGCGCTACGACCGCGGCATCAACATGCTGTCGGGCGGGCATATCGACGAGGTGTACGACAGCATTGCCGAACGCGTGGCGTCGCCGGGCAAGCGCATTCTCGATGTCGGCTGTGGCACGGGCGGGGTGTCGCTGGCCTGCGCCGCGCGCGGCGCGACGGTGACGGGGATCGACATCGACAGCGGCATGCTCGAGGTGGCGCGGCACAAGCCCGTGCCGGAAAAGGGCAGCGTGGAGTTCGTCGAGCTGGGCGCCGCGGAAGTCGAGGACCGCTTCGCGGAAGGAACCCTGGACGCGGTCGTGTCGTCTCTGGCCATGAGCGAGCTGTCGCCTGAAGAGCAGGACTACGCCCTCGGCATCGCCTTCTCGCGGCTGGTGCCCGGCGGAATGATCGTGATCGCAGACGAGACCACGCCGGAAAGCGGCCTGTCGCGGCTCGTCTACCGGCTCAAGCGATTGCCGGTTGTCGCTGCTACCTATCTGCTCACCCAGACCACGACGCGGCCCGTGAAGAATCTCGCGAGACGCATCGAAGCGGCGGGGTTCTCGCGCGTCGAGGAAGAACGACTCGGGTCGGGCAGCTTCGTGGTCGTGCAGGGGGTGAAGGAGGCATCATGAGACCCATCGACCTGCCCTCGTACCTCCGCGATACGGCGCTGCGCATGTTGCCGCACAGCATGCGGACTGGGCTCGTGCGGATCGGCAACCCGGGGCGCGATTCGCCAGTGCTGGTCACCGGCAATTTCACGCTCACCGTGCGGCGGCTCCGCGACACGCTGCGCGGGCACGACGCCTGGCTGCTTGTCGCCAACAGCAAGGGTATCAACGTGTGGTGTGCGGCAGGCGGCGGGCACCTCACGCATCACGACATCATCTCGGTCATCCGCACCTCGCGCATCGTGGAGCAGGTCGACCATCGCGAGGTCATCCTGCCGCAGCTGTGCGCGACGGGCGTCGAGCGGCGCCGCATCACCGAGACCACCGGCTTTGCGACGCGCTGGGGCCCGGCGCGGCTGGAGGATCTGCCGGCCTTCCTCGACCGCGGTGCACGGGTGCACAAGCGGGAGCGGTTCATGCGCTTCCCGCTCTGGGAACGGCTGGAGATGGCGGCGATGTGGGGCGTGACGATGCTGGTCATCGCGCTGCCGATCGTTGCGCTCCTGGCCGGGTGGAAGAGCGCAGCGGCGACGGAAATCGCGGTGGCGCTGATGATCGCAGGACTGTTCGCGCTCGTGCCCTGGCTCCAGCTGCGCACGCGTGCGCGCTACTTGACATTCGCGGCCTTCTGCCTTGCGGCCGCGCTGCTCGGCGCCGGGCTCCTGGTCGCGTTCGGAGCCTGGGCACCCGGGCACGAGCTGGTGTTGGCGCTGACCTGCCTTGTCGCGATGGGCGTTCTCTCGGTCGATCTCGCCGGGACCACGCCCTGGTACGCGAGCTACATCAATTCCTTCCACAACGAGCCGCACGTCGAGCTCGTGGAGGAGCGCTGCACGGGAGCGGCGGACTGTGTGCAGGTGTGCCCGCGCGACGTGCTGAAGATGAACGGCACGCGCCGCAAGGTCGAGATCAAGCACCCCGATCAGTGCATCCAGTGCGGCGCCTGCATCGTGCAGTGCCCGGAGGACGCCCTGCGCTTCCACTACGAGGACGGCCGCATCGTCGAAGCAGCCACCATCCGCACCACACGCATGAACATGCTCGGGCGGCGCACGGTGGAAGTGAAGCAGTAGGCGCGCCGCTCGCTGGCCGGGCGGGTCTCGCTGCATTGCGGGTCACCTTCCCGTTCGACGTGCCGGGGACCGAGTCGCGCGCGGTGTGGGCAGATGGTGATCGACTCGAGCGCGGTGCAGGATCGCGCGTTCCCCCGGGTCGCGTTCAATCTCGACATCACGGGCGAGCGCCGGAGGGGCGGGCGGGAGCGGCGGCATCGACGGCGGAGCCGCGGCCGGCGGGGGAGGCGGCTCCGCGGGCGGGTCGGGAGCGTCGTCGGGTTCGAACGGCGGCGGCTCAGGCTGTCGCGCTGCGGAAAATCCGCTACGCGGTGATGTCTAGTGGGCGCTGTTTCCGCTAGCATGGGGTGCGCTTCGGCGGCGGCGTGCCCGGCGTCGAGCGCATTAACACGCGCACCCGGCGCGGCATCCATCGACTGTGAACCGCGTTGCCACGATCCTGATCCCGTTGGCGACGGCCGTCCTCGGCGGCGTGGTCGGGGGGCTTGTGACCCAACACAGTGGGGCGTCCCCGGCCAAGGCGGTCCAGAGCGCCGATGCCAAGTCCGTCGAGCCGGGCACGGACGGAACGTTGACCGATCGCGTGGCGGCGCTGGAGAGCCAGGTCGACCGGCTCGAGCGCGAGAAGAATGCGATTGCCGCGCTGAGGGCGTACGGCTCCGCGATGGCCGCCAACCCGCATCCCCCAGACGCGGGTACAGCGCCGAGCACGGCGGTGGACGATCCCGTGTTCCAGGCCGCCGTCGAGGACATCATCGACCGGACGCGGCAGGAGAGGCGACAGCAGCGCATGCAGCGCTTCACCCAGCGCGTCAACGATCGTCTCACCAGCGAGCTGAAACTCGATCCGGCGCAGCAGCAGAAGATAGCCCAGGCGATCCAGGACTACATGCAGAAGGTCCGCGACATGTGGGAAAACCGGGACGCCGACGGCGGACTCGACCGCAGCGCGCGGCGCCAGCAGATGCGGAAGCTCCGCGATAGCGCACGGACGAAGATCGCGGGCTCGCTCCGCTCCGACCAGCTCGACAAGTTCCAGAGCATGGATCGCGTGTTGCCGTTCGGAGGCCGGGGTGGGCGCCGCGGCGGCGGCAACGGCGGCGGCAACCCCCGGCAGCAGTAGGCGACCGCGACGCGACGCCCCCGATCCGGATTCGGTCCGCGTGGATCCGCGTGGTACTCTGCTTCGTATGCGTTTCGTTTTCCTTCTGGGTCTGTTGAGTTGTGCAGCGTTGCCGACCGTCGCGGCGTGCGGCTCCAGCGGCAACAGCGGCGGCGGTGGCGGCGGAGTGCCGGATGCCAGCAGCGACACCGGCGCCGGCGGAACCGGGGGCATCGGTGCAGGCGGCGGGACGGCCGGGAATGGAGGTGCTGCGGGCACAGCGGGCAACGCGGGCGCGGGCGGCAGCGCAGGCGCGGGTGGCAGCGCGGGAAGTGGCGGCGCTGGTGGCTCTCCCGCGTCACTCGACAAGCTGCCGCTCTGGGACACGGCGTGGACGCTGGAGCTCTCGAAGAAATCCGCGGTCGAGACCTATCTCGCGGCCCGGAAGTCACAGGGATTCGACGTCGTCATGATGGGCTACGGCGCCTTCGACACCAAGAACACCGCGCTCGGAAACGGCAGCAAACCTTTCACCGCCACGGTTCCGTCGACCACGGGCAGCCCGGTCGCCGACGTGCTCTCGCCCAACGATGCCGGGTGGAGCTACGTAGACGACACGATTGGCTATGCCGCGACGCAGGGTCTGGTGATCTGCCTCCTGCCGCTCGGCAACGGACGCGCGGTGCACTACGTGGACGCTCTGTCCGATCAGTCGTCCGGCGAGAACCGCGCCTACAAATACGGCGAGTGGCTCGGCAAGCGTTACAAGAACGTCCCTAATCTCGTCTGGATGCTGGGCGGAGACGTGGACTACACCGTCAAGAACGTGGTTTCGCTCACCAACAGCCTGGCGTCGGGCATCCGCGCGACCGGCGACGCGCACGCGATCACGTTCGAGACCAACGGAGGGGGAACAAGCTCGACGGCGTTCCACACGGAGACGTGGCTCACCTTCAACGCGATCCAGGACCGGCCCGTGCACCCGGCGGTCATTGCGTCCGACCTTGCGCTGCTTCCGGGCAAACCGACGGGCGTCGCGGAGTCCGACTACGAGACCAGCAGCTACGGCAGCGGCGTTGGCGCCGGACCGATCCTCGAGCATACCTGGCTCACCTACCTGTCTGGAGGGTCGTACGTGGGCTACGGCCAGTCGGGCATGTACCAGGGGCAGAACCCCGCGAGCACCACCGCCATTGTCTACAGCAGGATTGCCCGCGACGAAGTCACCGCCCGCGGCTGGCTCGGCTACACGCCGACGGCGGATTTCCTCGCGTCGTCGAGCGGTACCGTCGCCTCCATGCGCAAGAACCACAGCGCGGCGATGATCTACCTCGGCAGCGGTGGCAGCGTCAGCGTCGACCTCTCCTACCTGGACGCTACGGGCAACGTGAAGGCGCAGCGCTTCGACCCCAGGAACAACACTGCGACCTCGCTTGGGTCGTTCGCGGCGTCCGGCACGCACGACTTCACACGCGGGAGCCTGGCTGACGCGGTGATCCTGCTGGACGCAAACTGACGTCTGGAAGCGGGTCCGGTTGCCACCGAGGCCGAGTCGCGACTGCCCGAGGACGTCACGTTCCGGGCCAGGCTGACGGCGCTCGCCCTGCACCGCGGGGGCTACGACGCCAGCGCGGTCGTCAGCGGCTATCGCTTCGGCGCAGAGCCTTTCCCCGACGCCGCCGACATCGGAGATGAGCGGCCTGTCGCGGTCCGTCTGGCGGACTGACACTTGTCCAGCAGGCTCGTACCAGCGGCCGTGGGAGAGGATGCCTAGAGCCAGCAGCCCACGGCCGCGCTCGCCCCGATCAGCAGCGCCAGGACCACGCCCATCCACGCCATGCCGTGCACGACACCGCCCAGCGAGCGGCGGGTGCGGATGAAGTGGATGGGGATGCAGATCGGGTTGAACACGACGACCGCGACCCAGAAGCTCGCGTCGTTCCAGGCGCGCTCCCGTTGGGCTGGTGGAAGTCGTCGCATGTCGCGCCGGAGCACCCACCAGGTGAGCAGGATGCCGAGCGCGAGCTGGAGCGAGAACTGGACGACGGCGGCCAAGGCCAGACTTCACAGGCGATCGCGCGCCGGAACGGACGCACGCGGACTCAGGGCGTCTGCAGCGTCTTGACGTACCCTTCGAAAGCGCTTTCCTCGCCGCCCCGCGGCGGCCTCTTGTGCCGGTACTGTCCGGCGCGGTGCTTTTTCACCTCGCACTGGACGGCCTTCTTGTAGCTGGCGAGCGGTTGGGCGTGCGGCTGTCCGGCTACGACCGTGCGGCCGAGCTCCCGGAGTGCCTGGTCCATGGGCGGGCACCCCTCGGCGGGCTTGGGCAGCTCGAGCGGCGTGGCTTCCGTGCAACACCCGCTGCGGATCACCGCGTAGGCCGCCATGTCGTACCAGCCGAGCTTGCTGAACAGCTTCATCGCGTCGGTCACGTTGCCGTGCGGAGCGCTCGTCACGATCGCCGTGCGCAGCTTGCCGGCGCCTTCGCGGGGGTCCGACTCGCTGCACATCCAGCCGAGATCCGGCGTCTTGCCGAATGCTCCTTGTGGCAGGTAGCCCGCCACGCAGGCTGCCGTGTGGTCGCCGCCCTTCATTCCGGAGCCCTTGCCCGTCACGGGAACGTCCGACAGCTTGATCTCCTTGGCCGAGGCCGGCGTGGCTGGCTTGGCCGAAGGGGGGACGTGCACCACCTTTACCTTGGGTCGCGCGCGGAACGCCGAGACGCCCCAGGCCGCCACGAGCCCCAGCAGGATCGCGCCCACCGCGAACATGGGAATCAGCCGGCGCCGCGGAATTCCCGAAGGCTCCTTGCTCGTCGAGACCGCGGGCACGCCGCTCCGCGAGACCGCCGGCGGTCGCGAGCTGCTCGCGCCGGGCGGCAGAGGCGGCGGCGGATGCGACGGGTCGTGGTGCAGCCCCGAGTCGTCGGCGTGATCGACGAACCAGCGCGCCAGCTCCCGCTTGAACGGCCTCAGGTTGTGGCTGCGCGCGTCGAAGCTCTGCTTGAGCGCGTGAAGCAGCGTGGCCTGCAGCACGTCGTCCGAGACGCCCACCTGGTCCAGCTCCTCCACCGAGGACAGCCCATGTGCGGGCGGCGGTGCTCCCACGAGCATTTCGTACAGAAGACCTGCCACCGCCCAGGTGTCGTCCGACTCCGAAGGCGGGCCGCTTTCGCCGCGCTCCGGCGAATGGAACGGCGTGGGCCCGGTGAGCGGCGGCACGAAGCCCAGTACGGGCGCTGCGCGACCTTCCGGGGTCAGCACCACGCCCGCACCCCGCACGCAGCCGTGGACCCCGCCAGTGTCGTGCACGTGCGACAGCGCGTCGGCGACCCGCAGAGCGGACCGCACCGCGTCCACAGGCGTCTTCTTGACTACGGCCTGTAGCCGTTGCTCCAGGGTCTCGCCCGGGACGTGCTCGGCCACCACGACCGCATCGCCGCCGTCGCGGGGCAGGACGTCGAACAGCGTGGCCAGGTGCGCATGCGCGAGGCCGACCACCTTGTCCAGCACGGCCGCGTCCGCGGCGGGCAGGGCGAACAGGATCACGCGCTTCCCTGTCTGCTCGTCGGTGCCCAGGTAGGCCGGCCCTGCACCTTCCAGGGACAGCGGTTCGTCCACCAGGTAGCGGGAAGCCAGCTTCTGGCCGACGGCTAGCTCGAATGACGACGACCCTTCCAAAACGACCCCTGACCGCTCGGAGCGTGTCACTTCCGTTCCCCAGCGTCTACCGCCTGGAGCCCTTCGCAACAGGATCATAATGCGCCGGCAGGCCGGGCGCGGCTATTCGGCCCGGGGTGCGGTGCCGACGCGCCCCGGTGCGGCGGTGGGTTCCGGGCTCGACATGGGGCGGCGCGCCGCCGACCGCTCGTCTAGGCTCGGGGAGTGCCTGGGCCAGCCGACCTGGTGATCCGGCTCGCGCGACGCGACGAGCACGACCTCGTACAGCGCGTGATGCTGGACGGATTTGCCCCGACCCGCGCCTTCGAGCTCCCTTCCAGCGCCCTGTTGGAGACGCGAGCCGATCTCGACCGCGCGGTGGCCGGAGGCGCTGCGCTGCTCGCTTTCTGTGCAGGACGGCCAGTGGCCAGCGCGCGGCTGGCACCGAGTTGGAGCTCCCGGCCCGCGTTCGACGTCGCTGGCGCTTTCGAGCGCGCGGCCGGTGGCGGGCGTGTGCCAGGGTCACCGGGCGGTGCGCTGCACGTCTCGCGCATGAGCGTTCTGCCGGAGATGCAGAACCGGGGCATCGGAGCCGCCCTGCTGGCCTGGATCGAGGGTTTCGCCGGGCGGCTGGGTCTCGACGCCGTCGAGCTGAACGTCCGGTCGCAGCAGCCCGACAACCGGCCCTACTACCAGCGCCACGGCTATCGCATCACCGGCTACAGCGGACGCTACGGCATCGCGGACATGTCCACCCACATGCAGAAGGAGCTCCAGGGGGACCCGTCGTCGTAGTCGACAGTGCTGTCGAACTCAGCTGGCGGAGCGCAACGGGTTCGGCTCTTGACAGTTTCGTGAATATGGTTCACATTAGCGAATGTGATTCATGAACCGGTCGCCAGAGTCGACCGCCGGACCCAGCGGCGGCACGCGCGCACGGAGCAGGTGCTCGACGCGGCGATGAAGATCGTCGGCGCGGACGGCCTGGACGGTCTCACGCTTCACCGGCTGGCGGCGGATCTCGGGTACGTCCCGGCTGCGCTGTATCGCTACTTCGACTCGAAGGATGCGCTACTCGCCGCGCTCCAGCGCCGCACCATTGAAGAGCTCCACGAACGTTTACGGCGCGAGCAGTCGACGCTGGGCGACCGGCTTCCGGCGCCCGGCCCAGGTCCCGGCGAGCGTGCCCTGTTGTCGCTTCTCGCAGCTGCCGACTTCTACCTGCGCCTGCCCGGGCGCCTGCCCGAACACTTCCGGTTGGTAAGCTCGATGCTGGGCGATCCGCGTGCTTTGATCGAGCACGGCACGGCGCTGGTCAATGCACAGGCCCTGCTCGGCTTCCTCGGCGACGTACGCGAGCTGTTCGAGCAGGCTGCGACGGCGGGCGCGCTGGCACCGGGTCGCGCGTTCGATCGCACGCTCGCCTACTGGTCTGCGCTGCACGGAGTGGCCACGCTCGACAAGTTGGTTCGCTTCGATGCGGCCACGTTCGACGTACAGCGCCTCGGCGCGCTCACGGCCAGGGCTCTGCTCGCGGGCTGGGGTGCGGATCCCGGCTCGCTCGACGCTGCCGGGCGCGCTCTCTCCCACGCAGCACCGCCTGCAGATTGAAAGCCATGGGCCCGGGTTTTCCGGGGCTCACCGACCACCGGAGGACAAGTTGAAGCTCATCTCACCGATTGCATTCGGCGCAGGAGTCATGACCTGGAGCCTTGCCGAATATGTTCTCCACCGGTTTGCCGGGCACGCTCCGCGTCCGCGCAGAAGCGAAGTGCCCGAGAAGAAGGGCTGGGCCGCGAAGCTCTCGCCCATGCAGGGCGACTTCGGGGCCGAGCACCAGGCGCACCATACCGATACGCGCTACTTCACGCCCACGCACCGCAAGGTGCTCGCAGCGAGCATCGCCCTCGGTACGGGCGCTGCGGTCGGGTCGCTCCTGGTGGGGCCGCGCCGCGCGCTGTCGTTCGTGCTCGGTTTCGGCGCGATGTACACGGCATACGAGGTCGAGCATCGGCGCACCCACACGCACGCGCCGCGCGGAGCTTATACGCGCTGGACCCGCCGCCATCACCTCTACCACCACTTCGGGAATCCCAAGATGAACCACGGGGTCACGAGCCCGATCTGGGATCGGGTGTTCGGAACGTATGTGGAGCCTGACGTGATCCGCGTGCCGGTCCGGCATGCGCCGCTGTGGTTGCTGGACGAGAGCGGCGAGGTACGCGCCCCCTACCGTGGCGAGTACGAGCTCGCTGGAGTGCCGCGCGCACAGGAGCGAGCGCCCGCAGCGGCCGGCTGAGGTCGCCGTCGCTGTCGCCTGACGTAGTGTCAGGCGCGCCCTCTCGCGTGCTGCGACCTACATCCGTCCGGAGACGCCCAGGCCGTAGCCGCTGCCCACGCGCGTCGGCGTCACGACGAAGTACGTCACATCCTCGCGCACGAGCCGGCTGTGGTGGCTGCTGAGTGCCCAGATCAAGAGCACCGCCCCGGCGCTCTGTGCCAGACCATCGAACACCAGCAAGGTCCGGATGGCCTGGTCGTCGGTGCAGTTGTAGTAGATGTCGCTGTTGGTCGGGCAGGTATCGTGGCGCGCTGCTGCGGTGATGAACGGGCCGATCGCCGGCACGGCCAGCCACCCGCTCCGGTTGTCGAAGTTGAAGCCCGAGGCAACGGCTACGCTGATTGCGTACGGCGCGCCCAGCACTACGGCGCCGGCGATGGCGGGGCCACGGTAGATGCTCCGGTCCAGATAGTAGCCGGGCGGAATGCGTTGCCCTTGGTGATAGGGCAGGACCCGCGCCTTCGGTCGGGGCTTCGCGGCCGGTGGCGGATAACCAGGGTAGGGATACGGATAGGGTGCGTACGGATATCCGCCATATGGATACTGGTAGCCACCAGCAGGCGGGGGAGGGGGTGCGGGCGCATGGGTGTTAGCAGCTGTTCTCCGGCATCTGGAGGGCAGACGCAGACAACGAGGCGCGGAACGCCGGTATCTGCATGGGTCTCTCGAGCGTAGGAACAT
>Ga0114931_10001631_pt1 | contig 28594 bp, 23 predicted proteins | sample 2SBtaG_FD_89579 | JGI IMG/M metagenome (GOLD analysis project Ga0114931, IMG submission 89579) | Deep subsurface microbial communities from Kolumbo volcano to uncover new lineages of life (NeLLi) - 2SBTROV14_V59a metaG | ecosystem: Environmental > Aquatic > Marine > Volcanic | place: Kolumbo... | reverse complement strand
GTCGCGGTAGGCGTCGACCTGTGTGAGCCGCTCGCGCGACAGGCGGAAGCCGAGCCACGACCAGCCCCAGCGGATGCCGTCGTGGTCGACCCTGAGGTGCGCAGACCGCACCGCGTAGCCCACAGCTGCGACGCTCATGCACATCAGCGGCGCGATCAGCAGCAGCTCGATAAGCGGGGTCTGCAGCCGCCGAGTGGCCAGCGCCAGGGTGGCGATGCCCGTCCCCAGCGCCGCCACCAACACCCGCCGAGCCAGGCGGCGAGCGCGCGGCCGGGCGACGAACTCCCCCGACGGCTGCCCGGCGAACGCCAGACCGGGGGGCGCATCGACGGCCGACATCGCTGCCCTCAGTCCTCGGCCAGCGCGGCGGTCAGCCGCTCCTCGATCTCGCGCAGCCGCGCCCGCTCGGTGATCTTGTCACCGGTATCACCGCCGCCGAAACCATCCGACACGTAGAAGACGTCGGCGACCTTCTCTCCCTCGCTGCCGACCTTGGCCAGGTGGATGTCGAGGCCCAGGTCGGACAGGGTCTGGGTGATCAGGTGGAGAACACCGATGCGATCGTGGGTGAACACCTCAACCACGGTGTAGCCGGCGGACGCCTCGTTGTCGATGTGCACCTGCGTGGGCACTGCCGGGGTGACCCGCTGGTCCAGAGTCGACGGCGGGCGGCGTCTTTCGATCAGCCGGCCGACCTCACCGGGCGCCACCCGGCCGCCGGAGAGCAGCCCGGCCAGGTCCCCGGGGATGCGCTCCCAGCGGGCGTCGTCGTCGGCAATCGCCCGGCCGACCAGATCGCGGACGAAGAACAGGTCGAGGGCGACCGGCGCGCCGCCGCCCTCCTCTGCCCGGAACCCGACCACGGCGGCCAGCACGTCGATGCGGTTGGCCGACAACGCGCCGGCGATCGCAGACAGCAGACCGGGGACGTCGTCGGCGACCACCGCCAGCTCGCTGTGGCCTTTGAGCGGATAGCAGCTGACCGACAGCGCCACCGGATCGCCGGTGTGTTCGCGGGCGATGGCCAGCTCGACGTGACGGGCCACCTGGCGCGGGCTGAGGGCGAGGAAGAAGCGCTCGTCGATGCTGTCCAGCCAGCGGGCGGCGACCTCGGGCGGGGTTCCGGCGCGCTCGAGCAGCTCGCCGGCGCGGGCGCGCACTCGGGTCAGCTCGTCTTCCGGCTCGGCGATCTCGCGCGCGCCGCCGCGCAGGTAGTCGCGGGTGCGCACGAACAGCTCGCGCAGGAGCTGATCCTTCCACGCGTTGAGGTTGCCCGGCGCGGTCATCGCGGTGTCGACCAGGGTCAGGAGGTAGAGCTGGCGCAGCCGCTCCTCGTCGCCCACCCGCTCGGCGAAACGAGCGATCACGTCCGGGTCGGACAGATCGCGGCGCTGAGACAGATGCGACATCGTCAGGTGCTGGCGGACGAGGAACTCGGTCAGCGCCGTGTCGTCGTCGCCAAGCCCCAGACGGCGGGCGATGGTGCCGGCCAGGCGCGCCCCCTTCTCGGCGTGGCCTTTGCCCAGCGGCTTGCCGACGTCGTGGAGCAGCGTGCCCAGGTAGAGCGGCTCGGGACGCTCGACCGCGGCGATGGCAGCGGTCGCCGTCGGGAACTGACTGGCCAGCTCGCCGCGGGCCAGCTGCTTGAGCATCGCCACCGCGTACAGCTGGTGCTGGTCGACGGTGTAGACGTGGTAGAGGTCGTGCTGCACGCGGCAGGTGCACGGCGCGAACTCGGGCATGATCTGGTTGATGATGCCGAGCTGGTGCATCTGCTCGAGCAGTGACGGCTGCCACGCGTCGGCCGGATCGACCAGCGCGTCGAGGAACAGCCGCGCGGCCCGCGCGTTGCCCGTCAGCGCGTGCCCGCGCAGGGCCGCGTTCTCGGCCAGGAGCTCCTTGGTGTGACCGTAGATGGGCAGGTCTTGGTGCTGAGCGACGCGAAACAGCCGCACCATCTCGGACGGCTGTTCGCGCACCAGCGCCGGATCGATGAGCGACAGCTTGCCGTTGAAGGTGAGGAAGCTGTGGTCGATGCGGTGAATGCGCGGCTTCTTGCGCGCCGGCACCCGCGCCGCCTCGAGCAGCCGGTCGGCAACCTGGACCACGCCCCGCGCGTGCAGGTAGTAGTGGCGCATCAGTGCCTCGACCGCCGGCGCCACCGCCGGGCGCACGTCTCCTTCGGGCAGGCGCGCGTCGCGGTAGAGCTGCGGCGCGATCGACTCCTGGATCTCGAAGGTGAGCTGGTCGATCCGCCGGCCGGCGGTGAGCTGGACCATCGCGCGGATGCGCAGCAGGAAGTCGCGCGCCGACTCGAGCACCGCCACCTGCCGTGGCGTGGCGAAACCCATCGACACCAGCTCGGGCAGCGCGCCGACCGCCCACCGCGCGCGAGCCGCCCACACCGCGGTCGCCAGATCGCGCAGCGCACCGATGCCCTGCTTGAGGTTTGGCTCCAGCAAGTAGAGCGAGTCGCCGAAGCGATCGTGGCGCGCCCGCTTCTCGTCGGCCAGCTTGCCCACGAAGTCGTTGGCGTTGCCGCCCGGCGCGATCACCTTGCGCGTGGCGCGCTCGAGGTCGGCGACGATGTCGACGTCGCCGGCCACGTGGCGGGCGTCGAGCAGCGCGGTCGCGGTCGCCAGATCGTCGCGCGCCAGCTTGGCCGCCGAGCCCGGGTCGCGCACCGCGTGGCCGACATCGAAGCGCGCGTCCCACAGCGGATAGAGCATGCGGTCGGCCAGCGCCTTGGCCCGGTCGAGCTGGCGCCTGGGGCAGAGGATGATGAAGTCGATGTCGCTGTACGGGCAGACCTCCCGCCGCCCCCACCCTCCGGTGGCGACCAGGGCCAGGTCCCCGGCGCCGCCGAGCTCGGCTGCCTGCCGCTCCCACAACCCGCGGACGACCCGGTCGTAGGCGTCCGACAGCTCGGCACACACCTCGACGCCACCGGCCCCCTCGGCGAGGCGGGCCATGCGCTCGCGCGCGGTGCGGATCGACGCGCGCAGGTCGTCGGCGAGCTCGTTGGTGGCAGGTCTGACCATGGCCTCCGCTCCAGGGTAGCCTCCCCGCGCCCGTCGCGGTAGCTGGTTTGACATCCCCGCGGTCGCCGTTTATATGGGCGGCTGCTCCTCAAACGGTACGACCGATGGCATCGATAGAGCTCTGTCCACTTTCGACCCACCTCGAAGACAGCGAGATCGACGCGCTCGAACAAGTGCTCAGCGAAGCTGGTTCGAACCCTCTCGACATCGACGAAGATGCCGACAGCCAGCTGCTGCAGAAGGAAGTCGACGACGACATGCTGGCCGAGCTGTTCGACCGACTGTCGGTCAACGACGCCGCCTGTGACGTCTACGTCCCGCCCGACTTCGAGGACGCCGTCGACATCGACGGCACCCGCGTCGGCTCTGCGCACGTGTTGCTCCTGGCCCTGCAAGAGCTGGCCGAGGATCTGGGCAGCACCGACGAGGACGACGACGACGAAGAAGACGACGAAGACGACGAAGACGACGAAGAGTACGCGGAGTACGAGGAAGAGGACGAGTATCCCGGCAGCATCCTCGGCGACGACGAAGACGACGAGTTCGATCTCAAGGAGGCCGAGCTGCGGCGCATCTGCAAGGTGCTGCGGCAGGGTGCGCGTTTGTGCATCAAGCGCGGCGTCGCGATGTTCATCAACAGCTGATCTGCTGACGGAGATTCTGACGCAGTGCGCTAGGTTTTTCTGGGCGGAAATCTGCCGGAAACGCGGCGCTGCTAGCGTCCGGCCATGCGTTTCAGGAACTCCCGCGCACCTGCTCTGGTCCTTCTTGGGGTCCTGCTCGCCACCCTCTCCGGAAGCCTCTGGCTGCGGAGCGCGGCGGCGGCCGAACCCACCGAGGAATCCGCCAAGACCCTGACCTGGGAAGAATACGCCCAGGCGATGGGGCTCCACAGCGTGGACGACATCAAGGCCACGCCGACGAGCAACGAGGGCGGCGGCTACCCGGTCGACATGGTCTGGACCGTGGTGGCGGCCATCCTGGTGTTCTTCATGCAAGCCGGCTTCGCCCTGGTCGAGGCCGGGTTCACCCGCGCCAAGAACACCGTCAACATCATGATGAAGAACCTCATGGACTTCTCCGTGGGGTCACTGGCCTTCTTCGCCGTCGGCTTCAGCCTGATGTTTGGCGCGACCAACGGCTTCTTCGGCAGTGGACACCTGTTCCTGCACGGCATGGATCAACCGTGGGACTACGCGTTCCTGCTGTTCCAGACCGTCTTCTGCGCCACCGCCGCAACCATCGTCTCCGGCGCCATGGCCGAGAGGACCAAGTTCACCAGCTACCTCATCTACAGCTTCGCGATCTCGGCGTTCATCTACCCGGTGTTCGGCAGCTGGGCGTGGGGCGGCCTGTACCACGGCGGCGGCTGGCTCGAGGCTCCCGACGGCGGTTTCCTCGCCAGCCACGGCCTGCCCGGCTTCATCGACTTCGCCGGCTCGACGGTGGTCCACTCGGTCGGCGGCTGGGCCGCGCTGGCCGGCGCGCTGGTCCTGGGACCGCGCCTGGGCAAGTACGACAGGCACGGCAAGGCCCGCCCGATCCGCGGCCACAGCATGGCGCTGGCGGCGCTGGGCGTGTTCATCCTGTGGCTGGGCTGGTTCGGCTTCAACCCCGGCTCGACCACCGCGGCGACCGGTGGCGGCAGCGACCTGTTCGGCGGCGCCGGCAAGGCGTTCTCACTCATCGCAGTCAACACCAACCTGGCGGCCTGCGCCGGCTCGGTGGCGGCCATGATCCTGGTCTGGTTCCGCACCAGGAAGCCTGACGCCGGCATGACCCTCAACGGTGCCCTCGCCGGCCTGGTGGCCATCACCGCGCCGTGCGCCAACGTCAGCCCGATGAGCGCCATCGCCATCGGCGCCCTCGCCGGCATCATCGTGGTCTTCTCCGTCGGCTTCATCGAGAACGTCCTCGGGATCGACGACCCGGTCGGCGCCATCAGCGTCCACGGCGTGTGCGGCTCGTTCGGCACCCTGTCGGCCGCGATCTTCAACCACGACGGCTTCTCCGGCGCGCAGCTGGCGACCCAGGCCATCGGCGTCGGCGTCGCCTTCGCCTGGACCTTCGGCACCGCGTTCGCACTGTTCAAGATCCTCAAGGCGACCATCGGCCTGCGCGTCAGCGCCGAGGAAGAGATCGAGGGTCTCGACATCGTCGAGCACGGCAACGAGGCCTACCCCAACGACAACGCCATCGGCACCCCCGAGATGGAGATGGCGCGGGCGACCGCCCTCGCCGACCAGCCGATGCCGGTCGAGCAGAGCAGCTAGACCTGGAGCCCACGAGTCGCGGCCCCGGGTCATTGCCCCGGGGCCGCTCTTCGCCGACGGCAACCAAGGCGCGCGGCGGCGTTGTTTTTCGCAACGCGCCGGACGGGCTGGCGCACCCGGCCCACCGAAATGCGCCAGGTTGCGGCCGCACGACCTTTGCATGCCCCGGGGGCATGCGTGGTTGTGTGCTGCTGATGCTGGCAGCCTGCTCGTCGCCAACGGCGGGCGCCGTCGACGCAGCCGCCGATCTTGACGCAGCGCATCCCGGGAGCTGGGCCGACTACGGCCTGGGCGCGACCTACGAGCCGGATGGCATCCACGTCAGGTTCCAGGTCTGGTCGGCGCGGGCCACACGGATCGAGGTGTGGCTGTACGTGCGGCCGACCGACGCAGCAGCGGTCATGTCCGTACCGCTCGAACCCGCCGGCGGCGACCTCTGGCGCGCGCGGGTCGACGCCAGCGCCCTGACCGGCAAGACGATCTACTACGGCCTCCGCGCCTGGGGCCCCAACTGGCCGTACGACCCGTCGTGGACGCCGGGCAGCGAGGCGGGATTCGTCGCCGACGTCGACGACCAGGGCAACCGCTTCGATCCCAACAAGCTGCTCATCGATCCCTACGCGCGCGAGCTCAGCCACGACCCGACCGGGCCGGCCAACACCGACTACGGAATCTTCGGCGTCGGCGCCGACCACCGCGCCATCGACTCGGCGCCGCTGGCGCCCAAGGGCATCGTCTTGCCCGACCTCGGCGCCCCGCCCCGCCCCGCCCCGGCGCGCGGCCTGCGCGACGAGATCATCTACGAGGTCCACCTGCGCGGGCTCACCCGCGGCGACCCGGACGCGACCTGCGCCGGCACCTACGCGGCCGCCGCAGCCCGCGCCGACTACCTGGCCCGACTCGGCGTCACCGCGATCGAGCTGCTGCCATTGGCAGAAACCAACAACGACGCCAACGATCTGGAGGTCGGCACCGCCGGCGACAACTACTGGGGCTACGCCACCCTGGCCTACTTCGCGCCCGACCGCCGCTACGCCTGCGACCAGAGCCCGGGCGGCCCGACGCGCGAGCTTCGCGCCATGGTCGACGCCTTCCACGCTGCCGGCCTGAAGGTGCTGGTCGACGTCGTCTACAACCACACCGCCGAGGGTGGCGCCGGTTCACTGCTGTCGCTGCGCGGCCTGGACAATGCCGACTACTACGAGCTGGCCGACGACCCGACCCGCTTCGTCGACAACACCGGCATCGGCGCCAACACCAATACGGTCAGCCCGGCGTTCCGCCAGCTGGTGCTCGACTCTCTCGACTACTGGCACCGCGAGCTCGGCGTCGACGGATTCCGCTACGACCTGGCCTCGGTGCTGGGCAACCGCTGCGCCACCGGCTGCTTCCAGTTCGACCCGGACGATCCGCAGGGTCTGTTGCGGCGCATCCCGGCCGAGCTGCCCGACGCGTATCACATCGCCGAGCCGTGGGCCATCGGCGCCGGCACCTACCAGGTCGGCCACTACCCGCCCGGATGGGCCGAGTGGAACGACGGCTTCCGCGACGACCTGCGCCGCGATCAGAACCGTCTGGGCACCGACGACGTCACGCCGGGCTGGCTGGCCAACCGCATCGCCGGCACGTGGAACCGCTTCGGCGCCACCGGGCGCCCACCGTGGGCGTCGATCGACTACCTCGTCTCGCACGACGGTTTCACGCTGTTCGATCTCCACGCCTGCAACGACAAGAACAACGACCAGCCGTGGCCATACGGGCCGTCCCACGGCGGTGACGACAACAATCTGTCGTGGGACCACCACGGTGACCCCGTCCAGCAGCGACAGGCGGTGCGCACGTCGCTGGCGCTGATGATGCTGTCGGCGGGCGTGCCGATGATGACCGGCGGCGACGAGCTGCTGCGCTCGCAACACTGCAACAACAACGCCTACAACCTGGACTCGGACCAGAACTGGCTCGACTGGAGCGCGGACGCGGACGAGCGGTCGCTGCGCACCTTCGTCAGCCGCTTGACCGCCTTCCGCACCGCTCATCCTGCGCTCCGCCCCGACGGCTACTGGCAACCGGATCAGGTCACCTGGCTGCGCGCCGGCGGCGCCGTCGCCGACGCGGCCTACCTGGACGACGATCAGCAGCAGTTTCTCGGCTGGCTGCTCGACGGCACCGCCCTCGGCGACGGCGCCCGGTCGATCTACGCCGCGTACAACGGCAGCGCCGACACCGTGGTCGTGCAGCTGCCGGCGCCCGCCGCCGGGCACGCCTGGTTCCGGGTCGCCGACACCAGCGCGTGGATGGAGCCCTACGCCAATATCGACCCAGCCGGCAGCGAGTACCGGATGCACCAGCGCCGCTACGACCTCGGTGGCCGCGCGCTGGCGCTGTTCCTCGAGCGCCCCGCCGCTCCGTGACCTCTCCGCCTAGGCGAAGAAGGCGTCGAGCAGCGCGATCGCGCGGCCCATGCCGCTGACATTGCGCGCCACCAGGCGGCGAAACAGCTCGGCGTCGAGCGGGCCCGGCCCCACGTCGATGCCGGTGCGGAAGCGAATCTCGCCGTCGGACGGATCCATCTCGAAGCCGCCCACCGAGAGCTCGTAGTTCGCTTCGAGCAGGAACGCGCCCACGGCCGCGCGCTTGTCCGGCTCGGCCAGGTGTGAGTAGACCGACCAGCAGACGCACGTACGCTCGGCCTCGTCACCGTGAACGAGCACGGCCCAGCGGTGGCCGTTGCGCTCGACCACCGTGCGACAGAGCTGATCGTCCACGCGCGTGACCTGGAAACCGAGCTCGGCCAGCGTATCGCGCGCCGCGGCCGCGATCGTGCCCGCTTCCTCGCCCGCGGACGGCATCCGGTTCCACCGGGTCTCGCAGCCGACCGACGCGTGCGCCCCCTCTCCGACTCCGGCCGGCAGCTGGACCGCCTGGACGATCGTGAGCGCCAGCCAGCTGTCGGCGCGGAGCACGTCGGCGTCGGTCCCGACCTCCACGGGCAAGCTGTCGAGCCTGCCGTGTCGACTGACGAACGCGCGAACCGCCGGATCCCGCAGCCGCGCATCGACCACGACGGGACGGCCGGGCACCAGCGCGGACACCCCGTCCCCGATCAGCACGCCGGGAAGCAAGTTGAACGCCTGATCCTGGACAGCGCGCTCGAAGACCTCGTAGTCCATGGTCAAGCGGATCCGGCACGGCTCCTTCGCGCGCTCGCGCAGGTCCACGGCGAACGAGTCGATCGTCGCGGGCAGAGGCAACCCGCCCAGACTGGTGAAGGTCACCTGCACCGGCAACCCGGCCTTGGCATCGGCGGTCATCGCGTCGAGACTACTCGGTCTCGGTATTCTCGGCCAGGACACCCGGCGAGCGGAACGCGGCGCGTTTGAGCCCCTGTTGCTCGGCTGAGATCAGCCGGGTCTCCTTGGACATCTCCGCCCCGAAGACCGGAATCGTGTCCGGCGTCGCTACCTTGTAGGACGAGATGAAGTCGAAGCGCGTGGTGAGCGAGCCCCCGGTCAGACCGATCTGGAACGAGGCTGCGAGCGACGAGGTGCCGAGGCCGAGCGCCGAAAGCCCGGCCTTTGCCAGACCGCTCATCGTGGAGCCGATAGCCTCCCTCGCCAGCTTGCCGCGGAGCTTCTCCTTGATCTCGCTCTGGCTCATGCCGCTCTGGACCATCTCGTCCGTCTTGTCGATGTGGTTGCCCATCGCGGACAGCAGCCTGTGCTCCATCGAGTAGATCGCCTCGGCCAGCGTGATGATGGTGTCCATCGAGGCGCCGGCGGCGAGCGCCCCCGAAATCTCGGCCTTGAGCTCGACGCCCCAGTTCTTGAGGTCGTTGCCGCTGAGCGCGCCCGACAGCGCGAGGGACTGCCCGAGCAGGTTGACCTCGGAGGAGACCGAGAACGAGAAGCCGTTCTTGCCCTGCGATCCCTGGCCCTTGTCCATCGCCTTGCGCCGCTCGCGTCCCTCATCGACCGTCGTCGGAGTGTCGGGCCGCTCTTGCAGGGTCTCGTGGTTGAAGACGCGGAAGTGGCTGGCGCCGCCGGCGATCTCGCCCTTGGCGCCCAGCTTGCCCAGCGCGGCGCCGTCCACGTTGGCCGCGGCGGAGACGCCGACGCCGATCCCGCGCCCGTGCTGCGCGAACGTCCGCTCCTTGCCCTCGGCCAGGAAGTGCTGTTCCTCCACGGCGGCTGCGCGCTGCTCGGCGAGCATGTAGTCGACTTCCGGACCACCGCCGCGCTTCTGGACCATGCCGCCGTACCAGGCCGCGGCCAGTGACTTCACCGGCGTGCCGCGGTAGACCGCATACCGGAACGCGGCCATCGCGCTCTGCGTGCTGTCGGCGCCCGCCCGTACGAACGACTGGTAGCTCGCGCTGATGTCGACACCCAGCGTGGACGACGCGCCGGCCTCGAGCTGCAAGCCGATGGCGTATCCGAGCTCGAGCTCGAGGTGCTTCGGGTTGGAGGCGATCGCGGGCACGCCGGCGGTGACGAATCCCTCCGTGCCTCTGCCTGCCTTGCCATTGATCTCGCAGATCAGATTGAGCTTGGCGGCGAACCCTCCGAACGGGTCGGTCACCACCGGAATCTTCAGGGTGATCTTGGCCGCGACGCCGTCGCCGGCATTGGGGACGACGTTGTCCAGGAGCTTGCCGAGGATGCCGACACCTTCCTCGGAGTCGGCCGCCTCGATCACCTGCTCGGCGACGCCGCGCTCGCGCACCAGCTGGGAGAGATCCGTGTTGGTCTGGCTGGCCTGCTGCGCCGCCTCCACCGGCGTGACGGCCCCGCTCGCCACGTCCTCGTACAGCTGCTCGACCCAGGCCGACGCCTGGGTCTTGGCGTGGGTCAGCAGAGTCGGCTTGGCCTTGTCGAGCGCATTGCCCACCGGGGAGTGCGCCTTCTTGGCCTCGAGCGCGCACATCGACATCGCCATCCGCTGGTCGCGGGCAGCGCGACCGGCGAGGCCCGCCGAGATCTGGGTCAAGAACTCGTCGACGTCCTGCTTGACCTCGCCGTACGCCTCGCGTTTGGCCAGCGTCTCCTTGTAGGTCAGCTCGTCCTCGTGCCCGGCGCGATCCTGCCCCTGCGGCATCTGCTGCGAGATTTCGTCGTTCACCACCGAGCGCGCGGTGCGCTTGAGCTGCTCGCGAAGCTCGCGCCTGCGCCCGAACTGATGAAAGCGCGTGGCTCTCAGCTTCTCGGCCACGTACGCCTTCAGCGCTTCTTCGAGCTCGCCGGAGATGCGCGCGATCACCGGGCTCGTGTCTTCGTCGTCGACCTCTTGCTCGATCTCGGTAACAGCGCGGCGCGCCGCAACCCCGGCCTCGCCGATGGCCGTGCGTCGGACGTCTTCCTCGTGCCCGCCCATCGTCCCGGTGACGGCTTCCTTGGTCGCCGTGGCGGTCGAGCTCTTGGCCTTCTTGGCCGCCTTCGTCGCCGCTTTGAACAGCGTCTCGTCCTCGAGCGCCTTCTCGAGGCACGTCCGGAAGAGCACGTCCTGTACCCTGCTCTGGGCCCGCTCGGACAGCTGCGGCGACGACTCCACCAGCGTCTCGACGCGGCCCGCGACGGTCGACTCGACGCTGCCGCGAACCGCGCCCACCTTCGCCGTCGCGAGGCCCTCGATTTGCTCGGCGATCTCCTCTTCGACCTGGCCGAGCTTCTCGTCCGTGGTGCTCCGGGCGGTCTCGCCGCCCAGCCGGGTGGCCATCACCGTGGCAGCCTCCTTGCCGCCTTCCTGACCGGCGCGCTCGGCGGTGTCACCGACCTCCCTGGCGCTGGTCTCGGACAGGCCGTGGCCATGCTGCATGTCCCGGGAGGCTTCGCTGCCGAGGTCCTTGGTGGCGTGGGTGAACTCGCCGGTCCCGTGCTGGGTGGTGAAGAACGTCCCGGTGCGCACGTCGGTCGCCGCCTGAATCAACCCCTGCGCCGCGGCATCCGCGGCCGCCTTGGCATGGGCCAGGATGTACGGCCGGAGCGTCTTGTTGACGCTCTGCCGCGATGCCTTTCGCGCCGCGCGCCGGACCACCGTGGGCGCTGCCGCGTCCATCAGATTGTGGACGATCTGGGCGGCGGCGGACCGCGGCGGCGCCTCGCCTTGTCCGCCCTTCTTCCCTTGGCGCTGGACGCCGCTGCCGACGCCCTTGACCGCGACCTGCTCTCCTCGCGCAGCGCGCGCGCCGAGCTCGTCGGCCTCGCGCTCGAGGGATGCGTCGGCGTTGATGTCGCCGCCCTTGGCCTGAACGCCGGCCTGGCCGCCGCTCTGCTGCACCACGTGCGTCAGCTCGTGACCGATGAGCTCCTGCCCGGCCTGGCCCGACGGAGCGTACTGCCCCGGCGCAAACGCGATGTCTCGCCCCTGCGCGTACGCGATCGCGCCCACCTGGGATGGCGCGGCGCTGTCGGCGTGCACCCGTACGTCGGAGAAGTCGGCGCCGAACGCCCCCTCCATCTTTTCCTGCACCGGCGCCGGCAGGGACGACCCACTCGACGGAAGCGTCTGCGTGTCCGCCGAGCTTTCCACGCCGCTGGCCTTGCGCTGCAGCGGCGCCCGCTCGGTCTGCCCACCGTACCGCGCGGCTGTTCGCGTCCGCCGCCCGGGCGCCGGGCCCTTGCTGGACCCGTCAGCATCCTTGCGCGGAGTCGCCGCTGCGTAGCGTTTGTCTGTGAGGCGCATGACCAATCCGTTGCCCCATGTTACGCATCCCGCCCCCGGAAAACCCCTTCACATGGCCCAAAAGGCCATACTTTTTCGTGGCGCCACCGCAGCCACCGTATCTAGTTGTTATTATGGCGGCAATCACGCGTGGCCGACCCCGCGTCCGGGCCGGCCGCGTTCGCCGAGCCCACCGTGGTGACGTCACCTTTCGCCCCCACGGCCAGCCGGTCGTTCCCGCGGCAAACACGCAACGCTTTCGTGGCCGCGTAGGGCGCGACGAATTGCTTTCGGCTGCGGCCGTTGATCGCGCCACGAATGGGAACCAGGCCCTCGAGAAATCTGCCCTGACCACGGCACGGGGTTCGCATAACCCCGAGGAGGACCATGGATAGGACGCAGATGTACGAGGTGTGGTCGGCGGTGGGGAGCAGGTTGGAGCCCGGGCCGCGTTTCAGAGCGCTCGCCGATGCGATCCGCTACGTCGACACCAGACACGGCGGAGCGTCATTGGGGATTCGCAACCCGGATGGGAGCTGGCACGTCCATCCGCTCACCGGCCCGACGGCCGCCGAGGCCGACACCAGCAGGCCGCCGACCCCCGCCCCCTGGCGCGCGCGGATCCTGGTGGTGGACGACGACCCCGGCTCGCGCGAAGCGCTGGCCGAGCTCCTCAGCGACGAGGGCTACAACGTCGACACCGCGGGTGACGGCGACGCGGCGCTGTCACGTGTGGCCCAGGATCCTCCGGATCTGATCATCTCCGACGTACGCATGCCCCACGTCGACGGGCTCGATCTGGTGGTACAGCTGCGCCAGCGCGCCGCTCTTTCCGACTTGCCGATCATCCTGGTCTCCGGCGTCGATGATCCGACCGGACGGATCGGCGGCCTGGATCTGGGCGCCGACGACTACCTGCCCAAGCCGCTCGATGGCGAGGAGCTGCTGGCCCGCATCCGCCTGCACCTCCGCCACGCCGAGCGCAGCCGCGAAATCGTCGCCCGCTCGGCCACCGACGAGCTGACCGGCGTGCTCAACCGCGGTGGCATCATCGGTGTGCTCGAGCGCGAACGCGAACGCGCCCGCCGCGACGGCACACCGCTGGCGGTGCTGGTGCTCGACATCGACGACTTCAAGTCGATCAACGACACCCTCGGCCACAGCGCCGGCGACGAGGTCCTGGCCCGCCTCGCCGACAAGCTGGTGCGCGCGGTCCGCACCACCGATCGCGTCGGTCGCTTCGGCGGTGACGAGTTCCTGATCGTCGCGCCCAACACCGGCCCCGCCGCGATCGAAGTGCTGACCCGGCGGATCAAGGCGGCCCAGCGCACCCTGATTCAGCTGGGCGACGGCAGCCAGCTGTCGCTGCACCTGTCGATCGGCAGCGCCATCGACGGCGGCGCCCTGACCATGGAAGAGCTGTTCAACCACGCCGACGCCGCCATGTACCGCGAGAAACGACTGCGCTCGCAGATGCGCGGCCGGGCGCAGCCGTAGCTCAGCGGGCGGCGAACAGCGCGGGTATCAACACGTGCGCCGCGCAGTGCGCAGTGACGAGGAACGCCGGGCTGATGACGCGCGCCCACTCGGCCTCGGTGGGCGGCGTCGCGGCGCGCAGTACGAGCACGTAGGCGGTGAAGATCTGCGCGAGGATCGCCGCCGCCGCGATCTGACGCAGACGATCCGTCTGCACCGCCCGCTGTGTAGCGACTGTCACCGCGCCAACACTAGCGCCGGTCTGACGATGAAGGAAAGTTGCGAAATGGCTAGCTGCGTCGTTTTCTGGTTGACGGGGTCTCCGATCGGGAGAAAGCGTCGGTGGCTCCAACCAGGGGGGACCAACCATGATCAGCTACGAGGACGAACCCGGGCGCCGTTTTGGCAACCGCGCCGAGATCGAGCAGCCCGGAACTCTCACCATCGACGGCCGCGCGGCAACCGGCGTCATCCAGAATGTCGGCCTGCGCGGCGCCTTCTTCGCCACCGGCAACCTGCCGGCGCCCGGAACGCGCGGCGTGCTGACTCGCCACGGCGGCCGCGGCGTCAACGTCCAGGTGGTGTGGCAAAAGCAGGGGCCGCAGCCCGGCGTCGGCCTGCGCTTCGACAGCTGAGCCGCGGCCGCTGGAACGGCGACCGGGTTACGAACGCGCGCAAAGCGATCGCCACTCCTAGCCGTGCGGCCGTGACGCGACGTCGACCACGGCGGCGGCGTAGGCCATCGCCGCCGCCTCGCAAGCATCGAGCGTGCCGGTGAGCCACGCCGAGGCGAAGTTGGTCTCGGACGGCGGCGGAAAGATCTTGGCCGCGCGCACGTCGGCAGCTTTGAGCGCGGCGTCGAGCGCCAGGGTCGCCTCCAGCGGCGGCGCCACCAGGTACGCCATCGGCTCGCCCGGCGCCAACCCGGACTCGGCCGACAGGTAACGACCGAGCGAGGTGATGACGTGGGGAAAGACGGTGACGGTTCCGCCGGCGTCGGCGCCGTAGAAGCAGGCGTCGTGGTCCAGGCAGCGGCGCACCGCCTCGAGCCCGTCGTCGACGTTCTGCGGGTCGGCGCCGGCCACGACGCCGAGGATCTCTCCCGACAGCCGTCCCGATGAATGGGCCGCGCCGGCGTACAAGCTGCGGGCAAAGACGACGTCCACGTCGGCGTGTTTGGTCGCCTCGTCGAGAGCGACGTACATCGGATCGTCCTGATCGCAGGTGACGAGCCCGAGGGAGGCGTGGTGCTCGGGGTCGGCGCCGTAGGCGCGCAGCAGCGCCGGGTCGGCGTGCGGGATGCGGCGCACCGACAGGATCGCGGGAAAGATCGGCTCCAGCACCATCAGGTCACCTCGACCAGTCGCTCGCGCACCTGCGGGGCGCGGTAGCCGGGTTCTCCACCGTCGATGCCGGTCAGATCGAGCCCGACGCCGCTGGTCTTCTGCTCGAACATGGCGCCGATGAGCGAAGCCAGGCGCGCGGCCGCCGCCGGCGGCGGAGTGCCGCGGCCGTGGATGTTGCTCATCATGTTGCGGTCGCCGTCGGTCTTGCCGACGCGGGGCTCGTAGACCAGGTAGGCGCTGAGACCGTCGCCGGTGCCCAGGCCGGGCCGCTCGCCGAGGAGAATCGCCGCCGCGCGGGCGCCGACCGCCTCACCGATCTCGTCCTCCAGCCAGACCCGCGCGAAGCGGGCCCCGACGGGCGTGCCAACGGTCCAGCCGCGCGCCTGACAGGCGCCGGTCAGCTCCGACAACAGCTCGAGCCCGCTGCCGGTGCAGGCAACCGCGCTGAGCCCGTCGGCGAGGATGATCTGCACATCCGGACGCGGCGCGGCGTCCGCGCGCAGGCGCGCCAGCGACGCCTCGTCCAGGCGGCGTCCCAGGTCCGGCCGCAGCAAGAACTCGCGGTGATCGCGGACGCGCGTGCTCAGCGGCAGCAGGCCGTGCTCCTCGAACCATCCGTCCGGCACCAGCGCAGCAACGGCCTCGTGCGCCACCGCCAGCTCGGCGCGAAACTGCAGGACCACGTCGGTGGCATAGCGGGTGCCGACGTGGCCAATGCCGACCAGCGCGGTGGTGTGCTGGGCCGCGAGCGCCGCGTAGCGACCGCGCCGCTGCGGGGTGGGAAAGACGCGGGCCGGCGGCGGCGGCACCGCGGGCAACGGCGGCGGCCGTGGCAGCGGATCGTCGGCGCCCAGGCGCCGGCGCAACTCGGCGACGAGGTCGCGGGTGCGGCTCACGAGATCACCCCCGCGTCGCCAAAGCGCGGCCCCGGTCCGTCGTCCCAGATGCCGCGCGCGGCCAACCACGCGGCGACGAGGTCGCGGGTGCGGCTCACGAGATCACCCCCGCGTCGCCGAAGCGCGGGCCCGGTCCGTCGTCCCAGATGCCGCGCTCGGCCAACCACGCGTCGAACTCCGGCGTCGGCCGCTTGCCCAGCAGCCCGCGCACGCTGGGGATGTCGTGGTAGCTGGTCGACTGGTAGTTGAGCATGATGTCGTCGCCCACCGGCAGCGACATCAGGTACGCGCAGCCGGCGGCGCCGAGCAGCACCTTGAGGCTCTCCAGCTCGTCCTGGCTCATGCGCGCGTGATAGGTGAAGCAGGCGTCGCAGCCCATGGGCAACCCGAGCAGCTTGCCGTTGAAGTGGTCCTCCAGCGCCGCGCGAGTGATCTGCGGACCGTCCTCCAGATACTCCGGCCCGATGAAGCCGACCACGGTGTTGACCAGAAACGGCTTGTAGCGGCGAGCGAAGCCGTAGGCGCGCGCCTCCAGCGTCACCTGGTCGGCGCCGTGGTGTGCCCCCGACGACAGCGCCGACCCCTGCCCGGTCTCGAAGTACATGCAGTTCGGCCCGCGCGTGGTGCCGCGCGCCTTCATCGTCTCGTAGGCCTCGTCCATCAGCGCGACGCTGATGCCGAAAGCGCGGTTGGCCCCTTCGGTGCCGGCCAGCGACTGGAACATCAGATCCATCGGGCAGCCCAGGTCGAGCGCCTTCATCTGCACGGTCACGTGGGACAGGACGCAGTGCTGGGTCGGGCAACCGTTCCGGCGCAAGAGATCGTCGAGCGCGCGAAGGATCGCCGCTGTCGACGCGGGCGTGTCGGTCGCCGGGTTGACCCCGATGACCGCGTCGCCGCAGCCGTAGGCCAGCCCCTCGCGGGTGGAGAAGAGGATGCCGTCGACGTCGTCGCGCGGGTGGTTCGGCTGCACCCGCGAGCTCAGCCGGCCCGGCAAACCCAGGGTGTTGTTGGCTCGAACGACGACCTCGCACTTGGCCGCCACGCTCATGAGGTCGAGGTTCGACATCAGCTTCGACGCCGCCGCCGTCATCTCCGGAGTCAGCCCCGGCGCGACCGAGCGCAGGGTCGGCCCCCGAGTCTCGGTGCGCAACAGCCACTCGCGAAACTGGCCAACCGTGAGATCCTTCACGGCCCGATAGGCATTCTCGTCGACCGAGTCTTCGACCAAGCGCGTGATCTCGTCCTGTTCGTACGGCACCACCGGGTTGGCCCGCAGGTCGGCCAGGGTCAGCTCGGACAGGACCGCCTCCGCGGCCACTCGCTCGACCGCGTCGCGCGCGGACACGCCGGCGAGGTCATCTCCGGACCGAGGCGGGCTGGCCTTGCCCAACACCTCTTTGATCGAGGAGAAGCGGTAGCGCACCCCCCGGATCGTCGCCTCGAGCCGCACGCTGGGGGTTATACCATCGCTTCCCAGCCGCTCGTTTTGCCAACGATCCCGCCTGCGCCCCGTAGCCGACTCCGCACCTTTGTCATCATCCGCACCACCGCCGAGGTTGTCCGCATTCGCCCGCGAACGCCTCGCGTGGACCGGCTTGCACCACCCACCAGAGGAGACGGGGCCTGCCACCGAGCTCCCAAACACCCATCCGACTGTAGCGCCCGGGTCGGGGTATGCTCCGGCAACCGTGCGCTGCCTGCTGATGCTATCGCTCCTCGTTGCCTGTGGCGGGTCGTCTCGTCCAGCCGCGTCGCCGACGACCGCACCCCCGGCGGCGAATCCGGTCTCCGGACTCGTCGACATCGGCCCGGACTTCGCGCCGGTTCCGTTCGCCCCGGGCACCCTGGCGGCGACGTTCCGCGCGGGTGCCACGATCACCTATCGCATTCAGGTGCCGGGCAACGAGCCGCAGCTGCTCACGACCGAATTCCTGCAGGCGGACGACGAAGGCGTGACCATGCGCGATACCACGAAGACCGCCGACGGCACGCTCGCGGGCGAGCCGACCACGGCGACGGCGACGTGGAGCGAGCTGGAGGGCCACGCCCACTTTCCCCGCACGGCGACGACCATCAGCGACGGCGTCATCGACGTGCCGGCTGGCCACTTCTCCGCATACCAGTACCGCATCACCTCGATGACCGACGGCGCCACCGCGGTAACCACGTTGTGGTTCGCCAAGGAGCTGCCCGGGCCTCCGGTCAAGATGGTGAAGCAGGTCGACAGGAAGACCACGTTCGAGATGGTCCTGATGTCGACCCACCGCCCTGCCGCCGAGTAGGCGCCCGAGGTCGACAGGCGGGCGCAGCGACCGCGGCAGCCGGAACCACCTGCGCTGGCGTGGCCGCCGAGCCATCAGAACGCGGCCCTGCTGCAAACCCTCGCCGACGACAGCGGGGGCCTGTACCAGTCGCTATGAATCGCGCCGGGGGCTACCCCTGGCGCATACGCACCAGGCGATAGCTGTCTCCGCGGCGGATCACCGTATCGCACCACCAGGCATCGTCCTGGTAGAAGCGGATCTGCACAGCCAGGACCTCGCCGGCACAGAGTCGCCGCGCCGCTTCCGCCAGCTCGGTGGCAGCGGCATCGGAGTGGGTCGTCTCGTCGTCCTTGAAACGGATCTCGATCGCCTGCGCGGTCGTCGCGAGCGATTCGAAGTGCTCCGCGACCCCGGCGGCGTCGAGCCGCTTCCGATCGAGCCGAAGCGGCATTTTGTTCCTGGTTCCCGACATCGACGGCGTTCTCAGATAATAGTGCACATCTGGCCCAAGAGGCCGGCAGCACGTGCGTAGGGGGACGATCTCGGCGTATGTGCGACGCGCTGCAAACGCGCAAGCCGTGCGCGGAAAGTCTGCGTGACCGCTGTGCACACGCGAGATTTACCTGGCCCCCCTGTCAGCACGCGGCCCGCGCGGCTCGCATCCGCGAGATTGTTGCGATCGCGCAATCGGTGCGGGACTTGCACAGAAAGCGCACCCGAGGGCCACAAGGCACGGGTATGAGTCGAGTTTTCCTTGCATGCGCACTAGCAGTTCTCGCTGCCGCTTGTAGTGACCCAGCCCGGTCGGAACCGCAACCGGGCGGCGACCGGGGACCTACCTCCACGCAGCGAGTCCTGCAGACGACGTTGCACGCGTTACATGCGAACGCGAAGAAGCCGGTCGCCTGCACCGGCTGCCACGAGCTCGTCGCCAACCAGTACCTGCAGGCCGAGTCGTGGCGCTGTCAGAACTGCCACGCGGAAGAGCCGCTGGTACTGCACACCGCGGCCAGTGCCAACAGCCCCGCACGCGAGTGCTGGTCGTGCCACGACTTCACCGCCACCGACGAAGATCCCCCCACGCTGCCGTGCGCCAAGTGCCACGCCAAAGCCCAGGGCGAGTCGCCGGCGATCTACCCCCACGATCCCGAGAAGCCCCAGGAGGACTGCAGCAGCTGTCACCGGGCGCACAAGCGCCCGTCGCTGGTCATGGCCACCAAGTGCGAGAGCTGCCACGAGGAGACCAAAGTCAGCGGGCACGCGCGGCCGGACATTCCCATCAAGGGCTGCAACAGCTGCCACGGCTACCACGAGAAGGCCGAGATTGCCTCGACCCGCTGCACCAACTGTCACCGGCAGTCGAAACAGCGGGTGTCGCAGCACGCCACCTGGGCCGGCGGCCACGAGAAGTGCGTCACCTGCCACCGCCCGCACAAGTTCTTCAAGAACGAGGTGATCGGCTGCCGCGACGAGTGTCACCAGAACATCGTCGCGCTGTCCGAGAACAAGGTGTCGAAGCACCGCGGCTGCATTGGCTGCCACGACAACCACGACGTCCGCGACTCTCCGGCCAAGTCGTGCACGAAATGCCACAAGTTCGTGCCCAAGCACCCCAAGGACCACGACAGCAAGACGCCGTGCATCGGCTGCCACAAGCCGCACGAGGGACGCAACGCGCCGCTGGCGGTAGCGTGCACCAGCTGCCACAAGAAGAAGGGATCGTCCGATCGCAGCGTCCACCACGCCGCCGGCGATCTCGGCCCCTCTTGTCGCAACTGCCACAAGCCCCACGGTTTCGACCTGAAGAAGGTCGGCGTCGCGCTGTGCCGCAGCTGCCACGGCAGCAAGCCGTTCCGGGGCGCCAAGACGATCCGCACCTTCGTCAAGCACAGCAACTGCTTCCAGTGCCACACCAAGGCGGTCGCGCACAGGCCGGACGGCCCGCGCGTCCTCTGCGCCAGCTGCCACAAGGACAAGGGAGCGCTGGTCCGCAAAGAGCACAGCAACTGCGTGCAGTGCCACAACCCGCACACGACCAAGCAGAAGTACGAGTGCGGCCACTGCCACAAGCAAGAGGCGCGCATCGCGCGCAAGGACCACAAGCTGTGCATCAACTGCCACGAGCCCCACAGCACCAAGCAGAAGAAGCCGTGCAGCGGATGTCACCCCACCGAAGCCCGCACCGCCCCCGAGAAACACAAGAACTGCCTGAACTGCCACAACCAGCACAGCACCCTGGTCAAACGGCCGTGCGCCTCTTGCCACACGGACCGGGCGACCGGCATTCACGCCAAGGTGCCGGGCGGTTGCATCAACTGCCATCGCCCGCACGGACCCAAGGGTCACATCAAGCCGCCGGCCTGCCTGTCCTGCCACGATCGGAGCAAGCTCCCCGGGCTCCACGCCAAGGACGGACACAGGCAGTGCACCAAGTGCCACGTCTCCCACGGTGAGCAGCCATACCGCAAGACCACGACCTGCCTGGGCTGCCACAAAGACCGGCGCGACCACGAGCCGGGCACCAAGATGTGCATCGGTTGTCACATCTTCCGAGGTAGCCAATGACTGGAGTAAGCCCACGTCTCACCTTCCGGCGCGCCTTCATCGGCGCCGGCGTTCTGCTGGCGATCGCCGTGCCGCTGCTCCTCTTCTTCGCCCCGAAGCACAGCGCGTCGCCCGACCAACGGGCCGCCGGCCAGGGGCAAGCGGCGACGGTGCCCAGCACTCCGCCACCCGCGGCCGCGCCCGCTCCGCCCGCGACCAAGCCGCCCGCGACCAAGCCGCCGGCAGCCGGCGCCGCGCCGGCGACCACCACCAAGGGCGCGGACGAAGACCCGACGCTCCACGACCTGGCGGCCCGATCTCGCCGCCGGCTGGAGACCACCCAGGCCGAGCTCCACCAGCAGTTCGACTGCAAGCCGGTGCGCAAGGACGAGTCGGCCAGCGCCGATCAGTACCCGGTGCCGAATCCACCGTTCACCGAGGGCATCTTCCCCTGCACCCGCTGCCACGACCGACCCGACGACCACAACGAGACCAAGCGCACCCTCACCCTCCAGCACACCGACATCAAGCTGGTTCACGGCCCCCGCGAGCAATGGTGCTACGGCTGCCACAACCCGACCAACCGCGACATGCTGCGCCTGGCCGGCGGCCGCCTGATCAGCTTCGACGACTCCTACGAGCTGTGCGGCCAGTGCCACGGCCCCAAGCTCCGTGACTGGCGCCTGGGCATCCACGGCCGCCGTGTCGGCTGCTGGAACGGCAAGCGCCAGTACCTGCTGTGCGTGAACTGCCACAGCCCGCACGCGCCGCACTTCCCCAAGCTGCAACCCAAACCGCGGCCGAAAAAACCGACCGAGATCCACGCAAGAGGTGACAGATGAGCGTCGACGGCAAGCGGCGGCTGCCCGTTTTGCAGCCCACGCCGGAACCGCAGGCGCCCGAGGGCGCCAGCCGGCGCGCCTTCCTCAAGCTCATGGGCGCCGCGGCGGCGACCGGCATGACCTCGCTGACCGCCTGCACGGCCGAGCAGCGAGAGCGCTTCTTCCGCAAGCACTTCAAGGAGCTGTCTGCCGACGAGCTGAAGCGCCGGCTGTCGATCCTCGAGGCCGAGTACGAGAAGGAGTACGGCAAGAAGTTCCGCGTCGGCGCCGAGCCACCGATCGACGGCGTCGTATTCGCCTACGGCCTAGACATCTCCCGCTGCATCGGCTGCCGGCGCTGCGTATACGCCTGCGTCGACGAAAACAACCAGTCACGCGACCCGCAGATCCACTACATCACCGTGCTCGAGATGGAGAAGAAGCACGGCGTTGACCTGCACCACGCCAACGAATATTACGAGCCCGAGCAGGTACCGCGAGAGGGCCACTTCTACTTCCCGGTGGCGTGCCAGCAGTGTGACAACCCGCCCTGCACCAAGGTCTGCCCGGTCGGCGCCACCTGGAAAGAGGCCGACGGCGTCGTCGTCATCGACTACGACTGGTGCATTGGCTGCCGCTACTGCATGGCGGCCTGTCCCTACGGCGCGCGCCACTTCAACTGGACGTCGCCGTCCATTCCCAAGGACGAGCTCAACACCAACACCCACATCCTGGGCAACCGCCCGCGCATACAGGGCGTGGTCGAGAAGTGCCACTTTTGCCTGCAGCGCACCCGCAACGGCCGCTACCCGGCCTGTGTCGAGGTCTGCCCGGTGGGCGCGCGCAAGTTCGGCAACCTGCTCGACCCCGAGAGCGAGATCCGCCAGGTGATCGAGACCAAGCGCATCTTCATCTTCAAGGATGACCTCAACACCCATCCGAAGTTCTTCTACTTCTACGGGCTATAGACGATGCCAACACCACTGAAGTTCATCATCGCCAGCGCTGCGGCAGCCCTCAAGAGCCGCAGCCGTCTGTACTACGTGTGGTTGGCGTTCTTGTTGGCATTGATCGCCATTGGCGCCCACGCCTACGCCCAGCAGTACCGGGACGGACTGATCCGCACCGCGATGCGCGACGACGTCTCCTGGGGCTTCTACATCGGCAACTTCACCTTCATGGTCGGCGTTGCCGCGGCCGCCGTGGTGCTGGTCATTCCCGCCTACGTCTACAACTGGAAGCCGATCAAGGAGATCGCCCTGATCGGCGAGCTCCTGGCGATCACCGCCATCATCATGTGCACCCTGTTCGTCACGGTGGACATCGGCAACCCGCTGCGCATCTGGCACATGTTCCCACTGGTCGGCCGGCCGAACTTCCCGGTCTCACTGCTGGCGTGGGACGTCGTCGTGCTCACCGCGTACCTGGTCCTGAACGCGGTAATCGCGACGCACATCATGTACAAGTCGTACCAGAACAAGCCCTACAACCGCCGCTTCGCGGTGCCGCTGATCCTGATCTCGATCCCCACTGCCGTCGGCATCCACACGGTCACGGCATTCCTGCTCGCCGGCCTGCCGTCGCGCAGCTACTGGAACGCGGCCATCCTGGCGCCGCGCTTCCTGACCTCGGCCTTCTGCTCGGGCCCGGCGATCATCCTGATCCTCCTGCAGATCCTGCGGCGGACGACCCGCATCAAGGTCTCCAACGACGCGCTGTTCAAGATCGCCGAGCTGATGGCGTACGCCATGTTCGTCAACCTGTTCCTGTTCGGCGCCGAGATCTTCCGCGACTACTACTCCTCGACCAGGGAGATCATCCACTACCAGTACCTGTTCGGCGGTGGCCCGTACGGGCACTCGCCGATCGCCGGCTACGCCTGGTTCTCCCTGCTGGCCAGCATCGTCTCCTTTCTCATCTTCCTCATTCCCAAAACGCGAAAAAATCTCGTCGCCCTGAACATCGGCGCGGTTCTCATCTACTTCGGCGTCTACATCGAGAAGGGCGTGGCGCTGGTCATCCCCGGCTTCACCCCCTCGACGCTGGGCCAGATCTACAAGTACGCGCCCAGCTCGATCGAGCTCCGGGTATCGATCGGCGTCTTCGGCATCGGCGCCCTGCTGTTCACCCTGATGGTCAACGTGGCGACCAAGTTCCTGTTCGCCAACCCCAAGCTGCAGAACCACGACGGGCACGAGGCAGAGCCCGCGGCCGAGCCCGCGGCCGGCAACGCCGAGGAGTCCGCCGCCCAGCCCGCATGACACAACGGCCGCATCTGGGGAGCCGGTCGTGCCCAGCCCCGGCGCCGCCTTGCGGCACAGACCTCCGGCATGGCTCGACGTGCCCGCGAACACCGAAGCCAGCTGCGCCTTGCCGCCACGGTCACACGCGCCAGAATCTCCTGCGGACGCACGGCGACGGCCGACTCCGCCAGCGCCTCGAGCTGGGTCTTCATCGGCCCGGGCGATATCATCCGGCCGTGCCGACCTATCGCGGAAGCTGCCACTGCGGGCGCATCGCCTTCGAGGCCGACGGCGAGCTCGACCGGATCCTCCTGTGCAACTGCTCCATCTGCACCAAGAAGGGCTACCTCCACTGGATGGTACCCCGCAGCGGGTTTCGCCTGCTGACCCCGGAGGAGGCCATCGCCACCTACCGGTTCAACACCGGCCAGGCCGCGCACCACTTCTGCCCCGTCTGCGGGGTCGCGCCCTTCTACATCGCACGCTCCGATCCGGACAAGATCGACGTCAACGTTCGCTGTCTCGAGGGCGCAGAGCTCGACTCGCTCCCGCTGGAGACGTTCGATGGTCAGAACTGGGAGCGCGCCTACGAGCGCTACCGCTCCTGACCTAGGCAGGGCTCGCCTGCGCGCCCAGCTGCAGTACCTCGCCGACGTCGAGCAACCAGAGCCGGCTGTCGGGCAGCCGGTGGGCGTGCGACCACGCGCGCAGCCGTTCGGCCGGCTCGCCCACCGCTTCATCGGTCAGGCGGAACGTGCCCCAGTGCATGGCGAACAGATGGCGCGCCGCGAGTGACACGAAAGCATCGCCCGCTTCCTCGGGGCAGATGTGCTGCGGTTCCATGAACCAGCGCGGTGCGTAGCCTCCGATGGGCAACATCGCCCAGTCGATCGGCCCCACGCGGGCCGCGATCTCGGCAAAGTGCTCGCCCGCGGCCGTGTCGCCGGCGTGGTAGGCGACGCCTTCGGGCGCGCGCAGGACGAAGCCGCCCCACAGAGTGTCGTTGCGGTTCCACGGCGCGCGCATCGACCAGTGCCGGGCGGGAACCAGCGTGATGGTCAAGTCGCCTTCGACGTGGCTCTCCCACCAGTCGAGCTCGACGACCCGCGAAAAGCCAAGCTTGGCCAGGCGCCGTCCGTTGCCCAGCGGGACCACGTAGAGCGGCTCCGGGCCCAACCTCCGCAGGGTCGGCAGGTCCATGTGATCGCGGTGGTCGTGGCTGATACAGACCACGTCGACGCCGGGCAAGTCGTCGAGCGAGATGCCCGGCGGTACCAGGCGCGACACCATCCCGCCGATCGACCGCGACCAGATCGGATCGGTGGCGATGGTCAGCCCGGCCAGATGCAGTAGCCAGGTTGCGTGGCCGATCCAGCACGCCGCGGCGTCGGTGGCCGCGAACCGGGCGGCCCCATCGAGCCTCACCCCCGGACGCAGCTCGTCGAGGCGGTCGAACTCGGCGTCACGGCGCCGCCGGCCCCGCAGCGGATCGACCAGCTTCCAGCGCAACATGTCGGCCGGCCCGCGCTGCGGCCGGGTCGCCCGCTCGTCGAATCGACCCATGCCGCATCTTCGCATTTCGGCGTCGCCCTGGCTGGCGGCGCTAGAGCGGCGATCGGGTTGCGGCGCGAAGCACCGGTCGCTGCTCTAGGCTTCGTCGCGCAAGCGGATCGGCCCGACGTCCGCGGGCACGCGGGCGATCGGTGCCATTCGCGCGTAGAAGGCGCGGATCGTGTCCATGTCGGCGCGAACGTCACCGGTGAGGTCGATCGGATCGCCCAGGCCGGCGCGCTTGCGCCCGAAGTCGAGGTAACCCGGCACCACCGGCACGCCGGCGCCGCGGGCGATGTGATAGAAGCCCGACTTCCAATGTTCGGTGCGGCTGCGCGTCCCCTCCGGTGGGATCACCAGCGCCAACCGGTCCCGGCGCCCGAGCTCGTCGATCATCGCCTGGACCACGTTGCTGGCCTTCCTGCGGTCGATACCGACCGCGCCTAGCCGCCGCAGCAGGAGCCCCATCGGACCGCGCAGCCAGTCGTCCTTGATCATCCACGAGATCTGCAGGTCGATCGAACGAGCCAGCGCGAGCAGCAGCACGCCGTCCCAGTTGCTCGTGTGCGGCACCGCCAGCACTACACACCGCGGCACCGCGGGCCCGTCGGTCTCGAATTGCCAGCCGGCGAGCCTCAGCGACAGAGACGAAAGTGAGGGGAGCTGCACCGGCGCATGCTAGCGCACTTGCCGACTTCTTCCGCAGCCTTGGCGGTGGCAGATTCGACATCAACGATGATCGCGTCGCCGACGTCGCCGCGCGCCACGGGGCCACGGCCTCGTAGGTGGCGCTGGCGTGACTCCTGACTCTGTCGCCGGTCATCCTGGCCATTCCCGGCACAGGCTCCCCCGACCACCTGGAGGAGAACACGTCGGCCTCTTCGATCGCCCTGACCGAAGACGACCTCGCCGAGCTCGCGTCGCCGGCACCGGCACCCGCCTCGGAGTGAAAGGACGCCGTGCCCGTGACAGGGCTGGAAGCTCGCGTCGCCCTCCGTGGGGAGCGTACAGTGGATGGGTGGTCGCTGGGGAAAAAACAGATGCCGTGGGCGCACCGAGCAACCCCACGTTGCCGCCGCCCCCGCGCCAGCTCGAACGCTCCGGTCCCAGCCTCGGCGAGTCACTGGATCACCAGCGCATACTGGACGAGCGCGAGCACGCCGAGAACGTGCTGCGCCTGCGCCGTGTGCTCGGCCCGAGCTCCGCGTTGTGGATGCTGTTCGGCGTCCTCGACGTGCTGGTGGCCAAAGTGATCGAGCCAGGTCCCCTCCTGCCGTTCGTAGTGATTCGTGTGATCGGATCGTGCATCATCCTGCTCGCCTGGAGCCGTCTAGGCAGGCCACCGCGGCCGTCGCCCCGCGCGTTCCGCGCCCTCGAGGTCTCCCTCTTCACCAGTTGCACGTTGATGATCACGATCATGGGCCTGTGGTACCGCGGCATCACCACGCCCTACTTCACCGGCGTGATTCTCGTTCTGATCGCGCGCGGCGGCGTCATCTACCAGCCGTGGCGGCAGGGACTATGGCAGCTGGGCATCCCCGCGCTGGCACATCCGCTGTTCTTCTTCGTCGTGGCGCCGGTGTCGCCGGCGATCCGAGCGCAGCTGACCGACAGCCATCAGCTGGCGCTGTTCGCGCAGAATCAGTTTTTCGTCCTCGGCTGCTTGATCGTGCTGGTAGTGACCAGCCATGTCGTCTGGGTCATGCGCCGCCAGCTATTCGCGGCCCGAAGCATCGGCCGCTATCGGCTCACCCGAATGATCGGAAAGGGCGCGATGGGCGAGGTTTGGGCCGCGTATGACCACACCCTCGAGCGTCCAGTCGCGCTCAAGATTCTCCGGCCGGACAGCTCCGGCGTGGACCTGGCGCGATTCGAACGCGAGGTCAAGGCCACCTCGGAGCTCAGCCACCTCAACACGGTGCGCATCTTCGACTACGGCGCCACCGAGGATGGCCTCTGGTACTACGCCATGGAGCTACTCGAGGGCGGAGACCTGCGCACGTTGGTAGATCGCGAGGGCGCGCTGACTGCCCCGCGCGTGCTCCACCTCGTCGGCCAGGCGGCGCGCGCGCTCGAGGAAGCACACCGTCACGGCATCGTCCATCGCGACGTCAAGCCAGAGAACCTGCTGGTCGCCACAGTCGGCGGCGAGACCGACGTAATCAAGGTCGTCGACTTCGGCATCGCCAGGCTCACCAACAACGACGACCACCTGACCCAGACCGGCAGCATCGCCGGCACCCCCGCCTACATGGCTCCCGAGGTCGCCCGCGGCGCGCCGGCCGATCCCCGCGCCGATGTCTACTCACTCGGCGCCAGCGCCTACTTCGCGCTCACCGGTCGGCCACCGTTCGTCGCCGAGTCGATGGGCGCCTTGCTCCACGCACACATGACCGAGCCGGTCGTCCCACCCGGCGTGCGCGCTCCAACCGCCACACCATCCGATCTCGAAGCCGTGGTGCTGCGCTGTCTGGACAAGAATCCCGACGGCCGCTACGCCGACGCCAGTGAACTAGCCATCGCCCTCGAGAGCTGTCTGGACGCCGGCCGCTGGCGACCCGCCCGTGGCGAAAAAGTGGTGATGTTCCAGGACGCGAGTCAGCCCGTCGATCCGATGGCCGAGACCAGCCGCTGACCCGATCATGAATCCCGAGTAAGCTCGCCCGGTTGGCACCTCGCAGAACGACACCGGGATGGCTGGACGGCGTGGCGCTGCCTGCGGCGGCGGTGGACCTCGACGCGCTCGAGCGCAACGTCGACCAGGTGGCGGCGATCGTGAGCACGCACGGCAAGCGGATGCGCATCGCCACCAAGTCGATTCGTGTGCCGGCGCTGATCGAGACGATCCTTCAGCGCGGCGGCGACCGGTTCCGCGGCCTGATGACCTACAGCGCCGCAGAGGCCGCGTTCTGGGCCGAGCGCGGCCAGCGCGATCTCCTGCTCGCCTACCCGACCGTGCAGCCGCGCGACCTGGAGCACCTGGTCGCCGCCAATCGCGCCGGCGCGGTTGCCGCGGTGATCGTCGACGGCGAGGAGCAGGTCGCCGCGCTGTCGGCCGCCGGGCGGGCCGCCGGCGTCCCGCTGCCTGCGGTCATCGAGATCGACCTGGCCTACCGGCCCGCCGGCAAACTGCTCCACGTCGGCGTGCGCCGCAGCCCGCTGCGCGACGTCGATGCCGTAGTCGCGCTGGCCGAGCGCATCGCGGGCGACGACGCCCTGCGCTTTCACGGGCTGATGGGCTACGAGGCGCAGATCGCCGGCATCGGCGACCGCGGCATCGGCTGGAAGGGCCTGCCCACCCGGCTGCTCAAGCAGCGCTCGCGCCTGGACGTCGCCGCCGTGCGGGCGCGGCTGGTCGACGCCCTCGCCGACCGCGGTCTGGCGCCCGCGCTGTTCAACGGCGGCGGCACCGGCAGCCTGCGGTCTTCGACCGCCGAGGATGCGCTCACCGAGGTTACCGCCGGCTCCGCGTTCCTGTG
>Ga0114931_10001630_pt1 | contig 28596 bp, 24 predicted proteins | sample 2SBtaG_FD_89579 | JGI IMG/M metagenome (GOLD analysis project Ga0114931, IMG submission 89579) | Deep subsurface microbial communities from Kolumbo volcano to uncover new lineages of life (NeLLi) - 2SBTROV14_V59a metaG | ecosystem: Environmental > Aquatic > Marine > Volcanic | place: Kolumbo... | reverse complement strand
CTCCGACTACGCCTGGCCCGGCAACGTCCGCGAGCTGGAGCAGTGCGTGCGCAACGTGGTCGTCCGCGGCCGCTACCGGCCGATGGTGCCGCGCCCGGCTCCGGCCGAGGACGCGGGCCCGCGCGAGGCCTTCGCCGCTGCGGCCGCCGCCGGTACGCTCGACCACGAGACGCTCGTCTCGCGCTACACCACGCTCGTCTATCAGGCGACCGGGAGCTACGAGGAGGCCGCGCGCCACCTCCGGGTCGACCGGCGGACCGTCAAGGCCCGCATCGATCGCGCGTTCCTGGCCGCGTTGGAGGCGCCGGGTGGCTAGTGCTTCTCGCCGCTCTCGGAGAGGCGGCGGAGGTTCCCCAGCGTCTGGAACGGGACGTCGTTGGCGACCTGGGCCACGAGCCAGCCCGGGAGCGAACCGCCCGGATCCGAATCGATCGTGTAGGTGACGTCGGTTCCACCGGCCGCGTTCGGCCGCAGGTCCCACTCGCCGCGGACGCGCGCCATCCGCACCACGCCAGAACGCTCGGGCGTTCCCAGCTCGTCCGTATCGACGAACACGACGTGGTGTCCGCCGTCCTTCGACTCGAGCGTCGAGCGGACGACGGAATCGCGGTCGGAGACCGGCCACGGTGCGCCGATGCGGCTGTAGGCGTACGAGACGGTGTCGCTCTCGCGCTTCAGCAGCCGGGCCTCCTCGCAGTTCGCCATCCAGCGGGTGTGCGTATCGACGTCGCGGATCCAGCCCAGCACCTGGTCCGGCGATGCGTGGATCGTGGTCGTGGCCCGGAGCACGGGCAGTACCCGGCTCGTGTCTTCCTGCTTCTGGACGCGGATGCCGTCCTCGTTGCGGATTTCGGTCCACTGGGCCAGCGCGGGGCTGGCGGCGAGCGTGAGCAGGGCGAGCAGGACGGGGGCGAGTCGGTTCACGGGATCCTCCTGGGTGCGGGCGCTCCGATGGCGGTGCCGGTGCGGAATGTGACGGATCCGCTGCCGGTTGGGTTCACTTTTCGCGATCTTTCCCGACCTCGAGCGTTCGCAGCCTGGACAGGGCAGCCGCGATCTCGAAGCGCCGCGGGCGGGCCAGGTGGGCCCGCGGATCCAGCGCACCGACACCGGCCTCGTCGAGCCAGGCGTCGAGGGCGTCCAGCACCTGGGGAATCGTGGCGCCGTCGCGCATGAAGCGCCGGCCCCGGGCCAGCGCGTGGCCGATCGCGCGCAGCTCGGACGGCTCCACCAGCGGCTCGACCGCGCGCAGGTCGATCTCGTGAACCCCGAAGCGCAGCCCGTCCGTTCCGCGGGCGTCCACCTGGACCTCGCGCCGGCCCTTCCGCGGGTCGAGGCTCTCCGCCTGCGGGACCCGGGGCGAGGCCGCGCGCAACGGCGCGCGGACCGCGACGCGCCGGCCGGTCGGCCGGGCGGCGGCCACCGCGCGTGCCTGCGCCGTCACGTCCAGCGCCCGGTAGCTCCGCATCCGGATCACCGTGTCGGCGATGTCGAACGCGTCGCCGGCGCCGCCGACCACCAGCACGATCGAGACGCCGAGCCCGTCGTGCAGGTCCCGCATCCGGTCGACGAAGGGCGCGATCGGTTCCTCGTCCGGCGGGACGAGGTCCTGCATCCGGGCGTCGCGGACCAGGAAGTTCGTCGCCGAGGTGTCCTCGTCGAGCAGCAGCACGCGGCTTCCGGCCTCGATCGCCTCGACGATGCCGGCGGCCTGGCTGGTACTGCCGCTGGCGTCGTCGGTCGTGAAGTCCCGGGTCGAACGCCCGCCCGGCAGCCCGTCGATGAACGCGTGGATGTCGCAGCCGACGACCCGGCGTCCGTCCTCGGCCCGGATCTTGGTCGCGGTCGGGTGCGTGGCGACGCCTTCCCGGCCGTCGCCGGGGACGTGGGGGTGGACCGCGCGCTCCAACGCCTGCAGCAGCGTCGACTTGCCGTGGAACCCCCCACCGACGATCAACGTGATGCCGGCCGGGATGCCCATGCCCGAGATGGCGTGCTGCCCATCGACCGCGTGCGGAACGTCGAGCGTGATCCGGAGAGAAGGCGGACCCTCGAACGGCACGACGCCTCTGGCCAGTGGCCGTTGGCTCGCGCCGCTGGCGCGCGGGAGCCGGGCCCCATCGGCCACGAAGGCGACGAGCCCACGCGCATCGAGCTGGGCCTGGAGCGCGGCGTGGTTCTCGACGACGTCGGCGTGGCGGCCGGCCTCGTCCGCAGCCGCCGCGTTGGCGTGTAGCGCGGTATCCGCCAGCAGCGGCAGGTCGCCCAGCAGCAGCGCCTCGGCCTCACGTGCGAGGACGCGTCGACCCGCGGCCGGCAGGCCGACGTCGAGGCGGACCTCGACGAAGGCCGCGCACGCGTTCGCGGCGTTGCGCTCGAGCACGGCCTGGCGGCCGGCATCGACGGAGACCTCGCCGCTGCGGCCCGAACCGCGCGTGCCGCGGACGTCCGCGGCGATCGCGTCGCGCACCCGGCGCGCGAGGAAGTCCTCGAACGCGACCCGCCGGATCGCGGGGGCCAACACCCCGGACGGCCACTGGGCGGCCGCCGCATCGACCCGGAGCCGCATCCGGGAGGGCGCCGCGAACGGGTCGCCCTGCACGTGGTCGATGAACAGCGTCGCGCCGTCGAGCGCCCAGGTTCCGCGCAGGTCCTGGTACGCCTTGTAGCCGCGACCGTCGATGCGACGCAGCGCCGCGCGAAGCGCCTCGGTGGAACCCATGGACGGAGAGGGTACCAACCGTCCAAGGTCCAAGGTCCGACGTCCGAGGTCTGGGACCCGGGACCCGGTGGGCCCCCGCGTCTCAGAACAGCCCGAGTTGTTCGCCGCCACCCGGGACCCGGAAGTGCGCTGTCGAGAGGCGGGGGCCCTGGTCCGCGAGGCCCGCGCGCCGCCGGTAGAGGGCGAAGACCGCTTCGAGGTGGTCCGCGTGCTGGCCGGTGCCGCGCTGCCGCGTCCGCCACGCGCCCTGGGAGAGGCGGCCTTCGCGGAGCCCGCGTAGCTGGTGCAGGACCTTGGCCTTGCGCTGCGGGTAGTGGTCTTCGAGCCACTGCGTGAAGAGCTGCTCGACCCCGTGCGGCAGGCGCAGCAGCACGCGACCCGCATGGGTCGCGCCGGCGTCGGCCGCCGCCCGCAGGATGCCCGGCGTCTCGTGGTCGGTGAGTCCCGGGATGACGGGTGCCACCATCACGCCCACCGGGATCCCCGCGCGCGCCAGCTTCTCGACCGCGGCCAGCCGCTTTGTCGGCCGCGCCGCGCGCGGCTCCATCCGGTGTTGCAGCGCGCCGTCGAGCGTGGTGATCGAGAGCATCACCGACACCGCCTCGAAGCGCGCGAGTTCCTGGAGCAGGTCGATGTCGCGCGTGACCAGGGCGCTCTTGGTGAGCACCGCGACCGGGTTGCGGAACGCGGCCAGCACCTCGAGGCAACCGCGGGTGATGCGGAGCTTGCGCTCGGTCGGCTGATAGGGATCCGTCACGCCCGACATTGCGAGGACCCGGGGGCGCCACGAGCGGCCCGAGAGCGTGTGCCGCAACAGCCTCGGGGCTTCGAGCTTGGCCAGGATCCGGGTCTCGAAGTCGAGGCCGGCGGACAGCCCCAAGTACTCGTGGGTCGGTCGCGCGAAGCAGTAGCTGCAGGCGTGCTCGCAGCCGCGGTACGGGTTCACGCTCGCGTCGAAGCCGACGTCGGGGCTCTGGTTGGTGGCGACGATGGTCCGCGACGGGTCGGGAAGGACCTCGGTCGGGACTTCGGCGTGGAGGCGGTCCCAGGCCTCGGCCGCGGTCGACTCGTAGTGCTGGCGGTCGAAGCGGTTGCGGGGGTTTGTCGGCGTCGCGCGGCCTCTCATGACGCGAAAGTAACACGAAAGCACGGCGGCGGGGCAGAAACCGCCGGGTCTCAGCGCAACCAGCGCTCCAGCGGCTGGCGGTTGCGCTCGTCGAACGCGAGCGCGATGTCGAAGCGCTCGAGGGCCTGCCGCACCGTGCGCTGGCCGGTCGCCACCGGGTGCTCGCGGAAGAAGCGCGCCACGTCCCGCCGCGCGGCCCGCGTCCCCAGCGCCGGCAGTGCCTCGATCGGGCGCGTCACCAGCATCGGCGGGAGACGACGCTGCAGCGCCGTCCAGTGCGCTTTCATGAACGACCAGGTCGCCTCCGTCGCGGCCGGGTTCGCGAGCAACCGCATCAGCACCATCGCGACGTCCTGGGTGCCCACCGCGTCCCCCAGCACGCTCTCGAGGGTGCGCGCGATCCGTTCCGGATCCCGGAACGCGGCCGTGGCGAAGCGCAGCCGGCGCTCCTCCTGGGGTGTCTTCGCGCGCCGGGCTTCGGCCAGGAAGCGCCGGTAGAGGGCCGCGTCCCCGCTGCGCGCGCCGAGTCCGACCACGTCGCCGGCCAGGTTGGGCTCGACGGCAGAGCGATCGCGCAGGTAGGCGTCGCAGTGCCGCCGCGCGTCCGCGAGCACTTCCGGGTCCTCGCCCACCCGCCCGACGAGGGCCAGCAGGTGCGCGCGCCGCATCCGGGTGCGGTCGTCCTCGCCGCGGCGGGGCTTCCAGCCGAGCTCCCGGAACGCGGGCCCGAAGGCGTGCGCGACGCGTGTGCGAAGCACCGATTCGGACGCTTCGCCCAGGGTGCGCCGCGCGGAGCCGGCGCAGGCCGCGAGCGGAGCCGGCAGCGTCGCGAGCACATCGGGGTCGGTCTCGTCGCCGAACGCCAGCGCGAGGTCGAGGAAGCTCCCGATCGGGGCGTGACCGGCTCGCACGATGGCCCATTGGTGTTCGAGGAGCCCCATGCGCTCCACCGGCGTCAGGCGGGCGCGTCCCCGTGCGATGGCGGCGAGCTCGTCCGCGGTGTGGAGCGGCCGGAAGAATCCGCTCTCGTCGGCGTTGCCGAAGACGAAGCGCGGCGTGCCGCGACCCAGGTCGATGCGCCCGCTTCGCGTCGAAAGGACCGACCGCACGCTGCGGGCTGCTCCGCGCGTGACGACGCGAGCGACGATGGGGATCGGCCAGGGAGGGGCCGGGCGGCTGCCCTTGCGCGGCGGCGCGGCCAGGAACCGTTCCTGGCGGACCGCGAGCGTGGCGCCCTCCCGGCGCAAGCGGACGAGCGGGAAGCCGGGCCGTTCGATCCACGCGCGGACCACGGGTTCGACGTCCTGCCCCGATGCCTCGCCGAGGGCGCGCCACAGGTCCGCGGCCACGGTGTTTCCCTCCGCGTGGCGGCGGATGTAGCGGCGCACGCCGTCCCGGAACACGGTCTCGCCCAGGTAGCGCTCGATCATGCGCACGACCGAGGCGCCCTTCTCGTAGGTGATCGCGTCGAAGTTCTCGGTCGCCTCTTCGGGCGAGCGCACCGTCGTGTAGATCGGATGCGTCTGCTTCAACGCATCCAGGCCGAAGGCCATCTCCTTGTAGTGCTGGAAGTCGGCCCACATCTGCCAGTCGGGTTGCCACGCGTCGACGATGTGGAAGGCCATCTAGGTCGCGAAGGCCTCGTTCAGCCACAGGTCGTCCCACCACGCCATCGTCACGAGGTCGCCGTACCACATGTGCGCGAGTTCGTGGCAGACGACCTCGGCCACCCGCTTCTTCTCGTCGAAGGTGAGGGTCTTGGGGTCGGAGAGGAGCAGCGTCTCGCGGAAGAAGACTGCGCCCGCGTTCTCCATCGCGCCCGCCTCGAAGTCGGGCGCGGCCACGAGGTCGAGCTTCGTGTACGGGTAGGGGAGGTCGAAATAGCGCTCGAGGCGCGCGAGGCACTGCTTCGCGCACTCGAGCCCGAACGCGGTGAGGGCCTCCTTGCCGGGCACGTGCCAGAGGCGGATCTCGGTCCGCCCGCAGCGCACCGGCTTCGACGCCACCAGGTCGCCCACCGCGAGGGCCAGCAGGTAGGTGGACAGCGGCGGCGTCCGCTCGAACGTGATGCGCTTGCGGCCGCGGCCGGCGCCTTCTTCCTCCAGGATCCGGCCGTTCGAGACCACGGCGTTGCGCCGGGCCGTGGTCACCGCGATCCGGAAGCGGGCCTTGAAGCCGGGCTCGTCGAAGCAGGGAAAGAAGCGGCGCGCGTCGGTGGCCTCGAGCTGGGTGAACGCATAACGACGCTTTCCGGCACGGGCTGCGTAGAGGCCGCGCAGATCGCTCCGCAGCTTCGCCCGGAAGCGCAGTGTGAGCGAGGCTTCGCCGGCCGGAACCGGCGCGTCGAAGACGACCTCGATCGTCTCCCGCTCCGGATGGCGGACGATCCGTCCCCGGCGCGTGCGGCCGCCGACCTCGAGCCGGGCGCGGCTCACGCGCAGATCGTCCGCATGGAGCTCGATCGAGCAGCGCCGGCGCGTCAGCACGAGCCGATGGGTCACCTCTCCCTCGAAGTCGTCGCTCCGGGCCGGGTCGAGCGAGACGTGGAGGTCGACCTCGGTCGGGCGCACGTCGGGGCGGAGGCGGTGGGTGGTGCGCTTGGGCTTGCGGGCTTGCGGCATGGGCCTCTCCATCGGGCGATTCGACGCGCGCGGTACGGTCGGCGGTCCGCAACATAGCCGGATGCGGGCCGCCGTCCCCCGCCCGGTCGCGAGCGCCGCGGCGGGTCAGCCGGGGGCGCGCATCGCGAGGGCGCCGAGCCGCTCGATCATCGGATCCGCAAAGTGGACGAAGCGCGCGAGGTCGGCGCGCGGGACGTCCTGCCAGGCCACGGCGAGCGCGCGACGACGCGCTTCGCGGATGCGGTCCAGGCGCCGTCGCCCGGCGGCGGTCAGCCGGTATCGCCGCTGGCGCCCGTCCTGGGCGTCGGCCGACGCGCGCACGAGTCCCATCTCCTGCAGCTGGCGCAGCGTGCGCGAGACCGCGGCGGCGCTGCACGCGCGCGTGCGCGCGAACATCGAGGGCAGGAAGTGTTCGCTCGCGATCCCCTCGAGGGCCTGCCACTGCGCTTCGGTCAGCCCCGCTTCGGCCGCGAGCTGGCGGCGGCGGAGCGCGAAGAGCTCGGTCAGGCGCTGCAGCCGCTCGACCGCGGCCAGGGTCGTGGGATCCGGTCCGCTCATGGTTGTCGAGATAGTTAACATAGGTTAAATAATGGATCCACCCGCCGATCCCGCGCCAACACATCGTGGCCGCGGTCCGGAGGCCCCGATGCAGGTCAAGGACAGCGTTCAGCGCCAATTCGGCGCGGTCGCGGAGCGATACGCCGCCAGCTTCACCCATACGCAGGGGCCCGATCTCGACCGGCTGGTCGCCTGGGCGCGCGCGGCGGCTCCGGCAACCGTGCTGGACGCCGGGTGCGGCACCGGCCACACTGCGCTGGCGCTCGCCGCCGCCGGCATCCGGACGACCGCGCTCGACCTGACGGCCGAGATGCTCGCGCAGGGCCGCCGTCTCGCCGACGAGCGCGGGCTCGACGTGCGCTTCGAGCAGGGCGACGTGGAGGACCTGCCCTGGGCCGACGGCCGGTTCGACGCGCTCGCGTCGCGGCTCGCGGCCCATCACTTTCCGGACCCGGCGCGCGCGGTGCGGGAGTTCCTTCGCGTGGTCCGACCCGGCGGGCGCATCTGGCTCTCCGCCGTGGTCTCGTTCGACGACCCGACCGCGGACACCTTCCTGCAGGCCATCGAGTTGTTGCGGGATCCCTCCCACGTGCGCGACCACCGGATCGACGAGTGGGAGGAGATGTTCCGCTCCGCGGGCGGGACGCCCCGCCGCGTCGAGACCTGGCCGCTCTTCCAGCGCTTCGACCCATGGGTCGAGCGCATGCAGACGCCGGCGCCCGAGGTCGCGGTCCTCGAGCGCCTGTTCGATGCGGCCCCGGCCGAAGCCCGCGATGCGCTGCGTCTCGGCGCGGCCCCGGAGCGCGGCTTCACGCTCACGGTCGCGCTGATCGAGGTCCGGAAGGGCGGGGCGTAGCGGTCGAGTCGGCGGCGCGGAATGCCGATGACGGCGGCACACGCCGCTTCCGGCCGCCCGAAAGGTATGCTGCCCCCATGAGTGCGCCCCGCGAACACTGGTCCCGTGGTCTCGGTTTCACCCTGGCCGCGGTCGGCTCGGCCGTCGGACTCGGAAACATGTGGAGATTCTCCTACATGGCCTCCGAGAACGGGGGTGCGGCCTTCGTGTTCCTCTACGTCCTGATGACCCTGCTCGTGGGGCTGCCGGTGATGCTGGCCGAGTTCACGCTGGGACGCGGCTCGGGGCGGAGCCCGGTCCAGGCGCTCGCCCATTACGGGGGCCGGCGCTGGCGCCCGCTCGGCGCCCTCTTCGTCGTGACCGGCTTCACGATCCTGGCCTACTACAGCGTGATCTCGGGCTGGGCCGTTCGTTATGCGGTGGAGGGGGTCGTCTCGGGGTTCACGGCGGACGCCTCCGCGCGCTTCGGCGAGGTCTCGGAGGGCTGGGACGCGGTCGGCTGGCACCTGGGCTTCATGGCCGTCACCACGTTCGTCGTCTCCGGCGGCGTGCGCGCCGGGATCGAACGGGCCTCGATCATCCTGATGCCGGCCCTCGGGCTCCTGATCGTGGGGCTCGCCATCTACGCGAGCACGCTCGACGGAGCCTCGGCGGGGTACGCGTACTATTTCCAGACCGACTTCTCCGAGATCATGGATCTCGACGTGGCCAAGGACGCGGCCGGCCAGGCCTTCTTCAGCCTGAGTCTGGGAATGGGGACGATGCTCACCTACGCGAGCTATCTCTCACGCGAACAGGACCTTCCGGAGGAGGCTGCGTTGATCGCGGTCTCCGACTTCGGCGTGGCGCTCGTGGCCGGTCTGGTGATCTTCCCGTTGTTGTTCGCGCTCGGCCTGCAGGGCGAGGTGATCGGGGGCGGGACCGGCACGCTCGGTGCGCTCTTCGTGGTGTTGCCGCACGCGTTCGCGACGATGGGCGCGGCCGGCGTGGTCGTGGGCGGGACCTTCATGGTGGCGCTCGCGATGGCGGCGCTGACCTCGGCGATGTCGCTGCTCGAGGTGGTGGTGGCCTCGGCCGTCGACGGCCTCGGCTGGAGCCGCCCGAAGGCCGCCTGGATCTCGGGCGCGGCGATCGCGCTGGTGGGCATCCCCGCCGCGCTGGACATCGGCGTACTCGACCTGATGGACTCCGTTGGGGGGCAGTTCTTCCTGCTCGCGGGCGGTCTCGGCCTCTCGCTCTTCGTGGGCTGGGTGATGGAGGATCCGGTGGGCGAGATCGGGGAGACCCGCGGGGGCGGCTTCGGCGCATGGCGCTTCCTGCTGCGCTGGATCGTGCCATCCATCCTGGTCGTCATGGCGTACTACTCGGGGCAGGACAGCCTCGCGAAGCTCGCGGCACTGCTGGGCTGAGCCCGGGCCACCGCGAGGTCGTCCCCCTCGTCCCCCTCGTCCCCCTCGTCCGAAGGGAAGCCCGTCCACGATGTACCGGTCGTTCGCTGCATTCGCGCTGTTGGCCCTGGGAGCCGTCGTCGTTGCGTGCCAGTGGCCGGGCGCGCCCGGATCCGAGTCGGCCCTCGACGCGACCTGGCCGGACGCCCCGGAGCGTGCGCCGCTGCGGAGCCGCGCGAAGTTCCCGCCGGGCGAGAAGGTCTTCATGAACCACCGCGGCATCATCGAGCGGATCTGGGACCCGGACCTGCACATGGCCCTCGCGCGGCGGGCCTACGTCCGCGGCCGCTCCACGCTGGCGGCCACCGAGGTCGAGAGGGTGCGCGCGGGCGTGCTCTGGTTCGAGGAGCGCGCGGCGGGCGACCGCAGGCAACGGCTCGAAGCGGCCGGGCGCACGCTGCGGCTGCTCGAGCGCAAGCTCCGCCGCCGCGAGATCGACACCGTCCGCACGCTCGACGTGGTGTTCCAGTCGACGCTCGACTCGTTGGAAGGACGCCCGCCGCCCGCCGCGTCGCGGCGCGCGATCAACCCATGATGCCCTGCTGCCGCGCCCGCACCAGGACGCCCACGATGTCGATGCGGCGGATCACGTCGCGGATCCCGGTCGCGAAGGCCGCCCGCCGTTCCGGAAGGTCCGCGCCGCCCGGTTCCCACAGCTCGCGGTTGCGCGCGAGCTTGATCGCGGTGCCGAAGAGCACCTTCGAGACCGACTCGTTCTGCTTCAAGTGGCGCTGCAGCAGGTACTGCCGTCCGAGCGCCAGGCACTGCTCCTGGAACGTGGCTTCGTCGGGGGCCACGTCGGGCGGTTGTGTCTCGAGGACATCGCCCACCACGCGGTAGGCCTCGAGGAACGGGCGCAGGATGCGGTGGGACTGCAGCGGCTTCAGCCGGCGCAGCAGCGCCTGGATGCGCTCCGGACCTCCCTCCAGGAACGTCTCCCACCCGGCATCCTGGAGCGTGAGCTCGCGCACGAGTTCGGCCTGGAAGTGATCGCGGTCGGGAAAGAAGAACTCGAACTTCAGCAGGTCGCGCAGCCGGAAGGCCTCTTTCCAGAAGGCCTCACGACGGTCCTCGATCGGCGGATCGGCCGCGTGCAGCAGCGCGAGCTCGGCGATCGCGCCCGGCACGAAGTAGTGGATGACGGTGTTGCGGTAGTAGGCGGCCGCCAGGTGCTGGTCCCGGCCGATGCCGTACACGGCCTCGGGCCCGTCCGTGAACGAGCGCAACAGGCCGCTCTCGGTCAACTGCTCGAGCACCCGGCCGACCCCGTCCGGGCTGCCGAGATCGAGGGGTTCGGTGGTGCGCAGGCCTCGCCGCTCGACGTAGCCCACCAGGTTGCGCAGCGCCTCGACCATCTCTGCGCGCGAGAGCGCCCGGTCGCTGCGGCCCAGCAACGCCAGGCACACCAGCGAGATCGGCGTGATCGGCGTGGCCTCGTTGATGCCCACGCAGACCTCGAACGCGATCTTCTGGAGCGCGAGTTCCCGCTCGTCCGGGCGCGGCGGTGCGTCGGGGTCGGGCGGTCCGAGGCTCTTGGCGAGCGAGACCGGCTCCCCGAAGCGCACGACGATGCGGCCGTAGCGGCGGCCGAGCCGGCGGACGAAGCGCAGGAACCATCCGAGGCTCTCCTTCTCCTTGGCCGCTCCGCGCTGCTCGGCGGCGTAGTCGCCGACGTCCGAGATCTGGTCGTAGACGATCGAGACCGGGATCAGCTGCACGTCCTCGCTGCGGCCGCGCCGATAGGCGTCGACCACGTAGGCCAGCAAGCCGAAGCGCGGCGGGAGCAGCTTGCCGGAACGCGAGCGTCCGCCCTCGATGTACCACTCCAGCGGAAAGCGCTTCTCGATCAGGTGGTCGATGTAGTGGCGGAGGACCACCTTGTAGATGGTGGCCTCCTTGAACGAGCGCCGGATGAAGAAGACGCCGCTCCGCCGGACCAGCGGACCGAGCGGGAAGAAGTTCATGTTGATGCCGCCCGCGGTGTGGTTCGGCGGCAGGCCGTTCTGGTGCAGGATCGACTGCAGGACGCCGTGGTCCAGGTTGGACTTGTGCGTCGGCAGGAACACGACGGGGTGTTGCTGCGCGATCTCCCGGATGCTGTCGATCTCGTGCGCTTCGTAGTGCACCACGTCGCCGTAGCCGCGCGAGTAGAGCACGCGCCACATCTGCACGACGAGGTCGATCACGAACGGGGAGTGGGTCGCCGCGATCTCGCGCAGGCATTTCGCGGCCTCCGCGCGCACGCTCTCCTCGCTCCGGCCCGATTCGTGCGCCAGCGCCGCGAGCTCGCCACGGAAGGCCGGGCGCTGGAGGATGCTCTCGTGCACGAAGCGCGGAACCTTGTAGCGCGCGCCCCGCATCCTGCGCTCCGCGCGGTCGAGCGCGAGCGCCGCCTGCTGCGCCACGAACTCGGCGAGGCCCACGGTGTGGCCCGCGTCCGTGGTCGCGTTGCGCTGCCAGCGCTCCCGCAACTCGGACGCCGTGGCCGGTTCCGCGCAGACGATCTGACAACGCTCGGGGGCCCGGCGCCGGATGAAGCGCGCCCGAATCGGCCCGGGGTCGCGCGGGTCGCCCAGCTTCAGCAGGTCGGACAGGCGCACGCTGCGATCCCCGTCGTGCTCGCGGGCCAGCCATGCGACCCGGAGCGGAGCGAGCAGCGGGTCGTCACCGGTTGCCAGCGTCGCGTCCAATCGCGGGTCGAGGTGACCGCGGCGGCGCCGCGACGCCGGGAGCCGCAGCGTCTGGATCGCGGGCCCGCCCGGCGGCGCCTGCTCCCCGATCCACTCCCGCAGCAAGCGCTCTTCGAGCCCGCTGGCCGCATCGATCAAGAAGACGACCCGGTCCGCATCGGCCTCCGGAAAGGGCGGCGGGTCGGCGGGGAGTTCGGGCAGCGCCATCCGGACATTCTATCTCGGACCCGTCCGGACGGGGCAGGGGCCCGCCTCAGGGCCTGGCCGCCTGCTCCATCACCAGCTCGACGAAGGCGCGCACGCCCAGCGGCAGCGCGTCTTCGTCCACCAGGAAGCGGGGCGAGTGGTTCGGCGCCGCGTCCGAGGCGGGCACTCCGGGCGCGCGCACGCCCAGCTGGAAATAGAGGCCGGGCACTTCGCGCGCGAAGAACGCGAAGTCTTCGGCACCCGTGCGCGGCAGCGGCGTGACCACGGTCGCGCCCGGGACGCCCGAAAGGGCCTGCCTCCCGCGCTCGGCCAGCGCGGGATCGTTGAACGTGACCGGGTAGCCGTCTGGGATCTCCACCGTGACGGTGGCGCCCGAACTCTCGCCGATCTTCACGGCCGTGCGGCGGATCCGGGCGAAGAGGTCGTCGCGTTGCGACGGGTCGAGGTGCCGGATCGTGCCCAGCAGCTTCACTTCGTCCGGGATAATGTTGTGCCGGATGCCGCCCTCGATGACGCCGATCGAGACCACGGTCGGCAGGCGCGCGTCCATCTGGCGTCCCGGGATCGCCTGCAGCGCGAGCACGATGCGCGAGGCCACCGCGATCGGGTCGACGCCCAGCCACGGATAGGCCGCGTGCGTCTGCCGCCCCCGGACCGTGATCTCGAGCCGATTGGAGCCGGCCATCGTCCCGCCCGGCAACACCGCGATCTCGCCGACGCGGTGTTGGGGGACCACGTGCAGGCCGAACGCCGCGTCCGGCCGCGGATCGGCGAAGACGCCCTCTTCGAGCATCAGCCTGGCGCCGCCGCGCTCGCCCGCCGGCGCACCTTCCTCCGCCGGTTGGAACACGAACAACACGGTCCCGGGCACCTGCTCGCGCATGCCCGAGAGCACGCGGGCCGCGCCGAGCAGGATGGCCACGTGCGCGTCGTGCCCGCAGGCGTGCATCACGCCGACGTCCTTGCCCCGATACGTGGTGCGCGTCGTGGACGCGAAGGGCAAGCCGGTCTGCTCCGCGACCGGGAGGGCGTCCATGTCGGCGCGGAGCGCGACCGTGGGGCCCGCCCGTCCGCCGCGGAGGACGCCGACCACGCCGGTGTGCGCGATGCCGGTGCGCACCTCGATCCCCATCTCGCCGAGGGCCTTCGCGACCAGTCCCGCGGTGCGGACCTCGCGGTTGCCCAGTTCCGGGTGCGCGTGCACGTCGCGCCGCCAGGCGACGACCTGCTCCCGCACCGCCGCGACCGAGGCGGCGCGGCCCGCTTCGGTGCTGGCCCCGGCATCGGCCCCGGCCGCATGGGCCGGCGCCACGGGTCCGAGCGCGAACAGGCCACTGGCAGCGGCGGCCACGGTGAACGCGCGAAGGGGCGAACGGGAACGATCCATGGGGCTCCTCGGGCTGCGGGCTTCGCCCGGAAGGGTACCTTCCGCCGACGATTCGTGGCGCGCCCGATCCGCGCCCGCCCGAGGAGAATGCCATGTCGTCCGCTCGTCGTCCCCGAGAAGCGTTCGTGCTCGCTGCGGTGGGCATCGCCTGGCTCGCCGCAGGCGTGGCCACCGGCGCCGCTTCCTTCCTGCTCGCGCTGCTTCCCGGCAGCCTGATGCTCACGGCCGGTGTCGCGACACTCGTGCTCCGGGGCGACCCGCGGCTGCGCCACCTCGGCGCGCTCGGCGCCGTGGCCGGGCTGCTGCTCGGGTTGCCACTGGTCGTCTCGATGGGGGCCGTCGGTGCTCTCGGTCTGGCGGCCCTCGCGGCGCTGGCCCTGGTGGCCGAAGGCCGGATCGGGATCGCCACGGTGGAGTCGTTCGCCGGCGTGCCGGTGCCGGAGACCGGCGTGCGGACGGCCGCCGAGGTCGGTGCCGACGACGCGATCCTGGCGCTGATGGTCCAGAGCCTGCCCGCCCCCCGCGCCGACGATCACACCCGCATCGCGCGCGAGGTCGAGGATGCCCGCGGGCTCTTCGCGGCCGAAGGTTGGCTGGCGGACCCGGCGAAGTACCACCCCGCGCCGCCGGCCCTCGAGGCGCCGGAGTCGGTGACGGCGTCGTTCCGGGGCCTCGCCTACCGCCAGCTTCGCTACGAGAGCGGCTACGAACCCTACGTCGAGGAGCCGGGCCGCGAGCGGTGGCTCGCGCAGACCGCGAATCGCACTGCCCACGCGTGGGTCCTCCAGCACGAGGGTCCGCCGCGGCCGTGGCTCGTCTGCATCCACGGCTACCAGATGGGCCTGCCGTGGATGGACCTCAGCGCGTTCCAGGCGAAGAAGTGGCACCGGGAGCGCGGCCTGAACCTGGCCTTCCCGGTCCTGCCGCTGCACGGTCCGCGCATGCGCGGCAGGATCTCGGGTGACGGCACCCTGAGCGCCGAGTTCCTCGACTCGGTCCACGCGTTGGCGCAGGCGATGTGGGACATCCGGCAGCTGGTCGGCTGGATCCGGGAGCAGGAGGCCCCCGGGATCGGGGTCTATGGTCTCTCGCTCGGCGGGTACACCGCGTCGCTGCTGGCGGGCCTCGAGGGGGGGCTGGCCTGCGCGGTGGCCGGCATCCCGGCGGTCGACTTCGCGCGTCTGGTCTGGCGCCACGGTCCGGCGGGCGACCTGGCGGCCGCGCTCGATGCCGGCCTCGAACGCGCCGCGGTAGACGAAATCCTGCGTGTGGTGTCGCCGCTCTCGTTCGCGCCGAAGCTGCCGCGGGAGCGCCGCGCCATCTTTGGTGCGACCGCGGACCAGCTGGTGCCGCCGGACCAGGTCCGCGACCTGTGGCGGCACTGGGACGAGCCCGAGATCGCCTGGTACCCGGGCGCCCACCTGGGCTTCATGCTCCATCCCCACGTCGGGAGGCTCACCGAGCGCACGGTGCGCGAGGCCGGGCTGGTGGCCTGACGCGCGCGCCGGGCCTCCGCGCGTCAGCCCTCGCCGACCAGATCGCCCTCGCCGACCAGGTGGACCGGGTCCGCGTCGAGCCCGGCCGCCACGCGACACAGTGTCGCGTAGGGCACGCGTTCGTTCGCTTCCTCGATGCCTTCGAGCAGGTTCACCGAGATGGTCTCGCGAAGCCCGGATTCGCGGACGTTGACGTCGCCCATGTGGCGGACGAAGTCGCGGCGGGAGAGGCCGCGCTGGCGGCGCATCCGCCGGATGGCCGTGCCGTCCGGCGTCACGATCTGGTCGTCGTCGAAGGTGCCCATCGGCACGCAGGGTACCGTGTCCGCCGGCACGGCTTCTAGGCAGCGTCGCGCTTCCGGCGGGCGTGGAGCCCGGCCAGGATCTCGGCGTGCCGGGCGCGCGTGATCGGGAAGCGCAAGGCGACGATGCCGGCGAGCGCCACGAAGCCGGCCGGGACGGCGGCCGTCAACACGCGGATCGTCAGCAGCGTCTGGTCCGGCTGGCGGGTTACCGCATCGCCGCCCCGGTAGCCGGCGAGTTCGAGGACGAAGAGCGCGAGGGCGACGGCGCTGGCTCCCCCGAGCTTGCGGAGGAACATGAAGAGGCCGAAGTAGACGCCTTCGCGGCGTTGTCCGGTCTCGAGTTCGTCCTCGTCGACGACCTCGCCCAGCATCGACCACGGGATCATGTCGGCGGCCGCGTAGCCGACGCCCCCGATCGCGGCCCCCAGGAAGATCCAGGCGCGCGGCCAGTCGGGCTGCGCCGCGAAGAGTCCCGCCTGGGACAGGATCCACGATCCGACGCCCATCAGGAAGATCGTGTGCTTGTCGACGCGACGCGCGATCGCGTTCCAGAACGGCATCGAGAGCGCCACGCACACCAGGAAGAGCCCGAGCGTGATGCCGAAGTCCTCCTTCCGTCCCAGCCACCAGGTGAAGTAGTAGAGGAACATCGTCGAGGTCAGATCGATCGCGATCCGCCCCAGGATGTAGACCGCGGTCAGGCGCACGAAGGCCGCGTGGCGCACCAGGCTGCGGATGCTCTCCAGCAGGCCGGCATCGGGCACCGTCCCCCTCCCCGGCCGCTCGAACGTGACCCGGTGGACGAAGGGCCACACCGCCATCACCCAGAGTCCCGCCACGATGCCGGCGCCCTGGTATCCGCGCGCGCCCCCACCGAATGCGGCAGCGAGTGGTTGGAGCGCAGCGGCCGCCAGCAGCGCCCCCAGGATGGCGCCCACCGCGCGCCAGGCGTTGAGCGAGGTCCGCTCGTCGTAGGACGACGTCATCTCCGGAATGATCGCCAGGTAGGGCACCGCGACCACGGTCGTGCTCAGCGAGAAGACCACGTAGAGCGTCATGTAGAAGTGGGCGGCGGTCTCTTCGCCGAGTGCGCTCGTGTCCCACCACAGTGCCGCAAAGCTCACGCCGAACGGGACCATGCCGATCAGGAAGAACGGGCGCCGCCGGCCGGTCCTCCAGCTCGTGCGGTCGGACAGGCGGCCCATCAGGGGGTCGCTGATCGCGTCCGCGATCCGCCCGACGAGCGGGACGAGCCCGGCGACGCCGGCCGAGATCCCGGCCACGTCCGTCAGGAAGAACGGATACACGAAGAGCATCGAGGCGAGGCCGAGGTTGACCGTGTGGTCGCCCAGCGCATAGACGGCCTTGGTGCGGACCGGAAGGCTCTCGCCCTCGTCCGGTGCGTCGTCGTTCATGCACCCCTCACGGGCGGACAGTCTATCGAACCGGCGCGCGACGCCGGGTCAGTCCTCCCGGACGCGGATGCTCCCGCCCGTGGTCTCCGCCTCGAGGTCCGCGCCACCGCCGTTCAGTTCGGCATCGACGCGGCCGCGGGTCCGCTCGCCCCGGATCTCGAAGTCGTCGTCGATCTGCACGCTGCCGCCGACGGCGCGCGCCCGCAGGTGCACGCCTGCCCCTTCCGGCAGGCGGATCCCGATGCTTCCGCCCGTCGTCCGCAGATCCCCGCCCGGGACGGCCGAGAAGTCGACATCGATCGAGCCCCCGGACGTGTGCGCGAAGACCGAGCCCGCAGCCTCGCTCACGCGGATGCTTCCGCCCGAGGTCTCGGCCTCGACCTCGCCCGTGATCTCGGACGCGCGGATGCTCCCGCCGCTGGTCGAGGCGAGCAGGTCGCCGTCCACCTCCTTGGCCTCGATGCGTCCGCCACTGGTCTCGGCGGCGACGTTGCCCTCGATCTCCTGCACCTCGATGCGTCCGCCGCTGGTGCGGGCCACCACGTGTCCGACCAGTTCCTGGACGTCGATGTGCCCGCCCCGGGTCGCGAGATCCAGGTGGAAGCGCTCGGGGACCCGCGCACGGATGCGGACGCGCCCCGTGCGCACGAAGCCGAGCAAGCCGGTCGATCCCTCGCTGGTGACGATGATCTGGTCGCCGTCCTGCCGCACGTCGAGGTGCGCGCGCCCGGAGATGGAGGCGTCGATCTCGACCCGCTCGGCGTCGTGGGTGTCGACGTCGATCGAGCCGCGGGCGAGATCGATCCGGAGCGTTCCGCCGAACGGGACGGAGAACGATTCCTCGTAATCGTCGGCCCGAGCCGTCCCCGGGACGAGCAGGAGGACCGACAGCATCATGGTGCCTAGCATTCGCATCGCGTGCTCCTCTCTTCCTACCGCTGGCTCACGCGGATGTCGCCGCGTCTGGTGCGCACGACGAGCCGCGGTCCGCCGCCGCCGATCGTGCCCACCGCCCGGTCGCCGGTGTGCTCGCCATCGAAGCGTCCGGCCGCGAGGTCGATGCTGCCGTCGCTCGCGCGCGCGTCGAGGGAGACGCCCTCCCGGGCCGGGAGCGTCACGACCACGTCGCCGCGTTCCGTTTCGATCACGCCGCCACCGCTGGTCGAGAACCCAACGTGGATGCCGCCGCGCTCGGTGCGCGCGGTGACGGGGCCCGCGATCTCGTTCAGGTCGATGTCGCCGTCGAGCGCCTTCGCGGTCACCGCGCCGCCCGTCCGCCGCAGCACGATCGCGCCGTCGCTGCTGCGCACCTCGGCGCGGCCCGAGATGCCGGTCGCGTGGACGGCTCCCGCGTCGCTGCTCGCCTCGAGGTCGCCGTGGACGTTCTCGACCTCGGCGCTGGCTGCGTTCACCAGGCTGAGCTTCACGCGGCCCTCGATCCCGCGGGCCCGGATGTCGGCATCGTGGAGGGTCCCGCGCAGCCCGCCCTCCAGCGCCTCGATCCGGACGTCGCCGCCCCAGCTGACCAGGTCGATGTCGATCCCGTCGGGGACCGCGACGTCGACCCGGATGTTCGGCCCCCCGAAGAGCCAGGTGGTGGCGCCGCGCGCGCGGACATCGAGCCGCGGCGCACCGGCGCGGCGCTCCAGCGTGACCTCGACGTCCCAGCTGCCCCATCCGCTGGCCTCGACGTGGGCCTCGATCGCGCGGGAGGAGTGGGACGAGATCCGCACCGACCCCGGGTCCGGCCGGAGCCCTTCCCCGAAGTCGATCTCCACCACCGCCGTTTCGCCCCGGCTCGCCGCCAGCGAGAGGTCGAAGGTCTCTGCGTGCAGGCCGCTCCCCGCGAACGACAGCGCCAGGGTCGCGACGAGCGGCCAGGCCGGCGAAAACGGGCGTCGGGGGCGCAGCGGTCTTGCCGCCAATTGCATGCGCGTCTCCAGGGGCAGGGTCGCGGGTCGGGTTCTGCACTCGCAGAGAGCAAGCCGCGTGCCAGGGGAACGATGGCTCTCGCGGCTACTCCGCACGTGCCGGGCGGCCGGCTGCAGCCTTCGGCCTGCGGACCGCAGTGTCAAGCCTGCAGCGTGCGCGCCGGCCCGGGCGTGGGCCCTGCCGCGCGTCGGCGCCAGGGGGCTACCCGGCGCCGGAGACCCCGGCCCGACGGATGCCGGACCGGGGTCCCTGCGGAGCCGGATGCGCGCTAGGCCTGCATCTTGCGGTAGGCCGTGACGACTGCGGCGCCGCCGAGGCCCAGGTTGTGCTGGAGGGCCACCCGCGCGCCCTCGACCTGGCGCTTCTGGGCCTCGCCGCGCAGCTGCCAGTTGAGTTCGGCGCACTGCGCGAGCCCGGTGGCGCCCAGCGGGTGCCCCTTCGAGATCAGCCCGCCCGAGGGGTTCACGACCACCTGGCCGCCGTAGGTGAACGCGTCCTCGTCGATGAACTTCCCGGCCTGGCCCTCGGGGCACAGACCGAGCGCTTCGTAGGTGATCAGTTCGTTTGCGCTGAAGCAGTCGTGCAGCTCGATCACGTCGACGTCTTCCGGGCCGATGCCGCTCTGCTCGTAGACCTGGCGCGCGGCCTCCCGGGTCATGTCGCTGCCGATCATCTTGATCATCGACTTCTCGTCGAAGGTGCTCGCGAAGTCGGTCGTCATCGCCTGGCCGATGATCTCGACCGCCTGACCCTCGAGCTCGTGCTGCCGCACGAAGTCCTCGCTCGCGACGATGGCGGCGCCGCCGCCGTCCGAGGTCGGGCAGCACTGCAGCTTCGTCAGGGGCCCGAACACGGTGGGCGCGTTCAGGATGTCCTCGAGCGAGTACTCGTCCTGGAACTGCGAGTACGGGTTGTTGACCGAGTGCTTGTGGTTCTTCCAGCCGATCCTGGCGAGCTGCTCGGCCGTGGTGCCGTACTTCTCCATGTGTTCGAGGCCGGCGTTGCCGAACATCTGCGGGGCGCCGGGGGCCTTCGCCTCGAAGCCGCGCTCGGCGATCATCAGCTTGAAGTGCTTGTCCATCGGCATGGTCCGGTCGGTGTACTTGACCCCGAGGGAGCCCTTTTCCATCTTCTCGAACCCGACCGCCATCGTGCACTCGGCCAGTCCGCCCTCGACGAACTGCTTGGCCATGAAGAGCGCGGTCGAGCCCGTCGAGCAGTTGTTGTTGACGTTGTAGATCGGGATGCCGGTGGTGCCGAGTTCGTAGAACGCGCGCTGCCCGCAGGTCGAATCGCCCGCGCAGTAGCCGACCGCGGCCTGTTCGATGTCGTCGATCGAAAGCCCCGCATCGGCCAGCGCCTTCTCGCCGGCCTCGCGGCCCATGTCCGGATAGTCCCACTCCTTCGATCCCGGCTTCTCGAACTTCGTCATGCCGACGCCGACCACGAATGCCTTGCGGCCCATCTCGTCCTCCTTGGTTGCCGGGACGAAGCCGCCCGGGGGGTGCGGAACCAAGCGATCATACGGGGTAGGCTGGCGCCCTTCCAGAGGAGGCCCCGATGCGTCTTTCCTGCGCACTCATTCCCCGGCCCGGCATCGAGGAGCTCGCGCTCCATGCCGAGGCGCTCGGCTACGAAGCGGTCTGGTTTCCCGACTCGCCCGCGCTCTACGGCGACGTCTGGATGGCGCTCGCGACCACGGCGCAGGCGACCGAGCGCATCGGGCTCGGGACCAGCGTGCTGATCTCGAACCTGCGACACCCGGCGGTGACGGCGGCCGCGATCGCGCACCTCGAAGGTCTCGCACCCGGCCGCGTCCGCATCGCGCTGGGCACGGGCTTCACCGGACGCCGGTGCTTCGGCCAGCGCCCCTTGCGCTGGGCCGAGATGGAGACCCTCCTCCGCCAGATCCGCGGCCTGTTGCGCGGCGAGACGGTCGAGGTCGATCGCAAGGCCGTGAAGCTGATCCATCCCGCGAGCGTGTCGCGGCTACCGGTGGAGACACCGCTGCTCGTCGCCGCGAACGGGCCGAAGGGGCTCGCGGTGGCCCGGGCGCTGGCCGACGGACTCGTCTGTGCGGGTGCGGTGCCCGAAGGCGGGCGCGACGCCTCGGTGCTGACGATGGGCACCGTGTTGCAGCCGGGCGAGACGCTCGAGAGCGAGCGCGTGCTCGACGCGATCGGTCCCGCGCTCGCGGTCGTGCACCACGGCGCCTACGAATCGATGGGGGCCGGCGTCGACGGGCTGCCGGGCGGGGCCGGTTGGCGCGCCGAGATCGAGGCCTTCCCGGAAGCGGAACGGCACATCCACGTCCACGAAGGCCACCTCGTCGAGTTGACGGATCGCGACCGCCGGAATCTGGCGCCCGAACTCGCCGGGACCACCTTCACCGGCACCGTGGCGGAGCTCCGGGAGCGCGCCAACGCGATGGAGGCCCAGGGTGCGGCCGAGATCGTGTACTGGCCGATGGGGGACCTCGCGGGCGAACTCGAGCGGATGGCCGAGGTCTTCCTCGCCTGAACCAGAGGTGGCCGAACCTCGATCCGGCATCCGCCGGTCGGCCTCGCGGGGGGAGGCGGCGAGGGGTGGGCTCCGGCTCATGGCTCGCCCCTGATCGGCACGCGGGGGCGGGAGTCACTCGGGTGACCCAAGGGACAGGGAACAGACGAGTGGCCCTGCTGCGCTCGACTTCGCCTGCGCCCACCCCGCGCCGCCTCCGTGGCCGATCGGGAATGCCGGATCAGGGTCGACGTCCGGGCGCGAAGGCCTCGGCGTCCTGCCCGTAGAAGTCGGCCAACCAGGCGGCGTAGGACCCCCAGGAACCGGACCCGACCTCGAAGAACCAGCCGGAGAACGAGGCGACGCCGATCGCGACCGCGGCCGTGGCGGCCGCGACCGGGACCCAGAAGCCGGGCCCGCGCCGGACGGCCGGCGGCAGCCGCAGCCCGAAGACCCGGGCCGCGATCGTGAGCCCGTTGACCAGGTGGTAGGTCCCGCAGCTGCCGAGCAGGATGTAGTAGATCGAGAATCCGACGCCGAAGAATACGGTGGTGAAGTTCAGATCGCCGAAGCGGACCTGGACGTCGTAGGCCAGCGGAGCGAGCCGGGTCGCGGCGACGTGTCCGCCGATCGCTGCCAGCAGGAACCAGCCCGAATAGCGATGGAGGCGCAGCCGAAGCGGCGGACGTCTCCGAGGGCCGCTGCGCCGTCGACGCACGATCCGCGTGATCGACGCGACGACGTGCGTCACGAGCGGCAGGCCGACGGCCAGGATCTCGAAGATCGCCGTCTGGTAGAAGCGCCGCGCACCGCCCTGGAACGCGTTGAAGGCATCCTCGCCCCCGGTCGCGGCCATCGTGGTGGACAGGTGCAGGGCGAGGAAGACGGAGAAGACCAGTCCCGAAGCGGCCTGGAGTCGGATCCAGAAGCGTTCGTCGTACTCGGTGGCGTTCATCGGGGCTCTCCTGGCAGGCGCTGAGTGCATCGCCGGAACCTAACGAGCGCGCGGCCGCGCCGGAAGCACCGGAGCCCGGTCGGCGCAACGGCCGGGCCGACCGGCGGCGATTGGTCCCATCCGCGCACCGGGTGACCCGGCCGCCGGGCCGCCCGGCATCGTTTCGCGCCCCCGGAGGACTACACTTCGCCCCCTCGACCCGAAAAGGAGCCTCCATGCCGACCCTCTTCTCCAGGATCATCGCGGGCGAGCTGCCCGGCCGCTTCGTCTGGCGCGACGAGCGCGCGGTGGCGTTCCTGACCATCGCCCCCATCCGCCCCGGCCACACGCTGGTCGTTCCGGTCGAGGAAGTCGACCACTGGCTCGACGCCGAGCCGGAGTTGAACGCGCACCTGATGGCGGTGTCGCAGAAGGTGGGCCGCGCGATCCAGGAGGCGTTCGAGCCCGCGCGGGTCGGCTTGATGATCGCGGGGCTCGAGGTGCCACACGTCCACCTCCACCTCGTCCCGATCGAGACGCTGCACGACCTCGACTTCGCTCGTGCCGATGCGAAGCCGGACCCGGCCGCGATGGACGCCGCGGCCGAGAAGATCCGGGCTGCGCTGCGCGCGGCTGGACACGCCGAGGTCGCCGGCTGACGGGCGGGCCGGGCGCGTCAGTCGATGTAGCCGAGCGCGCGCAGCCGGCCGTCGAGATCCGCGTCCGGGGCGTCCGGCGAGAGGACCGGGAGCCGCGGCCAGCGATCGGCCGGAAAGGTCTCGAGCGGCCGCGCGCGGAGCGCCGACGCGTCGAGCAGGTGGCGCGGCAACCGGCCCGCGAGTCCCTCCGGCACCTGCCCGCCCGCGAGCCACGCGATGAGCGGGGCCACGTCCATGACCCCGAGTGCGCTGCGCGCCGGGAGCGTCCGGATCCCGGGCCCGGCCGCGACGAACACCGCGGTGTCGAAGTGGTCGCCGGTGAAGGAATCGGCAAACGCGACCTCGCGGATCGGCACCCGTTCGCCCGCGACGAGCACGTGGCCGCCCGCCCAGGCCGCGTCGAGGGCCGGCAGCGGCACGCCGACGACGAACCCGTGCGCGTGATCGTCGAGCGACGTGCCGAGGGTGCGCCCGAGCAGGCGCAATGCTCCCTGTTTCGCCCACTCCACGAAGCCGCGCCCAGCGCCCGCGGGCCGCTCCGCGACGTCGAGGGGCTGGACCCAGAAGACAGGATCGCCCGCGTCGTTCGTGATCGACTCGAGGAAGCGCTCCACCGCCCGCGACGCGGCCTCGCGCGGCCCGAACGGGCCCGGGAAGACCCGGACGACCAGGTAGCCGAAGTCCCCCTGGAGTTCGTAGTCTTTGCCTGGCGGGACCGCTTCGGCCAGGCGTTCGCCGAGGTCGAACTTGTAGCGGCGCTTCGGCCCGTCGTGGGCCTGGAAGCCGTGGTCCGAGACGAGCACCACCGCGGTCTCCTCGGGCAGCGCGGACAGGATCGTGCCCAACGCCGCGTCGAAGGCCCGGTAGGCCCGTTGCACCGTCCCGGCGTAGGCGGGGTCGAGCGGCCCGATCGCGTCCGCGTCGAACTGTTCCGGGAACGAGTCCGCCCAGAACCGGTGCGAGAGGTTGTCGAGCGCGTAGAACGACACCGCGGCGACGTCGGGCTCGCGCTCGCGGACGAGCCGGTCGAACGCGGCTGGCTTGCGCGCGAGTTCCTCGAAGGAATGGTCGTGGAGCGCGCGCCGCTCGCGCAGCTCCGCGATGTCGTAGCGGAAGACGCCGGCGAGCGACGCGGGCGCGGTCTCGGGCCCGCCCGACAACCAGCCCGGGATCACGAAGCCGTTCGGGAGCGGGCGCGGCGGCCAGGTCACCAGGTACTGGTAGAGGCCCACGCGCAGGCCCTGGCGCGCCAGCCACTCGAAGACCCGGGGAGCGCGCACGTAGCGCTCGTCGACGACGAAGCTCGAGATCCCGTTCACCGCGGGCGGCTGGCCGGTCGCCATCGCGGTCCACACCGTCGGCGAGTTGACGGGCTCCACCGTGGCCATCTCCGCGTGGACCCCGGCGCGCATCAACGCGGCCAGGTGCGGCATCTCGCCCGCGGCGACGAGGGGGTCGATCACGTTCCACGAGGCACCGTCGGCGCCGACCAGGACCACGCGCGGTGCGGCCCGGGCCGCGGTCGCGGGCGGAGCCAGCGTGGCGATCGCGAACAGGACCAGGGCCGGGGCCGCGCGGAACATGGGAACCTCGTCGGACGCGGCCGCAGTCTACCCGCGGCCGCTTCGGCTTGTCTATGATGGGATTCCGCGCGCAACCGCCCGGCCCCGGCGCGTGGGCAGGAGCCGTCATGTCCAGATCCTCTGCTCCGACGCGGTTGCGCGCCCGACGCGTCGCCCGGGCACTGCTGCTCGGCTGCGCGCTCGCGTGGTCCGCATCGGCGTCGCCGGCCGCACCGGGAACGTCCGCGCCGGACGGACCCAACGTCGTCGTCCTCTCGTTCGACGGCGTCCGCCCCGACGCGCTGGACGACGCGGCCCTCGACGCCTTCGCCCGCGTCGCGCGCGAGGGCGTCCGCGCCGAATCGCTGGTGCCCGTCTTCCCGTCGAGCACGTTCCCCAATCACGTCGCGCTCGCAACCGGCGCCCCGGTCGACGTGCACGGGATCGTGGGCAACCGGTTCCGCGATGCCGACCTCGGCGATTTCGACTACGGCGAGGCGGCCGCCTTCCTGCAGGCCGAGCCGCTGTGGGCGGCGGCCGAGCGGCAGGGCGTGCGCGCCGCCACGTTCTTCTGGGTCGGATCGGAGACCCCGTGGCGCGGCACCGCCGCCACCTACCGCAAGGCCCCGTTCGATGGCGACGTCGGCGAAGCCGAGAAGGTCGACCAGATCCTGGCCTGGCTGGACCTCCCCGCAGAGCGCCGTCCGCGCCTGATTCTCTCGTGGTGGCACGGTGCCGACGCGGCCGGGCACCGCCATGGGCCGCGGCACGAGGACACGGTCGCGATGCTGCGCGGCCAGGACCGCCAGCTCGGCCGGCTGCTCCGGGGCTTCGACGCGCGCGGGCTCTGGGCATCGACGACCCTGGTCCTCGTCAGCGACCACGGCATGGTCGCGGTCCGCGAGACCCACGATCTAGGGGACGTGCTCGAAGCGGCCGGGATCGGCGCCTACGTGGTCCACGCGAGCGCGGTGGCGAACGTCCACCTCGACCGTCCCGAACAGGCGTCGCAGGCCGTGCGGGTGCTGTCGGCGGTTCCCGGCGTCACGGCCTGGCGCCGCGAGGACCTGCCGGCGCGTCTGCGCTACGACCACCCGCGCGCGGGCGACGTGGTGGCGATCGCCGAACCCGGGGTGGCGTTGTGGAAGGCCTGGCGCGGCCTCGACCTGCTGCACCGCGCCGGGGCGCCCTTCGGGCTCGAGGTGGGCGCGCACGGGTACGACCCGGAGGCGACGCGCGAGGTCCACGCGATCTTCCTGGCGATGGGGCGCGGCGTGGCCCAGGGCCGCGTGCTCGGGCCCCAGCGGACGCTGGACGTTGCCGCGACCGTGGCGGCGTTGCTCGGCATCGATCCGCCCGGGTCGTCCGAGGGGCATCCGATCCCGTTGGCAGAAGGTGCCGCTATTCGGGCGGCCCCCGCCGCAGCGCGCGTTCGGTGAAGAGGTCGTCCGGCAACGAGACGCCGTAGGCGATCTCGCTGTAGGCGAAGCGCGTGCTGTGCCCGGTGCGGTGGTTGGTCACGGTGACCGCGTGGGGGGTCCAGATGCCGTCGATCTGGCGGATGTCGCGTTGGTGGCTGGTCTTCAAGTGGCGTCCGCCGAGGTCCTCGTACTCGGCCTTGCGCACGATCCAGATTTCGCGATCGACCGCGAACTCGACGCGGCTGTAGCCCAGGAGCCGCGCCGTCTCGGCGTCGACCGGGGTCGCCTCGACCGTCAGGCACGGATGGCCGTCCACCTCGCTCGTCCCCAGCGTCTTCCAGGTGTAGTCCGAGATCGTGACCTTGGTCTCGTTGCGGACGTCGTCGAACGAGAGATCCGTGCCCAGGAAGGACTTGCCCCGGTCCCGCAGGCCGATACGTCGCGTCCGGCGCAGCGCGGGCAGGTAGAGCCACTGCTCGTCCTGCCGCTTCGATTCCAGGTAGTCGTGTGTCAGGAACGCGGTGTCCTTGATCGTGGGCGGCCCCAGATAGAAGAGCGCGATCCACTTCTCGCCCGCGCTGCCGTCCGCGCCCTTCGCATAACGTCGGAACAACACCGTTTCGCGCGTGCGGGTGTAGCCGCTCCGGTCCACCAGCTCCATCGTCACGTGGCGGCGCGCGGTCACGCCCTCGTCGCGCGCGTTGATCCGCTGCGCGATCTCGCGCCCGGTCGGGAGCTGCTGGGCGGCCGCGGCGGGCCCCCAGAGCGTCAGCAGTGCCGCCAGCGCGATCGCGCGCCCGGCCAGTCGATCCATCAGATGCCCCACTCCAAGCCGACCAGCAGCCGGTCGCTGTGGTCGAACTGTCCGAAGAGCCCGCGGCTGCGTCCGTAGAAGACGTCGATCCCGGCCCAGACCGTCCAGTCGTCCCGCAGTTCATACCGCACCTTGGGCCGCAAGACGCCGTCCCCGTCATTCAGGTTGTGGATCCAGATGGCTTCGACGCGCAGCCGCTCGTTCCAGAATTCGCGGCGCACCAGCAGGGTCAGGTTCGTGTCGAGGGTGTCGCGGAAGCGGCCCGGCCCATCCTCGAGGAGCCAGCTCTGGAAGACCTGCAACGAGACGAGGCTGTCGGTGAAGCCGAACCAGTCGAGCCCGAGGACGTAGCCGAGCTCGGGCGTCCGCGTCACGCCCTCGCGTGCGGCCGGGTCGCCCGTCGGGAGGAAGCGGTCCGAGCGCCAGGCGATCTCGCTGCGGACCACGAGGTCGCCGAAGGCGTTGCTCGCGGTCGCGCCGACCAGGTGGTCGCGCTCGTAGCGGGGCGAGACCCGGAGGAGCGGTCCGGCCGGCCCGGCCTCCAGCCGCGCCGCCGGGACCGGCGTGTCGTCGGTGTGGAAGAAGTACGCGACACCGAGGTCCCAGCCCCCGAACTGCCCGCTGATCCGCACGCCGGCGTCGGAGTCGCGCAGCAGGCGGCGCGGACGGTCGGGCGGGTCGATCCGCACCGGGAGTCCGGCCGGGGGTCGGCCGACCAGGCGCTCGGACGTGAACGCGAACGGCGAGCCCGGTTCCGGAAGGTCGTGGAACGTCGGGTCCGGGAGCCAGACGAACTCGGCCACGATGGGCCCCACCGGCACCTCGAACTGGATCGCCCACAGCGGGATCCGCGACTCGTCGAAGTCCGGCAGGATGAATTCGCGGAAGTCCTGGGGGTTCACCACGTCGAGGAGCTTGAGGCCGTCCGCTTCGCCCCAGACGATCTGCTGCTTGCCCAGACGCAGGTAGGCCGGCCCGACGGCGGCCTCGAAGACCAGTTCGCGCAGTTCGAGGTCGGCGCGGTCGCCCAGTTGCCACTGGCGGCTGAGCGAGGAGCGCTCCACCGGCGGCGGCTGGCCCGGCTCCATGCGGTCGAAGCCGTCCACCCGCAGGCGCCCGACGCCGTGGAGCCACCACCTGGCACCCTTGGGGCGCCACGCGAAGGAGGGTTCCGCCACGACCTCGAGCTTCTGGTCGCCGGAGACGCCGCGGGCCCACTCGAGCCTGGCCATCGCGTGGAACGTCCAGTCGGCGAACGCGCCGCCGGCGGCCGCCGCGGGCGACGCGATGCCGGACCAGGCGACGGCAAGCGATACGGCGCAGAGCGCGGACTGTACCAGGGTCGGGGACCGCGGCATGGGCACCTCGGAAGAGCGGCGGGAGCGTAGCGGCTCCGCGCGGCGCCGGGGCCGGCTCACGGTGCGGGCGCCGCGGCCGGGTCGCGCCAGGCGCGGTTGCGCAGGTCGAGGCCGCGGGTCACGTCGATGATGCGCGAGATCCCGTAGCAGGCCTGGGCCCAGTGCTCGAACGCGTCCTGGTCGCCGGGCTCGAGCGCATACCAGAGGGGATGGACGACGACGGTGCGCGACTCCGGGCGGAGGGCGAAGACGAGATCCGCCAGCGCGTCGGCCGGGACTTCGCGGCACAGGCGGTCGTCGGAGGAGGCGGTTGCGCCGCCGTCGCGCGCGGGCGCCAGCGCCATCGCGACGCGCAGCGCGCGCGCGGAGACCACGGCCGAGGTCCCGCCCGGTACCCACCCTTCGCGTCCGGCCGGCGTGCGGACGCGCTTGTACCCCTCCCGGAGCGCCAGGACGTCCACGCGGTCGCCGGCGACGACCCGGTCGATGGGATGGCCGGTGTCGCCGGGTTCGGCCCGGACCGGAGCCTGCGGCACCAGCACGGTTTCGCGGCGCAGGGCGCCGGGGCGCAGCGGAAGTTCGAATG